>JADMIO011070250.1_pt1 | contig 110855 bp, 118 predicted proteins | sample 8958161 | NCBI WGS metagenome assembly JADMIO01 (sample SAMN16585339, study PRJNA669376) | soil metagenome | isolation source: Crop rotation soil | place: USA: Cullars Rotation, Alabama | collected 2011 | reverse complement strand
CGCGACAACTTGTCCACGTGGAATTCTAAGCTTAGGATCCCAATGTGCTGGAAAGCGAGCCCGTTGGCCTCTCGCTTGGCCAGATGCGGGCGGCCCAGAAAATAGTAAGTGCCGCCGCCAATGCCGGTGATGAAAATCGCCAGCAACGCCAAGGACAAAAAGCGCGTCGTGGCTTTCTCGATGCGAAACAGTGGAACGGCTGCGAAAACGACCGCAATCACCGCCACCAGGGCAAAGCCGATATAGGGAACGGCGCTCACTGCATCACTCTTTTTTTTGGCCTCTGTATTTGTTCCGCACCAGCGCCACGATCATGCCGCGTATGGTGCGCGCCTCCTGATCGCTGAGGCCGGACCGCAGGATCATGGCGCGGATGTTGCGTACCATGGTTTCGCGCTTGGCGGGAGGAAAGAGGAATTCTGCCGCATCCAGCTCCTGTTCCAGATGTTCAAACAGGCCCACCAGCTCGGCGCGGGTGGCGGGAACCGCGATGGTGCTGCGGGTGCGGACCGCCGGGGTGGCATCGGCGGATTTCAGCCATTCATAGCCCAGAAGCAGCACCGCCTGGCCCAGATTGAGGGACGAGAATTCGGCGGTGGGAATGGTGATCACCGCGTCGCAGAGGCTCATTTCGTCATTGTCCAACCCGGCGCGCTCGCCGCCGAACAAAATGGCGGTGCGGGCGCCCGCTTGGGCGGCGGTTCGCAAACGCCGGGCGGCGGCCTCGGGCGTGTGGATTTCCTTGAGAATATCGCGGTCACGCGCCGTGGTCGCCAGCACCAGGTTGAAAGGGGCCAGCGCCTCGGCGGCGGAGGCATGGAGTTTGGCGTTCTCCAATATGTCGGCGGAGCCCGAAGCCAGGACCTGCGCCCGGTCATTGGGCCATTCGAATTTGGGCGCGATCAGGATCAGTTCCGACAGGCCAAAATTCTTCATCGCCCGGGCAGCGGCCCCGACATTTTCCCCCATTTGCGGGTGAGACAGGATGACGGCAGGGGCGGTCATTTTGCGCTTTGACGGGCCTTTATGGGCGGGCTAAACGAGGCCCCTATAGCTGCTCCCGCCCCAATTTTCGAGCCCACTTCAAGGAAAGAAGCCTCCATGGAAAAGATCAAGGTTGCAAATCCGGTCGTCGAGCTGGACGGCGACGAGATGACCCGCATCATCTGGGACCTGATCAAGAAGAAGCTGGTCCTGCCCTATCTGGATGTGGACCTGCATTATTACGACCTTTCCATCGAGCATCGCGACGCCACCGACGACAAGGTCACGGTCGAAGCGGCCGAGGCGATCAAGAAATACGGCGTGGGCGTGAAATGCGCCACCATCACCCCGGACGAGGCGCGGGTGGAGGAATTCAAGCTCAAGAAGATGTGGAAGTCGCCCAACGGCACCATCCGCAACATCCTGGGTGGCGTGATCTTCCGCGAGCCCATCATCTGCAAGAATGTGCCGCGCCTGGTGCCCGGCTGGACCCAGCCCATCGTGGTCGGCCGCCATGCCTTTGGCGACCAGTACCGCGCCACCGATTTCGTGTTCCCGGGCAAGGGCAAGCTGACCATCAAGTTTGTCGGCGAAGACGGCAAGACCATCGAGCATGAAGTGTTCAACGCGCCGGGCGGCGGCGTCGCCATGGCGATGTACAATCTGGATGAATCGATCAAGGAATTCGCCCGCGCCTCGATGAATTACGGCCTGGCGCGCAAATATCCGGTCTATTTGTCGACCAAGAACACCATCCTCAAGGCCTATGACGGCCGCTTCAAGGATCTGTTCCAGGAAATCTACGACAGCGAGTTCAAATCCAAGTTCGAAGCGGCGGGCATCATTTATGAGCACCGCCTGATCGACGACATGGTGGCGAGCGCGCTCAAGTGGAGCGGCGGCTATGTCTGGGCCTGTAAGAATTACGACGGCGACGTGCAGTCCGACACGGTGGCGCAGGGCTTCGGTTCGCTGGGCCTGATGACCTCGGTGCTGTTCACGCCCGACGGCAAGACGGTGGAAGCCGAAGCCGCGCATGGCACGGTGACCCGCCATTACCGCGAGCATCAGAAGGGCAAGTCGACCTCGACCAATTCCATCGCCTCGATCTTTGCCTGGACGCGCGGCCTGTCGCACCGCGCCAAGCTGGACGGCAATGACAAGCTCGCCAAGTTCGCCTCGACCATGGAGAAGGTCTGCGTCGATACCGTCGAGCAGGGCTTCATGACCAAGGATCTGGCGCTGCTGGTCGGCCCGGACCAGAAGTGGCTGACGACCGAAGGCTTTCTCGACAAGGTTGACGAAAATCTGAAGAAGGCTATGGCGTAATAGCCATCGCGACGAATAAGAAAGGCGCGCTCGCAAGGGCGCGCCTTTTTCTTTTGGGACAAGCTATTCGGCGGCGTTGCGGCTGGCGCGTTTCTGCTCGTACATCGCCTTGTCGGCGCGGGCCATGGCGACATCGGGATTGTCGCCCGACTTCAGCTCAAAGGCGCCATAGGCGAAGCTGACGGGAATGATATTGCCTTCCCATTTGGTGGGTGAGGCTTCCAGCGCCTTGGCCAGGGAGTCGGCTTTCTTCAGGGCTTGTTCCTGATTGGCGTGGCTCAGCAGCACGCCGAATTCGTCGCCGCCCAACCGGCCAACACAATCGCTCTCGCGCACATGAACCTTCAGCACCTTGGCGAAATGGGCCAGCACGGCGTCGCCCGCGGCATGGCCGTACGTGTCGTTGGTCTTCTTCAAATGGTTGAGGTCGAAATAGATCAGCGACGCCGGTGTGTTGTAGCGGTCGGTGAAGGAGATATAGCGCGTCAGCTCGCGCACAAAAGCGCGGCGGTTGAGCAGGGGCAGCATGCCGTCCTGGTCGGCGGTCTTTTCCATCTCGTCCAGGCGGGCGCGGGTCTGGTTGAGTTCGCGGCGAAGCGTGTCCACTTCGCTCATCAATCCCATGATAGCGTCGCGCACCTTGGGGGTGAATTCGGCTTCCGGAATGCCAAGCACCGAGGCGGCGGGCGCGATCCCTTCCAGGCCGGCGCTGGCCGCCCCATCGACCCGGCGGGCATAGGCAGCCTGGGCCACCGAGCGGGTCGACCGTAAAGGGGTGTTGCGTTCTACTTTCATCGCGGACCGCCAATTCTTGGCCCCGGAAAACTAGCTTTCCGGTGCTTAACAATTGGTTGACGACCCCCAGGAAACGGTTAACACGCGCTAAGACTGCTCTTTCCTTGGTGTTTTTGGTGCCTATACTGCGCCGCTTCGCGAGGGAGCCGTCATGGCGAAACGAAGCAAGGCCAGCAAACCAGCCTCCAGATCCGCCAACAGGCCGGCGGTTGGCATCATCATGGGCAGCCAGTCCGACTGGGCGACCATGCAGGCTGCCGCCCATATGCTGGATGCCCTCAAGGTCAGCCACGAAACCCGCATCGTCTCGGCCCACCGCACCCCCGACCGCATGGCGGTCTATGCCAAGGAGGCCGAGGAACGCGGCATCAAGGTGATCATCGCCGGGGCGGGCGGCGCGGCGCATTTGCCGGGCATGGTGGCGTCCATGACCACCTTGCCGGTGCTGGGTGTGCCGGTACAGAGCCGCGCCCTGAAGGGGCTGGATTCGCTTCTTTCCATCGCCCAGATGCCCGGCGGGGTGCCGGTGGCGACCTTCGCCATCGGCGAGGCGGGCGCCAAGAACGCCGCCCTGCACGCCGCCGCCATTCTGGGTCTGTCAGACCTGGGCGTGAAGCGGCGGCTGGATAGTTGGCGCGACAAGCAGACCCGTTCGGTCGCAAAAAGCCCAAAATGAAGACCCGCGACACGCCGGTTCCTCCCGGCGGCACCATTGGCATCGTTGGCGGCGGGCAGCTGGGCCGCATGCTGGCCATGGCCGCGGCGAGGCTGGGCTTGAAGAGCTGCATCTACAACGACGCGCCCGAGGCGCCCGCCTTTCAGGTGACGCAGCAGTCGCTGGTCGCGCCCTATGACGATCTCAATATGCTGAGCGCCTTCGCGGAAGTCTGCGATGCGGTGACGTTTGAGTTTGAAAATCTCCCCGCCCACGCCATCGCCCATCTGGCCGAGCGTGTGGTGGTGCGTCCCGGTGCGCATGCCCTGGCCATGACCCAGGACCGGCTGACCGAAAAAACCTTTGTCGAAAAATTGGGATTGAAAACCGCGCCTTTCTTCGAGGTTTCGTCGGCGGATCAGGCGCGTCAGGCCTTCGCCAAACTGAACGGCAAAGGCATCCTGAAGACCCGCCGCTTCGGTTATGACGGCAAGGGACAGGCGAAAGTGACCAGCGCCGAGGATGCCGCCAAGGCGTTCGAAAGCTTCAGGGGTGCGCCTGCCATCCTGGAAGGCTTTGTGGATTTTTCCTATGAGGCTTCGGTCGTGGCGGCGCGCAGCGCCGATGGGGGTTTTGCCGCTTACGACCCGCCGGAGAATGAACACGAAAACCACATCTTGCGCCGCTCGACCGTGCCGTCGCGGCTGGACGCCAGCCAAGTCGAAAATGCCAAGGCCATCGCCAGGGCGATCGGCGACTCGCTGAATTATGTCGGCGTCTTCGCGGTGGAATTGTTTGTCGGCGCAAACGGCGAATTGCTGGTCAATGAAATCGCACCCCGGGTCCACAATACCGGCCATTGGACCATCGAGGCCTGTCAGTGCTCCCAGTTCGAGCAGCATATCCGCGCCGTGGCGGGATGGCCGTTGGGCGATCCACGCCGCCATGCCGATGCGGTGATGGAGAACATCATTGGCGCCGAAGCCGATGCCTGGGAAACCTTGGCAAAAAGCGGGGCCTTGCATCTTTACGGCAAAGCCGAAGCCCGGCCGGGCCGTAAAATGGGTCATTTGACGCGTTTAAAGCCGTTGACGAAGCCCTGAACGCCCCATAGGTTCCGCGCCCATGAACGCGACCACCACTAAGAAAACCACCAAGACCAAGCCCTCCGGGCCTGGAACTGTCGCGCGCGCTTAAGAAACAAGCCAAACCGACGAGAACCCAGGCCCCGCCGAAATCCGGACGGGGCTTTTTCATTTGGAGTTGAAGATGAAGAACAAGAATGTCGCGATTGTTGGAGCCACGGGCGCCGTAGGCCGTGAATTTGTCGGCTGCCTGGAAAGCCGGGGCGTGCCGCTGGCCTCGCTCAAATTGTTGGCGTCGGCCCGTTCGGCGGGCAAGACCCAGATCTTTCGCGGCAAGGAATTGGTGATCGAAGAGCTGACCGACCGCGCCTTCGAAGGCGTGGACATCGCACTGTTCTCGGCCGGCAGCGGCATCTCCAAGCAGTATGCGCCCGTGGCGGTGAAGGCGGGGGCGGTGGTGGTGGACAATTCGTCCGCCTTTCGCGCCGATCCCGCCATCCCGCTGGTGATCCCGGAAATCAATGCCCGCCGCATGGCCGACCACAAAGGCATCATCGCCAATCCCAATTGCGCGGCGATCACCACGCTTGTCCCGCTCTGGCCGGTGCATCAGGTCAATCCGGTCAAGCGGCTGATAGTTTCCACCTATCAGGCCGCCTCCGGCGGCGGCGCGGCGCTGATGGAAGAGCTCGAACTTTCCACCCGCGCCTATCTGGACGGCAAGACCTACGAGCCGAAAGTGGTGAAGCATCCTTATGCCTTCAATCTTTTCAGCCACAACACCGCCATCGATATGGCGACGGGCTATAACGATGAAGAGAGCAAGGTGATCAAGGAAACCAAGAAGATCTTCGAGGACGACAAGATCGCCGTCTCGGCCACCTGCATCCGGGTGCCGGTGCTGCGCGCCCATTCGGTGTCGATGACTTTCGAGTGCGAGCGTCCGATCACGCCGGAAGAGGTCAAGGCGCTGCTGGCCAAGGCGCCCGGCGTGAAGCTGGTGGACGACTGGGCCAACAACTATTTCCCCATGCCCAAGGACGCGTCGGGTCAGGGCGATGTGCTGGCGGGCCGTATCCGCAAGGACCTGTCGGATCCGTCCGGCAAGTCGATCAGCATGTTCGTCGCCGCCGATCAGCTTTTGAAGGGCGCCGCACTGAACGCGGTCCAGATCGCGGAGTTGCTATAGCGGCACGTCCTGTTTGCTGACGGAGAAGACCATATAGGTCGCCGGCGTGGTGCCGACATTGCGCAGGCCGTGCGTCTGGTAGGTGGCGCTGAAGACAATGTCGCCGGGGGCAACGGCGACCACCGTGCCGTCATTGTCGATATATTCCAGATTGCCGGTCTGGATGAACAGCCATTCGCTGTTGTTATGCTTGTGCGGCGGGTGAGGCATCTTGCCCGCCGGAAGCAGGCTTTCATGCACCTCGATAAATTCGCCGGTGGGAAGCGTGCCCGACATGATCCGGCGCTGCGTGCCGCCATTGGGCAGGTCGATCACTTTCAGGGACGAATATTTGATCACCCGCGAGCGCGCCAGTTCCGCGGTGGTGTTGATCGGCGGTGTGCCTTGCGCCGCCGCTGTTCCTCCGCCGGTGGCCGCCAGCGCCGCCATGCCTGAAAATAGCGCTAACATCCCGCGCCGTCCCAAGTCCGTCTCCATTATGTCCTCCCGGTCTATTTTGAATCGCGTGGCTTGGCCCAGTCGGCAAAGGCAGGAAAGTTCGACAGCGCTTCCTTGGCCTTGGCCTTGAACTTCTCGAACTGCATCACATTTTCGATGCGGGCCGTGAGAAAATCGCTGGTGGGCTGTTCGTCCTCGCTGGTGTCGTTGAACCAGCGCATGGCGGTGGAGCCGTAAACGCCCGCGAGAATCCCGCGCTTGGTGTAGAAATTGAAATCGGTGGAGGTGTCGCCGGCAGCGCGCCACATGGAATCCACCGTGCGGTATACCAACTTGGCGCCCAGCGCCGCATGCATCGGCAGCGACAGCATGGCGGCGGCGCGCCGCGCCGCTTCCTTGTGCGGTTTCAGAATGGCGAGCCTGGTCTTCACGGCGGTGGCAATGCGCTCGCGGATCTTCATGGCTTTGAGGTCCATCGCGCCCAGCCGCGTTTCCATCTGGGCATCGGTATGGGTGGAATAAAATTCGACCAGGCTGATGGCGCCATTCTCGAACAGCCGCGCCAGCTCGACCTTGGAGACATCGGCTTCCGCGCCCGCCTTCTGCAACAGGCTGTCGGTGAAACCGTCAAAGGCGGCATGGGGCAGGGCGGCGGCCAACACCGCCTCGCGCAGCTCTTGATCGCACCGCTTGTCCGCCTTTTTTGTTTGCGCGTCTTCGGGCGCATCCGTGCGTGCGTCCGCCGCTTGCGTTTTCTTGCGCGGCTGCCTCGTTTCTTTTTTTGGGGCTTCGTCGGTCATGGCGCGGCCTGGAAGTGACGAATTTCGGATTCAAAGATCAGGCGGCTCAGATCGTCCATGCGGGACGGATAAAGCCGCCCGTCCAGATGGTCGCATTCATGCTGCACCACCCGGGCGTGAAAGCCGCGCGCCACCCGTTCGATGGTCTCGCCATTGATGCCTAGCCCCCGGTAGCGGATATGGCCGGGCCGCTCGACCCAGCCCCGAAGCCCGGGAACCGACAGGCAGCCTTCCCAGCCGCCCTCCCTTTCGGGGGCCAGAATCTCGATTTCGGGGTTGATCAGGACCGTCAGGGGGGCGGTGTGGTCGAAGCGTTCCTCGTCCGCCAGATTGGGGTCGGCACGCCCGTCTGGGGCCTGGAACACCACCAGGCGCAGGGGAACATGGACCTGGGGCGCGGCCAGGCCGGCCCCGTTGGCATCGATCATGGTTTCCACCATGTCATTGACAAGACGACGAATTTCCGGGGCCGTGGGGTCCGCGACCGCACTGGCGGGCAGGCTGAGGACGGGGTGCCCCATGCGGGCGATTTTCAGTATGGCCATGGCGGGAAATATGACCCTGTGGAGGGACCCGCGCCAAGGGCGAACCGGTTAATTTCCATAGGTAGACAGGCAAAAAGCCGTCTGCTATCACCCGCGCCTCTTAAATTTCCGTTCAGGAGCTTTGGCTTTGCAGATCATCGTCCGCGACAACAACATCGACCAGGCCCTCAAGGCGCTGAAGAAGAAGATGCAGCGCGAAGGCATCTTCCGGGAGATGAAGCTGCGCGGCGCCTATGAGAAGCCCAGCGAGAAGCGGGCCCGCGAGCGCGCCGAAGCCGTGCGCCGCTACCGCAAGCTCCAGCGCAAGCGCCTGCAGCGCGAAGGCCTGCTGCCGCGCTAAGACCGGTTTTTCGGTTTTGAAGAGGCCGTCTCTGTCGAGGCGGCCTTTTTGTTTTTCTGAGTGACGTAATAGGTCGCCGCCGCGCCCACCGCCGCCGCTCCCAGGAGCAGCAGCACGCCGGTCGGGCCGATCACCATGGTCTTTTCGGCCAGATCGTTGGCGGTGACGGCGACGTCATCCACCGCCTGCTCGACCTGCTGCTTTTTGCGTTTCCAAAATGCCATTTTTTCCCTTTGTCGCACGGCGAGGCCCTGCGCTTGGCTCCGGGTTCACCGATGCCCCTATGTGCAATCGGCGCAGACCGCGACCTCCACCGTGACATGAGATAAGTCCGGATAGCGGCTGCGCAAGGTCGCCTTGACCGCTTCGGCGCTGATCGTGTCGGGCGAAATCAGCGACACGATCAAGCCGCGATGGCCCGGACCCAGCCGCCACAGATGCAGGTCGGGAATGCGCGCCTTGAGTTCGTCTTGCAGGAAGGCGCGGATTTCGTCTGACATGCCCGGATCGGCATCGGCATCCAGCAGCACCATGGCGCTGTCGCGGATCAAGCCATACGACCAGGAGGCGATGACCGCTGCGCCGATCAGGCCGCACAGCGGGTCCAGTATGCCCAGGCCGAAATAATAACCGGCGGCCAGGGCGACAATCGCCAGCACGCTGGTGGCCGCATCCGCCACCACATGCAGATAGGCGGCGCGCATATTGTTGTCATGGCCATGGGAATGGCCGTGCGCGTGATCATGTCCGTGGGAGTGATCGTCTTTCAGGATCACGGCGCTGATCAGATTGACCAGAAGACCGATGCAGGCGATCAGCAGCGCATCGCCATACTGCACATCGGTGGGCGCCACGATGCGTTGCACCGATTCCACCGCCACCGCTATCGCCGTCAGTCCCAGGATGATGGCGCTGGTGAAAGCGGCCAGATCGCCGAATTTCCCCGAGCCGAAGGTGAAGCGTCCGCTGCCGCTGTGCCGCCGCGCCAGCCAGTAAGCGCCCGCCGCCAGCCCCAGCGCACCGACATGGGTTGCCATATGCGCGCCATCGGCGAGCAGCGCCATGGAGTGATAGGCAAGGCCGCAAGCGATCTCCACCACCATGAACACAGCGGTGATGATGGCGGCCCATTTGGCTTTGGTCTCGGCGCGCGAATGGCCATGGCCCAGAAAGACGTGGTCGCGGGTCCAGATGCCATGGTCATGGTCGCCCGCTTCGTGGCCGTCATCGTGGGAATGGGCGTGTCCATGCCCGTGCCCGTGACTGTGCCCATGACCGGTCAACGTGTGATCGTGCGCCATGACAAGAGTCTAGCGCCTAATTCTTGCAAAATCGCTAGGCGATTGCCCCAAGCAAGGGGAGCATCAGGCCGGCCGCGAGCAGGGCGCTGACCAGCAAAAGGCGGGGATTTCGGATCGGGCGGCCGTAAAACATCATGGCCGGGGAGATAAACTGCTTTGTTCCCTTTTCAAGCCTGCCAAAAGGTCGCGCTTTGCGCCGCTTACATTTTTTCCGGCATGCGGCACGTGAAATTTTCAGCCCGCTTGCTGTCGCCGCGGCCTGTATACCGCGCCTCCAGCGGATGGCGGCAGATGGGACGGGTGGCGGTGACCTCCTTGGCATCGTTGATGTGCGCGCCGATGAACAGCGACGGTGCCTGATTTTTGGTCACCCACTGATCCAGCGCCTTCACCATGTCGTGATCGGGATTGTCCTTGATCGGCGCGCCGGTGGCGGCGCCGATATGGGAAAAGCCGGGACCACCGCTGCAATGTCCCATGCCCGGCAAAAGAAAGAAGCGGAAGAAGTCGTCGGTCTTGGCCTGGCCGTAGCGCGCGACGACGCGGTCGTAAAAATCGACGTCCATCATCGGGGTGATCACCGAATCCGACCAGCCCTGGAAGAAAATGAATTTTCCGCCACGGGCCCGGAAGGCATCGAAATTCACTTTCTGGTCGTAGACCTCTTCCAGGGTGGAGTTGGACACTTTGGTTTTGAGTGCCCGCTCCGTGTCCTTGTCGAAATCGAAATTTTCGTTCCGGAAATTCGGGTCCTGGAACACGGTCAGCTTCCAGAATTCCGAACTGCTGCCGCCCGGCGTCTTGCCGCCATTCTGCGCCAGCCAGCCCGATTCCGCGCCGCGCACCTGGCCCAGCATCAGCCTGGTGCCGTCGGATTTGGTGGCGCCGGCATAGATATGGCGCGCGGCCGCGACTTGTACCGGCGTCAAACAATCGGTCTTGCTGGTTTCGCTGCATTGGAATTCCACCGGATCGACGGTGCAGCGGCGCGGATCGGCAATGATGCCGTCTTCCAGCCCGTCGAGCTTGTCGCAAGCCGCCACCATGCGGCGATTGAGAACAGCCACGCTCTCGGCGGTGACGGCGCTGGGGTCTTTGAGGGCCGGCCTGGCGTTCCAGGTATGGCCGAACATCAGCGACGTCCATTTCCAGGGCGCCGCGCCCGCGACATATCCGTCATAGTCGGCGGGGAAACGCGTGGCTTCCATCAAGGCGTGATGTCCGCCCGCCGAACAGGCGACGAAGTAATTCTTTCCCGCTGGCTTGCCGTAGAAAGTGGCGACGGCTTTTTTTGCGGCCACCGTGGACAGGTGCAGCGCCCGCCAGCCCCAATCGATCATCTTTTCCGGATGTTTGTAGGCCCAGCCCTGGCCGCTGCCGCCCAGCGGGTCCTTGGGGTCGGTGAGATGGCCATTGTCGGTGGACATGGTGGCATAGCCCGCTGAGAGGGCGTCCCGCATGGGCCCGGCGAAATCGCGCCGGCGCTGCCGCCCGAACCCTCGCCGCGGAAATTGCCGTTCCATTGGGATTTGGGGGGCAGCCAGACTTCAAATCCGATCCGGGAGTCGCTGGTCGGAGTGGCAAGGCCGACAAGCCGGCAAAAAGGCACGCCGATCCTGGTGGTGCCGACGGCGCCGCCTTCGGGCAGATACTCCGCGCTTTCGATCACCGTGTCTGGGGCGATGGCGCGCCCCGCCAGCGCGCGGCAGCTTTGGGCATCACCCTGGCCATCGGCGGCTTGGGCGGCCTGGCCGCCGGCGACCAGACCTGCGAACAGGGCCGTGGCGGAGGCAAAAGTCTTGAGATGCCGCATGCGCGTCCCCCTGTCCGTCTGTCGCGGAATGGAAGAACGGTCCAACGGGGGCCGTCAAGCAGGCGCCCGATGGCCGCCTTCACCTGTTGAAGGGGATCAGGTCGGCGGCGGGGAGTGCATATAGCTCTGCACCAGCGATCCGGCGATCAGGCGCCAGCCATCCACCAGCACAAAGAAGATCAGCTTGAAAGGCAGCGAGATGATCACCGGCGGCAGCATCATCATGCCCATGCTCATCAGGATCGAGGCCACCGCCATGTCGATGATCAAGAACGGCACGAAGATCAGAAAGCCGATCTCAAAGGCGCGCTTGAGTTCCGACAGCATGAAGGCGGGCGCCAGGGTGGTGACGGCCACCTGGGCGGGGTCGCTGGTGGGCTTCTGCTTGGCCATGTCGGAGAACAGTTTGAGATCGGCATCGCGCACATGCGCCAGCATGAATTTCTTCATCGGCACCAGCGCCTGGGTGAAGCCCTGCTCGGTGGTGACGGTGTTGTTCATCATCGGCTGGATGCCCTGGCGATAGGCGTCCGTCAGGGTCGGGCTCATCACAAACAAGGTGAGAAACATGGCCAAGGACACGATCACGCTGTTTGGCGGGGATTGTTGAAGCCCCAATGCGGTCCGCAGCAGCGACAGCACCACCACGATGCGCACAAAGCTGGTCATCATGATGATGATCGACGGCGCGATGGACAGGACCGTGATCAGCGCCACGATCTGCAGCATGCGGTCGGTGAAAAGGCCGCTGCCGTTCAAGTCGATGGTGAGGCCACCGGGGGCGGCCGCCGCGGCGGCGGCCGTCGCGGGCGCATTGGCCTGCGCCAGAGGCAAGGTGGCGGCCAGCGCGGTATGCGGCGCGATGATCACCAACAGCAGAAGAAAAGGAATAAGGCGTTTGAGCAGGGTCACGGCGCGGCCAAAGAAGAAGTCTGCGAAGAAGTCTGGGTGGAAATCCCGTTTTCGATCACCGACACGCCGTCCGGTCCTGACAGAACCAGATGCTCGACATTGTCGCGGCGCAGGATCAGCAAACGCTGACGCGGGCCGATCATCAGGGTTTCCACCACGGCCAGGCGCTTGATGCCGGCGGCCTTGGTGACGCCGGGCACGCCAAAGCGGCGCGCGAGCAGGCCGGCGCCGCCGACCATTGCCAGCACCAGGAGGAGGGCGCCGAAGTAACGCAGGATGTCGATGAATTCCATGACGCGATTAACAGCGATCAACCTTAATCGCGGGTTAAGGCGGGGCAGATTGTGCCCGGCAAAAATTGCGCACTGTTAAGCCGCGCTTAAGCATAGGGGGAGCAGTCTGGCATCGAATTCTAGGCTAACAAAAGGTTACCGCGATGGAGATCACAGACCTGCCGCTGTTTTCCATGCTGAAACAGCGCATGACCTGGCTCAATCAACGCCAGGATCTGCTTTCCCAGAATGTCGCGAACTCCGACACGCCGCACTATGTCGCGCGTGATCTGAAGCCTTTGGAATTTGATCAGATGCTGGGCGGCCCTGGCCGCACCGGCACCTCCATGATGACGACCAATGCGCGTCACATCGCGTTGAGCACCGCGCGCGCGGGCAAGTTCGAGGATCATGAAACCCCCGACCAGGCCTTCAACCCCAACGGCAATGCCGTCGCGCTGGAAGTGGAAATGATCAAGGTGTCGGACACCCAGGCGCAGTTTCAGGCCGCGGCCAATCTCTATGCCAAGGCCATGACGATGATGAAGACAGCAATCGGACGCTGATCCGGAAATTTGAATATTTAGAGACAGGAGACAGATAATGGACTTCTCGAAATCCATGGCGGTTGCGGCCTCGGGCATGCGTGCCCAGACCGAGCGCATGAAAACCATCGCGGAAAACATCGCCAACGCCAATTCGACTTCGCAGATCAAGGGCGCCGATCCCTATCGCCGCAAAATCGCGACCATCAAGCCCGAATTCGACCGCGAGCTGGAGGCCACCCTGGTCAGTGCCGGCAAGCCCATCCCCGACAAGAGCGATTTCCGCAGCCAATACGATCCCGGCAATCCCAATGCCGACAAGCAGGGCTATGTGAAGCTGCCCAATGTCGACAGCCTGGTCGAAATCATGGACATGCGTGAAGCCCAGCGTTCCTACGAAGCCGATCTGTCGGTGATGGAATCGACCAAGCAGATGCTGGCGAAAACCGTCGACCTTCTCAAGAAATAAGGAAAGGACATTAGATGGCCATTCCCGCAGCAGCAGCCGCCGCCTACCGCGCCGCCGCCCAGATAGGCACCACCGCCGCGACACCCGGCATTACCCCGGCCAATGTGCCGGGCGGAAATTTCTCCGACTTCCTGTCGGGCGCGATCAAGGACTCCATCACCACCATGCGGCAGGGCGAACACGCCGCCAGCCAGCAGGTCCAGGGCAAAGCCAATCTGGTGGATGTGGTCCAGTCGGTGAACGCCGCCGAGATCACCTTGGATACGGTGGTTGCCGTGCGCGACAAGGTCGTGGCCGCCTACCAGTCCATCATGAACATGCCGATCTAGCCGTCATCAGTATTTCAAACAGAGAGCACCATGGATCCCGCTTCCACCATCGACTTCGCCCGCACCGCCATCCTGGTTCTGCTGGAAATCATCGCCCCTTCCATGCTCACCGCTTTGGTGGTGGGCCTGGGTATCGGCCTGCTGCAGGCCGTGACCCAGATTCAGGAACAGACCCTGGTTTTCGTGCCCAAGATCGTCGCGATCTTCCTGGTGCTGTTGCTGGCCCTGCCATTCGCAGGCGCCGCCATGAACGGGCTGATGCTCGATATCGCCGGACGCATCGCAGCTTACTAGATTGACGGATCGCGCCTAACGTCATGACAATTCATCTCCCCGCTCTGACCGGCGCCATCCTGACCTACCTTCTGGTGTTCAGCCGGGTCGGCGCGATGGTGATGCTGCTGCCCGCGATCGGCGAGATGGGCGTGCCCAGCCGGGTCCGCCTGGTGCTGGCGCTGGCGATTGCCTTTGCGCTGACGCCGCAGGTGCAGGGCAACTATCCCGCCGTCTCGCCGGAGAGCACGATGGCATTGACCATCATGATTGCTCAGGAAGTCACCGCCGGTGTGCTGGTGGGCGCCATGGCCCGCATTATCATGAGCGCCCTGCAGGTCGCGGGCTATCTGATCGCCACCCAGATTGGCCTGGCCTATGCCCAGACACTCGATCCCACCCAGAACACCCAGGGCGCGGTGGTGGGCAACTTCATGATGCTGCTGGGTACCACGCTGATATTCCTCACCAACCTGCACCACCTGGCGATTGGCGCCATCGCCGGCAGCTATCGCATGCTGCCGCCGGGCGGGACATTGCCGGTTGGCGACATGGTGCAGCTGGTGATTCAGCTCACCTCATCCTCATTCGCCCTGGGCTTCCAATTGGCCGCGCCCTTCCTGGTGTTCGGCTTCGCGGTCTATGCCGGTTTGGGCGTGCTGGCGCGGCTGATGCCGCAATTGCAAATTTTCTTTGTCGCGGTGCCGCTCAATATCATGTGCGGTTTCGTGATCATGCTGGCGCTGATCGGTTCGTTGATGACGGTTTTCCTGACCTACTACACCAACTCCATGGCGGTGTTTCTATGACGCCTCAAGCAGCGAAGCGGTAGGCGATAAATAAGCCATGTCGGAAGACCAGGATAAATCGCAACAGACCGAAGAGCCCACAGCAAAACGGCTCGAGCAGGCGCGCGAAAATGGCGATGTCGTAAAATCCCAGGAAGTCACCACCTTCATTCTGTTGGGCGGCGGGACTTTGGCGGTGGCGATGTTCGGCAAATACACCGCCATGGGCCTGGCCAAAACGCTGACCGTTTTCATCCAGCAGCCCGATGCGATGAGCGTGGATGGCGCCGGCCTTACCGCCATGCTTGGCCTTCTTCTGCCGCCGCTCGCCTTGGCGCTCGGGCCTTTTTTCGTGGTGATGATGGTGGTCGGTATTGCCGGCCATGTGCTGCAAAGCCGCCCCGGTTTTTCCTTCGACAAGGTCGCGCCGGATTTCTCCAAAGTCTCGCCCATGGCAGGCTTCAAGCGCATGTTCGGCGCCGAGGGCTGGATGAATCTGCTCAAGGGCCTGGCCAAGATCGCGGTGGTGGGCGTGGCGATCTGGACCCAGCTTTGGCCTGAGCGCGGCGGGTTGGAAGCAATACTGAACCAATCGACCATCGCGGTGATGCACGACATGTCGCGCCTGTTGTTCAAGGTGCTGATGGCGGCGCTGGCGGCATTGGCGGTGATCGCGGGGCTCGACTATTTCTGGCAGCGCATGCGCTTCATGTCGCGCAACCGCATGTCCAAGCAGGAGATCAAGGAAGAGTATCGCCAGAATGAAGGCGATCCCACGATCAAGGCCAAGATCCGCCAGTTGCGCCACGACCGCGCCCGCAAGCGCATGATGGCGGCGGTACCCAATGCCACCGTGGTGATCATGAACCCGACCCACTATGCGGTGGCGTTGAAGTATGAGAGCGGCGGCAAAATGGCCGCGCCGGTTTGCGTTGCCAAGGGCGTGGACGCGCTGGCTCTGCGCATCCGCGCCGTGGCGGAAGAGAATGACGTGCCGGTGGTGGAAAATCCGCCTTTGGCGCGCGCGCTGCATGCTTCGATCGAGATCGACGATCCGGTGCCGCCAGAGCACTTCAAGGCGGTGGCGCAGGTGATCGGCTACGTCTTGCGTCTCCAAGGCAAGCTCCCCGCCCGCGCCGGTTGATTCGACCAATTAACTTTTCGCGCAAAACGGGCGAACAGCGTTCACCCAGGGAACAAAATTTAACAACAAATCCAGCCCTTTAACCCTTAGAAAGGATTGGTTAACCGAATCTTGTATTGTGGCGCCATGAACGCCGCTAAATCTATGTCTTCCGCCGGTGTGGGGGTCGCTGCCGGCCCCTGGCGCTGGGCCGCTTTGGCCTGTGCGATTGTGGCCCTGATTGCCGCCGGCCTGGCCATCGCCTCGCCGCAGATAGCGGGTCTGGCGGGTTATGCCTTGCTGGGCGGCATCGCCCTGATCGCCATATTGCTGCTTTATGCGGTTTGGCCGCGCGCCGGGCGCGCCGCCCAGGATGCGCTGCGGGTCGCCGAAGCCGCCGCCAAAGCCAATGTCGCATGGGCCGTTACCGGTGAGGACGGCGCGGTTCTGGATTGTAATCCCGTCTATCGCCGCATGGCCGGTGTCGGTGAAAGTGAACCCCCGCCGCCGCCGGAGCTGGCGATTGCAGGCGAGCCCAGTGCAGCGGTGCTCTACCGTCTGTCGCGCGACGCCGCCGAAGGGCGCGCACGCGAGGAAACCTTCGTCGTCCTGCCGGGACTGGAGATTGTCGCCGCGGTCCGGCCGCTGCCGGACAAGCAGACCGCCTGGTGGTTCACGCCGCGCCTGGCCGCCAGTTCCTCGCCGCAACCGGTCTTGCGGCGCGCGCTGGACGCCGCGCCCGAACCCCAAAAGGCCAAAGAGGCCGTGCCCGAGGCACCGGCTGCCGCGCCTTCCCCGCTTGTGACACCGCCACAGAATGTCGGCGATTTGTTTCGCGATGCGCCGATGGGCGTGGCCTTCACCGATGAAGCCGGCGTGATCAGCAATGCCAATGCGGCGCTGGCGAAATTTTTCGGCTTGTCGGATTCATTGGCGGGACGGAATTTCCTGACCCTGGCCGGTGCCGCCGAGCAGGCCCAGATCAAGTCCCTGATCGCCAGCGCTGCCAAGGGCGAGACCGGACTGAAGGCGGTGGAATTGCGCGGCAGCAAGCCCGGCGATGGCGAGGATCGCATGGCGGAGCTGTTCGCCGCGCCCATGCCCGGCGGCAAAGCCGTTCTCTATCTGGTGGACGTCTCCGAGCAGAAGGCGCTGGAGACCAAATTCGCCCAGTCGCAGAAAATGCAGGCCGTGGGGCAGTTGGCGGGCGGCGTGGCGCACGATTTCAACAATCTGCTCACGGTGATCATCGGCAATTGCGAATTTCTCCTGATGCGCCACCAGGCCGGCGACCCCTCGTTCAAGGAAATCAACGAGGTGCACCAGAATGCGCTGCGCGCCGCGGCGCTGGTGAGCCAATTGCTGGCCTTCAGCCGCAAGCAGACCATGCAGCCAAAGACATTGGCGCTGGGCGATGTCATTGGCGAGCTGGCGCAGATGCTGCGCCGTTTGGTGGGCGAAGGCATCACCCTGACGGTGGAGCGCGAAGCCGATCTGTGGGCGGTACATGCCGACGAGGCGCAATTGGGCAACGCCATCATCAATCTGGTGGTCAATGCCCGCGACGCCATGCCTTCGGGCGGCACGGTGACCATCCGCACCGCCAATGAAACCGTGAATACCGCCTCGGCCCTGGGCACGGCGATCATGCCGCCGGGCGACTATGTCCGCATCGATGTCGCCGATACCGGCACCGGCATGTCGAAGGAGATTCAGAGCAAGATCTTCGATCCCTTCTTCACCACCAAGCCGGTGGGTCAGGGTACCGGCCTGGGTCTGGCGACCGTGTACGGTATCGTCAAACAGTCCGGCGGTTTCATCACCGTGGAAAGCGAGCTGGGCAAGGGCACCAGCTTCAGGATTTATCTGCCGCGCCGTAAAGTCGAGGCCGCCGATGTCGCGCCCATCGAAGCTGTGCCGGCGCCCGCGCGTGACGTTACCGGCCAGGACACGATACTTTTGGTGGAAGACGAAGAGGCGGTGCGCAGCTTCGCGGCGCGGGCGCTGCGCATGCGCGGATATAATGTGCTGGAAGCCGGCGGCGGCGAAGAGGCGCTGGAAATCGTCAAGAACGACGCGAACAAGATCGATCTCATCATCACCGATGTGGTGATGCCCAATATGGACGGGCCCACCATGGTGCGGCATGTCAAGGTGTTAAAGCCGGATCTGGCGGTGATCTTCATGTCGGGCTATGCCGAAGAGGCTTTCCGCCGCAGCGACCAGAGTTCGGAAGACATTCACTTCCTGCCCAAGCCGTTTGGCCTCAAGCAATTGGCCGCCAAGGTGAAGGAAGTTCTGGCGGGCGCGGGCTGATACCGGCACCCAAGCCGTGCTTGCAAAGCTGGCGCCAGCCACTATGGTCGCGGCCGATGAAAAAATCCCTGCCGCTGTTCTTTTGTTTGCTGCTCGCGGGCTGCACCGATGCCGATTGGGACAATGCCCTGAACTATACCGGGTTGAAGGGTTCGGCGGACGAACCCGAAGCCGTGGAAACACCGGCGGCCGCACCGGCAACGACTGCGGCAGCCGCACCGGCCGGGATCGCGGCCGCGCCGGAGAACAATTTCTGCCGCTCCGTGGCGATGCAGGATGCCAGCGACAACGGCTTCGATCAGGCGACCCAACAGCGTGTCTATACGCGCAGCTATGCGCAGTGCGTCACGCTCGGCTCCCGTTAGGGCGCGACGCTGAAGCGGTACTCGGTGGTTTCGCTATAGGTTTCGCCGGGGGCGAGGAACGCGCTGGGAAAGCTCGGGACGTTGGGCGCATTGGGAAAGCCCTGGGCCTCAAGCGCGACCGAGCTATGGATGGCGTAGCCTTTGGCCGCCGCCACGGTGGGCGGCGGATAATTGGCGCTGTAGACCTGAAGTCCCGGCATCGTCGTCCATTCTTCCAGCACCCGTCCCGACTTGGGATCTTCCAGCCGCGCCGCCAGCCGCAATTTTCCCCGCGGGCCGTTGAGGGCGTAGTTCTGGTCGAAACCCTTGGCGAGCTGAATTGCCGGATCGGGAGCGTTGATGTTTTTGCCGATCGGGGTGGGCGCGCGGAAATCGAAAGCGGTGCCCGCCACTTTGCGCATTGCGCCGGTGGGCACATTCTTGTCGTCGCCCACCGTGATGGCGTCGGCATTCACGGTCAGGAGCTGATCCAGCACCGAACCGGAGGTATCGCCGGCCATGTTGAAATAAGCATGGTTGGTCAGATTGACGATGGTGTCCTTGTCGGTGCGGGCGCGGTAGGCGATGCGCAGCACATTGTTCTTGGTCAAGGTGTAAATCACTTCCACACGCAGAGTGCCGGGAAAGCCCATGCTGCCGCTGCGGTCGATCAGGGAAAGGATCAGCTGCGGTTCGTCGCCGTCCCTGGTGTCGGCCTTCCAGACACGCTCGTCATAGGGGCGGTTGCTGTCGGTTCCGCTCACCACAAAAGCATCTCGCGTCACGCGATAGGTGACGGTGCCGATCTGATAGCTGTTGTCCATGATGCGATTGGCGAAGCGGCCGATGACCGCGCCATAGCGGCCCTTATAGTCCTGGCTGGTATAGGCGGCGAGGTTCTCAAAACCCTGCACCACATTGGCCATCTTGCCGTCGCGGCCCGGTACCCGGATTGCGGTGATTACAGCGCCGTAATTTGTAATCCGGGCCTCCATCCCCCTGGCATTTGTCAGAATGAACAGGTCCACGCCGTCGCCGCGCACCCCGCCCCAGGCCTCGACCGCGATGCCGGCCTGGGCTGGCATCGCTACCAATACCCAAAGGGCGGCAATTAGTATGATTTGTCTCATCGATTGAATCTCTCCCGCCTGGCCAGATTACAAAACCGCCCCGCACTGCGCCATATTGCGAACGCGAAAGTGCCTCGCGGCGTTTGACCGGGCGGGTCCCGCCTGATTAGCTGCCGCCATCGAAAACAGGCCGTCATCGCGAGCGGCCAGGGGAGAGATTCAATGAAGCATCTATTGTTTTCGGCCGCCTTTGTCGCGGCCGTGGGTCTGGGCACCGTCGCCGCCGTTTCGCAGCAAGCCGATCCGTATGCCAACAACGCCGCAGCCGGCACGATGAAATTTCCGCTGGCCGCCAAGGCGGGCGAAGACAGCAAGGCCATCGAGAGGGCGCCGGCCGGCGCCGTCAATCAAGGCAAGTTCGACGACAAGAGCTGGAAATACGGTCCCGCCTTCAATGCTCCGCCCGGCGCCAAGATTTGGAATCCGGTCAAGCTCAAGATGATGCAGGGCGGCAAGGTCACCGGCGGCACCGTGTTCGCCGCCACCGATCCCTCCACTTACTGCGCCATGGCCAATGCCGGTTACGACTTCATCTGGACCGAGCATCAGCACGCCGCCCATGACTGGGAACAGACCGCGCGCATGTGGGCGACCTGCCCGCATGCCAAGGCGGTGCCGGGTGTTCGCGTCGCTTATACCGACGAGCGCGAGATTCAACATGCCCTGGACCTGGGCGCGCTGGTGCTGGTGGTGCCGACCATCCGTTCCTATGAGGAAGCGATCCAGGCCCGTAACTGGGCCTATTTCCCGCCCCTGGGCCGTCGTAGCTCTGGCGGTGGGCAGGGCACTAGCACCGAGTTCTGGGGCAGCGTACCGGGCGGTTATCGCGCCACCATCAACGACAATCTGGTGCTGATCCTGATGATCGAGACCCTGGACGGCCTGAAGGATGCGGACCGTATCGCCAAGATTCCCGGCGTGACCGCGGTCTTCGCCGCTTCGGGCGACCTCAGCAATCATACCGGCTATCGCCAGGGCGATCCCGACTATGAGCGCAACATCAACATCGTCCACGATGCGGCGATCAAGGCCGGCGTGCGGCTGTGCGGGCCGCTGGCCTGGCGCGACCGTCCGGACTTCACCTGCTTCCAGGCTGGCAGTGAAACCGCGGCCATCGCGGCGGGCGTGAAGCAGGATCTCGGTAATCTGGCCAATACCCAGGCGGTGCCGGAAGTCGGTCCTTACGCGAAGAAGTAGCGGCTCATCCCTTTTGCCGGGCATCGCACGGCGGAGGAACCAAAGCTTGCAGATAAAAAGGGCGCGGAAATCGCGCCCTTTTTTGTTTCGTTCGCAGATGCAGCAGTGGATTTGGCGACACAGTCGCCGCTCCTAAGGTAGCGCTCACGTTTTTCCTCTTGATCTTGGCAGCGCTGCCAAGGCAGATTACCGGCAGATATAAAACCGCCCGGGGGGCATTCGAATGCGGAATCTGAGCACTTTTGTTATCGTTATCAGCATGATCGCCTCCTCGGCTTGGGCCGATCCGCTTGCTGCCGGCAAACCCGCCGGTGTGCAAAAGGCGCAAGAGATGAGCGGTTCGGAATGGGCTGTGATCGGCGGCATTGCGGCTTTGGGCGCCGGCATTCTCATTGCCACATCGGGCGGCCGCGCCAGCCCCGCGAACCAGAGCATCCCCATCACGGTGAACGCGACCACCGCGACCGCGGTCTAATCCGGGCGTTCGTTTCACTTCACGGTCGAAAATCTGAACTCCGTGGCCTCATAGAAAATCTTTCCCGGTTTCAATTCCGTGGTCGGGAAGGCCGGGATGTTGGGCGCGTTGGCGAAATGCTGCGTCTCCAGACAGAACGCTCCGCGCTTGATGTATTGCGCGCCGTCCTTGCCGGCGATCGGCTTTTCGTTGTTGGGCAGATAGAGCTGGATGCCCGGCTGGGTGGTGAGCACGTCCATCACCCGGCCTGATTCCGGCTCCACCACGCGCGCGGCGGGACGCATTTTTCCCATCGGCCCCCGCAGGATGAAATTGATGTCATAGCCCGGCGTGGCCACGATGGCGGGGTCGGGGCCATTGATGTCCTTGCCGATTGCCTTTGGCCTGGTGAAGTCAAAGCCGGTGCCGGTCACCTTCATCACTTCGCCGGTCGCCATGTGATTGGCGTCGGTCGGTGTCACCGCATCCGAAAAAACCTGCAAGCGATGATTGAGCACATCGCCATTACCGGCGCCCTTCAGATTGAAATAGGAATGATTGGTCGGATTGAGAACCGTCGGCTTGTCGGTGGTGGCGCGGTATTCGACCTTGAGCCCGTTATTGGCAGTCAGTGTGTAGATGACGGTGAAATCCAGATTGCCGGGAAAGCCCTGGTCGCCATCGGCGCTGACCATGTGCAGGATCAAGGCGGGCGAGGGTCCGTCCAGGGGTGTGGCGCTGTAAACGTGATAGCTGAATCCGACCGGCCCGCCATGAATATTGTTGGGTCCTGCATTGGCTTTCAACTTGTAGGTCTTGCCGTCCAAGGTGAATTGGGCATTGCCGATGCGGTTGGCGAAGCGCCCGATCACCGCGCCGTAGGTGGTACCGCGGGTATAGGCCTCCAGATTGTCATAGCCCAACACCACATCCGCCATCTTGCCGCTTTTGTCGGGCACATTCAGGCTGACCAGAAAGGCGCCGTAATTGGTGATGCGCGCGCTCATGCCGCGCTTGTTGGTCAAGGTGTAGATGTCGATCTTCTGATGATCTGCGGTTTCGCCCCAGGGCGCCTTCTCGATTTTGGCCTGGGCGGGTGCGGCGAGCAAAAGGCCTGTCAGGGCGAGCAAAATCTTCTTCATGGCGAGATCTCTTATTGATATTCGCGGGCGAACAGTCCGCCGCTGGTGACGCCGGCCGGCAAATGGCCCTTGGCGCCAGCACGGAAGCGGTCGCGTGTCTTATCCGCCGCCAACTCCACCATCCTGACTGCGCACATTCGTCCGTTCCCTGATTTTTATTGGCGCGGAGCCTAGCGGTGGTCAGACCGGCTTGAAAAGCCGCGCCGTCGCCGTCTCCTCATTCTCCGCTGGCCTGGAGCCGGAGCTCTCGCCCGCCGGAAATCTGCCCCATCCGGTGTTGGTCCATACCATTTCAGCTGCGGATCACGACGGCCAATATGACAATTTGTCATCATCTTTGGGTTGTATCCACGGCCCCCTGCACCCAAAGTTCCATCTCTGGACAATAGTAGAACGAAATGTAGTAATTTCTCGTTCCTTCAATGCTTTATATCGTGGCTTGTGGAAGAGAACAAAATGTGTACGTTCTTGTTCTCCACCCGCCGCCGGATTCGCTTGGGGATCAGCGGGCGCTGTGGAATAACCGAGGGAGTTTGGCATGTCACAGGCGGCTTTACGGGTGGTGGGCAAGGAACAAAATAACGATCGCAAGCGGGCGCTTGAAGCCGCGCTGAGCCAGATCGACCGTGCCTTCGGCAAGGGCTCGGTGATGAAGCTGGGCAGCCGCGACCTGGGCGTGGCGACCGACGCCGTCTCCACCGGCAGTCTGGGCCTGGATATCGCTTTGGGCATCGGCGGACTGCCGCGCGGCCGGGTGATCGAGGTCTATGGTCCGGAATCTTCAGGCAAGACCACCCTGGCGCTGCATGTGGTGGCCGAGATCCAGAAAAAGGGCGGCACCGCCGCCTATGTCGATGCCGAACACGCGCTCGATCCCGTCTATGCCAAGAAGCTGGGCGTGGACATTGACGAGATGCTGATCTCCCAGCCCGACACCGGCGAGCAGGCGCTGGAAATCACCGATACGCTGGTGCGCTCCGGCGGCGTCGACATTGTGGTGATCGACTCGGTGGCGGCGCTGACCCCCAAGGCCGAGCTGGAAGGCGAGATGGGCGATTCTTTGCCCGGCCTGCAGGCACGCCTGATGAGCCAGGCGCTGCGCAAGCTCACCGGATCGATTTCCAAGTCCAACACGATCGTGATTTTCATCAATCAAATCCGCATGAAAATCGGCATCATGTTCGGAAATCCGGAAACCACCACCGGCGGCAATGCCCTGAAATTCTATTCCTCGGTGCGTTTGGATATTCGCCGCATCGGCGCCATCAAGGAGCGCGATGAAGTGGTCGGCAACCAGACCCGCGTCAAAGTGGTCAAGAACAAGGTCGCGCCGCCCTTCAAGCAGGTCGAGTTCGACATCATGTATGGCGTGGGCATTTCCAAGACCGGCGAATTGGTCGATCTGGGCGTAAAGGCCGGGATCGTGGAGAAGTCGGGCTCCTGGTACTCCTATGACGGGTCGCGCATCGGCCAGGGCCGTGAATCGGCCAAGACCTTCCTGGCTCAAAATGCCGATATCGCCGACAAGATCGAGCATGCCATTCGCGCCAATGCCGGCCAGATCGGCCAGAATCTGGTTCTGGAGGCCAGCGAAAAGGACGACGAAGACGAAGACGAATAGGCCGCAAGGTTAAAGGCAAAGGTTGAGTTCTGTGGTTTCGCAGCCCCGGGCTCAACTCCTCGGCAGAAGGCGCTCCTTGTGAATGAGGGGCGCCTTCTGTTTTTTGGGCCGGTTTTTCAGGGGGCAGGGGTGCCAAAACCCCGGCGTGACAAGGTTTTTTAGAGCCGCTACAACCGGCCCATGAAAAGCCTTTCCGACGTCCGTAGCGGTTTCCTGGATTTCTTCGCCGAGCGCGGCCACACCGTGGTCTCGTCCTCGCCGCTGGTACCGCGCAACGACCCGACCCTGCTGTTCACCAATGCGGGCATGGTCCAGTTCAAGAACCTGTTCACGGGCGCCGAAAAGCGCCCCTATAGCCGCGCCACCACGGTGCAGAAATGCGTCCGCGCCGGCGGAAAGCATAACGACCTGGACAATGTCGGCTATACCGCCCGCCATCACACTTTCTTCGAGATGCTGGGGAATTTCTCCTTCGGCGACTATTTCAAGGAAGACGCCATCACCTTCGCCTGGGATTTCGTCTCCAAGGTGATCGGCCTGCCCAAGGACAGGCTGCTGGTCACGGTCTATCCCACCGACGATCAGGCGCGTCAGCTCTGGAAGAAAATCGCCGGCTTTTCCGACGACCGGATCATCGGTCATGAGAGCAATCTTTGGGCAATGGGCCCGACCGGCCCTTGCGGCTATTGCTCGGAAATCTTCTACGACCAGGGGCCGTCGGTTGCGGGCGGCCCGCCGGGCTCGCCCGACGAAGACGGCGACCGCTTCCTGGAATTCTGGAACCTTGTGTTCATGCAGTTCGAGCAGGTGGACGAGAAGACCCGCCTGGACCTGCCCAAACCTTCCATCGACACCGGCATGGGGCTGGAGCGTATCGCCGCCATCCTGCAGGGCGTCACCAACAATTACGATGTCGACCTGTTCCGCCATCTGATCGCGGCTTCGGAATCCGCCAGCGGCGTCGACAGCAAAGGCGAAGCGACCTTCAGCCACCGCATTATCGCCGACCATTTGCGCGCCACCTCCTTTTTGATCGCCGATGGCGTGCTGCCGTCCAATGAGGGGCGCGGCTATGTGCTGCGCCGGATCATGCGCCGCGCCATGCGTCACGCCCATCTGCTGGGCACCAAGGATCCGCTGATGCATCGGCTGGTGCCGGCGCTGGTGGGGGAAATGGGCTCAGCCTATCCCGAACTCAAGCGTTCCGAGCCCCTGATCGCCGAAACCCTCAAGCTGGAAGAAATCCGTTTCCGCGAAACTTTGGCGCGCGGCCTGAAGCTTTTGGACGAAGCCAGCGGCGGTCTCAAAAAGGGCGATCGTCTCAAGGGCGATGTGGCGTTCAAACTCTATGACACCTACGGCTTCCCGCTCGACCTGACCGAGGAATCCCTGCGTGCCCGCGGCGTCACGGTCGATACCGACGGGTTTGCCGCCGCGATGCAGAAGCAGAAGGCCGAAGCGCGCGCTTCCTGGTCGGGTTCGGGCGAGGCCGCCAGCGAGGCGCAATGGTTCGCGGTTCTGGATGAAGTCGGCCGCACCGAATTTCTGGGCTATGACACTGAAACCGCCGAAGGTGTTGTCCTGGCGATCTTCAAGGATGGTGGTCGGGTGATGGCGGCCAATGCCGGCGAGGCGGTGGAGATCGTCACCAACCAGACGCCCTTTTACGGTGAGTCCGGCGGCCAGGCCGGCGACAGCGGCCATATCGCATCGGCCAGGGCCAAGGGTCAGGTCACCGACACCCAGAAGAAACTGGGCGCGCTGCATGTCCATGCCGTGCGTCTCACCCAGGGCAGCATTGCGCCGGGCGATGCCGTCGACCTGAAGGTGGACGAGGAACGCCGCCGCGCCACGCGCGCCAATCACAGTGCCACCCATCTTTTGCATGCCGCGCTCAAGCGCGTGCTGGGCAGCCATGTCAGCCAAAAAGGCTCGCTGGTGAATGCCGAGCGGCTGCGGTTCGATTTCTCCCATCCCAAACCGGTTTCCCCCGAAGAGCTGGAAAAGATCGAAGCCCAGGTCAACCGGATCATCCGGCAGAACTCCGACACCTCCACCAGGCTGATGCCGACCGATCAGGCTGTTGCGGCAGGCGCCGAAGCCTTGTTCGGTGAAAAATACGGCGACGAAGTGCGGGTGCTGTCTATGGGCACAGACCTGGACGCCGAAAAGTCCTATTCGGTCGAATTGTGCGGCGGCACCCATGTCCACCGCCTGGGCGATATCGGTCTCTTCACCATCCTGGCGGAAAGCGCGGTTGCGGCCGGGGTGCGCCGCATCGAGGCGCTGACATCCGAACATGCCCGGCGTTATCTCTCAGGCCAGGCGGAAATCGCCCGCGAAGCCGCGTCCGCGATCAAGACGCCGATCGGCGAACTGGCGGGCCGGGTGGCGCAGCTTTCCGAAGAGCGGCGCAAGCTGGAACGCGAGTTGGCGGAAGCCAAGAAGCAGCTGGCTTTGGCGGGGCCCGCCAAGGGCGGCAATGACGGTGTCGAAACCATCGCCGGACTGAAGGCCGTGCTGCGGCTGGTGGAGGGCGTCTCGCCCAAGGACCTCAAGAGCCTGGCCGATGGCGCCAAGTCGCAAGTCGGTTCCGGCGTGGTCGCTTTTGTCGCCGCCGCCGAAGGCAAGGCCTCGATCGTTGCGGGTGTTACAGACGATCTGACCGGGCGCATCAGCGCCGTCGATTTGGTACGGGTGGCGGCGGAAGCCCTGGGCGGCAAAGGCGGCGGCGGGCGGCCCGACATGGCCCAGGCCGGCGGACCCGACAATGGCAATCCGGGCGTGGCGCTGGATGCGATCCGCAAGAAGCTGGGTGAACTGGTCGTTGTTTAATGGTCGCGCCGGCAGGCGCTCGCTCCCGCTCGCGTTGCCGGTCGCTCCGGCAATTACGCAATAATATCCGGCAGCAAGCCGTTGTTGATCTCGGTGATCTCGTCCTTGAGCTGAAGCTTGCGCTTTTTCAGCCGCGACAGCGCCAGAAGATCGGCACTGCCGGTCTGCACCATGGCGTCGATGGCGGCGTCCAGGTCGCGATGCTCCTGCATCAGCTGGGTCAGCTTGGCGCGGGCGGCGACTTCATCGGGGCCGACAACACGACTCATTTCGAACTCTTCTTGCGTCTGCCTTTGGCGAGTTCCTCGCCCCAGCGTTTTACATCCGGCCAGTCATACCCGAACAGGTCCAAGGCGCGGCCCACCATCTGATCCACAAGATCCGAAAGCGTGCGCGGTTCGGAATAGAAAGCGGGGACGGGCGGCAGGATGATCGCACCCATTTCCGCGAGCGCCGTCATGCTGCGCAAATGTCCCAGATGCAGCGGCGTCTCGCGCACCATCAGGACCAGAGGCCGCCGTTCCTTCAGCATCACATCGGCGGCGCGGGTGAGCAGGTTGGTGGTAACGCCGGTCGCGATCTCGCTCATGGTGCGCACCGAGCAGGGCGCCACGATCATGCCTTTGGTCTTGAAGCTGCCGCTGGCGATGGGCGCAGCGATGTCGCCAACGGCGTAGTTGAATTCCGCCAGGTGCGCGACTTGCCGGGGTGAAAGTTCCGTTTCGTACCCGATGGTCATTTCCGCAGGCTTGGTCATAACCAGGTGTGATTCTATCCCCAAGTCCCGGCAGGCTTCCAGCGTACGGATCCCATAGGCCACCCCGGAGGCACCCGACAGCCCGATAACCAGCCGTTCTGCTTTATTTTTCGCCGTTTCCCGCTCCTTCATGGCCTCCCGTTAGCACTTATTAAGGCCAGTACAAAGAGTTTCGCGTTCCCGCCCTTAGGGGGATGACAGGGAGGGGGAATGGTGCTTCACTTTTGGGGCCTAGGCGCGAGCCTACCAGCGCGCCGGCCGATCGAAAATCTAATCGATGAGGTGCATGCATGGCGCTAGAAGGACATATCAATCACCTGTCCAATCAGCACAGAAAAATCCAGGACATTATCGAAAGCGAAATGGCCAATCCCGATTGGGATGAGATGCGCGTCGCTGCCCTGAAAAAACAGAAACTTCGAATCAAAGACGAGCTCGAGCGGCTTCGCGCCGCGGTCAACTAAACCGCGCCCGCCGCCGGGCCAGGAAAAACAGCGCCAGTCCACCCACTTCGCAAAGCGAAGCCGCCAGGAAAGCCGCGCCGGGAAAATAAACCGGCGCGTGCGGGCCGCTGAACCAGGCGAGCAAACTTGTCATCAGCAACGGCGCCCCGATGGAGGTCAGGCTGGTGATGCTGGCGATTACGCCTTGCAGTTCGCCTTGCTGATCCGGACCGACCTGTTCTGTCAGGATCGCGGTCATTGCGGGGTTGGCGACGCCGCCCAAGGTGAAGACGATCATCCAGGCATAGAACATCCAGACCTGGGTGGAGATCGCATAGCCCGCATAGGCCAGCGCGCCGCAGAACAGTCCCAGATAGACGGATTTGGCCTGGCCGATCCTCGGCACCAGAACCCGCGGCAGCACGGCAAAAGATATGGCGGTCAAAATGCCGATCGCCACCAGCGACAGTCCGACATCGCCGGGGCCCCAGCCGAATTTGAGCATGGTGTAGTAGCTCCAGGTCGTCGGCAGCGAGTCGTGCGCCAGCTGTCCCAGAACCAGCATCCCGAACAGCAGGGTCAAGGCGGGATAGTGCGACAGGGCTTTCAAGCCGCCCAGCGGATTGGCCCGGCGCCATTCGAATTTGCGGCGGCGCTCCGGCGGCAAGGATTCCTTCAGCACCAGCAGGCCGAACAGCGCATTGGCGACCGACAAAGCGGCAGCGACGTAAAAGGGTGCGCGCAAGCCGAAATGCTCGCCGACAAGGCCGCCCAGGGCGGGCCCCAGGATAAAGCCCAGCCCGAACGCCGCGCCGACCAGGCCGAAATTGGCGGCACGTTTTTCCGGCGGCGAAATGTCGGCGATATAGGCATTGACGGTGGGATAGGAGGCGCCCGCCATGCCCGACAGGATGCGGCCGATGAACAGCCAGGCAATGGTGGGGGCCAGGCCGGTGATCAGATAGTCCACGCCCAGCATCAGCAGCGACAGGATCAACACCGGGCGGCGCCCGAAACGGTCCGACAGATTGCCGATCACGGGGGCGAAAAGGAATTGCATCAGGGCGAAGGAGAAAAACAGCCAGCCGCCCCAGCGTGCCGCATCGCTGATCGGTTGATGCGTTAGTTCGGCGATCAGGCCGGGCGAGACCGGAATGATCACCCCAAGTCCGATCGTGTCGATCAGGACGGTGAGGAAGATGAAAATAAACGCGCTGCGGCTGGTCACAAGCTCTTGGCCTGTTCGCGCAGCACGAATTTCTGGATCTTGCCGGTCGAGGTTTTCGGCAGTTCGGTGAACACCACGGTGCGCGGCATCTTGAATTTCGCCAGCCGCTCGCGGACGACGGCCAATATCTCCTCCTCGCTTGCCGAGGCGCCGGGCTTCAGTTCGACAAAAGCGCAGGGATGTTCGCCCCATTTGGCATCGGGCCGGGCCACCACCGCCACGAACATCACGGCGGGATGTTTGGCGATGGCATTCTCCACTTCGATGGAGGAGATATTCTCGCCCCCGGAAATGATGATGTCCTTGGAACGGTCCTTGAGCTGGATATAGCCGTCCGGATACATCACGCCCAAATCGCCGGTATGAAACCAGCCGCCCTTGAAGGCTTCTTCGGTCGCCTTGCTGTTTTTCAGATAGCCGCGCATCACGATATTGCCGCGCATCATCACCTCGCCGATGGTTTCGCCATCGGCAGGGACGGGCTTCATGGTCTTGGGGTTCAGGACCGTCAATCCTTCCAGGGGCGTATAACGCACGCCCTGACGCGCCTTCTTGGCGGCGCGTCCGGCGCTGTCCAGCGCGTCCCATTCCCGGTGCCATTCATTGACGACGGCGGGGCCATAGACCTCGGTCAGGCCATAGACATGCACCACTTCAAAACCGGCATCGGCCATCGCCGCCAGCACGCTTTCCGGTGGCGGCGCCGCGGCGGCCATAAAGCGCACTTTTTGCGGAAAGCTTTTGCGCTCGGCCGGCGTGGCATTGACCAGCGTGCTCATCACGATCGGCGCGCCGCACAGATGCGTGACACCGTGTTCGGCCAGCGCCTCGAAGATCGCGCCCGCCCGTACCCAGCGCAGGCAGACATGGGTGCCCGCCACCGCCGACAGGGACCAGGGCATGCACCAGCCATTGCAATGAAACATCGGCAGGGTCCAGAGCAGCACCGGATGCTCCACCATCGTGCCGGCCAGGGCATTGCCGTAGCACATCAGCGCGGCGCCGCGATGGTGATAGACCACGCCCTTGGGATTGCCGGTCGTGCCGGATGTGTAATTCAGGGCGATGGCGTCCCATTCATCGTCGGGCATGCGCCAGGCAAACTCGGGATCGCCGGATTTCAGGAAGGTCTCATAGTCGATCTTTCCCAGCCGAGCGCCGGTCTGGGGAAATTCTTTGTCGTCATAGTCGATCACCAGCGGCTTCTTTTTCACCAGCTTCAGCGCGGCGCCCACAGTGGCGGAAAATTCACGGTCGGTGATCAGGATCTTTGCCCCGCCATGCTCCAGCATGAAGGCGATGGCGGCGGCATCCAGCCGGGTGTTCAGGGCATTCAGCACCGCGCCCAGCATGGGCACGCCATAATGGGCTTCCAGCATGGGCGGGGTGTTGGCCAGAAGCACCGCCACCGTGTCGCCCTTGCGGATGCCGCGTTTGGCCAGTGCCGATGCCAGCCGCCGCGCGCGGGCATAAAAAGCGGCGTAATCGATACGCTGTTTGCCATGGATGATCGCGGTATGGCCGGGAAAGGTGCGCGCCGCCCGTTCCAGGAAGGACAAAGGCGTCAAAGGCTGGTGGTTGGCCGCGACCCGGTCCAGCCCGGTTTCATAGGGCTTTCCGGCGGATTTCCCGGCCTTTGTGACGGTTTTGCGTTTCGGTTTTTGTTTGGACTTTTGTGTTTTCATTGGGCGATCACGCTAAAGAAAGCCTTATTTCCCGACAAGGTTGACCTGCCGGGATGCGATGCTAGGAAAGCCGGCAGGGAGCACTATCGATGTCAGCCACCGAACAGACCGAGCCCAAATCTCGTGGCATCCGGGCGATTTATGACTGGATGATGCGCAATGCCACGGGCAAGAATGCCTGGCGGGTGCTGGCCGGACTCACCTTTGCCGAAGCCTCGTTTTTCCCCATACCCACCGACATCATGCTGATCCCCATGGTGATGGCCGACCGCCAGCGCGCCTGGAAGCTGGCGGCTTGGTGCACCCTATGGTCGGTGCTGGGTGGCGCGGCCGGTTATGCCATCGGCGCCTTCCTGTTCGATTCCCTGGGCCAATTGCTGATCCGCCTCTATCACCTGGGCGACGATCTGGCCACGTTCCAGCAATGGTACGCCACCTATGGCGCCTGGGTGATCATCGGCAAAGGCTTTAGCCCGCTGCCCTACAAGCTGGTCACCATCGCGTCCGGCTTTGCCCACTACAGCTTCGCGATGTTCATGATCCTGTCGGTCATCACCCGTGGCGGCCGCTACTTCCTGGTTGCGGGCCTGCTCTATTGGAAAGGCGACGTGGCCCGACGCTTTATCGAGAAGCGGCTGGAATTGACTTTGTTCGCGTTCCTGGCGGCGGTGATATTGGGCGTTGTGGCCGTCAAGTATCTGTTCTAGCGGCGCGTCTTTTGCGTCGTGCGTGCGTCGCGCCTTCGCTACCGCTCACGCCGCAAAATTCTCGCGCCGTAGTATCAGTCTTGTTCCAGCTCGCTCGACAGCTTGTAGTCGTCGGGCGCCGGTGCGCCTTCGCCTTCCGCCGGCACCACTGCGGGCATCGCCAACGGATCGGCGGTGGTTTCGGCGATGGTTTTCAAAGACGCGCCCTTGCGGGCGGCGCGCTTCTGCGCCCGTTCCAGCTTGGCGCCGACGCGGCTGACTGCCAGGTCCAGTTCCAGCTGCGAGCAAAGACCCAGGGTCACCGGATCGACCGCCTTGATATTGGCGGCGTTCCAATGCGAGCGCTCGCGGATCTTGGCGATGGTGGCCTTGGTGGTGCCGATCAGCTTGATGATGTCGCTGTCGCTGAATTCCGGATGATTGCGGATCAGCCAATAAACGGCATCGGGCTTGTCCTGGCGCTTGCTGACCGGGGTGTAACGCGGGGCGCGCTTCAGGCGTACGCTGGGCATCTTGTGCTTGGCGGGCGCCATCTTCAGGCGCTTGCGCGGATCCTTCTCGGCATCGGCGATCTGCTCGCGGGTCAACTGACCCGTTGCCACGGGATCCTGGCCCTTGATGCCCTTGGCCACGTCTTCGTCGGCAATGCCTTTCACTTCCAGCGGATGCAGGCCGCAGAAGTCGGCGATCTGTTCGAAGGAGAGCGCGGTATTGTCCACCAGCCAGACGGCGGTGGCTTTGGGCATCAGCGGTTTCTGTTCGACGGCCATGGTAGTTTTCTCCCATTGAGCGGGAGCCCCATCCGGACCCTCCGCCCCTCGTCAGGCTAGTCCTTTCGAGGAATGCGGTCTTTTAGCGGGGCTGCCCGCGCGGCGCAAAGGCTTTCAGCCGATTTGGAGCAGGATTTTGCCGATATGGCCGGTTTTGGCCATATATTCATGGGCTTGCTGGGCCTGTTCCAGGGGGAAAACCCGGTCGGTGACGGGTTTGATCCCGGAACCCAGCCTGGGCCAAACCTTGCTTAAGAGCGTGTCCCGGATGCTCCGTTTTTGCTCAGGCGTCCGGCCGCGCAGGGTGGTCGCCGCAAGGGTCAGTCTTTTGGCCAGGACGGATGTGAAATCCACTTCGGTCCGCAAGCCCGACTGGTAGGCGATATTGACGATGCGGCCCCAGGGCGCGGCGGCCGCGATGTTGCGCTGAACATAGTCGCCGCCAACCATGTCGAGAATGACGTCCACGCCTTTGCCATCGGTTTCGGTTTTTACAACCGTGACGAAATCTTCCTTGCGATAGTTGATGGCGCGTGCCGCGCCGAGCTTTCGGACGGCTTCGCATTTCGCATCGCTACCTGCGGTGGTGAAAACCCGGTGGCCGCGATCCGCGAAAATCTGGATCGCCTGGCTGCCGATGCCGCTGGTTCCGCCATGGATCAGCAGGCTTTCGCCGGCGGCAAGCCGGCCTGTGTCCGCGATATTGGTCCAGGCGGTGAAGACGGCTTCCGGCAAGCCTGACGCTTCGACCAGATCGATGGTGCCGGGAACCGGCAGGACCGAGCCGGCTTCGGCCAGCGCATATTCGGCATAGCCGCCGCCCGGCAACAGGGCGCAGACCTTGTCGCCGATCTTCCAGTCCCCTGAATTTTCTCCCAGCCCGGCAATCACACCGGACACTTCCATACCGAGGATGGGCGAGGCTCCCGGCGGCGGCGGGTATTTGCCCCGCGCCTGCAACAGGTCGGCATTGTTGAGGCCTGCCGCCCTAACTTCGATCAGGACCTGGCCGGAACCGGGCTCGGGCCGGGGCTGGTCGCCCGTGACCAGGCGGTAATCCTGGCTCGGATTCTCAATATGAACGGCTTTCATGGCTTGCGCCGCCTTTTGCTCCGGCTAAGACTAAACCCGAATCAGAGTGTGATGCGATGGATTCGGACGATCTGCAACCGCGCAAGAAACTGCCCGATATCGTGTTGGGCGAGGATATTTCCGCGCTTTCCGCGCATGAGCTGGAAAAGCGGATCGCAAGGCTGGAGGAAGAAATCGCGCGCTGTTCCGCCGCGATCAAGGAACGGCAGGCCACCAAATCGGCGGCAGAGAGTTTTTTCAAGAAGTGACGTAAAGATTAATACGCACAGCTACGTTAGGCATGTGCACGCATACCGGGGCATTTACCATCCATTCTTCTTTGCGGGCCGGGGACGGCTTGCTAGCGTCGCGCCAGTTTGATTGGAGACATCATGCTGACCACCGATACCGACGTCGCGAATTTCACCGACACCGCGATGTTCGACCGCACCTTCGACGAAGGCATGGCGCTGGTGGAGGAAACCGCCCGCTATCTCGACGGCAAGGGCCGCGAGGAAGCGCGCAACCTGTCGCGCAAGGCCGCGATGCTCTATGCCGGCGAAAGCATGCGCGTCACCACCCGCCTGATGCAGGCGGCAAGCTGGTTGCTGGTGCAGCGGGCAGTGCGCGACGGCGACATGGACCGCAGTGATGCCCTGCATGATCGCTACCGCCTGGGCAGCCGCGAAATCTGTCTTGGGATTTGCGCCGAAGAGACCGACGAGTTGCCTGTTCAGTTGCAGGATCTGCTGGGGCGCAGCGACAATCTTTATCGCCGCATCGCGCGACTGGACGATGTCCTGTTCGGCGAGAATGAGGCGCCGGCTGGCGCGCGCGGTCAGATGGATGCTCTCGCCCAAGCCTTCGGCGCCAAGTAATCGACGCGAACCGCACAAATAAAAACGCCGCCGGAAACCGGCGGCGTTTTCGTATCTGATTTAAAGGCGCTTAGCCTTTGACGAAGCCGGCAAACTTCTTGTTGAAGCGGGTGAGACGGCCGCCGCGGTCCATCAATTGTTGTTGACCGCCGGTCCAGGCCGGGTGGGTGGTCGGATCGATGTCGAGCGTGACCTTCTGGCCTGCCGTGCCGTAGGTGGTGCGCGTCCGGTAAGTGGTGCCGTCGTTCAGCTGAACTTCGACAAAGTGATAGTCGGGATGGATACCCTTTTTCATGACGCAGACCTTTCTAGAGCCGCCCATTCCGACGGGCGGCGAGGGCGGGCTTATACGGGAGGGGCGGCGACCCCGCAAGAACAACCTCCCCGTGGGGCGAAGCCCCAAATATGGGGAGGTGGCCGTAGCTGGCCCCCTGGGCGCGAAGCGCCCAATTAACTTTTTGCGCGCTTCGCGCGCATGGCCAGCGAAGGCCGGAGGCGCGAAGGGGAAAAGCGGCAATAGTTCCTTTGGCTTGGCCCCCGGGCCCCTATATACAGCCGGGGTTAACAAAAGGCGGCGATAGCCTTGGCCAGGGGTGACAGCAGTTTTACCAGCGAAACCGCCCGTATCGCGGCGGGAAGGCCCAAGGCCAAGTCGCTGGCACCCCTTGCGGGGATATTGCCCTTCCTGAGGCCCTATCGGGGTCGGATTTTCGTGGCCGTCCTGGCCCTGATCGCCTCCTCCTCCGCCACCCTGATGTTGCCCCAATTTGCCCGGGGCCTGATCGATTCTAGGGGGCTGACCGAGGCCGAGGCCCATGCCTTGTCCGGCTTCTACGCCGCCTTTGTCGTGGCGGCGGCCGTGTTGGGGCTGGCGTCCGCGACCCGTTTCTATGCCGTGACCTGGCTGGGCGAACGGGTGGTGGCCGATGTCCGCAAGGCGGTGTTCGACAATGTGCTGGGCCTGTCGCCCCAGTTCTTCGAAGTCACCCGCACCGGCGAAGTCCTGTCGCGCATGACCGCGGACACGACCCTGATCCAGACCGTGGTGGGCTCTTCGGTTTCGCTCGCCCTGCGAAATCTTGTGACCCTGACCGGCGGCCTGGTCCTGATGTTCGTCACCAGCGTGAAGCTCACCTTGTTCGTGGTGGCGGCGGTGGTGCTGGTGATGCTGCCGCTGCTTCTGTTCGGACGCTGGGTGCGCAGGCTCTCGCGTGAAAGCCAGGATTCCATCGCCGACACCTCGGCGCGCGCCAGCGAAACCTTGAACGCCGTCCCCACCGTGCAAGCCTTCACCCAGGAAGGATATGAACGCAGCGCGTTTCGCGATGCCGTGGAGCGCTCCTTTGCCTTCGCCAAAAGCCGCACCTTCGCCCGCGCCGTCCTGACGGCGGTGGCAATCTTCACCGCCTTTGCCGGCCTGGCCACGGTCGGGTTGATCGGGCTGCACGATTTTATCGGCGGGCGCATTTCAGCCGGCCAGCTGGTGGCCTTCATCTTTTACGGCTTCCTCACCGGCGGCGGCGTGGGTGCGCTCAGCGAGGTCTGGGGCGATCTGCAGCGCGCGGCCGGCGCCACCGAAAGGCTGATGGAATTGCTGCATGAGGTGCCCGCCATTCGCCCGCCCGCGCACCCGCTGTCCTTGCCGGACCGCCCGGGCGGCGCGGTCGCCTTCCAGGATGTGACCTTCCGCTATCCCTCCAGGCCGGATTTCAAGGCCTTGAACGGTTTTTCCCTGACCGTCGCCAGCGGCGAGGCGGTGGCGCTGGTGGGTCCCAGCGGTGCAGGCAAGTCGACGGTGTTTCAGTTGATGCTGCGCTTCTTCGAAGCCCAGAGCGGCAGCATCCGGTTCGATGGCATCGACATCACCCAGCTTGATCCGGTGGCGTTGCGCCAGAAAATCGCGGTGGTGTCGCAAGAGCCGGTGATCTTTTCCGGCAGCATCGCGGAGAATATCCGCTATGGCCGCCAAGAGGCGAGCGAGGATCAGATTCGCGCCGCCGCCGATGCCGCGGCCGCCACCGAATTCATCGAAAAGCTGCCGCAGGGCTTCGAGACGCTGGTCGGCGAGCGTGGCGTGACGCTTTCCGGCGGCCAGCGCCAGCGGCTGGCGATCGCTCGTGCCATCTTGCGTGATGCCCCGCTCCTGTTGCTGGACGAGGCGACGTCGGCCCTGGATGCGGAGAATGAACGACTGGTGCAGACGGCGCTGGCCAATCTGATGGTGGGCCGCACCACTTTGGTGATCGCGCACCGTTTCTCCACCATTCAGCGGCTGAAGCGGATCGTGGTGATGGAAGATGGAAGGGTGGTCGCCGAAGGCAATCACGCCGCGCTGATGGCGGGCGGCGGCCTTTATGCGCGGCTGGCCTCGCTGCAATTTTCGGATACGCTATTATGAAATTGGGCCGACCCCGCAGACCCGGCCGCGCCCTGGCCGCCCTGGTGATTGTGGCGGCGATCAGCGCCTTGGTGCGTGGCGTTTGGGTCAATGGCGTGTTTTCCAGCGTGGAACCAGGCTTTGCCGGGGTGTGCCAGGTGGCGGCCACCCTGCCGGGGATCCAGGACATGGAAGCCGCCAATGGCATGCTGTTTCTCTCGGTCGGCAGTTCGCGCGGCCCCGGACCCCAGGACGGCGTTTATGCCATGCCGCTTGCCGGCGGCGCTCCGGTCAAACTGACGGGCGGCCCCAAGGACTTTCATCCGCGCGGCATCGGTCTTTACCGCGAGCCCGCGAGCAAGACCTTGTTCTTGTTCGCGGTCAATCACCGCAGCAGCGGACGCTTCAGCATCGATTCCTTCGAGGTCAAAGACCCCGACACCAATCCCGCCTTGGCGGCGCAGGGAACCATCGAAGGCGGCCTGATGATCAATCCGCAGGATGTCGCCGTCGCCAATCCGCTCCAATTCTATGTCGCCAACGGCACCGCCGGAAAAAACCCGGTGATCCATGGCCTGCAGACTTACGGCATCATTCCGGGCGGCAATGTGCTCTATTTCAACGGCAGCATGTTCCGTCAGGTCGCCGACGGGTTTTACGGCACGCGCAGCCTGGTGCTGGCCGGTGACAATGTGATCGTGGGCGGGTTGCTCAGCCGCTCCCTGACCACATTCAAGCGCGAACCCCTGACAGGCCAGTTGACCGAAGAAGACACGCTCAACCTTTCCACCGGGCCCGAGAAACTCAGCATGGACGGCCAGGGACAGATTCTGGCCGCCGGTCATGCCGACCTGCTGGAGTGGCGCGCGGCCGCCACCGATCCGAAAAAGCGCGCCGCCTCCCAGGTTCTCCGCGTCAGCCTGATCAACGATGTGCCGCGAACCAAAGAACAAATTTACGGCAATGACGGCTCGCAGCTGGCGGGCGCCAGCGTGGCGGTGGCGGCGGGAAACCGGCTGCTGATGGGCTCCAGCCAGGACGGCCGGCTGCTGAACTGCACCCAGAAATAAAAAAAAGGGCGCCGCAAGGGCGCCCTTTTCTCGTCTATCTATCCGGGCGCTTACGCAACCTGGATAATCTCTTCGCCATTGGGATCGCGCAGCACATAGCCACGGCCCCAGACGGTCTCAATGTAATTGGCCCCTTCGGTGGCGGCGGCCAGCTTCTTGCGCAGCTTGCAGATGAAGACGTCGATGATCTTCAATTCCGGCTCGTCCATGCCGCCATACAGGTGATTGAGGAACATTTCCTTGGTCAGGGTGGTACCCTTGCGCAGGGAGAGCAGCTCCAGCATCTGATATTCCTTGCCGGTCAGATGCACGCGGGCGCCGTCGACTTCCACGGTCTTGGCGTCCAGATTGACGGTGAGCTTGCCGGTGGTGATGACCGACTGGCTGTGGCCCTTGGAACGGCGAACCACCGCCTGAATGCGGGCGACCAGCTCGTCCTTATGGAAGGGCTTGGTCATATAGTCGTCGGCGCCGAAGCCCAGAGCCTTGACCTTGGCTTCGACAATGGCGTTGCCCGACAGGATCAGGACCGGCGTCTGCACCTTGGCGACGCGCAGGGCCTTGAGGACTTCGAAGCCGCTCATGTCCGGCAGCTGCAGGTCCAGGACGATAATGTCGTAGTCATAAAGCTTACCCAGATCGATCCCTTCTTCGCCGAGATCGGTGGTGTAGACGTTAAGGCCTTCGCTGCGGAGCATCAGTTCGATGCTGCGCGCCATGGCGCTGTCGTCTTCGATCAAGAGTACGCGCATTTGAGGTCCCTCTCTTAACGTTCGGACTTAACCCAACAGGTGTGGGTTAGGGTTAATTGGTTTTAGGACCCTAAGCCGAAATAGTTAACAGCAGCTTTAACATCCTGGGTATGCCGCAACCCTTCCTCCATCCCGAATTAAGGCCTGGAAAGGACTCTGGACCCCGCTAAGGGGGTTGATTCAATTTGTTAAGTTTACCGGGGTTTAAATTTTTGGCCCCAGTATGGTGCAGGCCGGGGATAAAAAATCTCCGAAAAATTGGCCCCAGAGGCGCAAAAGCGCCAAAAACGGGATTTTTATGCGCGCGCTGCTGTCCGACATCGAGGCCATACCGACCCTGACCCGCTTTGGCCGGGTCGCCAGGATCGAGGGGCTGGCGGTGGAAGTGACCGGCGCCCAGGGGGCGGTGAGCCTCGGTGGTCAATGTCGCATAACTATCGGTAATAACAGGACAATTCCCTGCGAGGTGGTCGGGTTTCGCGACGGTCGCGCCCTGGTCATGCCGCTGGGAACGCTGGACGGAATTACCTTGGGCGCGCGGGCCGATTTCGAAGACCGCCCGGCCTCGATTTATCCCTCCAAGGCCTGGCTGGGCCGGGTCATTGACGGTTTTGCGCAACCCCTGGACGGCAAGGGCGCGCTGCCGCAAGGCGCTATGTCCTATCCGATCAAGGCGCCGCCGCCGCCCGCCACGCGGCGCGGCCGCATGGGCGGCAAGCTGGATCTGGGCGTGCGCGCCATGAACGCGTTCACCACCTGCTGCGCCGGTCAGCGCATGGGAATTTTCGCCGGCAGCGGCGTGGGCAAATCCATTTTGCTCTCGATGCTGGCGCGCAATTCCGATGCCGATGCCATCGTGATCGGATTGATCGGCGAGCGCGGCCGCGAGGTGAAGGAATTCATTGAAGACGATCTGGGCGAGGAAGGCCTTGCCCGTTCGGTGGTGGTTACCGCCACTTCGGATGAAGCGCCGCTGGTGCGCCGCCAGGCGGCCTATGTCGCCATGACGGTTGCCGAGCAGTTGCGCGACCAGGGGCTGAATGTATTGCTGCTGATGGATTCAGTCACCCGCTTTGCCATGGCCCAGCGTGAGATCGGGCTTTCGGCCGGCGAGCCGCCCGCTTCCAAGGGCTATACGCCGACCGTTTTCGCCGAACTGCCGCGGCTGTTGGAACGCGCCGGCCCCGGCACCGACGGCAAGGGCACGATTACCGGCCTGTTTACCGTATTGGTCGAAGGCGACGACCATAACGAACCGGTGGCCGACGCGGTCCGCGGCATCCTGGACGGCCATATCGTTTTGGAACGTGCCATTGCGGAACGGGGACGCTTTCCGGCCATCAATATCCTTAAGAGCGTCAGCCGCGCCATGCCGGCCTGCAATAGCGACGACGAACAAAAGCTGGTTTTGCGGGCTCGCCAGCCCCTGACCATTTACGAGGATATGGCGGAGTTAATCCGGTTGGGCGCCTACAAGGTTGGCACGAATCCTGAAGTGGATGACGCCATGAGGCTCTACCCCGCCCTCGAGGCCTTTTTGGCTCAATCCAAGACCGAGCGGGCGGCGCTGAGCGAATGCTATGACGCGCTGTCGGCCATTCTCGATAGCGCGGAAGGGAGTGGGCGATGAACCGGACCGATACACTGCTGCGCCTTAAGCGTTTCCGCGTCGATGAAATGAAGCGCCGCATGGCCTCGATCGACGCCATGAAGGCCGATCTGGAGCGCAAGCTGTCCGACCTGGACGACAATGTGGCGCGCGAAAAGCAGCGCGCCGGAGATTCCGATATCGGCCGCCTGGCCTTTCCGTCCTTCCTGCGCTCCATCGAGGCGCGGCGCGAAAATCTGCGCACCACCTTGAAGGAAATCGAACGGGAATATGCCGCCGCGCAGCACGATCTGACCGACGCTTTCCAGGACCTCAAGGCGCTGGAAGTGGCCACCGAACAGCAGGCCAAGCGGCTGAACGAAATGCAGGCCCGCCGCGCCCAGGCGCGGTTGGACGAGATTGCGCTGGTCCGTCATCTGCGCAAGCACGCCCTGCGCAGCGCTTAAACCCACAAAGTCAAAAGCAAGCCGGGGAAATGGTCCATTGGACCATTTCCTTGGCCTTTGTCCGATCGAGGCTCGGCCGATCAGATCAAAATGGCCAGGAATGCCGCGGCGAATATGATGACGCCCAGCCCGCGCATGATCAGGGCGCTCCAGGACAGAAGGGGCTGGGCGCGGTGCTCCCACTCCCTTTGCCGCAAGCCCAGCGACTGCTGCCGTTCAAAGTAAAGATGCTCGTGCCGGACATCGGCGGTGGCGGAAACCATAAATCCCTTTCCGCTTCGGGTGGATATGCCAAGTGCTGACATGGTCAAAGGCCTCACAAGCCCCACTCCACTCTGCATAACGTGCGCCCGCCAATGGCGTTCCTTGAAGGGCACAGTGTGGGGCCTGTTGTGACAAAAAAAGCGGCTCCGGAGTTAACCATGCAGTTGAACCGGAATGCGCCTGTCCTATGATTCCGGGGGTTGAGTCGCTGTCAGGCCGGGCACGGATACTGGCAGCCAAGGGGCATCGGGCCATGTCGTTCGCGGAAACCATTTCGCCGTTCTTCGGCCGCTGCGCCTTTGTCTGGTTCTACATCACCAGCGCCATGGATATCGTGGTCAACTGGCACACCATCGCCGCCGACCTTGCGACAAAGCATGTGCCGTTGCCGCCGCTGATCCTGCTGGTGGTACTGCTGTTGATCGTGATGGGCAGCATTTCGCTGCTGTTCGGTTATCACACCCGCCATGCGGCGATCATCCTGTTCGGCATGACCATGATCGCGGCGGTGACCATGCATGACTTCTGGCACTATACCGAAGCGGCCGGGCGCGCGCAGCAGTTCGGAATTTTCGCCCGCGATTTCGCGATCTGCGGTGGATTGCTTCTGCTGGTAGGCTTGGGGCCTGGACCCTTCGCGCTCGACAATCGCGGAAAAAGCGGCGGTGGCGGCGGCAAAAAACGCTGACGCGCTTTCAGTGGGAAGAGAATTCGATCATCTGCGCCGCCAGAGCGCTGGGCTCCAGCATTTCCAAAGCATCTTCGGGTCTTGATCCGTAAGTGACATGGGCCAGCGCCGCCCCCGACAGGCAGGCGGCCAGCGCCGCGCCGAGGCGGCGGGTGCGGTCCATGTGGGTGACGATTACACGGCGGAAGCGGAAAGCGCTGACGATGTCGGCGATATCCTCGGCATCATTGAGCGCCGAGACGACGCCGATGGTTTCCACCCCTTCGATCTCGCCAAGCGCGCTAAAGGCGCTGGCGGCGCGAAGGTTGAGCGGATTGAAGCCATCGGCCTCCATGATCGAGAGCAGTTCCGGCGGATTGGTGCCCGTGCGGAACAATGCCAGGCCGCCATCGGCGCGCATCAATTCGGTCTTGCGGCCGATCAGGGTGGCGGCATATTGAATTTTGGCGGCGACCGCGCTCTTGCCGGATCCCGCCGGTCCCACCAGCAGAATGCCGCGCGCCTTCTCCAGATCGATCGGCCTGGGATTCAGGCGCTGCTCCAGCGCGCGGGCCAAGGCTCCATCGATGCCGGCATCGGAAAAATATGTGGCTTCGCGCTGCAGGGCCTGGGCCAGACTTTCCGGCAGGCGGTGGCGCTTCATGGTCTCGCCCAACAGGCCGTGCAGGACGGCGCGCGGAAAGGCGATGAGCTTACAGCCCGCATGGTCTTTGGATTGGGGCTGGGCCATGACCGTTAAACCTGGCCCAGCGTGCGCAGCCGCACCGAGGCGTGAATTTCATTCTGGCTCATCACCACCGTCTGGGGACGGAAGCGCTCGATGATAGAGCGCACGAAGGGGCGGATCTGCGGGCTGGTCAACAGGACCGGGACTTCGTTTTTGCCGCCGGCCTCATCAAAAGCCTCGCGGACCTGCTGGATGAACTGTTGCAGCTTGGATGGCGCCATGGCGAGCTGGCGTTCTTCGCCGCTGCCCACGATGCTTTCGGCGAAGGACTGTTCCCAATTGGGCGACAAAGCGATCAGGGGCAGATAGCCGGCCGGCGAAAGATTGGCGTGGCAGAGCTGGCGGGCCAGGCGCGCGCGGACATGCTCGGTGATGTAAAGCGCATTCTTGGTATGGCCGACCGCTTCGGCGACGCCTTCGAGGATGGCGGGCAGGTCGCGGATCGAAACGCGTTCGGCCAGCAGGGTCTGCAGCACGCGCTGCACCCCGGTGACGGAAATCTGCGACGGCATCAATTCTTCCACCAGCTTCTTGTTTTCCGGCGGCAGGTCGTCGAGCAGCTTCTTGGTCTCGGCATAGGAGAGCAGCTCCGCCATATGGCTCTTGAGCACTTCGGTGAGATGGGTGGTCAACACCGTGCCGGGATCGACCACGGTGAAACCGCGGAACGAGGCTTCCTCCTTCAGGCTGCCGGAAACCCAGGTGGCGGGCAGGCCGAAAGCAGGCTCGGTGGTGGCGGTGCCGGGCAGGTCGATGGGGAGGCCCTTGGGATCCATGATCAGCAGGCTTCCGGGAAAGAGTTCGCCCTTGCCGGAATCGAATTCCTTGATGCGGATGCGATACTCGTTGGCGCCCAGCTGCATATTGTCCAGGATGCGCACGGCCGGCATGACAAAGCCCATCTCCTGCGCCAGCTGGCGGCGCAGCGCCTTGATCTGGTCGGTGATGCGATGGCCCTGCACATCGTTGATCAGCGGCAGCAGGCCGTAGCCCAGTTCGATGCGCAGCAGGTCCAGCGCCAGCGCGGTTGAAATCGGTTCTTCCTTGGGCGGGCCTTCGGTCTGGGCGACTTCCGCGGCGGCCAAGGCGGTGCGCGCATCCTTGCGTTTATAGGCATACCAGGCGAGCGAACCGGTGGCGGCGGAAAGCCCGCCAAACACCAGCAACGGCATGCCGGGCAGCACCGCGACAATGCCCATCACCGCGGCAGCCATGCCCAAGGCCTGGGGATAGTAAGACAGCTGGCCCATCAGGGCCTTGTCGGTGGCGCCTTCGACACCGGCCTTGGAAACCATCAGGCCGGCGGCGGTGGAAACGATCAGCGCCGGCATCTGCGACACCAGGCCGTCACCCACCGTCAGCAAGGTGAAAGTGTGGGTGGCGTCGCCGAAGCTCATGCCCTTCTGCGCCACGCCGATGATGATGCCGCCGACAATATTGATGCCGACGATCAGCAGGCCGGCAATGGCGTCGCCGCGCACGAACTTGCTGGCGCCGTCCATGGCGCCGAAGAAATTGGATTCCGCCTCGATGATTTTGCGGCGGGACTTGGCTTCCTTCTCGTCGATCAGTCCGGCCGAGAGATCGGCGTCGATCGCCATCTGCTTGCCGGGCATGGCGTCCAGGCTGAAGCGCGCCGCCACTTCGGCGATGCGGCCCGAACCCTTGGTGATGACGATGAAATTGACGATGATCAGGATGGCGAAGACGATCAAGCCGATGACGAAATTGCCCTGCATCACCAGGTTGCCGAAGGCCTGAATGACATAGCCGGACGCGGCGGTGCCTTCATTGCCATGCCCCAGGATCAGGCGGGTGGAGGCAAGATTCAGCGCCAGCCGCAGCATGGTGGTGATCAACAGGATGGTTGGGAAGGACGAGAATTCCAGCGGCTTGCGGATGAACACCGCCGTCATCAGGATCAGGATCGAGAAGCTCAGCGAGAAAGCCAGCAAAACGTCGAGCAGCCAGGTGGGCAGCGGCAGGATCAGCACCACCAGAATGGCCATGATGCCGATCGCCAAACCGAGATCGGACTTCCTGATGAAGTCGCCGATCTTGGCGGGCGTCAGATCAAAGCCCTTGGCCGCGGTGCCGATGTCAGACATTCAGATCAAACCTTAAATCAGCCAGCAGCGCGCTGTTCGCCGTGATTGGGGATCGACAATCCCGAGTCGGAGTATTCCCGCAACTTGTTGCGCAGGGTGCGGATCGAGATGCCCAGGATATTGGCGGCATGGGTGCGGTTGCCCAGACAATGATCCAGCGTGTCCAAAATCAGGTCGCGCTCGACATCGCTGACGGTGCGTCCCACCAGGCCGCGGGTAACGGCGGTGGCGGAAACCACGGCGCTCTGCACGCTGGGATTCTGCGTCATGATCGCCGGTGCGACGCCGACCTGGGTTCCGTCGGGCAGGCGGATGGCTTCCGGGCCGATTTCGGCGCCGCTAGCCAGCAACACGGCGCGATGGATGGTGTTTTCCAGTTCGCGGACATTGCCTTTCCAGTAGTGGCCCAGCAGCAGGCGTTCGGTCGGCGAGGAGATCGAACGATAGGGCACGCCATTGGCTTCGGCATATTTGCGCGCAAAGTGATGCGACAGCGCCCGGATATCCTTGGGCCGCTCGCGCAAGGCGGGCAGGCGCAGATTGACGACGTTCAGGCGATAGAGAAGGTCTTCGCGGAAGGTGCCGTGCTTGACGGCTTCCGCCAGGTCGCGGTTCGACGTGGCGATAATGCGGATATCCACCTTGACCGGCTTGGTGCCGCCGACGCGGTCGATCTCGCGTTCCTGAATGGCGCGCAGCAGCTTGGCCTGCAGGCGGGCATCCATTTCGCTGATTTCGTCCAGCAGCAGGGTGCCGCCATTGGCTTCTTCGAATTTGCCGATGCGGCGCGCGATGGCACCGGTAAAGGCGCCCTTCTCATGGCCGAACAGCTCGGATTCCAGCAGATTTTCCGGGATCGCGGCGCAGTTGACCGAAATGAACGGCTTGTCGTTGCGCGCCGACTTGCGATGGACATAGCGGGCCAGCACTTCCTTACCCGTGCCGCTTTCGCCGGTCACCAGGATGGAGGCTTCGCTGCCGGCGATCTGGTCGGCCAGGCTGAGAACCGCGGCCATGGCTTCGTCTTCATAGACGAGCTGGTGGGACTCGTCGGCCACTGCCGCCAGCACCGCCGCGATCAGTTCGGCGTCGGCGGGCAGGGGCAGATATTCCTTGGCGCCGGCGCGAATAGCCGCCACGGCGCGGCTTGTGTCCGTGCCGATACCGCAGGCAACCACCGGGGTGCAGATGCGTTCGGCGGCCAGGCCGCGCACCAGGGCGCCGATATCCAGACCGACATCGCAGAACACCAGATCGGCGCCGATGCCGCCGCGAAGGGTGGCGAGAGCCTGTTCGATGTCCGCCGCGTGGGTGACCTTGGCACCCTTGTCCATGGCGATTTTGGTGGCGAGGCCGATCTGGCCCTGCAGTCCGCCGACGATGAGGAGACGCATAGCGATTACCCTTCAAGTAACTGGTTTAAGAGCCGGACCCGGCCTTGATGATTTCCGTCATGGTGATGCCCAGCCGGTCTTCCACCAGCACGACTTCGCCGCGCGCGACCAGGCGGTCGTTGACATAGATGTCGATGGCTTCGCCGACCTTGCGATCCAATTCGACGATGGTGCCGCGGCCCAGCTTCAGCAGCTGGCTGACTTCCATGCCGCTCTTGCCCAGCACGGCGCTGACCGTGACCGGAACGTCGAACACCGCCTCAAGGTCCGCCGCCGTATGTTTGGGCGCGGCTTCCATCGGGATATCGGTGTTGAGCAACGCGCCGGTGGAACCGGGGGCGCCTTCCTGGCTGAGATCGGGCAGATCGACATTGTCGGTCGCCATGAGACTATCCTTTCACAACTTGCGAAAAATGACGGGAAATAAGGGCGGTAAGCGCGTTCTCGATATCGGCTTCGCTGCGTTCGGCGCCGCCGCCGCGCCATTCGATGCGGCAATCGGCGCCGGTCATGGCGGGGTCGGCGGCGATCAGCACGCGGCCTTCATAGCCTTCCTGGTGGGCGATATCGTTCAGCCGCGGCTCCAGCACCGCCGTCACGGCGGGCGCGGCGCGCAAGGTGATGCGCGGCTCGGCGATGGCCTGGTGCATGGCCTGGCGCAGGGCGACTTCGACGTCGCCGGTGGGCACGGCGGCCAAGGCGGCCGGCGCGATTTTCTTGGCCATCGCCAGGGCTAGGCGTGCCGCATCGTCGCGCACTTGCTCGATTTCGGCATGGCTGACGTCGAGCGCGGCGCGCACGGAAATGGTCAGGGCGGCGACCGTGCGTTCCAGAGCCTCGGTGGCGCGAGCCTGGGCGCTGTTCTCGCCCTCGACGCGCGCCAAAGTCTTCAGGTTTTCCAGTTCTTCGATGGTCAAAGTCTGCTTCTGGCGCGCCTGGGCGGCGGGTGCGCGGCGGTCTTCGCTACCGGCGAATTCGGTGTCGAAGGTGAATTTGGAGGCGGTGTTTTTGGCGGTGGTCATCAGTACACCAGCTCGTCTTCGGCGCTGCCGCCGGCGATCATGATCTCGCCCTTGTTGGCCAGATCCTTGGCGATATTGACCATGCGCATCTGGGCTTCGTCGACATCCTTGAGGCGCACGGGACCCATGGCTTCCATATCGTCGCGCAGGATCTTGCCGGCGCGTTCGCTCATGTTGGAGAAGAAGACGTCGCGCAAGCCGTCGGTGGCGCCCTTCAATGCCAGGCCCAGCTTGTCCTTTTCGACGTTGCGCAGCAGGGTCTGGATCGAACCCGGATCGAGCTTGGCCAGGTCCTCGAAGGTGAACATCAGCGCCTTGATGCGCTCGGCGGCGTCGCGCGAGCGTTCTTCCAGGGCGGTGATGAAGCGGCTTTCGGTCTGGCGGTCGAAATTGTTGAAGATTTCCGCCATCTGTTCATGGGCGTCGCGCTTGGCGGTGCGCGCCAGGTTGGACATGAATTCCACGCGCAGGGTCTGCTCGACCTTGTCCAGAATGTCCTTCTGCACGCTTTCCATGCGCAGCATGCGCTGCACCACTTCCAGGGCAAACTCCTCGGGCAATGCGCCGAGGACGCGTGCGGCATGTTCCGGCTTGATCTTGCTCAGCACCACCGAAACGGTCTGGGGATATTCGTTCTTGAGATAATTGGCCAGGACGGTTTCGTTCACATTGGCCAGCTTGTCCCACATGGTGCGGCCGGCGGGACCGCGAATTTCTTCCATGATCGAGCCGACCTTGTCGCCGGGCAGGATATTGGCGAGCAGGCGCTCGGTGGATTCGTACGAGCCCATCAGCGAGCCGGTGCCCGACATCTGGGAAACGAAGTCCACCAGCAGTTTTTCGATCAGGGCGGAAGAAACCGAGCCCAGATTCGACATGACTTGCGAGACTTCCTTGATCTCGTCCTCGTCCATCATCTTCCAGACCTGCTGGGAATGCTCTTCGCCCAGCGAGAGCATGATGATGGCGGCGCGCTCGGCACCCGAAAGGGAGCGGATGTCTTCCTTGACAGCAGCTTTGGGGGCTTTGGACATGATTTAGACCGGTTGGTGGAGCCAGGTGCGGATGATCGCCAGCGCCTCTTCGGGATGCGCGGAAACCACTTCACCGACTTTCTTGATGGAAGATTCGCGCACCTGTCCGTCGATCTGGCTGATATCGATGCTGGGTGCGGGGCGCGGCAGCGCGATCGGCGCGCCGTCCGGCCCGGGAGCTGCGGCAGGCTCGGCGCCGGCAGGGGCCGGCAAGGCGCCCGCGACCACCGATCCATTGGCAATTGCCGTGGGGCCGCCGGCCACCGCGCCCTGGGCCGCGAACATGCGGTTGATCAGCGGCTTGGCGACGAACAGCCCGATCAGGAGCGCGGTGACGCACATGATCGCGGCTTCGATGATCTTGAACCAGTAGGAGCTGTCGAGGCCCAGCAGCGGCGCGGGCGCTTCGGTGCCGGCGCTCTGTTCCATATGGGCGAACTGCATGTTGGTGACCTGCACCTGGTCGCCGCGCGCCTGGTCGAAGCCCATGGCCGATTTCACCAGGGCGGTGATCTTGTTCATTTCGTCGGCGGTGCGCGGCTTGTAGGTGGCGGCGGTATCGCCCGAACCGTCCACCACCACGGCCACCGACAGTTTCTTGATGTCGCCGCCATCCACGGTGGAGGTCGTGACCTTCTTGGAAATCTCGTAATTGGTGGTTTCTTCGGTGCGGCCCGACGTGTCGCGCGATTGATCGCCGCCGGGAGCGGGCCCGGCCTGGCCGCCCGGCAGGGCGCTGGCGACGGATACCGCCGCGCCGGTGCTGCCGCTGGTGTTGGAGGCGTTCTGTTCCACCGTCTGGGTGGAACGCACCACCTTGCTGTCGGGATCGAAGGTCTCGCTGGTGGTCTGGGTGTGATTGTAATTGATGTCGGCGGCGACCTGGACCTGAACGCGGCCCATGCCCACCACCGAGCTGACGATGGCCTCGATACGGCTCCTCAGCGAATTCTCATAGTTGGAGGTATCCTCGTCCTGGCTGCGGGCCATGGCGTCGGGACCGGACTTGGCGTCGCCGACCGCCAGCAGATTGCCGCGATCATCGACGATGGCGACGCGATCGGCCGACATGCCGGAGACCGCCGCCGCCACCAGGTGCTGAACCGCCCGGACCTGGCCGCGATCCAGCTTGCCGCTGGTCTTGAGCACCACCGAGGCGCTGGGGCTCTGGTCATCGCGGGAAAAGATCTGGCGTTCGGGAACCACCAGATGCACCCGGGCGCCCTGGATGCCCTCGATGGTCTGCATCGAGCGCGACAATTCGCCCTCAAGGGCGCGCTGATGATTGATGTTCTGGACAAAGGCGGTGGTGCCGAAGGTGTCGGACTTGTCGAAAATCTCATAACCGACGCCGGCAGCAGGCAGATTGTCCTGCGCCAGCGCCATGCGCAGCTTGGTGACCTGGTCGGAGGGCACCAGGATGGTGCCGTTTTCCTTGACGTCGTATTTGACGGCCATGCTGTCCAGCTTGCCGGTCACGGCGGCGGCATCACGCGACTCCAGGCCGGAAAACAGGATGGTCTTGGGCGGTTCGGTGATGGCGCCCGCTATATAGAGGAAGAACGCGGTCAGGACCGCGGCCACGCCGGCCATTACGCCGAACCGCGCTGCGCCAACCGATCTGAAAAACTCGGGCAAGATGTCCTCCTCGCGGAAAGCGGACGGAAATCGCTCCGTCCGTTCTGCTAGGCAAACATTGCCGCCTGTACGGTAAAATTTGGCTTAAAGGAAAAGCCCTAGGTGATTGATCGTATGGGCCAATTAGCTTAACCGGCTGTTTACGAATTCACCTGGGTTTTCAGAATATCCGCGGTTTAGTTGCGATACTGCTGCACCCGCGTCGCCCGCAGGCCGGCCAGGCCGAAACGGTCGATGGCATGCTGCCAGGCAAGAAATTCCTCGACCGTCAGCGTATAGCGCTTGCAGGCATCATCCAGGCTCAAAAGGCCACCGCGCACCGCCGCGACAACTTCGGCCTTGCGGCGAATGACCCAACGGCGCGTCGAAGGCGGCGGCAAGTCGGCGAGCGTCAACGGCGACCCATCGGGCCCGATGACGTAGCTCACGCGTCCTTTGCGCTCTTCCATTTTAAAAACTCCCGACACTATCCACGCGAAAACTACGCCGCCCCACGTTTAAAAAGGGCCAAGACACGTGGTAAACGAACTCATAAAAGCTTCACTAAACTCGTCTTCGTCGGTGCCGGAAAAGCCCATTTTCATGGACTTTTCCGTTCACCTTAGTTTGTCGGCAACTGTTCCAGCTGCTGCAGCATCTGGTTGGCGGTGGTGATGATGCGCGCCGAAGCGGAATAAGCGCGCTGCGTGGTGATCAGGTTGGTGAACTCCGTCGCCAGATCGACCGTCGAGGCTTCGAGCGAGCGGGCGGCGATGCCGCCGGCGCTGCCGGTGCCCGCCAGATTGACGCTGGCCGCGCCCGATTCCCGGGTGGCGACATAGGCGTTGCCGTTCACCTGGCCCAGGCCGTTGGCGTTGGTGAAGGTGGCGATCGGGATTTTGTAGACGCTCTGCGACAGACCGTTGGAGAACAGCGCCGTCACCGTGCCGTCCTTCGATACCGTCACGCCTGTGACGTTGCCGAAAGACGAGCCGTCGGGCGAGGTGCCGTTCAGGGTGGAGGCGGTGTCGAACTGGGTCAGACCCGACGTGCCGCCGACGCTGCCGAAATTCACGGCGATGGTTTGCGCGGCCAGGCCGGTCGACGCCGCCCACGGGACCGTCAGGTTGAAAACACCGGCCGGCGGCGCCACACCGTTGACGTTCTTCAGCGTGCCGTCCGAGTTGAAGGTCACCGTGCCGGTGCCGATCGGGTTGGGCGTGGACAGGTTGGCGGGAGCGCCGGCATAGGCGGTTTCATAGGCCCAGGTGTTGGCGGCGGTTTTGACGAAGGAGAAGGTGAGTGCCTGGCTGCCGCCCTGGCTGTCATAGACGTTGATGGTGCGCTGAAAATCGGGGACCACCGCGCCGGACGTCATCTGGCCGGTGGTGTAGCCCGGAACCATGGTGGCGCTGGCCTGCAGGTTGGCCTGGATACCCAGCGAGGTGGTGGCCTGGGCCTTGCCCGACAGGCTGGTGATGTTGATCGGGCTGAGCGCGCTGGAGCTGGTGGGAACGTTGCCCTGCGAGTCCAGCTTGTAGCCCATCAGGTAAAGACCGGCGGCGTTCTTGAGATTGCCGACCTGATCGGGCGTGAAGCTGCCGGCGCGGGTGTATTCCTGGGTCGCGCCCGGCTGGGGGCTGGTGGCGACCACGAAAAAGCCGTTGCCGGTGATCGACATGTCGGTGTTGGAGGTGGTGGAGGTCGGCAGACCCTGGGTCGTGACGTCCTGACCGATCACCACGCCGACGCCGGCCGAGGAATTGCCTGCAAGGCCCGGAGCGTTGAGAAAGGTCTGGAAGTTGATGGTCTGGATCTTATAGCCAACGGTATTGACGTTGGCGATGTTGGACGAGGTGGCCGACAGCGCCTGGCTGTTGGCGGCCAGACCGGCGACGCCGATATTCAATGCTCCATACAAGCTCATTTTACTTTTCCTTCAGGGCGGGCTTTAGGTATTCGACCGGGTCCGCTTGAGGTTTGGCGCCGCTTCTCGGCACCGATGTTTTAAAAATCCAAAATCAGTTCGCGATGGCGGCGATATCCGCCAAATCGATTTCCATGCTGCCGATGATCAGGCGCGGTGCGGCGCCCGTCATGTCGATCTGGGTGACGGTAGCGGCGCTGGCGACGCTGTTATCGACCGTCCCGCCGGCGGAATCGGTGGCGGTGACGGTCAGCTTGTAGCCGCCGTCGGAAAGCTGGTTGCCGGCATTGTCCTTGCCGTTCCAGGCAAAGGCGTGGTTGCCCGCGCCGGTCTCGCCGGTGCTGGTGTAGACAGCCTTGCCATTGGCGTCGGTGATGGTGAGCTGGGTGGCGGTGGCGGGACCCGCGAGATTGTAGGTCCAGCTGGCATTGCCGCCGATCAGCGCGGCACTGCCGTTCACGATCGAAACCTTCTTGCCCAGATAGCCCGTCGTCATCGCGGCGGCATTGCTGGCGCCCTGCGAGATCAAGCTCTTGAGGTTGGTGTTGGTGTTGATCTGCTGTTCAACCTGGCTGTACATCACCAGCTGCTGGGTGAAGGCATTGGAATCCATCGGACTGGTGGGGTCCTGGTTCTTCAACTGCGTCGTCAGCAGGGTGAGGAAAGTCGAGAAATTGCCCGACAGCTGTTTCAGCGACGGGTCCGTCGTTGCGGTGCTGGTGGTGGCGGATGTCACGTCCATGGCGGTATCCTTTAAACCCTGATGTCCACGCGCCCGTCGGCCGTTCCGCGATACGCGAAAGAGGCAGCGGCGGGATCGATGCTGGCGGTTGCGGCAAGCGAGAAAGAGCGGGCGCCGCCGAAGCGGCCATTGTTGTTGCCTTCATGGCCGTTCTGGCCCTGGGCCTGCTGGCGCAGTGAGAAGTTCAATCCGTCCTGGGAAACATCCAGGCCGGCTTCACGCAGGGCGCGCGCCAGGACGGGCGCGTCCTTCTGCAGCAAAGTCAGGGTCTGGGGCTGGTCGGCGGACAGATGCGCGCTGGCCTTGCCGGTGGCGTCGATCGACAGGCGGACTTCCACCCGGCCCAGCTCCGGCGGATCCAGGCGAATGTCGAATTGCTTGGCACCGCTTTGCGACTTGGCGGAGATTTCCACCGCAAGGGCGGGAAGATTGGGCGCGGGCTGTGCCGTCACCTGCACATGCTGGGTCGCGCTGGGCGCCTGGGCATGCTGGACGGCCTGGGGCGCGGCAATCGTGTTGATGGCAAAATTGGCGTTGGTCACCGATGCCGATTGTGGCGCCGCTTTCGGTAGGGGCTGAGCGGCGTCGGCATCCGCAGGATGGGCATTGGCCTGGGCTGTGTCGGTCTTCGGGCTGTCGGTCGTGCCGGCATCGATCTTGGCATTGCTGGCGACGTTATCCGGCGCTGCGTGACCCTTGGCGCCGACAGCATTGGTGCCGTCGTCCTGGGCAGCATCGGTCTTGGCAGGCTTGGACTGGGCGGCCTGTACCGGCGCATCGACGCTTTCGGCGGTTTGTGCCGGTTCGTCCTTGGCGGATTCGATATCGGCGGTTTCTGAATTGATTGTGGTCGTGGCTTCGCTATTGGCCGCCGTCTTGACGGCGGCAGGCTTGGCCGTGTCCTTGGCAACGGCAATCGGCTTGGCATCCGTCGCAACGGCGGGCGGGGGCACGGATTGGGCCGCCACCGGGTCGGTCGTTTCGGTGGCGTCAGCCTGGACCGGTTGCGCGGCGGACTGGGGTTGCGGCTGGGCCGTTGCCTCTGCCTCAGGCTGCGCGGCGGCATCCGTCGAGGCTGGTTGCGGCAGGTCCGTACCGGACGAAGGCAGGCTCGGAGACGCCGGCGCAGTCTCGGCGGTGGGCGCTGCGCACTCGATCCCACTGTCTTCTTGAGCTTGCGTTACCGGTTCTGCCGGGGCGGAGATGGCGTTCGCCACCTGCACGAAGGTTGCGGGTGGCAGCGGGGCCTGTTGATCGGGCGTTTGCTGCTCGGTGGCTGCGATTTGTTTGTCGTCCGACGCATTCTTTTCTGTTTCGACCTTGGCGTCGTCCTTGCCTTTTTCCAGCTTCCCGGCTTTTGCGGGTTCCGGTTTGGCCTCCGACGCGGTCTGAACGGGAGCCTTGTCCCGCTTGTTGTCGTTCTGCCTGATCTCGCTCTGTTTGCCGTCGTTCTTACTGACGGCGGTTTTTTCGTCCGCGATCCGGTCGCTGTTTTCCTTGACGCTTTTCTGGATGCCCTTGGCCGGATCCTTGGCCGCGGCCACTTCCACCAGCAAGGCGAAAGGAGATGCCGCGTCCGCCTTGTTGACGTCCGGCTTGGCCTGCGGTGCGGGAATGTTCGCAGGAGAATTGATCTGGGATGCCGCTGAAGCTCGCACGCAGGTCTTCCGAATAATGATGCGCAAAAAATTTTGCTCGGGAGGACAGACGCAAGGGGCGGGCCAATTGCAGCTCCGCGATTTTGCTGAAGTTTTTGGGATGCAGGGCCGGGTGGGCAGCACAAAGAGACGGGCAGGAGCTGCCGGTGCGGCAAACTCTGCCGCCTGCGGGAGGCCGTCCGAACAGTGTGAAAAGCCTTGAAAAGCGGGGAAAAATGCCCGGCCCAAAGTGGCATGGGGCTTGCGACAGTCTGTGCGGAACATTGTATGCGGACTTAAGACCGTGAGCCTGAACGGAATCGCCGCCAGCGCCATCTCTGCGCTCAAGACCAACAGCGCCGCGCTGGGCGTGGTGGCCAACAACGTCTCCAATCTCAACACGCCCGGCTATGCCCGCCGTATCGTCAATCAGCAGACCCTGAGCGCCGGCGGCCAGTTGATGGGCGTGGACATTGCTACCATCCAGCGGGTGTCCAATCAGTTTCTGGTCCAGGAGCAGCTCGCCGCCAGCGGCGCGGCTTCGCAGTATGACACCATGGCCGGCCTGTTCTCTCAGTTGAATGGCCTTTTGGGCAGCCCCGGCGACAATCAATCCCTGGCGACGCAGCTGACCAACCTGGCTTCCGCCTTCGCCACGGCGTCGCAATCGCCGACCTCCAGTGCCGGCCGCACCGGAGTGATGAATGCTTTGAGCAGCCTGGCTCAGACATTCTCCAACGTCTCCAATACTGTCACGTCCCTGCGCAATCAGGTCGACCAGCAGGCGGTCAACTCCATTTCCTCGACCAATACGCTGATCAGGCAGGTGTATGACCTGAATACCCAGATCAGGGCCGCCACTGTGAGCGGCAGCAACCAGCCGACCGCCCTGATCGATCAGCGCGACGTGGTGTTGAATGACCTTGCCAAGGTGATGGGGATCAAGACCAGCGCCAATCCCGACGGCAGCGTCAACGTTTCCACCAGCGACGGCGTCAATCTGGTTTCCAATACCTATGCCCAGCTGTCCTATTCGGGTACGGCACAGAACGGGGCCTATAACAGCATCACCATCCAGGACATCAATCCGGCCAATGGGCAGACCATCGGTTCGGCCTTCGCACTGGATCCGCATCTGGATGGTGGGTCACTGAAGGGCCTGATCGACATGCGCGATCAGGTTCTGGGTGGGCTGTCGCAGACCTTGGGCAATCTGGCGCAACACACCGCGCTGGCCTTCAACGCCCAGGCCAATGCCAATGCCGCCTATCCGCCGCCGACCTCGCTTGCCGGCCGCAACACCGGCCTGCTCGGCACCGACGGCCTGAATTTCACCGGCAAGACCACCATCGCGGTCGCCAATTCCAGCGGCAATCTGGTGTCGCGCATTGACGTGGATTTCAATGCCGGCACGCTCAGGGTGGATGGCGGCGGGCCCGTCAGCATCGGCACCACGGTGGGCAGTTTTACCACCGCGCTCAACACCGCGCTGGGTGCAAACGGCAGCGCCAGCTTCACCAACGGCCAGCTTTCCATCGCCGCGACCGGCAGCAACGGCATCCTGGTGCAGGACGACGCCACCACGCCCTCGCTGCGCGGCAGCACCGGCTTTTCGCAATTCTTCGGCTTGAACGACGTTTTCAAGTCCCAGGTGCCTTCGATCACCGCGACGGGGCTTGGCGCGGGCGATGCCAGCGGCATTGCGGCAGGCGGCGTCATCAGCATGTCGCTGAAGGGGCCGGACGGCGACATCGCCAAGTCCATCAGCATCACCACCACCGCCGGCCAGACGATGGGCAACATCGTGACCGCGCTGAATGTCGCGATGGGTGGCGCCGCGAACTTCACCTTGAACCCGGACGGCTCGATCTCCACCGCGACCAGCGGACTTTATCCGGGCTATTCCTTGAACGTGACCGGCGACACCACGCAGCGTGGCGCCACCGGCACGAGCTTTACCCAGATTTTCGGTTTGGGCGCCAATGCGCAGGCTTCGCAGGCCATCGGTTTTGCACTGACACCGGCGGTCAGCGCCAATCCCGCGCGGATAGGGTTCGCCAGCCCGGCGATAACCCCCACCAGCGTGGCGGGCGATACGATTGTGTCGGCGGGCGACAATTCCGGCGCTATCGCGCTGCAGAATGTGATCACCAAGACCCAGGCCTTCCAGGCCGCCGGCGGCATCGCCGGCCAGGCCGCGTCGCTGTCGGACTATGCGGCGAGCTTCTACCAGAATGTTTCCACCCAATCGAATGCGGTCACCGCCAATCAGAATACGCAGGACGACCGCCTGAACGAAGCCAGCGCGCGCATCGCCGCCGATTCCGGCGTCAATCTGGATGAAGAGCTGACCGCGCTGACGTCCTACCAGCAGGCCTATGCCGCGGGCGCGCGCCTGCTGACCGTGGTCAATCAGATGTACGAAGACCTGCTGAATATTCGCTAAGGACCGATGAGCCATGAGCATTGATCGCGTTTCCACCGCCGCCCAGACAGCGTTTTTCCTCGCTCAGATCCAGAATGCCGGCAAGGCGCTGGATACGGTTCAGGAACAGATCGCCTCGGGCAAGAACGCCAATACCTATGCCGGCTTCGGCGACAAGGCACAGGTTTTGACCGCGACCATCGCCGCCAATGCGCGCAACGGCGCCTATACCAACGCCACCAAATTCGCCGTCACCCAGACCGATCTGCAAGACACGCAGTTGACCAGCCTGTCCAGTCTGGCCGCGTCCTTGAAGAAGGCGGTTAGCGACGCCGTCGCCAACAATGACGCCACCACCTTGATGAATCAGGCGCAAAGCATTTTCGACCAGGCCAGCGCCATCCTGAACTCCAAGGATGCCAACGGCGATTATATCTATAGCGGCGGCAAGACCGACGTGCCGCCGGTTTCCGCCGGCACGCTGGCCGGTTTGCTGCCCCTGGCCAGCGCCTCGCAGGTCTTTACCAATGGCGATCTCAAGAAATCGGTGCAGGTGGCCGATGGCGTGACCGTCGGCTACAGCCTGACCGCTTCCGATGTCGCCACCGGCCTGATGCAGGCGCTGAAAGACATTGCCGATTTCGACGCCGGCGGCAGCGGAAATTTCAATGCCGCCGCGACGCTCAATTCGGCCCAGAACACATTCTTGACCAACGCCATTGCTCAGGTCACGACGGTCAGTACCGGTCTGAACGCCACCACCGCGTCCAACGGCTATGTCTCCAATCGCCTGACCGACGCCCAGAGCCAGCAGGACTCGCTGAACACGGTCTATAAGAAGTTCACGTCCGATATCCAGGACACCAATATGGCCGAAGCCGCCACCAGGCTGTCGCTGAACCAGACCCAGTTGCAGGCGGCGCTGCAGGTTACGGCCGGGCTGCACCAGCTTTCGCTGCTGAATTACCTGCCTATTCAGAGCTGATCGCCTTATTTCTTGCGATTCCCCGGTGCCGGTCCTATAGGACCGGCCGTGATGGATATTTCCCTGAAGCCTGGAAGCCGGATTGTGGCCGCCATGTCTGGCGGCGTGGATTCCAGCGTGACCGCGGCGCTGCTCAAGCGCCAGGGTTTCGACGTGGTGGGCATCACCTTGCAACTCTATCCGGAAGACAAGACGCCGGCCCGCAAGGGCGCCTGCTGCGCGGGCGCGGACATTTATGACGCCAAGCGCGTGGCGCAGAGCATCGGCATTCCCCATTATGTGCTCGATTACGAAAGCCGCTTTCGCAAGAATGTGATCGAGGATTTCGCCGAAAGCTATGCCAAGGGCGAAACGCCGATCCCGTGCGTGCGCTGCAACGAGCGGGTCAAATTCGCCGACCTGCTCGATACCGCGCGCGAATTGGGCGCCAAGGCTTTGGCCACCGGCCATTATGTCCGGCGCGTCCAAGGCGCGGGCGGCGCGGAACTTCATGCCGCCGCCGACAGCGCGCGCGACCAAAGCTATTTTCTATTCGCCACCACCCAACCGCAGCTCGATTATCTGCGCTTTCCCTTGGGCGATATGGACAAAGGCGCGGTACGCGCCATCGCCGCCGAGCTGGGACTGGTCAATGCCGACAAGCCGGACAGCCAGGACATCTGTTTTGTGCCGGAAGGGCGCTACACCGCGATCGTCAACCGCCTGAAACCCGATGCGGCGCGGCCTGGCGATATTGTGGATCGTGCCGGAACGGTGCTGGGCCGCCATGACGGCATCATCCATTTCACCGTCGGCCAGCGCAAAGGTTTGAACCTGTCCGGCAATGCCGAACCGCTGTTTGTGCTCAAGCTCGATCCGGTCAATGCCAGGGTGGTGGTCGGTCCGCGTTCGGCGCTGGGTTCCTCCACTATCACCTTGCGCCAGGTCAATTGGCTGGCGGCGCATGACGCCCCGTTCCCGGCCCGCGTCAAAGTGCGGTCCATGCGGCCCCCGGTGGCGGCGGTGGTGACACCTTTGGCAGGCGGCACGGCGCGGGTGGAACTGGCGGCGCCGGAAGATGCCATCGCGCCGGGTCAGGCCTGTGTGTTCTATGACCCGGACGGCAGCCGGGTGCTGGGTGGCGGCTGGATCGCTGCCAAGGACGCGCAAATCGCGGCCTGAAACGGCAATCCGGGCAGGCCAAACTTGACAGGTCCGGGCCCGCAACCCTACATCCCCGCCTCCGCGGCCCCACCCCCAACGGGCGGGTCCGTCCGGTCTGGCACCGTAGCTCAGCGGTAGAGCAGGGGAATCATAATCCCTTGGTCGGCGGTTCAAATCCGTCCGGTGCTACCATTCGTTTGCGCCCGTCTCGGGCGCAAACGAATGACAAGCGGCCCCGCGCGCCAGCGGCTTTAGGGGCCGCGGCAGACGAAAACACCGACCCACACGCGCAAGCATCGGCGCGAAAAAACCTCAACCACAGCGCGCGTGGAAAAGTTAACCAAAGGTAAATTTTTGATTTGCACGGGCGTTAATCCGCGCCACCATGCGGATATGCGCGCACTCCTTCCCAAAAGCGTGGCTCAGCTCACCGGCATGCTGGTGACCGCCATCGTCGCCTTCGGCACCGATATCGATGTCTATTACGCCGTGCCTCTGGGCGTATTCGCGGGCGCGCTGGCGGTCTTTTTCGTCTCGCTATCGGAGAACAAGCAAGCGCTCCTCGCCAAGGTGCGGCGGCTTTAGCGCAAGATCAGGCCGTGTCCGGCGGGATGTTGTTGAGCGCGGCTTCCAGCTCCTGGAAGCTGGGCTGATATTCGGACGGCACACTGCCGCGGCCGATTTCCACCGAGACTTGCGCCGCATTCCCGTGCAGATGCGCCACCAGAATGTCGCGGATCACGTGATAGAACAGCGCATCCTCGTCGATCACCGCTTTCAGGCGCGTGCCCAGGGGGCCGACAATGCCGTAAGCCAGGAACACGCCCAGGAAGGTACCGACCAACGCCGAACCGATCATCTCGCCCAGCACTTCCGGCGGCTCGCTGATCGCGCTCATGGTTTTGATGACGCCCAACACGGCGGCGACGATGCCCAGCGCCGGCAGGCCGTCGGCCATGGATTGCAGCGCATTGGCGCCCACCAGGGCTTCGTGATGGTGCTTTTCGAGCTGCTTTTCCATCGCGGTTTCGACCTGGTGCGGGTCTTCCAGGCTCATGGTCATCATGCGCAGCGTGTCGCAGATGAAATCCAGCGCGAAATGGTCTTTGCAGATCTTGGGATAGCGCTTGAAGATCGAGGATTCGCTGGGCTTTTCGATATGGGCTTCCAGCGCGATCAAGCCCTTGGACTTCATCGTCTTGGTCAGCAGGAAAAGCAGGCAGAGAAGGTCGTTATAATCCTTGGGCTTCCATTGCGGGCCTGAGATCACCTTGCCCAGCGAGCCGGCGATCTTCTTCATGTTGTACATGGAGCCGGCAATCAGCATGGCCGCGATGGCGGCGCCGAAAATGGTCAGCATTTCATGGGGCGCGGCGTGGATCACCACGCCCAGCGAGCCGCCGGTCATCAGGTAACCGCCGAACACGCAGCCGAACAGAACGACAATGCCGCCAATCTGAAGCATGAAAAACCCGCAAAATCCTGGGCGACAGTATTAACGGCAGGGCTTAAAGAGGCGTGAATTGCGCCTGTTTTCCGCGGCCCAAAACCTTAACGCTTGGTGACCGCCAAGGACTTACGGCCGCCGGACGGGCTAGTGCGCTTCCGCCAGCCTGCGGGCGACCAGCGCCGCCAGTTCCGCCGCGACCTTTTCGCCCATGCGCACATCGTCTTCCTCGGCGCGGGCGGCGCGGGCGATGGCGGAGGCATGCAGCGCCACAATGGTGGTGTCCAGCGGTTTTCCGACCCGCTCCATGTCGTCCATGTAGCGGCAGAGGATTTCCGCGATCCGCCCGGTGGTGATCATGCCGGCGGTTTCCGCGAAACCGCGGATCTCATGAGCGATGGCGAATAATTTTTTCAGGTCGTGCGCGACGGCTTCCATCTCTTCGACATAGCGCAGGATGGCGGCGCGCATGGGCGGAACCGCCGCTTCCATGGCGACCTGCGCTTTTGCCGCGGTCTCGGCGGAGCGCAGGGTCATCAAGGCGCGCGCCGTGCTCGGCTTGCTCAGCATTTGCGGATAGGCGTCGGGCTCGATGAATTGGGCGCCGTTGGGCAGCCGCCGGTTTTTGGCCATCAGCGCACTCCCGCATCCTGAAGGTCATCGGCGCGGCGCCACGGGCCGGTGTAATGCTCGAATTCCTGGTGACGCCTGCGGTCGGGTCCGAAATAGCCGTCGCAGCGCACAAAGGCGCGGGGTTTTTCCAGTATTTCGGTGATGCGCGCGAACAGATTATGCGCGGTGACCGGCTTGGCGAGGAATTCGGTGACCCCGGCATCCCGCGCCGCCTCGACGCGGTATCGCTCGGTATGGCCGGTGATCATGATGATCGGCACAAAGGGATTGGGGCTGTTGTCGTCGTTGCGCAGACGGCGGGTGAGCTCCAACCCGTCCATCGGAGACATTGCGAGGTCGGTCAGCACCAGATCGATCTTGCGGTCGCGCAGCGCATCCAGACCGGCCTGGCCGTGGATCGCTTCGCAGACGTCCCTGATGCCCAGCGCGTTCAGCAGCGCGCGCAGCAGGGAGCGCATATGCGTATTGTCTTCGACAACAAGCGCTTTCAGGCTCTCGAGTCCGGCTGCCATTCGTCTCACCACATTCAGGGCCGGCTGGCCCCTGAATTCCAGCAATCCCCAGCAATCCTCTGTAACTAAGGATATTTTTGAAAGGCTATAACGCGGGAAGTTATCGAAGGGTTACGAAATACTTTCCAGCGCAAGGCGGCGTTTTTCTTGGAGAAACTTATGCCGCCACTGTCTGCATCGGCGCCGGCAACCACCCCGAGCCGACAAGGCGCATGGTTCCAAGGCTTGCCTTTTGCGCTGCTGGCCGCTAGCGAAAATCCCATGAACGCGCCTCCAAGCAAGGAACTGACGACCGCCTGGCAAGTCCGGCTGGAAACACCGGCCGACGCCGTGCAAGTCGCGATCCTGAACGCCGACAGTTTTGGGCCTGGCCGTTTCGCCAAGTCCGCCTATCGCCTGCGCGAGGGCGTGGATCCGGTTTCCGCTTTGTCTTTTGTCGCCACGGAGAAAATGCCGGACGGCGCGGAGGTCCTGCGCGGTTCGGTGCGGTTCTGGCCCATCCGGGTAGGCGGTCACGAGGAATTGTTGCTCGGCCCCCTGGCGGTGCAAACCGACCAGCGCGGCCGTGGCATCGGCATCGCCTTGATGCAGGCGGGAATTGCGGCGGCGGGGCGCGGTTCCTGGCGCGCCATCCTGCTGGTGGGCGACGAGCCTTATTACACCAAGGTGGGTTTTTCACGCCTGCCGCCCGGGCGGGTGAAATTTCCGGGACCGGTGGAGCAGAACCGCATTTTGGGCCTGTCGCTGAAAGCCGGTGAACTTCTCAGCCTGTCGGGCGAGGTGCGCCGCGCCCAGATCGACGAACCGGTCTGCGCGGCGGGCGCTGGTGTGGGGTGAGGCGCGACCGGCGAAGCCGGGCAAATCGATCCAGTGGATCGATTTGAGCGTCGAACGCCGCAGCGGCGCGCGGCCAAGCGCGTCGCGAGGCTGGGCCGCCGCGAGCAAAGCGAGCGGCCAGCCTACGGCCGTCGATATCTAGCGCCCTTCCAACTTCCAAGCCAGCAAAAGCGCGCCTACGATCAACAGCAGCGCCAGCCATTGCGGCAACAGTTTTTCCTGCTCCAGCGCCGTGACGCGATAGGCGCCGTTGCTGCGCAGCCCGATCCAGTTCGAACCGCTGGCGGTATCGCCCGCGTCAACGCGCCGTATCTCCGGGATGCCATCCGCCAGCCAGTGTACGCTGCCGCCACTGGCCTCGGCATCGGCTTTCAACACTTCGTCGGTGGCGCGCATATCGGCCACTTCCTTGGGATTGAGCGGCCCCGCCGCGGCGACGGTGGAAAGAATGCCGTCGGTGGCACGATAAAGGCCCAGTTCTTCGCCCTTGGTCTCGGCGCGCCAGATGCCCGGCTCTATGCGGGTCAAGGGCATATCCACCACTTTGCCCGATGGCATGGTCAGTTTCACCGCCGGCGTCTCTTTCGCCATGGTGCGGCGGGTGATGCGGATCGTATCGCCGACAATCGCCGCCGACAGCGCCTCTGATTCCAGTTCCGGTTCTTTCATCAGCCAATGGGCCAGGCGGCGCAGCAACTCCGCCTGCGGGCCGCCGCCTTCAAAGCCGCGCGCCCATAACCAGGCCTGATCGGACATCAGCTCCGCCACCCGGCCTTTGCCCACCCGGTCCAGCACCAAAAGCGGTCTGCCGCCATCGCCCGCCATCACGGTTTGGCCCGCGACCTTGTTGGCGCCCAGGATGCGGAACCAGCGGCCCCAGCTTGGCGGGGTCTTGTCCTGATTGCGTCCGGCAAGCTCGCGCGTCACCGGATGCGCCATGCCGTCCTCCGTCACCACCGGCTTGAAGGGCCGGGTGATCACTTCGCCGGTCGGCTGGACGGGCAGGACCTGGCTCAGCGGCGTGCGGAAGATGCTTTGAAAGCTGGCGAATTCCGGGCCCGAAGAAATCAGCAGCGCGCCGCCTTCCTGAACATAGGAAGCGAGGTTGAGAAAATAGGCGAGCGGCAGCACGCCGCGTTCGCTATAGCGGTCGAATACCACCAGGTCGAAAGAGCCAAGCTTTTCCTGAAACAGCTCGCGCGACGGAAAGGCAATCAGCGACAATTCGTTGATGGGGGTGGAATCCTGCTTGTCCGGCGGACGCAAAATCGTGAAGTGAACCAGATCGACGGACGGATCGGCCTTGAGCAGATTGCGCCATACGCGCTCGCCGGCATGCGGTTCGCCCGACACCAGCAAGACGCGCAAACGGTCGCGCACCCCGGAGATCGTCACCACCGCGTGATTGTTTTGCGCCGTCAGTTCGGCGGGGCCGGGGCCGGCGGAGAGTTCGACCAGATTCTCGCCTTCATGCGCCACCGGCACGCGCACATCGGTATCCTTGCCGACGGGAACGCTGCGCTGGCCGAACGGCTTGCCGTCGATGCGGATGTTCAGCATGGCGCTGGTCTCGCCGCTGCCGCCCAGATCGTCCACCCTGAGCCGCAAATTCGCCCATTGCCCGACAATGGCGAAGCGCGCGGCGTTCAGCACCGTGAGCTTGCGGTCGCGCTCGCCGCGCGATCCCGCCACCAGCACCTGCAGTGGCGCGCGCAAGTTCATGGACGCAGGCGAGGGCGCGTCATGGACTTGACCGTCGGTGATCAGGATGGCGCCCGCCACGCGTCCTTGCGGCACATCCGCCAGGGCGGCGTTCAAGGCGGCGAAGGCCTGGGTGCCGTTATTTTCGCCCGTGGCGGTGGTGGTGACACTGGTCTCGCGCAGTATCAGGCCCGGCTGCTGGGCCAGCAGCCGCTTGATCTGCGCTCGCGCGGCTTCGGCCTGTGCGGCGCGCTTGCCCAGCGCCATGCTTTGCGAGCGGTCGGTGACGATCCGCCACGTCCGAAAGCGGCGCATGCTGTTCTTTCACCAGCATGGGCCCCGCCAGCGCGAACAACAATACCGCGAAGGCCAGGCCGCGTGCCCAGCTGCCCCGGGCGCGGGTGGCAAAACCATACAGGGTGATCAGCAGCGCCAGGGCAATCAGCACCGCCAGGGCGGAAAGCGGAATGACGGGGGCAAAGGCCAGCCTGGTCATGGCAAGCCCCGCTCCCTGCCCAGCCGCTGCAGCAATGCCGGCGCATGCACCACATCGGCTTTGTAGTTTCCGGTAAGCGCATACATCACCAGATTGATGCCGAACCGGAATGCCATCTCGCGCTGCAATTCGCCGCCCGGCGAAGGCGTGGACATGAACCGGCCGTTGGCGTCCACCGCCCAGGCGCTGGCCCAATCATTGCCGCCGACAATCACCGGCGACACGCCATCGCCGCCGCGCGCCGGCGCGGCGCCGCTCTTGGGCGCCGGCGGCAAGGCCTCGACCCACAATTTGCCGCCGCTCCAGCGTCCCGGAAAATCGCGCAGGATGTAAAAAGTTTTGGTCAGGACGTGATCGGACCGCACCGGTTCCAGCGGCGGCAAATCCAGAGAAGCGGTCAGCCGGCGCAGGGTCTGCTCGCCCGGCGAAGAGGCACCGCGCACCGCGCCCAAGGTGAAATCGCGGGTGTCGAACAGGATGGTGCCGCCATTGCGCATGTAATCGCCGATGCGCGACAGGGCCCTTGGCGACAGGCTCTTGGCGCGCGGATCCATCGGCCAGTAAAGCAGGGGATAAAGCGAAAGATCGTCCCGCTCCGGATCGACGCCCAAGGGCTCGGGCGGCTCATAGGAGGTGCGGGCGCGAAGCATCAGGCTCAAGCCGGTCAGTCCCGCCTGGCTGACGGAATCCACGTCGGACAGGCCGGTCTTCACATAGGCTAGGTGAGTATCGAGGGCCGCTTTCTCATTGGTCGTTTCGTCGGCGCGCGCGTGCGGAACAAAAAGCGCGCAGACCAGGATCGCGGTGGATGCCCATCTCAGCTTGCGCGGGGTGAAGCCGCGCAGCCAGAGCGAGACCAGCGCGTCCAGCAACAACAGCGCCATGGCGGCGGCCAGCAGATAGGGCTCCAGCGCGCGGGCATGGGTATTGCCATAGGCCTGCAGACCGCTATCCGGCAAAGGCGAGAGACGATCGTCGGCGCGCACCACATTCAACGCGCTTTCCACTTCATGAGCGCCATAAAGACCCGGCGGGCGTTGCGGCGAAACCCGCACTTGCGAAAAACCGCGTGCCGGTATGGGCGCCACGTCGGCGGGCGGCGCCGGGGTGCCCGCCGACAAAGCGAGCAACCGCTTGAGCATATCGACATAGAGTCCCGACATGGGCAGCGTCGACCAGCCGGGGCTGGCGGAGATGTGGAACATCACGATCCAGCCCGAGCCCATGGCCTGGGCGGTGATCAAGGGCGTGCCATCGGCCAATTGCGCCCAGGTACGGTTTTGCGCTTCCGCCGACGGCTCGGCTAGCACCTGGCGGGTCACGGTCACTTCGTTGGGAATATCCAGTCCGTTGAAGGGGCTCGTCGCATTGAACGGCGCCAGGCGCTGCGGCGACGACCAGGCCATGGCGCTGCCCAGATAGCGCCCACCCACCCGCAGCTTGACCGGCACCAGATCGTCGGAGCCGTTTGTGGTGCGCTCGCCCGCGAAGCGGATCAACACGCCGCCTTTGCCGACGAAATCCTTCACCTTTTCCATGTCGGCAGTACCGATCCTGGCGACATCGGCCAGGACCAGCACCGAAACTCGCTTGTCGAGGAGCTGCGTGATGCCGCCCTTGGCGATCTCGGCATAGGGCGAGAGCGCGCGTTCCAGATAATAAACGTCGGACAGCAAGGGCTGGCCTTCGCCGCTGGCATTTTCCGAAACAATGCCGGCGCTGCGCTGGGCCGCGCCGCGATCCAGCAATTGCACGGCGCCTGCACTTTCCTCGCCCGCGATGGCCAGCCTTGTGGTGGCGTTTCGCACTTCCATGGGAAGCGAAATATGACCTTGGGCGCGGGTTTCGCCGCGCTTGAAATGCAGCTTGGTCGCGGCCATGGTTTCGCCGCGTACGCCCAGCGCGCCGGCTTCGATATCTTGCGATGCTCCTGCATTGGCGCGGATGGCGGTCAGCGCAAAACCGCTGGCGTCGCGGGTCACGGGCAAAAGCCCCAGCGGCATATGACTGGGCGCGAACAGGCTGGGGCTGCCATAGCGCTTGAAGGCATTGCGCAAGGCCTGGCTGCCGGCATCGTCGATTCCGTCGGTGAGCCAATAAAGCGCCGGCGGCGCGGCGAAGTTGAAACGGCCCAGCGCCCGGGCGGCGGCGGCGCGATCGCCGGGCCAAGGCATCGGCTTTAACTCCCTGGCGATGCGCGCCGCTTCGCCTTCATTCAACAAACCGGTAGGCACGGCGCCGGCGGTGGGGATGATCGCCACTGGCCGCCCCCGGGCGCTGCGCAGCAGGTCGGTCATGACCTCCTGCCGCTCGTCCCAATCCCTGGCCGCTGTCCAGCCATTGTCCACCACCAGGACCAAGGGGCCGTTGGCCATAAGCTTGGGATTGCGGCCGAGCAGCGGATCGGCCAGGGCCAGGATCAGCAAGGCGGCCGCCAGCAGGCGCAGCAAGAGCAGCCACCAGGGCGTCTTGGCGGGCGTCTGCTCCTCGTCTTCCAGGCCGCGCAAAAGGCGCAGCGGTGGAAACAAGGTGCGGCGCGGCAGGGGCGGGGTGACGCGGAGCAGCCACCACAAGACCGGCAAGGCAAGCAGCGCTGCCAAGATTAGAGGTGTTCCGAAGCTCAGCGGAAATCCAAACACGGGTCAGGTGCCGCCGATCGCGGCATGCAATGCGATCAGCGATGCCTGGGGCGCATGATCGGTGCGATGGACGGTGCAGGTCCAGCCCAACTTGGATGCCGCTTGCGCGACGCGCTCGCCATGCGCGGTGAAGCGGGCGCGATACGAGGACCGTACACGTTCGGCGCGGCCGAAAATTTCGTCTTCGCCGCCACGCGGCGATTCAAAACGGGTGCGGCCGGAATAGGGAAAGTCCTCTTCCGCCGGATCGATGATGCGCACCAGATGGCCTTCCACGCCGCGTTGCGACAATGTTTTCATGGCCTCGAACGCCTCTTCGTCCAGAAAGTCGCTGAACCAGACCAGCTGGTTGCCGCGCGCAAAGGGCATCAGCGGCGGCAAGGCGCTGCGCCCCGAAGCGAACATGGCGCGCCCGATGCGGGTCAGCGCCAGGCGGGACGAGGCGGGGGCGCCTTCCATGCCGGTAAATCCCACCCGCTCGCCGCCGCGCACCAGCAACGAGGCCAGCGCCAGCAGCAGCAGATCGGCGCGCGCCCGCTTGGTCACCGCGCCGGACTTGAAACTCATGTTGGCGGAAGCGTCGCGCCAGAACCAAACCGTCTGGGCGGCTTCCCATTCGCGCTCGCGAACAAAGATGTGCTGGGACTTGGCGGATTGGCGCCAGTCGATCGCGGTGGAGGAATCGGGGCTGGCATAGCGGCGGAACTGCCAGAAACTTTCGCCGATACCGGCGCGCCGCCTGCCATGCACGCCCAGACTCACCGACGCCGCCAGATGGTCGGCCTCCACCATCAGCGGCGGCAACCCGGCCGACAGGCCATCGGCTTCATGCTGAAGCGCGGAGAATTGGGTCAAAACAGGCCTATATCAAAAGAGACTCTTCAAAAGAGGCTTTGGCAAAGCCGGGTGATCACCTGCGCGGTGGTGACACCTTCGGCGCGGGCGGAGAAATTCAAGGCCATGCGATGGCGCAGCACCGGACCGGCCAGCGCCACCACATCGTCGGTCGAAGGCGCGAAGCGGCCATCCAGCAGGGCGCGGGCGCGAACCGCGAGCATCAAGGCCTGGCTGGCGCGGGGCCCCGGACCCCAGGCGATCTGGCCGCTGCCCGCAAGATCGCTGTCGGGACGCGCGGCGCGCACCAGGGAGAGAATCGATTCCATCACCTGTTCGCCCACCGGAATGCGGCGCACCAGGCTTTGCGCTTCCTGCAGGTCGTCAGGCCCGCAGACGCGCGACGCGCTCTTTTCCTCGCCCATGGTGGTGGCGAGCAACATGCGGCGTTCCGCATCCAGGTCGGGATAGCCGACATCGATCTGCAGCAGGAAACGGTCGAGTTGGGCTTCGGGCAGGGGATAGGTGCCTTCCTGCTCCAGCGGGTTCTGGGTTGCCAGCACATGAAACAGGCGCGGCAGGTCGTGGCGCGCGCCGGCCACCGTGACATGCTTTTCCTGCATCGCCTGCAGCAGCGCCGATTGGGTGCGCGGGCTGGCGCGGTTGATTTCGTCGGCCATCAGCAATTGGGTGAACACCGGGCCGTGAATGAAGCGGAAGGCGCGCTGGCCGCTGCTGCTTTCCTCCATCACTTCGGAACCGGTGATGTCGCCCGGCATCAGGTCGGGGGTGAATTGCACGCGCCTTGTGTCCAGGCCCATCACCACGCCCAGCGTGTCGACCAGTTTGGTCTTGGCCAGTCCGGGCACGCCGATCAGCAAGCCATGACCGCCGGCCAACAGGGTCACCAGGGTTTGTTCGACCACCTCGTCCTGGCCGAAGATCACGGCATTCAATCCGGCCCGCACCTTGGCGAAGGTCTCGGCCGATGCCGACAGCCGCTTGCCGGCTTCGCGCTCTTCTGGAATGTCCACTTTGTTCATGGGGGCCTGGCCAAGGTTTGGCGTTATGTTGCACCGTTGAGCGTGAAGGGTGCAACCCCGGATATAGCTTTAAATTTCAACAGAAAAGCACCAATTGTGGCCTGATGACGGCAGCCGGCAACAGCGATAACGCAAATGCGCGAATGAAGGTCGCAGCCGGGCAGTTGCGCGCCTTTCTCCCGCAGCAATTGCCGGATCTGACCGGGCATGACGACTATGAGGGGATGCCGGCGGGGGCAGGCGCGGTCAAGGCAGCGGTGCTGCTGCCGCTGATCCTGCGCGATGAGCCCAGCCTCATGTTCACGCGCCGCACCGAAAGCCTGGCGCGGCATAGCGGCCAGGTGAGCTTTCCGGGCGGCCGCAGCGAGGCCGACGACCTTTCGCCGGTGGAAACCGCGTTGCGCGAGACTTTTGAGGAAACCGGCATCGCGGCTTCCTTCGTGACCGTGGCGGGCTATCTCGACCGCTATCTCACCGGCACCGGTTTCGACATCCAGCCGGTGGTCGGACTACTGGCCGATGGTTTTGCCCTGGTCCCCGATCCGCGTGAAGTGGCGGAAATATTCGAGGTGCCGCTGGCCTTTCTTTGCGATCCCTCCAACCGGCGGCGTGAAAGCCGCGACATCGGGGGGCGGGCGCGCAGTTTCTATGCCTTCACCTATCAGGGCCATGAAATCTGGGGCGCCACCGCCGCCATTGTGGTCAATCTGGCCGAGCGCCTCCGTGCTATAACCGAATCGTGAAGATCGATCCTACGTTGCACGGTTGGATGACGGCGCCCGAGACGCTTGCCGTAATGCAGGCTCTGGGCGAAGCGCGCTTCGTCGGAGGTGCCGTGCGCAATGCCCTGCTCGGTGTTCCGGTGGTGGATGTCGATATCGCCGTGGCCATGCCGCCGGAAGAAGCGCTGGCGCGGCTGAGGGCCAAGAATATCAAGGTGGTGGAAACGGGGCTGGATCACGGCACCGTCACCGCCATCGCCGGAACCCATGCTTTTGAAGTGACATCCCTGCGCCGCGATGTCGAGACCGACGGACGTCACGCCACGGTCGCTTTCACCGACGATTGGTCCGAGGATGCGGCGCGGCGCGACTTCACCATCAATGCGCTTTACGCCACGGCCGATGGCGAGATTTTCGATTATGCCACCGGGGTCGAGGACCTGATCGCGGGCAAGGTGCGGTTCATGGGCGAGGCGCGCGCCCGTATCGCCGAGGATTATTTGCGGGTGCTGCGTCTGTTCCGATTTCATGCCTGGTACGGCAAGGGCGAGATCGACGCCGAGGGCCTGCGCGCCGCCGCCCTTGCCAAAGACAAGCTCAAGAGCCTGTCTGCGGAGCGGATCGCCAAGGAATTGCTGCGGCTGCTAGAAGCACCGCATCCGACGCCTGTGCTGCGGGTGATGGCGGCGACGGGCATCCTGTCGCTGCTGCTGCCCGGCGCGTTGCAAATGATGCGTCTGGAAAAGCTGGCGCAACTGGAAGCGGAAAATGGATTTCCGTCGGATGCAGTATTGCGCCTGGCGGCCCTGCTGCCCGATGGCGAGCAGTCCGCCGCGGTGGTGGCCGGCGCGCTGAAATTGTCCAACGCCATGCGCGACCGGTTGGAACAGGCGCTGGGCGGCGAGAAAATCGGTGCGCAGATATCCGCCCAACAGGCGCGGCGGCGGCTTTACCGGATCGGTACGGCGAGCTTCAAGGACAAGGTGATGCTGCAATGGGCGAGTGCTCCGCCCAGCACGCCGGGTGCCTGGCGGATGCTGCTGGAGATGGCGGATAGCTGGCAGCGGCCGCGCTTTGCTTTGACCGGGCGCGATGTGATGGAGGCCGGCATCTCGCAAGGCCCCGATGTCGGACGCCTGTTGGCGCAAGTGGAAGACTGGTGGGTGGAGGGCGATTTTACCGCCAGCGAAAGCGCCTTGCTGGACCGGCTCAAAATGGCGGTCGATCAGGCCCGCGCATGACATTGGAACTGGTGGCCTCCCTGTCGCTGCCCGGCGATCCCGCCAAGGCGAACGAAGACGCCTTTGGGCATGGCGGCAACGCGGCCGTGGTGGTCGACGGCGCCACGCCATTGGGCGATAGCCTGATGCCGGGCCCCAGCGATGCCGCCTGGATCGCCCAGTTTGGCGCGCGCCGGTTGATGGCGCATCTGCGGGACGGCGACGGCGCGCGCAAGGCTTTGCGCGGCACCTTGGCCGATACGCAGAAGAGCTTTGAAGCCTTGCGCCGCCATGCGCCCGAAGAGATGTGGCAGACGCCGTGTGCGTCGATGATGCTGGCGGTTGCCGATGAGGGCGGCGTCGAGTTTCTCTGGTTTGGCGACTGTGCTGCCCTGGTGAAGCAGGGCGACGCACCGGTCGCGATCATTGGCGAAACCTTCGACAAGCGCGCCGCCGAAGCACGGCGGGCCCAAACGCTGGCCAGGGAAAAGAACGTGTCGCCGGCCGCCGGGCTCAGCCGCGCGGAATTCATCGGTGACTTGCGCGTGTCGCGCAACCGCATCAATAGCGGCAATCATTGGCTGTTCAGCCCGGATGTGAAAGCGGCCTCACATGTTTCGCGGCGGGTGATGAAAGTCGCGCCCGGCAGCGCGCTGTTGTTGCTGAGCGATGGATTCCTGGCGCTGGCAAGCGACTATGGCGCCTACAGCCCCGACAGCCTGATGGCGGCGGCGCTGGCGAACGGCTTGGCCGCATTGGGCGAGGAATTGCGCGCCATCGAGGCGGCCGACAGCGGCGGCGACAAATTTCCGCGCTTCAAGAAGTCGGACGATGCGACAGCAATGCTTTTGCGTCTCGTTTAGCCAGCGAGGCGCCGGTCACTTACCAAGTTGCCCCGGCCGCTCGCCCAAGCTCGCGGCGTTCGCCGCTTTCGCAGGTCCACTGGACCTGCTCACATGCTGCGCATGACGCGGCTCACCCAAGGAATTTCGCGACTTCTTCCCAACCATGATAAATCATCATGATCGCGACATAGACCACGATCGCCAGGCCGATATAGCCGATCCAGCGATAGCGCTCCAACAGCCTGGCAATATAGGTGGCGGCCGCGCCCATCAGGCCAACCGACATCAAAAGGCCGATGATCAGGACATCGAGATGGTCGCGCGCGGCGCCGGCCACGGCCAGCACATTGTCCAGCGACATGGAAATGTCGGCCACCAGGATCTGCAGGATGGCGCGCTTGGCGGATGCACCGGCGGTGATTTCCGGCGCGATATGGTGCTTGTCAGCCGACAGATCCCGCCACATGCGCCAGCACACCCACAAGAGCAGGATGCCGCCCGCCAGGGTCAGGCCGATAATGGCCAGCAACTGGACGGCAACCGCCGCCATGCCGATCCGCAACACCACGGCCGCGACCAGTCCCCAGAAAATGACCTTTTTGCGCAGCTCCAGCGGGACGCGCGCCGCTGCCAAGCCGATCACCACGGCATTGTCGCCGGCCAGCACCACGTCGATCATCAGGACTTGCGCCAGAGCCACCAGGCCGCCGGGCTGAAATAAAGTAAGTTCCACAGTCATTCCTTCGGAAATCCGCCGGTCTGGCGGAGCGCTTCCCCCAGCACCATCGCGGCAGCCTGCGCCACATTCAAGGACCGCAGACCGGGGCGCAAGGGAATCACCAGCTTGGCATCCGCGGCATCATGCACGGCCTGGGGCACACCGGCGCTTTCCCGGCCCACCAAAAGCGTGTCCCCGGGGGTGAAAGCAAATTCGGTATAGGCCAGGTTCCCTTTGGTGGTGAGCAGCACCAGCCGGGTGACTGGACGGGCGCTCTCATAGAATCGCGCCCAGGATTCGTGACGGCGAATCTCGGCATTTTGCAGATAATCCATTCCGGCCCGGCGGAAATTGCGGTCCGACAGCAGAAATCCACAGGGCTCGATGATGTCGATTCCCACCCCCAGGCAGGCGCCCAGCCGCATCAGGCTGCCGGCATTTTGGGGGATATCGGGCTCATACAGCGCCAGCCGCACCGCAAACCTCCAATTTTAGGCCCCTGATGGGGTAAGTCGCGGCAGGACAAGGCATTTTCTGCGTCATCGTGCCGCAAGACCCTCGAAAATCGACTCTCTATTTTACCGGCCGAACGAACAAGCGGGGCGGGCCCTTGGGCGCGTCACCGCGTCAGTACGGTATCCGCGCTTGTTTGTGGCAGAAGTTCGCACGGTTTAATTCCAAGTTTTCCGATCTCCAAGTTTTTAAGGGTGAACCCAGTGGCAGCTACGACGAGTGACGCGGGCACGCGACGCGATTTCCTATATGTGGCGGCGGGCTCGGTTGGCGCCGTGGGCGCGGCAGTGGCGGCCTGGCCGTTCATCGACCAGATGAACCCGTCGGCAGCGGCGCTGGCGATGGGCTCGACCGAGATCGATCTCAACGCCATCCAGCCCGGCCAGCAGATCGTTTATAAGTGGCGCGGCCAGCCGCTGTTCGTGCGCCGCCGCACGCCGGCCGAGATCGAATCCGCCAAGGCGGTGGATGTCAGCACGTTGCCCGATCCCCTGGCGCGCAACGCCAACCTGCCGGATTCGGCCCTGGCCAATGACGCCGACCGCGCCACCAAGCCGGAATGGCTGATCGTCAAGGGCGTCTGCACCCATCTGGGCTGCACTCCCACCGTTTCCACCCCGCAAATTCCCGAAGGCGAGTATGGCGGCTGGCTGTGCCATTGCCATGGTTCGGAGTACGACACGTCCGGGCGCATTCGCAAAGGACCGGCGCCCGAGAATCTGGCCGTGCCGCCTTACACGTTTCTGACTGACACCCGCGTCAAGGTCGGTTGAGGAGAACAACAATGTCTGGCCCTTCGACCTACAATCCCAAGTCCGGTTTCGAGCGTTGGCTCGATGTCCGCCTGCCGCTGCCGCGCCTGTTGCACGACACCATTCACACCTTCCCGACGCCCCGGAACCTGAACATCTGGTACACGTTCGGCGGCATCCTGGCTTTCTGCCTGGGCGTGCAGATCATCACCGGTATCACGCTGGCGATGCATTACGTCGCCAATGCGAACCTGGCCTTCAACAGTGTCGAAGCCATCATGCGCGACGTCAATTACGGCTGGCTGATCCGCTACATCCACGCCAACGGCGCTTCGATGTTCTTCCTGGCCGTTTATATCCATATGTTCCGCGGTCTTTATTACGGCTCCTACAAGGCGCCGCGCGAACTGATCTGGATCATCGGTGTGTTGATCTATCTCCTGATGATGGCCACGGCCTTCTTCGGCTATGTGCTGCCGTGGGGACAGATGTCCTTCTGGGGCGCCACCGTCATCACCAACCTGTTCAGCGCCATCCCGGTGGTGGGCACCCATATCGCCACCTGGCTGTGGGGCGACTTCGCGGTGGGCGATGCCACCCTGAACCGCTTCTTCTCGCTGCACTATCTGCTGCCCTTCATCATTGCGGGCGTGGTGGGATTGCACATCTGGGCGCTGCATGTGCCCGGCAACAACAATCCGCTGGGCATCGATGTTAAGAGCCCGCAGGACACGGTGCCCTTCCATCCCTACTACACGGTCAAGGATGCGTTCTACCTGACCCTGTTCGCGATCGTGTTCGCCGGCTTTGTCTTTTATTCGCCGGACTTCTTCGGCAATCCGGACAATTACCAGCCGGCCAACCCGTTGGTGACGCCGCCGGACATCGTGCCGGAATGGTACCTGCTGCCCTTCTACGCCATGCTGCGCTCCATCCCGAGCAAGCTGCTGGGCGTGCTCGTGATGGGCGGCGCCATCGTGACCCTGGTCTTCATCCCGTGGCTGGACACCAGCCGGGTGCGCTCCTGCCGGTTCCGTCCGCTGATGAAGCAGTTCTTCTGGGGCTTTGTGGTGGTGTGTGTGATCCTGGGCTATTGCGGCTCTCAGCCCGTGGATGCCGCGGTCGCCGGCCTGCCGCTGGTCTGGGCGGCGCGCATCGCCACGCTCTACTACTTCGCTTTCTTCTGGCTGATCATGCCTATTGTCGGCCTGATCGAAACGCCCAAGAAGCTTCCTGCATCCATCGCGCAATCCGTGCTCGGCGACAAAGCCGCGGCACCCGCCGAGTGAGAACCAACATGCGTCTGACCAATCTTTCGCTCGGCATTGCCCTCGGGCTCCTGACTTCGGTTTCCGCCTTCGCGGCGGAAGGCGCCGCAACCAAGCGCCTGCATCCCAAGGCGGCGGAGTTCGAATTCGAAGGCCCGTTCGGCACCTATGATCGCGGCGCGCTGCAGCGCGGCTATCAGGTCTATAAGGAAGTCTGTGCCGCCTGCCATTCCGCCAACCTGCTGGCGTTCCACAGTCTGGCCGAGCCGGGCGGCCCGGAATTCACCGAGGCCCAGGTGCGTGCCCTGGCCACGGCCGCCAAGATCCCGGCCGAGCCCAATGACAAGGGCGAGACCACCGACGACAAGGGCACGCCGCTGATGCGGTCCGCCACCCTGGCCGATCGCTTCCCTGCGCCGTATCCCAATGAGAATGCCGCCCGCGCCAGCAACAGCGGCGCCCTGCCGCCCGACCTGTCCCTGATCGTCAAGGCGCGCGAAGGCGAGGCGCATTATGTCTATTCGATCCTCACCGGCTTCCATGAAAAGGTGCCGGAGGGTTTCAAGGTGACGGAAGGCAAGTATTTCAATCCGTACTTCGAGGGTTGGAACATCACCATGCCGCCGCCGTTGACCAACAATGGCGTGACCTATTCCGACGGCACCAAGGCAACCATCGAACAGCAGGCCCATGACGTGGTGACATTCCTCGCCTGGGCCTCCGAGCCTAAGATGGAAGAGCGCAAGCGGATCGGCTTTGGCGTGATGGTGTTCCTGATCGCGCTGGCCGGCATCCTCTTCGCCGCCTATCGCAAGGTCTGGGCCGACAAACACTAAGCTTGCCAAGCAGGAAAGATTTCAAGGGCGCGGTGAAAACCGCGCCCTTTTTTCTTGCTATTGAGGACAGTCGCTCGGCTGCTTGCACTGGGTGGACACGATCGGGCCCATGCCGGCCTCGAACAACACACCCGGTTCGTCCTTGGCGCCGTCGAAATGCGCCTTGCCGGCATAATGGGTGACGAAGGTGCCTGCCCGCATCGGATAGGTCTTGGCCGGGTCGTAGGTGTGGCTGGAACCCACCCACCAGGTGCCCGAGGCGATATAGAAATGACGGGTGGTGGAATGATAGTGCGGCCGGCTCATATTGCCCGGCAGCCATTTCACCAGCCGGATATACGGGCCCGGCTTGGAGGGATCGCCGATCAGTTTGACCTGGCGCTGGCCGCCTTCGCCTTCCCATTTCATTGTTTCCGGCGCCACAAAGGTGACGTGGCTGGGATCGGGCAGGGCATAGGCATCCTGGGCGGAGCCGCGCAGGTTGAGCAAGGCCAGCCACACCAGGCTGAGACAAAAGGATTTTCCCAAATGTTTCATCGTCGTCCTCCCTGTTTTGTGAAGATGCTACGCCTGCCGGAGGCGCCGGGGAACACGCCGTCTTGCCCGTCACATTTTGTGTGCTAAAAGGCCCGGCAATCCGCATTTTCCGGGCTTTTCATGACCAAGACCGTTCTGGGCATCATCGGAGGATCCGGCGTCTATCAGATCGAAGGTCTGGAAAACGCCAAGTGGCAGATGGTGAAAAGCCCTTGGGGCGAGCCGTCGGACCAGCTTCTCACCGGCACCTATGCCGGGGTCGATCTGGTGTTTCTGCCGCGCCATGGCCGCGGCCATGTCCAGACGCCCAGCTCCATCAATTATCGCGCCAATATCGACGCCCTGAAGCGTATCGGCGTCACCGATGTAATCAGCGTCTCGGCCTGCGGCTCGCTGAAGGAGGAATTGCCGCCCGGCACCTTCGTGATGGCCGACCAGTTCATCGACCGCACCTTCGCGCGCGAGAAGAGCTTTTTCGGTCCCGGCTTTGTCGCCCATGTGCCCATGGCCCATCCGGTCTGTCCGCATCTGTCGGGCGCGCTGACCCTGGCGGCGCGGGAACAGAAAATCGATCACAGCGAAGGCGGCACCTATATATGCATGGAGGGACCGCAATTCTCCACCCGCGCCGAAAGCTTCCTCTATCGCAGCTGGGATTGTTCGGTGATCGGCATGACCGCGATGCCGGAAGCCAAGCTGGCGCGCGAGGCCGAGCTGCCCTACGCCATTGTCGGCATGGTCACCGATTATGACTGCTGGCATGACGATCACGATTCGGTGACGGTCGAGGCGGTGATCAAGGTGATGCAGCAGAATGCCGCCAATGCCCGCAAGTTGATCATGGCGGTGGCGCCCAAGCTGGGGCCGCAGCGCAAGCCCTGTCCGCTGGGCGTGGAAACCATGCTGGACATGGCGCTGATCACCGCGCCGGACAAGCGCGATCCCGCTCTATTGGCGAAACTGGATGCGGTGGCTGGCCGCGTTTTACGGAAGGCTTGAGACCATGAACATCAAGGACGCGATCCGCACCATTCCGGACTATCCCAAAAAGGGGATCATGTTCCGCGACATCACCACCCTCTTGGGCAATGCGCGCGCCTTCCGCCGCGCGGTGGACGAGATGGTGCAGCCCTATGCCGGGATGAAGATCGACAAGGTGGCCGGATTGGAAGCGCGTGGGTTCATCCTGGGCGGCGCGGTGGCGCACCAGCTGTCGGTGGGTTTCATACCCGTGCGCAAGAAGGGCAAGCTGCCCCACACCGTGATGGGTGAGGATTACGACCTGGAATATGGCAAGGACCGGGTCGAGATCCATGTCGATGCTTTGGAAAAGGGCGAGCGCGTCTTGCTGGTGGACGATCTGATCGCCACCGGCGGCACTGCCTATGCCGGCATTCGACTACTGGAACGCGCCGGGGCCAATGTGATCGGCTGTTCCTTTGTCATCGACCTGCCCGAACTGGGCGGCGCCGACAAGCTGCGCGCCATCGGCAAGCCGGTGACGGCACTGGTCGCCTTTGAAGGGCACTGAGCGATGCGTCCGCATCGCGTGGGAGAAAAGTGTTGAAGCTCTACACCAACGCCGCGTCACCTTTTGCGCGCAAGTGCCGCGTGATCGCGCATGAGCTGGGCCTCAAGCTGGAAGAAATCCGCACCCTGCCGATGCAGGAACCGGAGTTCCGCAAGCTCAACCCGTTGGGCAAAATTCCCGCCCTGATGCTGGATGACGGCTCCATCCTGATCGACTCGCCGGTGATCTGCGAATATCTCAACCATGCCGGCGGCGGAAAATTCTTCCCCACTGACACGATCTGGAAAGCCGCCACCGGCCGCTGGAAAGCGCTGGGTCTGCAAGCCTTGGGCGACGGATTGGCCGATGCGGCGGTCGCCTGGATCATCGAAGGCCGCCAGCAGCCGGTAAATGAAGGCGCCCGCGCCCGGCATATGGCGGCGATCCTGGCGACGCTGGATATGCTGGAACGGGTTAAATTCTCCAAGGACGCCACGATTGGGGAAATTTCGGTGGCCTGCGCCGTCGGCTATGTCGGATTCCGCATGCCCGATCTTGATTGGAGGAGCAGCAGGCCCAATCTATCGGCCTGGTTCGCACAGATCAGCGAAACTCCGTCCATGAAGGCGACCGCGCCGGCGGCTCCCTGAAGTTCCATGAAGGCGCTTTGAGATGAAGATTGGCGGCAAGCATTATCGTTCCGTCTGGCCCGTGGGCGAGGATGCGTTCGGCATCATCGACCAGACCAAACTGCCGCACGAATTCGTAACCATGACCCTGCGCTCGGCGGACGATGCCGCGCGGGTTATCAAGAATATGAACACCCGCGGCGCGCCGTTGATCGGCGTGGTGGGCGCCTATGGCCTGGCCCTGGCGATGCGCGACGACGCCTCCGACGATCACATCCAGAAAATGGTGGAGATGCTGGCGGAAACCCGGCCGACCGCCATCAATCTCAAATGGGCCCTTTGGCGGATGCGCGGGGCGCTGCTCAATCAGCCGCGTGAAAAACGCGCCTCTTTGGCCTGGAAGGAAGCCGCGCTGATCGCCGACGAGGATGTGGCGATGAGCGAGGCGATCGGCAAGAACGGCCTGGCGCTGATCCGCGATATCGCGGTGAAAAAGCCGGGCAAGACCGTCAATATCCTTACCCATTGCAATGCCGGCTGGCTGGCGACGGTGGACTACGGCACCGCGCTGGCGCCGATCTATCTGGCGCATGACGAAGGCATCAAGCTGCATGTCTGGGTGGATGAAACCCGGCCCCGCAACCAGGGCGCCTCTCTGACCGCGTTCGAGCTGGGCAGCCATGGCGTGAACCACACCATCCTGGCCGACAATGCCGGCGGCCATTACATGCAGGATGGCCAGGTGGACATGGTGATCGTGGGCACCGACCGGGTGACCGCCAATGGCGATGTCGCCAACAAGATCGGCACCTACCTCAAGGCGCTGGCGGCCAAGGACAACAATGTGCCCTTTTATGTGGCCTTGCCCAGTTCCACCATCGACTGGACCCTGGAATCGGGGCGCGACATTCCCATCGAGGAACGGTCAGAGGATGAAGTGCTGAAAATGGCGGGCCGGCTTCCTGACGGTTCCGTGACGGTGGTGGAAATCGCCGCTCCCGGCTCGGGCGCCGCCAATCCCGGCTTTGACGTCACACCGGCGCGGCTGGTGACCGGCTTCATCACCGAACGCGGCACTTGCGCCGCCACCCCCGAAGGCTTACGGAGCCTTTTTCCCAAGTAAGTCCTGCCTCAAGCAGTATGCGAGAGGCCATTGGAGAATTGCCGATGCAGAGCGGTTGGTCCGACAAAGACGCACAGGATTTCATCGCGCGTTACGCCCCCAAGGGCGTCAATGCGGACCTGGCGGTGCGCACCTACACCACCCGCTTGCTGGGCAGCGATCCCAAGATGGTGCTGCATGGCGGCGGCAACACGTCGGTCAAGACGACCGTCAAGGACCAGCTCGGCGAGGATGTGGACGTCATCTGCATCAAGGGCTCGGGCTGGGACATGGGCGTGATCGAGCCCGCGGGCCTGCCGGCGGTACGGCTTGAGCCGCTGCGCAAGCTGCGCAAGCTGGACAAACTCTCCGACGAGGACATGGTCAATTACCAGCGCATCAATCTGCTGGATTCCTCGGCGCCCAACCCTTCCGTCGAAACCCTGCTGCATGCCTTTCTGCCGCACAAATTCATCGACCATGTTCATTCCACCGCCGTGCTGGCGCTGACCGACCAGCCCGACAACAAGGCGCTGGTGCATGAAGTCTATGGCGACCGCGTCGCCTATGTGCCCTACACCATTCCCGGCTTCGCGCTGGCCAAGTCGGTGGCCGATGTGTTTGACAAGAATCCCAAGGTCGAAGGGCTGGTGCTGCTCCAGCACGGCATCTTCACCGTGGGCGACACGGCAGAGCAGGCCTATGGCCGCATGATCGAATTCGTCACCATGGCGGAAGAGCGGCTCACCCGTCAGCGCAAGTCGCTGGTCCAGGCCAAGCTGCCCGCCAATATCGCATCCCTACCGGAGATCGCGCCCATCCTGCGCGGCGCGGTGGCGATCGAGAAGAATGCCACGGCCGGAACCGCCAAGCGCCAGTTGCTGGATTTCCGCACCAATGCGCAGATCCTGAATTTCGTGAACGGCGCGGAACTGGCGCGCTACAGCCAGGTCGGCGTGGTGACGCCTGATCACACCATCCGCACCAAGAACTGGCCGGTGATCGTGCCCGCGCCGGAATCCGGCAAGCTGGAACAATGGGCCAAGGATGTGCATGAGGCGGTCGCGGCCTATGTCGCGCGCTATCACCGCTATTTCGAGGACAACAACGCCAAGAGCGTGGCGAAGAAGAAGGAACTGGATCCGCTACCGCGCGTGATCCTGGTGCCTGGTGTGGGCATGTTCGGGGTGGGCGGCAGCGCCAAGGACGCGGCGATTGCCGCCGACATCGCTGAGAACGCCATCGCCGTGATCACCGACGCCGAGGCCATGGGCGAGTATCGCAGCATCAGCGATTTCGACATGTTCGAAGTGGAGTATTGGTCGCTGGAACAGGCCAAGCTGGGCAAGTCCAATGAAAAGTCGCTGGCCCGCCAGGTGGCGGTGGTGACCGGTGGCGGTTCGGGCATTGGCGCGGCCACGGCGCGGGCCATGGCCAAGGAAGGCGCCGAAGTCGCCGTGCTGGACCGCGACCTGGAAGCCGCCAAGGCGGTGGCCAAGAAAATCGGCGGCAAGGCGCTGGCAGTCGAATGCGACGTCACCGATCCGCAGAATGTGCGCAAGGCTTTCGATGCGGTGGTGTCGGCCTTTGGCGGCGTCGATATCGTGGTGTCCAATGCGGGCGCCGCCTGGCAAGGCACCATCGGCAAGGTGGATGACGAAACCCTGCGCAAATCGTTCGAGCTGAATTTCTGGGCCCATCAGGCGGTGGCGCAGCAGGCGACCCGCATCATGCAGGCGCAAGGCACTTTCGGCTGCCTTCTGTTCAACACCTCCAAACAGGCGGTCAATCCGGGCAAGGATTTCGGGCCCTATGGCCTGCCCAAGGCGGCGACCCTGTTCCTGGTCAAGCAGTATGCCCTTGACCATGGCAAGGACGGCATTCGCGCCAATGCGGTCAATGCCGACCGCATCCGCACCGGGCTTTTGACCGACGAGATGGTGGCGGCGCGCTCCAAGGCACGCGGCCTGTCGGAGACTGACTATATGTCGGGAAATCTGCTGAAGCGGGAAGTGACGGCGGAAGACGTGGCCGATGCCTTTGTCTATCTGGCCACCGCCTCCAAGACCACGGCGGCGGTAATTACCGTGGACGGCGGCAATATCGAGGCTTCTCTGCGCTAATCGCGAGGGCGCGTGTCTTTTGCGCTCTGGGTTCGTCGCGCGTGCTCACGTACTTTCGTACGCTCCGCGCGACGCTCCTGCCCAGATCGCAAAATCCATCGCGCCGCGAACCACCTTGCGTTAGGCCGCCGGTGCGATAGGCTTCTCCCAAGGCCGCAAAGACCGGCCAAAAAGGGGAGGGCATATGCGTCTGCATCGTGCTTTGTGGGCCGTTTGTGCGTTGGCATTGAGTGCTTGCGCGGGCGGGGTGCCGCCGGTGGCAATGCCGCCGCCGCACGATCCCAACGACTATCCCAACGGCTATCACGTCGAGGAAGGCTGGGCGAAGCTGGGCCGCAAGTTCGGCGGCATCTCGGCCATCGACATGGATCCCAACGGCAAGAATGTCTGGGTGTTCGAGCGCTGCGGGCTGGCGGATGACGGCTGCGCCAAGGACAAGACGCTGGATCCGGTGCTGGAATTCGACCCCAGCGGCAAGCTGGTGCGCAGCTGGGGCAAGGGCGAGATCCTCTATCCCCATGGCATTTTCGTCAGCCGCGACCGCCATATCTGGCTGGTGGAAGGCATCTCCCAGAGCAATGTGGTGTCCAATGTGATCCACGAGTACAGCGCCGACGGCAAACTGTTGCGCACCATGGGCACGCGCGGCACCTCGGGCGCGACCCCGGACTTGTACAACGGCGTTTCGGATGTGCTGGTGGCGCCGGACGGCAGCATCTTTGTTGCCGACGGCCATAGCGACAAGACCAACAACCGGATGCTGAAATACGACCGCAACGGCAAGCTCCTGCTGAGCTGGGGCCGGTACGGAAAAGGCCCGGGCGAATTCAATTCGCCGCACGGCCTGGCGATGGATGCCCACGGCCGGCTGTATGTCGCCGACCGCTCCAACAACCGCATCCAGATATTCGACCAGCAGGGCACCTTCCTGGCCGAGTGGCGGCAGTTCGGCCGTCCCAGCGGTGTCTTCATCAAGGGCGACATGATCTATGTCGCGGATTCGCTCTCCAGCGCGACCAACAATCCCGGCTTCAAGAATGGCATCCGCTGGGGCCATATCAGCGACGGCAAGGTGATCGGATTCATTCCCTGGGGCGAATACAATGCCATTGAGGCGGTGACCGTGGACGATGCGGGCAATATTTATGCCGGCTTCACCAATGTCCCGAACTTTCGGAAATTCGCGAAAAACTGATCTTCTTGTCATTCCCGCGAAAGCGGGAATCCATTTTACCACCGGCGGTATGGATGCCCGCTCACGCGGGCATGACAAAAGGATTTAGTTATTGAATCTGAAGTGCATTACGTCGCCGTCGGCAACGACATATTCCTTGCCTTCCAGCCGGAATTTTCCTGCTTCGCGCGCGCCCGCTTCGCCCTTGCCCGCGACATAGTCGGGATAGGCGATGGTTTCGGCGCGGATATAGCCCTGTTCGAAATCGGTATGGATCACGCCGGCGGCCTGCGGGCCTTTCGAGCCCTTGGTCACGGTCCAGGCGCGGGCTTCCTTGGGTCCGACGGTGAAGAAGGTCAAAAGACCCAGCAGGTCGTAGCCCGCGCGGATCAGGCGATTGAGGCCCGGTTCTTCCAGGCCCAGCGACGATAGAAAATCGGGACGGTCTTCCGCTGGCATCTGGGCGATCTCTTCCTCGATCTTGGCCGAGATCACCACGCTCCTGGCGCCCTGCGACTTGGCCATGGTTTCGGCCTTGGCGGAAATCGCATTGCCGCTGGCGGCGGACGCTTCCTCGACATTGCAGACATAGAGAACCGGCTTGGCGGTCATCAGGCCCAGCTGGCTGTAGGGCGCGCGCTCTTCCGGCGTCAACTCGGCAACCCGCGCCGGCTTGCCGTCGCGCAGCAGGGTGATGGCCTTCATCATCAACGCCAGGGCTTCCTTGGCTTCCTTCTCACCGCCCTTGGCTTTCTTTTCCAGCGGCGTCAGGCGTTTTTCCAGGCTTTCCAGATCGGCCAGCATCAGTTCGGTTTCCACCGTCTCGGCGTCGGAAATCGGGTCGATCTTGCCTTCGACATGGGTGATGTCGTCGTCCTCGAAGCAGCGCAGCACATGCACTACCGCGTCCACTTCGCGGATATTGGCCAGGAACTGGTTGCCAAGCCCTTCACCCTTCGACGCGCCGCGCACCAGGCCGGCAATGTCGACAAAGGTGATGCGGGTGGGAATGATCTCCTGCGATCCGGCGATCTTGGCCAGAATTTCCAACCGAGGATCGGGCACCGCGACGTCGCCGACATTGGGCTCGATGGTGCAGAAGGGATAATTGGCCGCTTGCGCCGCCGCCGTCTGGGTGAGGGCATTGAACAGGGTGGACTTGCCGACATTGGGCAGGCCCACGATTCCGCATTTGAAACCCATTATTCCGTATCTTTCTTCTTAGGCTTTGGCGGCTGCAGCAGAACCGCAACCTTGCTCATGAAACCGGCATCGTCGTCCTTGGCCAGCAGCGGCGCGGCATCCACCATCGCCATCACCAGCGGCTTCAGCCAAAGGATGTCTTCCTTGCTGAAATTATCCAGCACATGGCCGCTGACCCTGTGCTTTTCGCCGGGATGGCCGATGCCCAGCCGCACCCGGCGATAGTCCGGTCCCAGGGTGGCGGTGATGGAGCGCAAGCCATTCTGGCCGGCATCGCCGCCGCCGGTCTTCACCTTCAGCTTGCCCGCCGCCAGATCGATCTCGTCATGCACCACCACCAGCGATTCCAGCGGCAGCTTGAAGAAACGCAAGGCGGGCCCGATGCAATCGCCGCTGAGATTCATGAAAGTCTGTGGCTTCAGCAAATAGGTCTTGCGGCCGCCCAGCACGCCTTCCGACAAAAGGCCCTCGAACTTGGCTTTCCAGGGGCCGAATTTGTAATGGGCGTGCAGCTCGTCCGCGACAATGAAGCCGGCATTGTGCCGGTTCTTCGCATATTGCGAACCAGGGTTGCCCAATCCGGCGATAAGAAGCGGCGTTCCGGATGGGTCTTTTGTCCCCCGGCTGTGTCGCTCGTCGCTCATGGACTTCTTGTCCACATCGCTCCTCGCTCCTGGCCGGGTGGCCAAAATCCCCTATCCGGAGGACGTAGTTACTTCTTGGCCGGAGCGGCAGCCGGCTTGGCGCCAGCGGCAGGCGCGGCACCAGCGGCAGGCGCGGCAGCGGCACCGGCGGCCGGGGCAGCGGCACCTTCGGCAGGCGCGGCTTCGGCGGCGGGCGCGGCAGCGGCGGCAGCAGCGGCCTTCTGCTCTTCGATGACGCTGGTCGGCGCGACGATGGAGCAGACGGTGAAGTCGCGGCCACGGATCACCGGCTTGACGCCCTTGGGCAGGGTCAGCGCGTTGATGTGGATCGACTCATTGATGTCCAGCTTGGAGACATCGACTTCCACGGTGTGCGGAATGCTGTCGGCCGGGCAGATCAAGGCGATGGAGTGGCGCACGATGTTCAGCACGCCGCCCTTCTTGAGGCCGGGCGAAACATCCTGGCCGTTGAAATGCACGGGAATTTCGAGACGCACGGTGGCGCCTTCCGCCAGGCGCATGAAATCGACATGCACGGGACGGTCGGTGACCGGGTCCAGCTGCACTTCGCGCGGGATGGCGCGGGTCTTCTTGCCGCCGACGTCCAGCATCACCAGGGTGGTGAGGAAATGGCCCTTCTCGACCTGGCGCTCCAGGGTGCGGCCGTCCACGGCCACATTCTCTGGCTTGCCGTTGCCGCCATACACGATGGCGGGGATCAGCCCCTTCTGGCGGGCCTGATAGGCCGGGCCCTTGCCCGTGCCGTCACGCGTTTCCACCTTAAGTTCTTGAATTTGCGCCATTTTCCTGATCCTTCACAGCCCGGCAAAAGGCCATGGGCCCCCGGAAAGCCGAGGCTTGTAACCGAAGGGCGGCGAACGCGCAACCGGGGGTGCCAGCGGGCCTTTTCGGGGCGAAAAGCCATGCTAGCCTGCCGCAAAATCAGGCCAGAAAACGGGGAGCGCCGGCATGCACAATCCTTTCATCGTGATCTTGGCTGCGGGGCTGGCGGGATGGATCTTCGGCGCCGTCTGGTACACCGCCCTGGGCAAGCCCTGGCAGCGGGCGCTGGGCCTCAATCCCGACGACTGCAAAGACAAGAAGATGCCCATGACTCCGATGGTCACCGCTTTCCTGGTGGCGGTGGTGATGTCGGCGGTGCTCTATCAGCTCATCACCAACCTCGGGGTGATCGGCCTGGTGCCCTCGATCGTCGCGGGACTCACGCTGGGCGTCGGGCTGATGTTCACCTCAACCCTGGTCAACAATCTGTTCCAGGGGCGCAGCTTCATTCTCACCCTGATCGATGGCGGTCATTGGACGCTGGCGCTGGTGGTGGAATCAATTGTGATTGCGCTCCTAGCTTAAAGCGGCGCGATCATCTCGGTTGCCAGCACTTTCTTGACCGCGGCGCGTTCCTGCATGCGGGCGCGATGGGCGCGCGTCAGCGGCATGGAAGCCGATCCACCGGCGCCGTCACGCTCCAGCCAGCGGGCGAAAACATAAAGATAGGGATCGGCGACGGTGTATTGCTTGCCGCAAACCCACGGCCGCCCATCGCTCAGGCGGTCCTCGATCAGGTTCCACTGTGTCGCCAGCGAGGAAGGGACTTTGGCCCTGATATCGGCCTGCGCGCCTTCGCTGTCTGCAAAACGTTCGGCGCGGATCAGGTGCGCGAAAGTCACGTGAATGGTGGTGGCGAGATAGAGGTTGAAGGATTGCATCTCGCTGAAGGCGAAAAAATCCCCTTCCGGCCGAAGATGGGCCTGCGGATAGGTCTGGGCCACCCAACCCAGGATCACCACATTTTCCGTCAGTATGCCGCGCGGCGTGACCAGCGCCGGCACCCGTCCTTTGGGATTGATCGCCAGAAAGTCCGGTTTGCGCTGGTCGCCGGATTTCAGGTCCAGGCGGACGGCCTCGAACTCCGCGCCCGATTCCGTCAAGGCGATATGGGACGCCAGCGAACAGGCATTGGGAGCGTAGAAGAATTTCAGCATGACTTTCTCCACATGCACCGGCTTTCTTCCCCCGCGGCGCGCGGCGCCTGATGTGGGGAAAGATGTCCGCCTGCGGGCTTGCCCGCACGGCGGACAGATGGGGGAAGCAAATCAGTCGAACAGGCTGGAGACGGAGGCTTCGTTGTTGATCCGGCGCATCGCCTCGCCCAACAGCGGCGCGATGGAGATGGTGCGGATATTGGGACAAGCCTGCTGCGCGGAGGTGGGCGCGATGGTGTCCGTCACCACCATGGATTTGAGGCTGGAATTCTGGATCCGCTCCACCGCCTTGCCCGACAGCACGCCATGGGTGCAATAGGCATAGACTTCGGTGGCGCCGTTCTTGATCAAGGCATCGGCGGCGTTGCACAGGGTGCCGCCGCTATCGATGATATCGTCGATCAGGATGCAGGCCCGTCCTTCGACGTCACCGATGATGTTCATGACTTCCGATTGGCCGGCTTTTTCGCGGCGCTTGTCGACAATGGCCAGATCGGTGTTAAGCCGCCGCGCCAGGCTGCGGGCGCGCACCACGCCGCCGACATCGGGCGACACCACCATGGGGGATTTGCTGCCCAGGTGATCCTGGATGTCCTTCACGATCACCGGCTGGGCAAAAAGATTGTCGGTGGGAATGTCGAAAAAGCCTTGAATTTGCCCGGCATGCAGGTCGACCGTCAGCACGCGATTGGCGCCGGCCTGGGTGATCAGGTTGGCCACCAGCTTGGCCGAGATCGGGGTGCGCGGCCCGACCTTGCGGTCCTGGCGGGCGTAACCGAAATAGGGGATCACGGCCGTGATGCGCCGGGCGCTGGCGCGGCGCAGCGCATCGATCATGATCAGCAATTCCATCAGATTGTCGTTGGCCGGAGCACTGGTGGACTGGATCAGGAACATGTCCTCGCCGCGGACATTCTCATGAACCTCGACGAACACCTCGTCGTCGGAGAAGCGGCGCACATCCGCCTTGACCGGGGTCAGGCCGAGATAGGCGCCGATGGCATCGACCAGAGGTTTGTTGGAGTTGCCGGTGATGAGGCGCATGCCTCGCGATCCGTTCAGATCCGTCATCGCCCTCGATACCCCGTGACACTTGGATGACGGGCTTTTAGCGGTTGGGCCTTGCTACCGCAACCCGCGCGTTTTCGGCCATGGTTACTGCGTCAGAAGGATGGCCGAAACCTGCCGCCCATAGTCGGATTCGCCGGCATGGGTGGTGCGGCGGAAGCTGAAAAAGCCGTTTTCGGGCGGATAGGTGCAAACCCCCACACCTTCGACCGCTGTCAGCCCGGCCGCCGTCAGGCGATGGGCGGCATAGGCCGGAAGGTCGAAACGGTAATGGCCTTCCCGCTCCGATGGCACAAAAAAGCGGCGGTGTTTCAGTCCCAATTCCAGAAACCGGTCGCGGAATTCCCAGTTCACTTCGTAATTATCCCGGGAAATGCAGGGGCCGATGGCGGCGGCGATGCGCGCTCGCGACGCGCCCAATTTTTCCATCGCCTCCAGGGTTGCTTCCAGCACGCCGCCCAGCGCGCCCTTCCAGCCGGCATGCGCGGCGCCGATCACTTTGGCGCCGTGGTCGGCCAGGAGCACCGGCGCGCAGTCGGCGGTGAGAATGCCCAGCGCCAAACCCGGCGTCGCCGTCACCATGGCGTCGCCCTCGGGACGCTGGGACGGCGCTTCGGTCAATGCGTGCACGATGGGACTGTGGATTTGCGACAGGCTGACCAGAGCGGTTTGCGGCGCCAGGGCAGCCGAAACCAGGCGGCGGTTTTCCGCCACGGCTTCGGGCGCATCCTTGGAGCCGGGGCCGCAATTCAGCGATTCGTAAATGCCGGTGGAAACGCCGCCCTCGCGTCCGAAGAAGCCGTGCGCGAAGCCGGGGGCATCCAGTTGCGGGACCGTCAGCCGCTTCATGGCGAGAATCCCGCAACGCCGCCGACAATGGGCGGCACCAGGGCGAGCGCCTTGAACAGGGTTCCCATCTGATCGTTGCCGATCAGCCTTTCGGTGGCGGTCAAGAGATCCTGGGCGTTGGCCGGATTGGTCTTCATCAATTGTTCGGCACGTTCGACGATCCCGATATTGGCCAGGAACATGCCCTGGGTGACGGGCCCGAACACCGCCGCGCCGCCGCGCTTGCCTGCCTGTGCCAAGGCGGAGAAATCCACATGGGCGGAAATATCGTCCTCGCCCGGCTGGGCCAGGGCATCGGCGAAGCGGTGGCCGCTGACCGCCTGCAAGGTTTCCGAAAAACCGCCGGCCTCGCCATAGCCATAATCGATGATCAGCGCCGCGCCGCCTTTGTCGGCGATGATGCGGGCAATGTCCTCTCCCAGCGCGGTCGCCGCGGGCGAGGTTTCATAGACCCCGCCGTCGGGGGCTTTCTCACGGTCAGCGGGAATGGCAGCGCGCGGCGCCGGCACCGGCGCAAGGGCAAAGACCAGCTCGTCATTCAGCGCGGTGACCACGCGCTCGCACCAGCCTCTTTCGGTTTTCACATATTGGCGCACCGGCAGGGCGTCGAAAAATTCATTGGCCACCAGAAACAGCGGCCGGTCGCCCAGGCTATCGTCGAACTGTGCCTGCCAGGAAATATCGGCGCCGGAGCCGCGCAACTTGTCGGCCTGCGCCTGTTGCAGAGTTGGGCTGGCTTCGATCAGCACCACCTCCAGGTCGGCGAGAAATTCCGGCGCCACGGCGGCGGTGCGCAGAATATCCGCCATCAAGGTGCCACGCCCCGGTCCCAGTTCCACCAGGCGGGGATTTTTTGGCGAGCCTTGGTCGGCCCAGGCCTGCACCAGCCACAGCCCCACCATCTCACCGAACATCTGGCTGATTTCGGGGGCCGTGGTGAAATCGCCGCCCGCGCCCAGCGGATCGCGGGTGGCATAATAGCCTTCCTTGGGATCGAGCAGGCTTATGGTCATGAACTGGGCCACCGACATCGGGCCCTGGGCCTCGATCAAGGCGACGATGCGCGCTTTCAGGCTCATGCCGTCCCGGAATTTGCAGGACCGGGCTTGCGGTAAGCGGCCCAGAACAGCGCCCCGGCCGCCAGCCAGACCGGAATGGACAGCGCCATGCCCATGCTGAAGGGACCGATGAACTGGGTATCGGGCTCGCGATAGAATTCGCTGATGAACCGGAATGTGCCGTATCCCGCAAAGAACAAGGCGGAGATCAGGCCGGGCCTCTGATGGGCGCGAAAGACCCGCAGCGAGATCTGCAACAGGACGAACAGCAGCACGCCCTCTAACGCTGCCTCATAAAGCTGGCTGGGATGGCGCGGCACCTGTCCGCCGCGCGGAAAGATCATGGCCCAGGGCACATCGGTGGCGCGGCCCCAAAGTTCCCCATTGATGAAGTTTGCCACACGGCCAAAGAACAGGCCGACCGGCGCAAAGGCACAGGCCAGGTCCGACACCGACAGAAGCGACAATTTGCGCCGGCGGCAGAACAGCCAGACCGCCACCGCCGTGCCCAGCAAGCCGCCGTGGAAGGACATGCCGCCTTCCCAGGCGGCGATGATGCGGACGGGATCGGTGAGGAAGCCCATCGGCAGGCCGTCGCAGAATTGCGCATAGTCAGGGGTAACGCTGCACAGGACGGTGCCGTACAGCAGCACCCAGCCCAGCCGTCCGCCCAGGATGACGCCCAACGTGGCCCAAACCACCAGATCGCCGATTTCGTCCTCGGTGGCGGGCGGGCGGCCCTTGAAGGGCGGATAGGCCCATAGCCGCTTGTTGCGCAGCGCCCGCACGATGCCCCACCAGGCCAGCACGATGCCCGCGATATAGGCCAGGGCATACCAGCGGATCTCGAACGGGCCGCCCAAATGCAGCAGCACCGGATCGATATGGGGATAGGGCAGGAGGGCCTTGACCATGGGGGTGTAAACGCCGGTGCTTCGCTGCTTGTGTCAAGTTACGGGGCCAGCCATATACACGGAGCGACCTGAAACCCGAAGCGGCTGCACGCAGCCGCGCAGGGCCTTCCGGCGCGACCAGCGTAAAGTGGAGGTTTCGATGGCGCAGACCGACAATCCGTTCCTGGACGGCGTGGCGAAGGCTTTCACCGATGCCGCCGGCATGGCGCAGAGCGTGCGGACCGAGATCGACACATTTGTTCGCCAACGCTTGGAGCGGCTGGTGGCCGACATGGATTTTGTGCCGCGTGAGGAATTCGAGGCGGTCAAGGCGATGGCCGCCAAGGCGCGCGCCGAAAATGAGGCGCTGGCGGCCCGGATCGCGGCTTTGGAATCCAAATCAAACACTTAGTGACGATCCTGGGAGTCTTTTCGACTCCGCGCGATCGAATCTGTGAACTGATTCAAAGCTGTGGAATCTTTTCCGCAGGCGGGGATCAGGACTCGCGGACTCTTGTTTTATCTAAATCTTGTGCCAGTTTGGATCGCGACTGCTTCGTTTTGTGGCTGGAGTTGCCGATGACCATCACCCACCTGGACGACGAGCCGCTGGACACCCTGCACCCGCTGGACATGCTGGAGCGGGCGGTGGAGGCCAATGGCTGGGCGTTCGAGCGGGCGGGCCGGGATGAGCTCAACCTGTCGGTGGCGGGCAAGTGGAGCGACCATCATTTCAATTTTTCCTGGCGCGAGGACCTGCAATCTCTGCACCTGTCCAGCGCCTTCGACATGCGGATCAGCGAAGGGGTGCGGCGCCAGAATATCGCCGACCTGTTGATGCATGTGAACGCCAAGCTCTGGATCGGCCATTTCGACCTTTGGCCGCAGGACGGCACCATCATTTTCCGCCACGCCATGATTTTTCCGGATGCGGAAACCAGCGCCGCCCAGTGCGAGGCGCTGCTGAATCTGGCGCTGGAAGCTTGCGAGCACTACTATCCGGCATTCCAGTTCGTGCTGTGGGGCGGCAAGACCGCCGAAGACGCCATAGCGTCGGCGGTGCTGGAGTGCGCCGGCCAGGCGTGAGGGCCGGGCCGTGAGCATTCTTCTTATCGGCGCGGGACGTATGGGGTCGGCCTTGCTGAAGGGCTGGCTGGATCGCGGCGTCAAATCCATTGCCGTGGTCGAACCCAAACCGTCGGCGCAATTGCGCAAATGGGCCAGAGCCAAAAAGATCGCCTTGTTCGATGTCCCGTCGGCGGTCAAGCGCAAGCCCGCGGTCTGTGTGGTGGCGATCAAGCCGCAAGTGCTGAAAGGCGAGGCCGCGACTTTGGCCGGTTTCGCGCAAGGCGGCGCGTTGATGATCTCCATCGCGGCGGGCACTTCGATCGAGGCCCTGGCGCAAGCATGGGGCAGACGCGCGCGCATCATCCGGGCCATGCCCAACACGCCTGGGGCTATCGGCAAGGGCATCACCGGGATTCATGCGGCCAAAGGGGTCTCGGCGGCGGACAAAAAGCGCGCCGCATCGCTGCTGTCGGCCCTGGGCGAAGCCATCTGGGTAAGCAAGGAAGAGCTGATCGACAGCGTCACGGCGGTGTCGGGTTCCGGTCCGGCCTATCTGTTTTTGATGGCCGAGGCGCTGACGGAAGCCGGCGTGGCCGAGGGGCTTCCCCGCGACCAGGCAGAAAAATTCGCCCGCGCCACCGTTTCGGGCGCCGGCGCCCTGCTGGCGGCGGACAAGTCCCCCGCCTCGGCGCTGCGCGAAGCGGTCACCAGCCCGGGCGGCACCACTGCCGCGGCGCTGTATGTGCTGATGGCGGAAGACGGCCTGATGCCGTTGATGAAGCGCGCGGTGCGCGCCGCGCGCAAGCGGGCGGAAGAGCTGAGATAGCGACCGCCAGCGGCGGTCGCGGCTCACACCGGTATCCTCACCGTCGCTTTCAGGCCGCCCATCACGCTTTGGTCCAGGATAATTTCCCCGCCATGCGCGCGGGCAATGTCGCGGGCAATCGCCAGGCCCAGCCCTGAGCCGCCGCTTTGCAGATTGCGGCCCTCGTCCAGGCGGTGAAACGGCCGGAACGCTTCCTCGCGCTGCGGCTCCGGTATGCCGGGGCCGTCATCTTCCACCATGATCTCCACCAGATGCTCGTCCTGGTGCAGCCCGACGGCCACCTTGGAGCCATGCTTGAAGGCGTTGCCGATCAGGTTGGCCAGCACCCGGCGCAATCCGGCGCGCCGGACGCTGACCAGGACATGATCGGGAACGGTGATGCGGATCTCGGACTTTTGATGCGCCCGCCGCGCCGCCGCTGCCACCTCGCGGACCAACTCGCCCAGATCGGTGAGGCTGGCATCCTCGCCGCCTTCGCCGCGCGCGAAGGCGAGATAGTCGTCCAGCATATGCTCCATCTCGGCGATGTCATCGCGCATCGACTTGATGTCCGAATCTTCCGGCATCATGGCCAAGGTCAGTCTCAGGCGGGTGAGCGGCGTTTTGAGATCGTGGCTCACCCCGGCCAGCATTTCGGTGCGCTGGCTGACATGCCGCTCGATGCGCTCGCGCATGGTGATGAAGGCCTGGGCGGCACGGCGCACTTCGGTGGCGCCATAAGGCTTGAAATCGGGCACGGCCCGGCCCTTGCCGAAACTGTCGGCGGCGAGGGCCAGCCGCTCGATGGGACGGACCTGGTTGCGCAGGAAGATGATGGCGATGCCCATCAGCAGGAATGCCGATCCGACCATCCAAAGGATGAAGAGGTCCGGCTTGGAAACGGTGACGCGGTCGCGCGGCACCAGGACCGACAGCACGCCGTCATGCACATCGACGCGAATTTCGAAATCATTGTCGATTCGCTCGGTGCGGAAATCGCGGTCGGCGCCGATGCGCTGCTCCAGAATGTCGTCCAGTGCCACATCGATGGTGCTGACGGGCTGGCCATGAAAGCGCGGCAGGTTTTCGCCCGGCAAAAAGCGGATGCGGTAGGCAAGCTGGCGCTCGGACAGCGCCCGCAACATCAAACGCTGCTCGCCCTGATGCTCGTCCTCCAGCGCCACCAGCAGGGCGATGTCGGCGGCGACGTCGCGCGCTAGACGCCTGGTGGTGGTGTCCAGATCGCGCTCGAAAAAGACATAGGCGATGATCGCCTGCAACAGGATGATAGGCGCGATAATGATGATCAGCGAGCGCCAGAACAGCCCGCGCGGCAGAAAACGTTTGAGGGAAAAACCCTCAGCCACGATCCGGAACCAGCATATAGCCACGCCCCAATGCGCCCGCATTGGGGCAAACATGAAAGAGGGTTGGCGCCACAAATCTATCCACGGTCTGGAACCAACATGTAGCCAACCCCGCGTACCGTTTGCAGATAGAGCGGCAGCTTGGGGTCTTCCTCGATCTTGCGGCGCAGGCGCGTTACCTGGACGTCGATGGAGCGTTCCAGGGCCACATTCAGCCGCTTGCACAATTCCGTCCGGCTGAAAGGGCGTCCCGCATGGGTGGCGAAGAGCTGCAGCAGGGCGGCTTCCGCGCCGGTCAGCTTCACCGGCCGTCCCGAACGGGACAGCCGCGAAGTGCCGGGGTCGAACACCGCCTCGCCCATGCGCACCGGTCCCAGCGCTTGTGTCTCCGGCGGCGCGACCCGGCGCAGCAGGGAGTTGACCCGAAGCAAAAGCTCGCGCGGCTCGAAGGGCTTTGCCAGATAGTCGTCGGCGCCCAGCTCCAGTCCCTCGATGCGGTCGGCCGGATCGCCGCGCGCCGTCAGCATCAGGATAGGCACCGAGGATTCCTGGCGTACGCTGCGGGTGAGGTCGAAACCGGATTCCCCAGGCATCATCACATCCAGGATTAACAGATCGAAAGCCATGCCCTTCATCAGGGCGCGGGCTTCGGCCGCGCCCGGCGCGGCGCTGACCCGGTAGCCGTTGGAGGACAGGTAGCGCTGCAGCAGGGCGCGCAGCCGCTCGTCATCGTCCACCACCAGCAGATGCGGTTCGTCCGGGCCCAAAGTCGGGGTGGCCAAACTCATGGCTGCCATGCCTGGGGCAGGGGCGAAAAAACCCATGCGACCCTTGCGGTTTTCGCGTCGGCCATGCTGCAATACATGCCAGAAAAACTAGGCTCTCGCATCAGGGGGGGCAAGCCCGCTGGTTAACTCGGGTTTTCCGGGGGCTTTCAAGGAAGAAAACGATGGCAGACGTGATCCCTTTCGACCAGCGCGACGGCTCGCTTTGGTATGACGGCAAGCTGGTGCCCTGGAAGGACGCCAAGACCCATGTGCTGACTCATGGTCTGCATTACGGCTCCTGCGTGTTCGAGGGCCAGCGCATCTACAACGGCAAGATCTACAAGCTGAAGGAACATACCGCGCGGTTGTTCTCTTCCGCCGAGACCCTGGGCATGAAGATCCCCTTCACCCAGGACCAGATCAACCAGGCCTGTATCGACGCGGCGGCGGCACAGAACATCAAGGACGGCTATCTGCGTCCGGTGGCGTTTCGCGGCAGCGAGATGATGGCGGTGTCGGCGCAGAGTACCACCATTCATGTCGCCATCGCCTGCTGGCCCTGGCCGTCCTATTTCAGCCCGGCGGAAAAGCTCAAGGGCATCCGGCTGGATATCTCGCGCTGGAAGCGGCCGTCGGCGGAAACCGAGCCGGTGCATGCCAAGGCGGCGGGTCTTTATATGATCTGCACCATCTCCAAGCATGAAGCCGAAGCCAAGGGCTATGCCGATGCGCTGATGTTCGACTATCGCGGTTATGTCGCGGAAGCCACCGGCGCCAATGTCTTCTTTGTGAAGGATGGCGAATTGCATACGCCCACCCCCGATTGCTTCCTCAACGGCCTGACCCGCCAGTCGGTGATCGCCATCGCCAAGGCGCGCGGCATCAAGGTGGTGGAGCGTCACATCAAGCCGGAGGAGCTGGATGGTTTCAGCGAATGTTTCCTCACCGGTTCAGCCGCGGAAGTGACGCCGGTGTCGGAAATCGGCTCCTGGCGCTTCAAGCCGGGCCAGCTGACCGAAACCCTGATGAACGCGTATGCGGACGAGGTCAGGGGCGTGGCCACGGTTTCGGCTTAGCCTTTCGGATTTACCCAAACGATCAGCACGGCGCCTGCCAGCAGCAGGGCGATGCCGCATGCCTCGCGCAAGCTGGTCTTCTGGCGAAACAGGAAATGCGTCACGCCCTGGGCAAACAGGATTTCCACCAGCGCCAGGGTTCGCACACTGGCGGCGCTGGCCAGGGCGAAAGCCAGAAACCAGCATTGCGAGGCAGCCGCGCCGCTGAAGCCGGCCGCCAGGCTGGGTCGCCACAACCGCATCAGCTTTGACAGGATTCCGCGATTGAAAATGAGCAGCCAGGCCAGCAGCAACAGGGTTTGCAGGCTGAGCCCGACAGCCAGCGAGAAGGTCGCGCCCAAAACAAAACTCGACTGATGCAGCGCCAGAATGGCGCCGCGATAGCCGATGGCGGAGGCGGCGAACAGGGCGGCTGACGACAAGCCCAACAAGGCTGGACGCACGCCGCCAGTCAGAGCCTCCGGCTTGATGGAAATCAACGCCACGCCCGCCATGGCGGTAAAGATTGCCAGCGCCATGGCCCAGGTCAGCGGGTCGCTGAGGAACACCAATCCCATCAGCGCCACCAATACCGGTTCGGTTTTCAGATAGGCGGTGGTGACCACAAAGGAGCGATGCTCCATGGTCATCAGCATCAGGGCCGTGCCGCCAATCTGGGTCAACGCTCCCAGCAGAATCCACAGTGCGAAATCGCGATTAATCGCGGGCAGCGCGGTTTGCATCCATGCCAGTACGGCGGCCAGGAACAAAAGCGCGAAGGGGAAGCCGAACAGGAAACGCACCAGGGTGGCGCCCAGCGGGCCCAGGCTGGGCGTCAGCTCCCGCTGCATGGCATTGCGCGCCGTCTGGCCCACCGCGCCCAGCAGGGTGAATGCGACCCAGAGATAACTCACGTCAGGTGGTTTCGCGCAGCCGCGCTGCGGTCTCTCGCGCGTCCGGCGTCGGGCCGGGCCGCAGATGCGCCATGCCGCTGCGGAAATAGACCACGCCGGTATAGACCGTCAGCGCGGCGGCCACCCACAACAGGAAATGGGCGATCACGATATAGGAATAGGTCGCGCCCGGCAGGTCCAGCGCATACTGGCCTATCAGCGGCGTCAGGATCATGGCGCCGATGGCGATCATCTGCACCGCGGTCTTGAATTTGGCCACCGTGGTAACCGGAACGCTGACACGGGTTCCGGCCAGGAATTCCCGCAAGCCCGAAACCAATATCTCGCGCGACAGAATAATCAGCGCGGGAATGAGCCTGAGAAGGCTGAAGACGCTTTCTTCGGTGCCCGGGATTTCCTTGCGGAACTTGCCTTCCGCCACCAGCATCATCAGCGCCACCGCCACCAGCACCTTGTCGGCGATGGGGTCCAGCATGCGGCCGAAATCCGACCCGGCCTTGAGCTTGCGGGCGGCGAACCCGTCCAGCCAGTCGCTGACCCCGGCGATCACGAAGACGCCGAAGGCCACCAGCCGCGCCGCTTCGCCGGGAATCACGAAGGCGATGACGAAAACCGGCACCAGGACGATGCGCAAAATGGTCAGGGCATTGGGCAAGGCAAACATTGGGGGAAGTTTAGAACTCCTCCAGCCACAGGTCATCCACCAGGATGGAAAAAATCGAAGATTTTCTTGGCCAGTGTCTCATTGACCCCGGAAACTGAGGAAAGATCAGTAAGGCTGGCCCCCGCCACGGCACGGGCGGAGCCGAAATGCTGCAGCAGAGCCCGCTTGCGCCCGGCCCCCACGCCGGCAATCTCGTCCAGGGGATTGGCGCCGATGGCGGCGCTGCGCTTCTTGCGGTGGCCGCCGATCACAAAGCGGTGGGCTTCGTCGCGCAAGCGTTGCAAATAATAGAGAACCGGGCTTTTGGGATCGAGGCGGAAGGGCTCTTTGCCCGGCATATAGAAATGCTCGCGCCCCGCGTCGCGGTCCGGGCCTTTTGAGATCGAGGCCAGCGCCACGTCTTCGACGCCCAGATCGGCAAAGACCTGGCAGGCGATCGACAATTGTCCCGGCCCGCCATCGATCAACACCAGGTCAGGGCGCTTCCATTTGGCATTGTCGGGCTGCTCGGCCTCCTCTTTCACCATGCGGGCGAAGCGGCGGGTCAGGACCTCGCGCATCATGGCGTAATCGTCGCCCGGGGTGAGGTCCTGGGTCTTGATGTTGAACTTGCGGTATTGCGCCTTTTCGAACCCTTCCGGTCCGGCGACGATGAAGGCGCCCAGGGCATGCGCGCCCTGGATATGGGAATTGTCATAGGTCTCGATACGGCGCGGCGGCTGATCCAGGCCGAACAGGTCCGCCACGCCTTCCAGCAATTGGGTCTGGGCGCTGTTCTCCGCCATGCGGCGGCCCAATTGTTCGCGGGCATTGGTCAGGGCCCGTTCCATGATCTCGCGCTTTTCGCCGCGCTGGGGCTTGGAAATCTCCACCTTCTGCTCGGCGCGGGTGCCAAGCGCCTCGGCCAGCAATGCGCGGCCCGGCAGGTCTTCCGAGGTCAGGATCAGTTTGGGCGCGGTGCGTTCGTCGTAAAACTGGCCGACAAAACTCTCCAGCACTTCGGCCAAAGGCAGGTCGCGGTCATGGCGGGGAAAATAGGGGCGGTTGCCCCAATTCTGTCCGGCACGGAAGAAGAAGACTTGTATGCAGGTTTGACCTCCCTCCGCATAGGCAGCGAACAGATCGGCTTCTTCAAAGGTGGATGGATTGACGCCCTGCGAGGAGTGGATATGGCTCATGGCCTTGAGCCGGTCGCGCAGCTTGGCGGCGGCTTCGAAATCCATGGCATCCGAAGCCTTGGTCATCTCGGCCTTGAGCTGATCCTGCACCGTCTGGTTCTTGCCTTGCAGAAAGGCCTCGGCCTCCTCCACCAGTTCGTGATAGCCCCCCAGATCGATGCGGTTCACGCAAGGCGCGCTGCAACGTTTGATCTGGAACAGCAAGCAGGGGCGGGTGCGGCTGTCGAACACCGAATCCGAACAGGAGCGCAGCAAAAAGGCACGCTGCAAGGTGTTGAGGGTGCGGTTGACGGCGCCGGCGCTGGCGAATGGGCCGAAATAAATCCCCTTGGTGGTCTTGGCGCCGCGATGCTTGAGAAGCTGCGGGAAGGGATGATCCTCGCGCAGCAGGATGTTGGGAAAGCTCTTGTCGTCGCGATAGGAAACATTGTAGCGCGGCTTGAGCCGCTTGATCAGGTTGGATTCCAGCAACAGCGCTTCGGTTTCGCTGGCGGTGGTGACGAACAGCATCTCCGCCGTTTCGGCCACCATGCGGGTGAGGCGTTCGCTATGGACCCCGCCGCGCGCATAGGAGCTGACGCGTTTCTTCAGGCTTTTGGCCTTGCCGACATAGAGCACGTCGCCCGCCGCGTTCAGCATGCGGTAGACGCCCGGCGCGTCCGGCAGGGTCTTCAAATAGGCATTGATGCGGTCCGCGCCGGTCAGCGGCGCTTCAGGGGAACTCATGCCGCCAATATATTAGCGGGTGCGCTCTATTTCTATGCCGACACTTTCGGCATGGGTGAGGGCGGCCAGTTTCTCCACCCGCACCCGTACGGTGCGCACTCTTTGGTCCTCGAAACAGGCGGCCGCAATGCGTTCCGCCAGGGTTTCGGCCAGCCGGACATGGCCCTCGGCGATGATGGCGCGGATGCGCTTTTCGATCACGTGGTAATCGACCACATTTTCCAGCATGTCCTGGGCGTCGGCGATGTCGTCGGTGGCCAGATCGACATTGATACGGACGGGCTGGGTGCGGCCTTCCTCCTGGCGATAGACCCCGATATGGGCGGGCAGTTCCAGGTTGCGGATAAAGACATGGCGGATGCCGCTGACGGCGCTGGCGAAACGCGGGTTTTCGATCTTGCTCATTCGCCCCCCTGCACATCCGGCGTTTGCCAGATCAGGTGCTGGCCGCCATCCACCGCCAGCATCTGGCCGGTGACGGCCTCGGCCTCCAATAAATAACGCACGGCGGCGCAAATGTCGGCGGGATCGGCGCCATGCCCCAGGATGGTGGCGTCGCGCTGGCGGTTGAAATCATGGTCGGATTGCCGCGGGTTTTTCAGGGTGGGGCCGGGTCCCACGGCATTGACGCGGATGCGCGGACCCATGCCCTGGGCCAAGGTGGTAGTGAGCCAATAAAGCCCCGCCTTGCTGACGCTGTAGGACAGAAATTGCGGCGTGGGCTTGAGCACGCGCTGGTCGATGATGTTGATGATGTTGCCCTTGGCGCCTTCCGGCAGCTGCCTTGCGAAAAGCTGTGACAGCAGCAGGGGCGCGCGCAGGTTGATCTCGATATGATCGTCCCAGGTCTTGCGGGTGGCCGTCTGCCAGTCGTCATTCTCGAACAGCGATGCCGAATTGATCAGCGCGGTCAGCGGCCCCAGTTCCTTGACGGCGCGGTCCACCAGGGTGGCGGTCTCCGCTTCCTTGGACAGATCGCATTTCAGCATGGTGGCTTCGGCGCCGAAGGCGCGCACGGCTTGCGCCGCGCTATCGGCATCCTCTTCCGAGCCATTGTAATGGATCGCGACATTCCAGCCTTGCGCCGCCAGGTCCAGGGCGATGGCGCGTCCCAGCCTTTTTGCTGCGCCGGTGACAAGAACAGTCTTGAGCATTGCTAATGATATCCGGTATCGGCCCGCACCTTGCCCCGGAACACCCAATAAGACCAGCCGGTATAGACCAGGATCACCGGCAGCAGGAACAAGGTGCCTACCCCTAGGAAAATCTGGGTGTCCGGCGAGGAGGCCGCCTGCCACAGGTCATAATGGTGCGGCACAATCATGGGGAACAGGCTGATGGCGATGCCAAGATAGGACAGAGTGAACAGCAACACGGCATAGACAAAGGGGCCAAGTTCCGACTTGCGGTCGGCGATGGCCCGCCATTCCAGAATGCCGAACAGCGCGGTGAGTACCGGCACCGGGCTGAGGAAAGCGATATTGGGCCAGGAGAACCAGCGATGCGCGATGCCGCCATCCACCATCGGCGTCCACAGGCTGACAATGCCCACGGCCGCCAGGGTGCCGAGGAAACAGAAGCGTGCCTGGCTGCGTGCCTGGGTCTGCAATGCGCCTTCGGTCTTGAGGATCAGCCAGCCTGCGCCCAGCAGGCTGTAACCGAACAGCAGCGCCACACCGGTGAAGAGCGAGAAGGGCGTGATGCAATCGAAACTGCCGCCGCTGAAATGCCGTCCTTCGACTTCAAAGCCCTGGATGAAGGCGCCCAGCACCACGCCTTGCGCGAAAGTGGCCAGAGCCGAGCCGTAGCTGAAGGCATGATCCCAAAAGGTGCGGTGCTCGGCGTCACGGAAGCGGAATTCAAACGCCACCCCGCGAAACACCAGCGCCAGCAGCATCACCAGAATGGGGAAATAGACCGCGGGCAGGATAATGGCGAAGGCCAGTGGAAAGGCCGCCAGCAATCCGATGCCGCCCAGCACCAGCCAGGTTTCATTGCCGTCCCAGATCGGAGCGATGGAATTCATCAGCAGATTGCGCGCCGCGGTGTTGGGCGCAAAATTGTAGAGAATGCCCACGCCCAGATCGAAACCGTCCAGCAACACATAAAAGAAAACCGCCAGTCCCAGGATCAAGGTCCAGAGGGGGACGAAATCGAAGATCATGAATCGCTCCCTGGTACCGGCTTGACGGGCGCGGCGGGACGTCCGGCTTCCACCGGCGCATGTCCAGCCTTGACGACGCCGCCACGCACAATGCGCATCACCATCCACAGGCCGGCCGGAAACATGATGCAATAGGCCAGCACGTAACCGGTCAGGGAAAGCAGCACGTCGGTTCCGGTCAGCGATGGTGTCACCGAATGCGCGGTGCGCATCACGCCATAAACGGTCCAGGGCTGGCGCCCGACTTCGGTGGTGGTCCATCCCGCCAGCACCGCGATGAAGCCCAGCGGCATGCCCCAGATCAGGGCGCGCTGGAACCAGCCCGTGTCATAGAGTTTTCCGCGCATGCGCAGCCACAGGCCTGCGCCCACCAGCGCCAGCATCACAAGTCCCGCACCGACCATGATGCGGAAAGCAAAGAAGGGGATGATGGCGGGTGCCCGGTCCTCGGGCGGAAAGTCCTTCAAGCCAGGCACCACGCCATTGACGTCATGGGTCAGGATCAGGCTGCCCAGCAGCGGCACCTCGACGACATAGCGATTGGTCTCGGCTTTCTGGTCGGGAATGGCGAACAGGGCCAGTGGCGCGCGCGCCTCGCTTTCCCAATGCGCCTCGATCGCGGCCAGCTTGGCAGGCTGGTGTTCCAGGGTGTTGAGGCCGTGCAAATCGCCCAGGAATATCTGCAGCGGCACCAGCAAGGTCAGAAGCCACAGCGTGACCGACAGCATGAGTTTGGCTTCGTCGCGCGACTTGCGCGCGCGCAGCAGCCAGGCCGCCACGCCCATCACCACAAATCCGGTCGTGACATAGAAGGCGGCAACGGTGTGCATGAAGCGATAGGGGAAGGAGGCGTTGAAGATAATCTCCATCCAGCTGGTGGGATAGAATATGCCATCCACCAGTCTGTAGCCGGCCGGCGTCTGCATCCAGCTGTTGGTCACCAGAATCCAGAAAGTGGAGAGTAATGTGCCCGCCGCCACCAGCACCGCCGAGGCGAAATGCGCCCAGCGCGGCACCAGGTTGCGCCCGAACAGCAGCACGCCCAGGAACCCGGCTTCCAGGGTGAAGGCGGTGAGGCCTTCATAGGCCAGCATCGGTGAGATGATATTGGCGGTGGCGTCGGAGAAGCGGCTCCAATTGGTGCCGAACTGGAACGGCATCACCACGCCGGACACAACGCCCATGCCGAAACAGACCGCGAAGATGCGGGTCCAGAAAGTGGAGATGCGGAAATAGATTTCCTTGGCTGTGGCGAAATAGATGCCTTCCAGCAGCGCAATGTAGGACGCAAGCCCGATGGTCACGGCCGGCAGAAGGATGTGCCAGGCCACTACCCAGGCAAATTGCAATCGCGACAGGACAAGCGGGTCCAATGTCATGCCGGCAGCTTACGCCGCTTTTGACGCCAAGGCGCGCGACAAAGCCGCCCGACAGCGGGACTGGGACTAAAGGTCAGGATCAGGGGTCAGGAGATGAAGCCGACCCGCTTTTTGACTTCGTCCATCACCGGGGTGGCGATGGCGCGGGCGCGCAGGGCGCCGCCCTTCAGGGTGCGGTCGATTTCGGCCGGATCGGCCAGCAGCCGGCGCATTTCCCCGGCGATGGGCTCCAGTTTGGCGACGGTCAAATCCGCCAGGGCATTCTTGAAGCCCGAGAATTGTTGACCGGCGAACTGGGCAATCACCGCGTCGCGGTCCTGGTCGGCCAAAGCGGCATAGATGTTGAGCAGGTTTTCCGCCTCGGGGCGATCCTTCAATTCGTCCTTGCTGGCGGGCAGGGGGTGGGGATCTGTTTTGGCGCGCTTGATCTTGTTGGCGATGGCATCGGCATCGTCGGTCAGGTTGATGCGGCTCATGTCGCTCTCGTCCGACTTGGACATTTTCTTGGTGCCGTCGCGCAGGCTCATCACCCGCGTTGCCGCGCCGGTGATCACCGGTTCGGGCTGGGGAAAGAAATCCGGCACGCCGAAGTCGTTGTTGAACTTCTGGGCGATGTCGCGCGCCAGCTCCAGATGCTGCTTCTGGTCTTCGCCCACCGGTACGTGGGTGGCCTTGTAGACCAGGATGTCGGCGGCCATCAGCACCGGATAGGTGTAGAGCCCGACCGAGGCGCGTTCCTTATGCTTGCCCGACTTTTCCTTGAACTGGGTCATGCGGTCCAGCCAGCCCAGCCGCGCCACGCAGTTCAGGATCCAGGCCAGCTCGCCATGCTCGGGCACCTGGCCCTGGTTGAAGATCGGCGTGCGCTTGGGGTCCACCCCGGCTGCGATATAGGCGGCGGTGACTTCCCGCGTTGCCTGGGTCAGCTCCGCCGCATGGGCGTAGCCGACATCCTGGGTGATGGCATGCATGTCCACCACACAGAAGAGGCAGGGCATTTCCTCCTGCATCCGCACCCAATTCTTGAGCGCGCCCAGGTAATTGCCCAGGTGCAAAGTATTGGTGGGCTGCATGCCCGAAAGAACGAGAGGGTTGTGGGTCATGGCGGGAGCTTATGCCTTGGCAGGCGCTGGCGTATCAAGGGGCGCCGAAGGGGTGGCCAGCGCTGCTTTCAGGCGTCTTTCCACCGCGTCCAGCCGCGCCGGATGCACGATCTTGTGGCCGAAGCCGTCGCGCACATAGAAGACGTCCACGGCGCGCTCGCCATAGGTCGCCACCATGGAGGTGGAGATCGACAGGCCGGCTTCGAAAATTGCCTGGGTGATGTCGTAGAGCAGGCCGGGCCGGTCCAGACATTCCACCTCGATCACGGTGGCGATGCGCGAGGCCTCGTTGTCGAACAGGATCTTGGGCTTGATGCTGAAGGCGCTGGCGCGGGTGCGCTGGACTTTCCTTTGCGCCAGTTCGCGGCGCGGCCGCACCTCGCCGCGCAGGGTTTTTTCTATCGACTTGCGCAGCCGTTCCAGCCGTTCGGCGTCGCCGAAGGCTTTGCCTTCGGAGTCCTGCACCGAAAACACATCCAGCGCGAAGCCGTCGGAGGTGGTGAAAGCCTTGGCATCGACGATGGAGCCGCCCGCCATGGCGATGGCGCCGGCGAGCTGGGAGAACAGGCCCGCATTGTCGGGCGTGTAGAGAATGATTTCGCTGACGGCGCGGAAGGCGTTGGTGGTGGAGTCCAGATTCAGCAGCTGGTTGGCGCCGTCCGCTTTGGTGGTGAGGCGGGCATGGCGCTCCAGCTCATCCTCGTCAAAGGCCAGCCAGTAATTGTCATAATGCCGGTCCAGCGCCCGGTCGCGCTGTTCCTTGGGCAGGTCGGCGATGCGGGCTTCCAGCGCCGTTTTGGCGGCGGCGACGCGGCTGGTGCGCGACGGCGCCTGGTCGCCTCCGGTCATCATGCTGTCGGCGGCGTAGTAAAGCTCGCGCAACAGCTGGCCTTTCCAGCCGTTGAACACGCCGGGACCGACGGCGCGGATGTCGGCTACGGTCAGGATCACCAGCAGGCGCAGCATTTCCGGCGACTGCACCAGTTCCACAAAATCGCGCACCGTCTTGGGATCGGACAGGTCGCGGCGCTGGGCGGTATCGCTCATTACCAGATGGTTCTTTACCAGCCAGGCGACTGCGGCGGTTTCATTCGCCGACAGGCCCAGCCGCGGACACAGGCTGCGCGCGATCTCCGCCCCCACATCGCTATGGTCGCCCGGCAGGCCCTTGGCCATGTCGTGCAGCAGGATGGCGCAATACAGAACGTTGCGCGATTGGATGCGCTTGATGATGTCGCTGGTGAGGGGATTGTCTTCCTTGTGGGTGCCGCGCTCGATGGCGGCAACATTTCCGACGGCGCGGATCAGATGCTCGTCTACCGTATAGTGGTGATACATGTTGAATTGCATCAGCCCCACGGCATGACCGAATTCGGGAATGAAGCGGCCCAGCACGCCAGCCTCATTCATCAGCCGCAAGGCACGTTCGGGATCGTGGCGCGAAGTCAGCACTTCCAGAAAGGCCTGGTTGGCCACCGGATTCTGCCGCACGGCGTCGGTGATCAGGTCCAGCGAGCGCGCCACGGTGCGCAAGGCATGGGGATGGATGTCGACGCCCTTTTCGTCGGCAATGTGGAACATGCGCAGGATATTGGCGGGGTCGTGGCGGAAGATCGCGGGATTGGCGGTCAGCCGCCCATTCTCGACATAGAAATCGTCGTCCGGGCTGCGAGGCTTGAGGAAGCCGGGCAGGATGCGCCGCAAGGACGGGCGCGGTTTCTTGTGCTGCTCCTCCAGCGCGGCGCAGAAGATGCGGGTCAGGTCGCCGACATCCTTGGCCACCAGAAAGTAGGCGCGCATGAAAGCTTCCACCGCGCGTCGCGGCTTTTGCGCATCGACATAGCCCAGCACTTCCGCCAGGCCGGGCTGGACATCGAACGAGACGCGCTCCTCGGCCCGTCCCAGCAGATAATGCAGGTGTACCCGCACATTCCATTGAAAGGCTTCCGCCTTCTGGAAGACGCGATATTCCTCGCGGGTGAAGACGCCATGCTCGACCAGATCGGCGGCGTCGTCGACGTGATAGAGATATTTGCCGATCCAATAGAGGGTCTGCAGGTCGCGCAGCCCGCCTTTGCCTTCCTTGATGTTGGGCTCGACCAGATAGCGGCTCATGCCCTGGCGCTGGTGGCGTTCCTTGCGTTCGGCCAGCTTGGCTTCGACAAAGTCGCGGCCATTGCCGGTGGCGATTTCGCTCCAGAATTTCTTGCGCAAATCGTCATACAGGCCGCGGTCGCCCCACAGATAGCGCGCTTCCAGGATTGCGGTGCGGATGGTGACATCCAGCTTGGCCAGCCGCACGCACTCCGCCAGCGAGCGTGTCGCGTGCCCGACCTTCAACCCCAGGTCCCACAGCATATAGAGAATGAATTCGATGACGCTTTCGCCCCAGGCGGTCTGCTTGAAGGGCCGCAAGAACAGAAGGTCGATGTCCGATCCCGGCGCCAGCTCGCCGCGGCCATAGCCGCCGGTCGCCACCACCGATATGCGTTCGGCGCTGGAGGGATTCTGCGCGTAATAGACATGCTTGACGGCGAAGTCGTAGATCACCTGGATGATGGTGTCCTGCAACTGGGACAGCGCGCGGGCGGCGGGCAGGCCCGGCAGGCCTTCCTTCTCCACCGCATAGCGCACGCGTTCGCGGCCCGTCACAAAGGCCTGCTTGATCAGCGCCAGGCCGGATTTGCGCAAGGTGCCGGAATCGCCAGTTTCCTTCGCCAAAGCGGTCAAGCTGCGGCGCAGGGCGTCCGCATCGATCAGCTCGTGCAAGGCGAGTGTTTGAGGTTTTTCCAGACCCATGGCGGCACAGATAATGTCATGGGGGCCAAGCACTTGCCACCTGTCGGCCTTTAAGGGGGCTTTTCAGGGTTTTGGCGCGGTTTTCGGCTTGGGGTTGGGACCGAAATTGGGTCTGGGCGCGGGGCCAACAGTGCGCACCACCACGCCGCAGGCAATACGGTCTCCGGCATTGCCCAAAGGCTGGGTGCGGTAATCGTCGGCCCGTGCATCCACGATCAGCGCCACGCCGTCCCGGTCGAAGATCGAGCGCTTGCCGTTGCCCAGGCTGAAGCTGCCCGTCTCGACGCTGGCATGGAGGCGCCCGTCGGCGCCCGCGAACTGGTTGGGCAGGTCGCCCGCCATGGGGCCACCTTCGGCCAGATAGCCATGCCGTTTGCCCGCCGTCAGGGAGAGGATCGGGCCGGCGGCGGTGAAGCCGGTCTTGGCGTTGCAGTTGCCCGATGTGTGCAGATGGATGCCGTGGGCGCCGGGCGGCAGGTCATGCAGGTCGAAGGTGATCAGCACCCCCCGGTTCAGCGCCTCGAAGGTGGCGGTGCCGCGCGGCTTGCCGTCCAGCCCGGTCAGCCGGGCGATCGCCTTGGCCTTTTGCGCCGCCTGGGCGGGGGCAATGAGCATCAAAAGCAGGATGGGCAGTAACCAGCTGGAAAGACGGACCATGCTAGCCACCCTGCCATAGGTTCCCAAACCAGGGAACTCCGACGCGGGTTGGACGCTTTAAGGCGGTCGGGGCAGCGATAAAAAGACTTCGGGAGATGTAAATGCGCCTGTTCCTGATGACCGCGACCGCGGCCGGTTTTGCCCTTGCCAGCTTCGCCATGAACGAGGCAATGGCGGTGCAGGACACCCCCACCAACATCAATGGCGTCGAGACGGTTTGCACCGGGGTCGGCTCGGCCAAGGACGATCCGCGCTGGAGCGCCTATCCGGTCAAGATCGTGCTGGCCACCACCGGTGGCGCCAACCTGGCCAATGCCCATGTCAGCCTGTCCAAGGGCGGCAAGGAAGTGGCGGGACTGGATTGCGACGCACCCTGGATCCTGTTCAAGCCGTCGGCCGGCAACTACACCGCCACCGCCAGCCTGATCGGCGGCAGCGGCCAGTCGCATAGCGCAAACTTCACCACCAGCGGCAGCGGGGCGCAGAAGGAAGTGACGATCATGTTTGCGCGTCCGGCTGAGGCTCCCAGCCGATAGAGCCACTTTCAATTTTTACCCCCATCCGTCGCAGCTCAGGTTTGCTCTGCAAACACTTCGCTGCGACACCTTCCCCCTTCCTGTGCTTCGCACGAGGGGGACGGAAGCTGGCGGATGCTGAGGGTCGCTCGGCGGAATGCCTCGCTCGAGATCAAAATAAAAAAGGCCGGCGGAGAAATCCGCCGGCCTTTTTCCGTAACTTCGCAACCGTGATTAGACGGCCTTGAGGTTCGCCGCCTTGGCGCCGCGCGCGTCGGGCACGATGTCGAACGAGACCTTCTGGCCTTCGTTCAGCGAGCGCATGCCGGCAGCTTCCACGGCCGTGGCGTGCACGAACACGTCCTTGCCGCCGCCTTCCGGCGCGATGAAGCCAAAGCCCTTGGAGGTGTTGAAGAATTTCACGGTTCCGATAGTCATGTAACAGTTCCTGCTTATTTGCCGCGCGGCGGATGCCGGTACGGACGGGCCTTACACTTGTCGCAGGGAAGGAAGTCAACCGTCGTCCAGGCGCACTCTAAGAGCGGGCAGGATAAGTCTAGGTGCGCTTCACTGTGACGGGGTGTAACTCCACGTGGCCGCGACAATACGCGCACGGGCCCTAAATGGCAATGCGGCTGGAACTGTATGCAGTTGCCGCCAGTTCCGCTTCGCGCCTGCAAACGGGAACGGCCAGGTCTTGCGCGCGTTGGTTGCCGGTACCACATTTAGCGTACCAATAGCAGTGCGGTGGCCGACAATGTGTCAGCCTTAACGCGGGTCTGCGGTATCGATTTCTCCGCGTTTCGCCGCCCGGGCGAGTGGATTGGTAAATCAGCTGAGCCGCATCGAGAGGCCGGGACGGGCGCCGGGGTTGTTGCCATTTGGGAGGACCCCCCGATGAGCGCGCGTCCGAAACCAGATTTTGAACACGTCTTCAACGCCATGCCGGGCCTGTGCCTGCTGCTGGATCCGGCCTTCATGATCGTGGCGCAGAATGACGAACATGCGCGCGCCACCCAGACCGAAGGCGGCCGGATCGTCGGCCAGCATGTCTTCGCCGCCTTTCCCGACAACCCCGATCATTCCGGCGCCACCGGCGTGTCGCGCATCCGCGATTCCCTGCTCAAGGTGCTGAAGACGCGTGAGAGCGATCATCTGCCGATGCTGCGTTATGACGTGAAGCCGGCGAGCGGACCCTATATGACGCGTTACTGGTCGGTGACCAGCGTTCCCCTCCTGGGCGAGGATGGGTATGTGCAATGGATCCTGATCCGTGCCGAGGACCGGACCGAACTCGCGGCCCAGCGCCGGCAAGCCGGAATGTCGCCTGAAGGCAAGGTGGCGCATTATTGAGTTGTGTTAGGATGGCCGCATGACCGTCATCATCTATCACAACCCGTCCTGCTCCAATTCCCGCAAAGCGCTGGAGATTATTCGTGCGCGCGGTATCGAGCCCAAGATCGTCGAATATCTGAAGACCCCCCTGACGCCGCAGAAGCTGCGGCACCTGATCAGGGAGGAATTGCAAGTGCCGGTGCGCGATGTGATGCGAACCAAGGAAGCCGCTTATGCCGAGATGAAGCTTGAGGAGGCGGATGACGATACGCTGTTCTGCGCCATCGCCGCCCATCCGATCCTGCTCAACCGGCCCATCGTGGTGACGGCCAAGGGCGCGAAGCTCTGCCGCCCGGGCGAGACGGTGGAAGACCTGCTTTAGCGCCGCTCTAACTAACGTCCTTGGTCTGTCTGCATCGGGTTGCCCGGGCCGCCCTGCGCCGAAGGCTGGCCTTCATTATGGCTTCCGCCGATCAGGAACAGCGCCAGCAGCACGGCAAAGGCTATCGCCCCCGCCCACAGAATGGTGTGTGAGTTGCGATTTTGGCTGACAGGTACGGCCATGGAACCGCTCCGGTTGAAGATTACCTGTCAGGAAGGCGGGAACAGGGGAGATGGTTCCGGTACAAGCCGAAAACGGCGATCACAAAGAGATCGAAAGGACTTCTATTTCGCCAAGAGGTTCGGCGGCCTCCACAATATCCCCTCGCGAAACACCGAGAATGCTTTGAGCCAGAGGGCTGCGAAAACTGATCAGGCCTTTCGAAGCATCGGCTTCGTCTACCCCGACAATGCGAAATGTCTGCTCACGGCCTTTGCGGCTGATGGTGACGGTCGAGCCGAATGAGACAGTGTCTGCTGCCGGTGGTGGGGCGATTTCGGCGGTGGATTTGCGGATTTCCCAATAGCGCAAGTCGCGCGCCAGGGTCTCGCGCAACAGGACATTGGCTTCGGTCTTCATCGCCGCTTCGATGCGAAGTATGTGGGCTTCGATTTGTGCCAAACCTTCCAGCGTAACAAGATTGGGGCCTTCGTCCACCATGCGTTCGGGTGGCGCAGCAGATTCGGCGGTTTCTTTTACGAATGCGCGAGACATGGCTGGACCTTAACACGAGATGGTGCTGGTTGCCGTCCCCGCCTCGCGCCGCGCTTGGACGCGCGCCGCTGCGGCGTTCGTCGCTTTCGCAGGTCCACTGGACCTGCTCACGCGCTTCGCTCCTCACCCATCCGCTCCGGTGGGGCGGCGGACTCAGCGGTTTCCTTGACGAACGCTCTGGACATGCCGGAAGTCTAACGCGCCGAGCGGGAGGATGTCTCCCGCTGTTGTCAGGCAACCGCGCCGCAGGCCTGCTCATACCGCTCGGTCAGATAGTCGTCGATATCGCCCACGACCTGATGGAGGTCGCCGCCGCTGATGCCCAGCTCTCTGGCGTCGCCGGTCATGCTCGCCGCCAGCCGGTTCACCTCGGAAGGAACATTGGAAAGGCCTTTCACTTCGCGCACATTCTGCGCCACCCAGTCCTCGACGAAACGTTGGACATCACTATTGGGCTTCATGTTGCATTCCTTCTGAAAATTGCGGGCGGCGCTGATTGCCGTGCCGACACTGGTTATTCTCAAACTTGTTGGGTGACGCGTACCGCGACGGTCAGGCCCGCCAGATCGCCGTTCGTGCCGATAAATGTTCCGCTGACAGGCATGGCCTGGCTGAGGTCGCGCGCCACCGCCACGGGGATCAAATTGTGACCGCCCATCTGGCGGTTGGTGGGATCGAAGGTGATCCAGCCGGCACCGGGCACGAACACTTCGGCCCAGGCATGGGTGGTGCCTGCTCCGAAGGGTTGGCTGGGATTGAAGATATAGCCTGATACGATGCGTGCCCCGAACCCCAAGGCGCGCGCCGCTTCCACAAACAGGACCGCGAAATCGCGGCAGGAGCCCCGGCCCAGATCAAGGGTGCGGGCGGGGGGCTGGGTGCCTTCATCCTCGCGCGCCTGGTAGCTGGCGGTGGCGGAGATGCCGG
>JADMIO010904317.1_pt1 | contig 110885 bp, 103 predicted proteins | sample 8958161 | NCBI WGS metagenome assembly JADMIO01 (sample SAMN16585339, study PRJNA669376) | soil metagenome | isolation source: Crop rotation soil | place: USA: Cullars Rotation, Alabama | collected 2011 | reverse complement strand
GGCTACGGAAGGCTACGGAAGGCTACGGAAGGCTACGGAAGGCTACGGAAGGCTACGGAAGGCTACGGAAGGCTACGGAAGGCTACGGAAGGCTACGGAAGGCTATAGACACCTATAGTAACCTATAGACGGTTACGGAAAGTTACGCTCGCCCCTGCTCCTTTGCTTGGTGTTCGCCATCTTGCCCTCCGAACGTTCGAGCCGGTTCAGCCCTGGTCCAAGTTCCTTCCTTCCCTGAGTTGGCTTCTGTTAAAGAATTCCAGTTCCCTCAAATCCTCAATCAATTGCAATCACCTTTTATCCCAAAAACGCCTCGTGCACTGCCTTCATCGCCTGCTCCCCACGCGCCAGGTCGATGACTACCGAAATTTTGATTTCGCTAGTGGAAATCATATCAATATTGATACCTTCGCGGGCGAGGGTTTCAAACATCTTCCCGGCCACGCCCGAGTGACTTTTCATTCCCACGCCCACAATCGATAGTTTCCCAATATTTTCCGTGGCAATAACTTTGCCGAACCCAATCTCAGGCTTTAAACCATCAATTACTTTCTGTGCCTTCAAGAGATCCGGCTTGTCCACCGTGAAGGACAAATCTGTCGCCGGACTGCCCGTTCCATGGCTGATGTTCTGCACAATCATATCCACATTCACATTGGCATCGCCAATGGCCTTGAATACGCGAGCGGCCACCCCCGGCTTGTCAGGCACAGCGACCAGCGTCACCTTGGCCTGGTTTTTGTCAAAGGAGACACCGCGCACGACGATGCCCTCCATATTTTTGGTTTCCTCTTTCACAATCGTTCCTGGGTTTTCATTTAAGCTCGAACGAACCTCAAATATTACGCCAAACTTTTTCGCAAATTCCACCGACCGCGACTGCATGACTTTCGCTCCTAGGCTCGCGAGTTCCAGCATTTCATCATACGAAATCTCCTCCAACTTCTTAGCGCCAGGAACCAGCCGTGGGTCCGCCGTATATACACCATCCACATCCGTGTAGATCTGACACAAATCCGCCCTAATCGCCGCTGCCAAAGCAATCGCCGTCAAATCCGACCCGCCGCGACCCAGCGTCGTAATTTGTCCTTCCAGCGTTTGACCCTGGAACCCCGCCACAATCACCACGTTCCCTTGGTCCAGCAAATCGTGGATTTTTTTCGGCGTGATGTTTTGAATTTTCGCCTTGGTGTGGACCCCATCCGTGACAATTCCGGCCTGCGCCCCCGTCAGCGAAACGGCCGGTATGCCAATCGAGTGCAACACAATGGCGGTGAGCGCAATCGTTGTTTGCTCGCCCGTCGAGAGCAGGACATCCATTTCGCGCTCACTGGGCAAAGGCATAATCTCCTTGGCCAATTTGATGAGGTTATCGGTCACGCCGCTCATGGCGGAAACCACCACCACCACTTGATCGCCCTGAGCCCGATACTTGGCTACCCGAGCCGCTACATTCTTAATGCGCTCGGTGTTCCCGACTGAAGTGCCGCCATATTTTTGAACGATCAATGCCATGACTTAACTTAAAAATCTGAGTGCGTTGGGCTGCCTCGGTTCGTAGTTCTGTTTAGTGGTTACTCGAAGGTCTCTACTCGAATCATGATCGGAGCCCCTCTGACAATCGATAAGGCGCGTATTTTCTTTAGCGCACCTGCCACTGCCCCGTTCGGTGCATCATGAAGCATGAAGATCAGCGGCACACTTGCTCCTTCGTGGCCCTCCGGTTGAATCACTGATGAAATGCCGATCTTGGATGCCGCAAAGATGCTCGCCACCTTGGCCAGAGTTCCCGGAACGTCCACCACGTCCAGACGTACAAAATATCTCGAGATCACCTCCTCGATCGCCGCGACACTACCATCCTCCTCATGCGGCACAAATGGTGGCACGCGATGTTTGGTCCCAAATTTAAGATCCAGGGCGGCATCCGCCAAGTCGCTCAAAACCGCGCTCGCGGTCGCATCCTTTCCTGCTCCACGCCCATAGAACAAGCTGTCACCCACGATATCTCCCCGGACAAAGACCGCATTGAAGACATGATTGACACTCGCCAACACATGGCTGTTTGGGACTAACGTTGGGTAAACCGAAACTTGCACGCGTGACTTACGCAGCCGTGCCGGTTGCTTGCGAGTAACCGGTTTCCCCTCGCTGCGCTTTATAATGCCTAACAACTTAATGGTGTATCCCAGTTGATCGGCAAATTTGATGTCGAGGGACGTGATGCCGCGAATGCCTTCGACATGGATGTCTTTGGGGTTGACCCAAAACCCGTGTGCGAGTGAAGCCAGAATGCCCACTTTGTGCAGCGCGTCATGCCCATCGATATCCAGTGAAGGCTCGGCTTCGGCATAGCCCTGCGCCTGCGCATCCTTCAGCACCGTGTCAAAATCCGCCCCCTCCAGCTTCATACGTGTCAAAATATAATTACACGTGCCGTTCACAATTCCGTACAGGTGCGTGATGCGATTGCCAACGAATCCCTCGCGGAGCGATTTTATGATTGGGATCCCTCCGCACACACTCGCCTCGTAGTAAAGATTCGTGCCCCCCTTGCGTGCTGCCTCAAAGAGTTCCTCGCCATGTGCCGAGAGCAGCGCCTTGTTGGCCGTAATTACCGGCTTCCCCAACTTCAACGCCGCCAAGGTAATCGTTTTTGCCAGCCCCGTTCCTCCGATTAACTCGCTGACCAGACCCACCTTTGGGTCATTCACCACCTCCTGCCAATCCAGCGACATCAACGACTTGGGAATGTCGTATGGACGAGGTTCATCGAAAGCTTTCACTGCCACCTTGTGAACTTGAACCTTGACCCCAATTCGGGAGGCCATCAACTCCCCGTTCTTCTGCAACGCGTGATAAACGCCGCTGCCAACGGTTCCGCCACCCACCATGCCCAGATTCACTTGCTGCATAAGGAGCGCAGAGATTGCCGGGATTATAATTGATGAACAATCATTTTTGTCGCCGATTTATACTGATCGACACCTCAATTCCTTGGCACCTTCCCATCGGTAATTGCCCTGCACGTCTCCATGTCACGTGTAATTTAGCTTGCCATTGCTTCAAACCGCACGTTTACTCCCTGCAAATCCTTTGCCGCCGCCAGTTTACAATCTCCGTGCTAGAGTTATACGTTTAACTGCTCATCTCGACTTTATGGCCGGGCCAAAAGATAAACGGGTTCCATCGCTTCGCGCTTTCACTCTTATTGAGCTTCTCGTTGTCATCGCAATTATAGCCATCCTCGCGGCGATGCTCTTGCCCGCGCTGGCCAAGGCCAAAGAAAAAGCCAAGCTCATCGCCTGTCTGAACAATCAAAAGCAACTTGCGATTGGCATGATTCTCTACTCCGGGGACAACGTGGATAGAGTTGTAGAAGCGCGGGCAAACCAGGTGCAGGTCGCGCTCAACAGACCGGAAGCCAACGGTGCGGCCACGGTCGGCTTGGTTGTTGGCTCCAACTACACTTCTTCGGTTTGGAATTGCCCGGCGAGACCCCCTCGATATCCCGTCTATGAAGAAGCATTTACCCAATGGGTCATCGGTTACCAATACTTTGGTGGCATCACCAACTGGCAGAACCCTGCCTTTCCCACCGGGGTGGGCCGCTCATGGAGCCCCATTAAACTTGCTTTGTCTCGTCCTCACTGGGTTTTGGCTGCCGATGTAGTGATGAAAATTAATGGCGCCTGGGGGACTGATGACCGCGACATTTTCTCCATGGTTCCACCCCACCGCAAGACCGGCTCGAGTTTGCCCAAAGGAGGAAACCAGGTATTCATAGATGGGTCTGCGAGATTCATTAAAGCTGAATCCATGTCTTTCTTCCACACCTGGGAAAATGGCCCCTCATTCGGAGGAAGTCGTATCTCCTATATTTATCAGGACCCGAAAGATTTTGGGGAGCAGCCTGGCTCCTGGTCTACGCCCGGCATTCAAAACACGCTCCGCTTCCGGCCTTGAAGATCCATCTCGAATATCTCTTGCTATTCCCGGGCAAAGGAGCATTTTATTTCCGTCTATAGATAAGCTTGTCTCTTCCAGGACTTGGTAAATCTTCAAGTGAACGTGGTTCAGTGATGATTTGAAACCCGAAGATCGGGAACAGTTTGGATCAACAGGATAGACCTAAGGACAACCAAATCATCGCATGAGCACAAAACTCTTTGTTGGAAACCTCTCGTTCAACACCACGGAAAACGATCTCCAGGACGCGTTCGCGGCCCATGGCACCGTTACCGAAGCGAATCTCATGATGGACCGCGCCACTGGCCGGCCTCGCGGATTTGCCTTCGTCACCATGTCCACTCCCGAAGAAGCCAAGAAGGCAATCGACGCTCTTAACGGCGCTACCCTGGATGGCCGTAATCTCACCGTCAATGAAGCGCGTCCCCGGGAAGAACGTTCCGGTGGCGGTGGTGGTTCTCGCGGCGGCGGCGGCGGCGGTCGCGATGGCGGTCGCGGCGGCTACGGCCGTCGTTAATTAAATACTTTGCGAACTGGCGTGGGGCCCAGTGCTCCACGCTTTTTTTTTCGACGCCTCGGGAATCGCAATGGCGCGTCAGCTTGCGCGCCACCTCAGGCGTGACCCGGCACTTTCGCCTTGTACTCGGCTCTCGGTTAATTCTGCCCTGCAGCACCTATAAACACTTGAACAAAAAACGAAAAATTCGGGTCGGCACTAAAATTCCCGCTATCCGCGAAGTCCGTCCGAAGCGCACCCCATTCCTTTTCGGTTCCCAAACCAACGGTCACGCTCGCTCATTGCCACCACTAACCGCTAATCCACCTCCTCTCAATGGGGATACCGGGAAATCAGCCTCCGAACCGCTTGACCTCAAGGCAATCCTCAAAAATCTGCTGCACCTCGCCAGGGAGCAGGGAAATCTAACTTACGATGACATTAACGATGCCTTACCCGAGGGCGTAACCCCTGATGACCTCGACTCGCTTTATACGAGCCTGAATAATCTCGGCGTCAAAATCTCCACGCACGCCGACGCTGAAAAACCCAAACCCGAGGAAGCAGAACCCGAAAAGGATAATCCGTACGAGAGCTTCGACGACCCGGTTCAGATGTACATGAAGCAACTGGGCAAAGTTCCGTTGCTGACCAGAGAAGAGGAAGTCGAAATCTTTCAAAGAATTGAGCAGGCTGAAAACGAAGTTAAACGCCTCGTCTATGGTTTGGGCTTTACCGCCAAAGAATATTCCGCCATTGCCGAAAAGCTGTTGGCCGAGCCTCCCAAAGAACGTTACGACCGGATTATTACCGACAGCAAAGTTGCGAACCGCGAACAGCATCTCAAAACCCTCCGTACGCTGGTAAAAAACGTCGGCCGACTGGATGCCCAGGCCGATGTGCTTTTCACTCGATGGCAAACTGCTCCCGCTGCGCAACGAAAAAAGCTGTGGACCCAACTCCAGCAGGCCCAACGAAAAGTTCAGCTCGCCTTCCCCAAATTTTCCTACCGCCCGAAAGTTTTAGAAGAAATAACCAATGTAGCCGCCAGCGTTGACGCCAGATTCGAGGCCACGCTGCTGCGGATTAAGGACCTTGAGGCGCCACGCAAATCTGCGCATCAACAAAACGCTGTTCAGGCGCAAAAAATCGAGCTGCAAATGCTCGAAAGATTTGTCCGCACGCCCCAGGGAGAATTCTCAAAAACGGTGGAGGAATTGCGGCGCGCTTCCGAACGTGCCAATGATGCCAAATCCCACATGGCGGAGGCCAACCTCCGTCTGGTCGTTTCCATCGCGCGTAAATATGTAAATCGTGGTCAACCCTTCTTGGACCTCGTGCAGGAAGGCAATCTTGGTTTGATGAAGGGAGTTGAGAAATTCGAATACCGCCGTGGGTACAAATTCTCGACTTATGCGGTTTGGTGGATTCGACAGGCGCTTACTCGCTCGATTGCCGACCAGTCGCGCACGATCCGCATTCCCGTGCACATGATCGAGATTGTCACTCGGTTGTGGCGGGCGCAGAAGCAACTCAGTCAGGAACTCGGTCGCGAGCCAACTCCGGAGGATTTATCGGATGAGATGCATCTGCCCGTCTCCCGCATTAATGCCTTGCTCAAGATGGCACGCCAGCCGATTTCGCTCGACGCGCCCATCAGTGATGATGGCGACGTCAGTGTGGGCGATTTTATTGAGGATAAAGGTGCTGAAAACCCGTCGGACGCAGCCAGCCGCAGCATGCTTAAGAACAAACTTGAGGATGTGCTGGCGCTGCTAAGCGCCCGCGAGCGCAAAATTCTCGAAATGCGCTTTGGTTTGTTGGATGGCTACGGACGTACCTTGGAGGAGATCGGCAGCCTCTACCAGGTTACCCGCGAACGCATCCGTCAAATCGAAGCCAAAGCTCTCCGGAAACTTCGTCACCCCACTCGAGTGCGTCACCTCCGCGGTTTTCTGGAAATGCAGGATGAACTGGTTGAGTGAGTGCCTCCGTTTAGAAATTTGTTTCGGTTGGAAAATGTGGTAATATATTCCTGAAATGCAGGACGGTTACGCTCTCAGAAGGTAAACATTTTTAGAGAAATTTATCCGGGCTTGCTTCGTCAAATATAAGCCTTGCGTTCCCGAGCGTCTGTTGTGACTCTGAGAATTGTTGGCTTTCATCTACGTATTTCGCCGTAGGAAATTAGATTATACATGATACAAAATACGCCTGCCCCCCAACCGGAATCAGGAGTTGAAACAGCCGCATGGAAGCAAGTAGTCGCGCGCTATCAAAAATCCGCACTTTGGGCCGGCGTTTGGCAACTGACAAATACTCTAATTCCGTACTGCGTACTTTGGTACCTGATGTACCTGAGCCTCAAAGTTTCTTGGTGGCTTGCTATCCCGGTCGCGATGCTCGCTGGAGCTTTCCTCATCCGCGTCTTCATCATTTTTCACGATTGCGGTCACGGCTCCTTTTTTAAATCCACCCGCGCCAATAACATCGTCGGGTTTATTACCGGCGTTCTAACCTTCACTCCCTATTTCCATTGGCGCTGGGAACATTCCGTTCACCACGCCACTTCCGGGGACTTGGACCGCCGCGGAATGGGTGATGTCTGGACGTTAACGGTTCAGGAGTATCTGGAAGCTTCACGCTGGAAGAAATTCGCCTACCGTCTTGCTCGCAATCCCTTTATTCTATTTGGGCTCGCGCCTTTTTTCCTGTTCGTTATTCAACAGCGCTTTCCCGCTGCCAAAGCCCCAGTGCGGGAACGGCACTCCGTTGCCTGGACCAACCTTTGCCTGGTCATCCTTTGTGGGGGGCTTTCGTACCTGTTTGGCCTCAAGAACTTCCTGCTTCTCCAATTAATCATCCTCATGGTTGCCGGCTCCTCCGGCATTTGGCTCTTTTACGTACAGCATCAGTTTGAGGGTGTTTACTGGGAACGCAGTTCCGATTGGGATTATAGCACCGCTGCTTTGAAGGGAAGTTCCTTCTACAAGTTGCCCAAAATCCTGCAGTGGTTCTCCGGCAATATTGGCTTTCACCATATTCACCACCTGAGCCCGCGCATTCCCAATTACCATCTCGAGAAATGCCACCAGGCCGAGCCGCTCTTTCAAACCGTTAAACCCGTCACACTGGTAGGCAGCCTGAAGTCCTTCACCTTCCGACTTTGGGACGAACGCCGGCGCAAGCTGGTCGGTTATCGCGCCTTGAACGCCATGCGCAAGCGTTCCGAACGGCCGGTCCTTTGACTCCCTCAGTATCTGGTGTAGGTTGCCCGCGAATGAAGCTCCTTCTGTTGTTTATTGCGTGGTGCGGCCTACTGGTCGGTTGCTGGCTACTCGCCATTGTGGGAGCCATCCTTCTATCCCCAATTCTATGGCGCCGCTTTGCCTGGGTGCGTGCGACTCTTTTTCGGCTATCCCGTGCACTCGGCTACCGTCAGGTCCGTCCCTGCAATCCGTTCGCTGCCTAAGTCGGTCTCATCATCCCTTGGCCAATTCCCTCACCATGGGGAATCAACCAGGATGTCGCCTGAAGTCCCAAAACCTCGCGATGCGGGCTTTCCTCCATCATCTTTGCCATCCCAACCAATACTGTAAATCAACCAGTTGGTGCCCTGCGTAAGGTACACAAGAGCTTTTCGATTAGATGGATCATCCGGAATGCTTTTTAAGTATTCCGGTAGCAGTGCATCCAGCGAGACTGGCGCGCGGCCATGGTCTTCCCGATAACATCTCAGGGCTACTTCGGTCATTATTAGCCGGGAATGAGCGAGCGCTTTGTTATGACGCACTCGAGCCTTTTGATTGGCTTGCCGACTCTGCCATACAGCGACGACCCATTGTATAGGATTAAAACTTTTCGCCAGGTTGGCATTCCGAAAAGTATTTTCATTCCTCCGGATCTCAGCCCAGGTGATTCGATTCTGTTCCAAACTGATCAAATTGGTTAGCAGCAATTGCGCTTCGGTGCGATTAAGGGATGGCAGCAATTTTACCAGTGAACTATGCCCTATGGCCTCGCATGCAACTCCTACTAGCCTGTTAATGATAAATCCGCGGTGACTGATTTCATCGCCATATCGGATAATTTGCATATTCGCTTGCGCAGCCTCATTGGTCCGTTTTTCCAATTCGCAAAACCTGCCGTAGGCAGAAAGCAGTTGGGCTAACTTTTTTTGCTCTGCAAGTTGTGGCAAGGTCCCGCCAAAATTCGTAATCGCCTCCTGCAGCGGGAATGAACATTGCCGCGATAACCCCTGTTGAAATAAATTTAGCGAGGGTTGGTTGCTGGAAATAAAAGCGCGAAAATCTTCTATTACTATGTTCCTTGCGCTTACGTAATCGTAGGGCTCTCCTACGATGGATTGTCCCGCATGGATAAAATCATCGTAACCATTCGGATTTGGCAGCGGGGCAAACCTGGCACCGCTGAGCGTCGCGAGGATGATCCCGCCTAACATCGCGAGGACCACTACCGTTGCGATAGCCCATTTGGCAATCCTTCGAACCCGCTGCTCGCTTTGGTTACCAACCTCGGGCTTCATTGCAGCTCAATATGTGGACTGCTGATGGTTACATCTCGCGCATCAGTTACCGAGAGAAAACAAACCAATGGTCGCTCGGCGGGCAACGTGGCACTGACAACCCCATCCTTTATTAGCGCTACTCCAGTTTTCCACTCCCGTTTTTGCCACGGGCCTGAATCCGTCGTGTAATTGAACTCTGCTTTGGCAATTGGACTTTGTGCCCGCAACTGCGCCGAAATGACGTTTTTGTCAACTTTCATCTCACCCATCGTCGGCACCGGCTCACCGCCTTTAAGTTGGCTATCTACGAACACATCCACCTCCTGAAAAGTCCAAATGTGCCCGTGTGGCAGGCGAACTTTCAATGCTAACGACATTGGCCCTCTCACCCGGCGATAGGATTTCTGATAACTGTCCATGGGATAGGCAAAATCGTTGGACCCATTTAGAAAAAGTATCGGACAACCCACACCACCTAAATATTTCGAAGGATCGAACAGACTCACCCATCGCTCGCGCATTTCCGGTGACATCTTTTCAAAGGTCGGCAACCAAACACTGTTCTCCGCCAGGAATCCGCATCCATACACTGGCACCGCCACTTTGAATCGATGATCCAATCCCGCAATGATACAGGTCAAATAGCCGCCCCAGCTTATTCCCGTGAGCCCGATTTTGTGCTTATCCACTTCTGGTTTCGCGACTAGGAGTGAATTCCCACGAATTGCCGCGGCAACGGCGTGATACGTCCACATGTCCCGCGGCTCACCCGCTGTAAAATTCTGAAACTTCACAGTATCGCTTTGGTCCGGGCCGCCGTCTGAAAGCCTTCCATTGGGCCCGTTCCCTGACAAATCCATCGCCAGTGCTGCATATCCGCGCTTCGCCCAATGCTCCGCCCACGCGGAGAAAGCTTTTCCCCCTCCGCCATGAACCAAAATCATGCCTGGGAACGGACCATTGCCGTCGGGTTTTGCATAATAAGCAAAAACCCGCGTCGGTTTTCCGTGAAACGGTTCTCCCTCGTAGTAAACCTCCTGTATCAGATTGCTTCGCGCGCCCCAAGTCGCCGGTGGCGTCCGGTAAAGCTCCTTTAACTCCCAGGGTCCAGTCGCGTTCTTCGGGGCTTGTGATGAGGAACAGGCGCTCAAAAGCGCTAAAGCAATCAGGACGCAGGAAGTGTGTCTCATGGGCGCCCCAGTCTGAAACGAGTTGCCTGCTTGCGCCATATTATACTGCGGCAGATCGAACCTGTTTTTGTCCGCTGTTCTTCCTTAGGACGAGTGACATTTGCCCTGCTGGTGATTGCGTCAGATTCTCTTTCTGTGCTGCAAGCCGGCCCTGTGTTTTCGAACCCACACTTGCGTTTTTTCGTTGGAATGTTAAACCATAAGTGTGCAATACCCCGGCCGCTCGTTAATGGGCCAATCTCCTCAGGCCCGATTTGTTTCCAGCCGTCGGCCCGCCTTCACGCTTATCGAATTGTTGGTGGTCATTGCTATCATTGCGATTCTCGCTGCTCTCCTGCTTCCTGCCCTCTCCCGAGCAAAAGCTTCGGCCATTCGCATCCAATGTGTTAATAATCAGAAACAACTGGCGCTGACTTGGGCCATGTATTCTGTGGATAACCGGGAGGTGCTCGTTGCCAATGGCTCAGAAGGCGGCGCCAATCTGCCTAATATGTGGGTCCAGGGCGGTAACCACGGAGATGATCAGACTCTCACCAATGCCAATTATCTCATTGGTGACAAGTACGCGCTCTTTGCTCCTTATCTCAAGAACGTGGTCCAGTATAAATGCCCCGCTGATCGCTCCAAATGGCCCATTGGTAATGGCAAGATCGCCTCCGAATTGCGCAGCTACGCCTTAAACTCCTATATCGGAACCGCTCCCGCTAATGTTCAGAATCCTATTCAGCTCAACTCGCAATATATTGTCCACCTCAAAACCGGCAGCCTCGCTGCCGATAAACCCTCCGAACGATTCCTTTTTGCCGATGTGAATCCAGCCAATATTTGCACCCCCGGCTTTGGCGTCGATATGCTGCTCCGCTCCATTGTCCATTATCCCTCCAGTCTCCATCGCGGTCTCGGCGTCCTTGCCTTCTCCGACAATCATGTTGAATCTCACAAATGGCTCGATGCTCGCACCCGCAAAACTGTCACTGGCGGTAATTACATTGGCCACGATGACCCGGTCCTCGGCAATAAAGACATCGCCTGGCTCGTCAGCCGCACCACATCAAAAAAGTAGGCCGAAGGCGCTACTACCCACGGAATCGCTCTCTAGCAAATCCGTTTTGCTCTTACAAACGCTGGGTCTTTGATTCTCGTTCGTATCCTTGATTTCATCTAGAAACTAGACCCGAGTTGCGCTGCTCTGCTTTCGTGCCATGGTTGCCATCAGGACAATACTATGAGCCAAAATAAAAAATTAGCAGGGCGACGCATTGCAGTGCTTGCGGCAGATGGATTCGAAAGAGTTGAATTGGTCCTTCCCGTGGCTGCCCTGCGCCTGGCTGGAGCAGAAACCGAAATCATTTCCCTGCGTCACGGGCGCATCCGTGGCGTTAACCTTCATGAACCCGCCAGTAAGGTCCGGGTCGCCAAAACGATTAGTGAGGCCAGTCCTGGTGACTACGATGGCCTCCTGCTTCCCGGCGGCTTCATCAGTCCGGACCTTCTCCGCCAATCGTCCGAAGCTCGCGAGTTCGTGCGCCTTTTCGACGAAGCCCAGAAGCCCATTGCGACGCTTTGCCATGGCCCTTGGGTATTGGCTTCAGCCGGACTCGTCGATGGACGTACGATGACTTCCTGGCCCGGCATTCGTGACGACCTCGTCAACGCGGGCGCCACCTGGCTCGATGAATCAGTCGTTCGGCACGGCAATTTGCTCACCAGTCGGGGTCCGCAGGACATCATCCCTTTCATTCGAGGAATTAAGGAGTTCTTCTCTGAAAACGCGTCCACCGAGATTTCCACCGACCTGCCGACCATCTCTGCGCCGCAGCGCAATCAACCTCCTCAACTGATGGTTAAGGCGCTAAAATGGCTTCCGCGACCGTCATTTCGCACTGCCTTCGCACTCGGCGTTCTGGCCCTGGCTATCACGGCGACGCGCCGACGTGCCACGGCATAACTCTAAAAACCCTGATTAAGACTCGGCTGCGACGAACCCGGACTCTAAAGGGGCACGGGATTAGCTGCCGGACTTATTCCTTCGCCGCACCATTCTCCAGCCGCTCCAAAGTATCGAGAGGATAACCACGCCTCCCAGTACGCCACCCATCCGCCACGCCCGCCGCTCCTTGCGCGCATCCTCAAACCTCCGCAGCACTTTTGCCGATTCGGTATCCGTCAGGCCCATCGCCTTCATCCGGTGTTCAATTTTGTCCGTCACCTTCATCGCGTCCGGCCACGATTCTTTTGTCCAAAACCGTAATGAGGGACGGAAATAACCAAGTTCATTCAATACCGAAACCGGAAACAAAAACGAAGAACCCAGCGTGTCCTCATCCATCATTTTGAAAGAACCATCTTCGTTGAGGGTTTCTTTTAAACAAAAATTCATCATTTCGTTCATGCTCGCCCTCGCTTCGGTGCGTTGCGCTTCATCCATCGCTTTCCATCCCACTCGAAAAAGTCTTACGACATCATAATTATGATGGTTGGACGGCACGCCTTCCTCTCGCCACCCAAAAGGATACTCGTAATCCTTCATCGCCAGCAGTGTGCGCATCATCTCTGGTACTCTTTGAATCGTGTCCCGCCGATACGAAACGATATGAAACGTCACACTTAAATCCGCCGTCTTCCGTAAGCTGCCATCTGGTAAGCGATACCACCCGCCGAAAAAGCCTGTCTGCGGGTCCTGCCAGGTCTTATCCTCATAATCGAACAAGGCCTGTTTCAGTTCCGGCGGAAACTTGTAATCATGTTTTACGTGACCAACGATAAACCGTTCTATTGCCGTAATCGCGATATTCAACTCAAACCGGTTATCCACCCCCGTTTTGCGAACCTCTGAAGTCAAAACCGAATCCAGGTAACCTTTCAATTTCTCCGCAGTATTAATCCGGTCCAATAACTTTAACGGAAACTGCACTGGTGCTCCGCGCTCCTCATGGTCTTCCACTTCCTCGATCGTTGAGTCCAGTTTCAAAAACCAGGCCTCGCTGCAATGATCAAAACTCCCGTCAGCTTCAACCTGGTCGCGCGCATTTTCCGGATCTGCTGGCCGCGCCAGCATCTCACGCAAAGCGGTTAAACGACTTTCGATTCGTCGCCAATCTGCCGAATAAAACGTCAACCATCGTGCCTCCAGAAAAAGTTGCCGCGAACACGGAGTTGCCCGCCCCTGCGCACTCTGCCTGGCCAATTCCTTCTGCAAATTCTCCAATTGCTCCACATAATACCGATGCTTCTCCGGATACTGTGGATCAAACTCCGCAAACTCCGGCCTCGCATCGTACCCAAACACTGATCTCGATTTTATCCGCACTTCCGCACTCATCGGCGCCGCAGTTCCTCCCAGGGCACCGATTGCTGATAGCAGCCACACACCTGCGTAAAATAACTTTAAATTGCGCAAGCCATGGGAATTACCGAACCCTTATCCAAACTTCAAGCCCGGTCAGGGACATTCGTCATTTGGGTTGTTGGCCTCACAATTGTATTTGGAGTACCGAATCCGGCTACGCCCGGTCTTACAAATTTTCCGCAAATTGGCGCAGGCCAAGATACTCAACTCTAGCGCCAAACAAGTACGCGTTGAATTATCGAAAATCTCTTTAGATTCATGACTCGCTTGAGGCCCCTTGCCGAATATTGTGCAGCCTAAGCCAGATTGCTTGTTCCTTTCGTTTGTTGAATATTGCGATGTCGCAGTTCAAGACGATTGGGCGATAGCGAGATGAAATCGAAACAGGCGATGCACCTAGCCCCATGGGATCTTCACTGAACCGCAGGCCATTCGAAGTGGTGGGCCCAGAGGGATTTGAACCCCCGACCAAGCGATTATGAGTCGCCTGCTCTAACCGCTGAGCTATGGGCCCGCTTTGGAGGCAGTCGCTGACAATTTTGCGTTTCAGCCCCTAATCAGCAAGTTTATTCCGTCCTGCAAGCTGTTCGACCGGGCCCCCATCTGTTCATTTTAGCACCGGCTGTTGCGAATTTAAATTGATTTCCTTTGCCGTTACATACGTCAAACATGCTCAAAATGAAATTGTTGTCCCTGCTGGTTCTTTGCCTCTGCTTATTGTGTCCAGCCGCCCTTGCTTACGAACCACCAAAGCTCGTGCTCGCCATTGTGGTGGACCAGATGCGCTATGATTATCTGGAGCGGTCTCCCCATCTTTTCGCGACGAACGGATTTCGCCTTTTAATTGAACATGGCGCGTTCATGACTTCAGGCAAATATAACTATTATCCAACCATCACCGGCCCTGGCCATGCCAGTTTCCTGAGCGGCTGCGGCCCTGCCGTTCATGGGATTATCGGGAACGACTGGTTTGATCGGAATTCCGGCAAGGATGTCTATTGCTGCACTGATACCAATGTGGTTGCCCTGGGAACGACGAATAAAAACCAGATGTCCCCTCGCAATCTTGTCGGAGCTACCGTCGCTGACCAAATGCGTTTACGGTTTAATTCCAAAGTCATCGGCATCTCTTTGAAGGATCGTGCCGCTATTCTACCAGCAGGTAAAAAGCCTTTCGGCGCGTTCTGGTTTGATTCCAAAACCGCGAGTTTTGTCACCAGCACCTATTACATGACCAATCTCCCTGCCTGGGTTGTCGATTTTAATCAACGAGGAGTGGCCCAAAGCTTCGCCGGCAAAACCTGGGACCGTCTGTTTGACGAAGACGAATACCTGTTCAATGATAACGGACCGGGCGAAGGCCGGCTCTCCCATGAGACCAACAGTCTGTTTCCCCATCGCATTTACGTTTCTACCAATAACGTAGATGCCGTGCTGCAGAGCCCGTTCGGCGATGAATTGCTCACGGATTTCGCCATTGCCGCCATCAATGGCGAGAATCTCGGCGGGGGAGCGCACCCGGATATGCTTTGCCTCTCCTATTCCTCCACTGACATGGTCGGCCACACTTTCGGTCCCTACTCCCATGAAATTCAGGATCTCACTTTCCGCCTGGATCGTCAGTTCGAGCAACTCTTTAACCACATCAAGGAAAAGGTCGGATTGGAGAACGTGGTGATTGTCTGGACCGCTGATCACGCCGCCGAGCCAACCCCTGAGTTTGCCATGGAGATGGGACTGGACGGCTTCCGTTGGAACTCAGCCACATTTTTCACTAACCTCCAGACCAAGCTCGAGACGGCGTTTGGCCATGGAAAATATTTCCAGAACAACAAACTTCCTTACGCGCTTTATCTAAATCACGAAACTCTCCGCACCAATCGCGTGACCATCTCTGCCGTTTCCACCGTGGTCCGAGAATTCGCGCTTTCCAGTGGTTTTTTTCAAGCCTGCTTTACCCGCGCTCAGCTTCTGGATGGCAACGCGCCGGGTTGGGTTGGGCAATGTGTGTTGAACGGCTACAATCCCGAGCGCGGAGCCGATTTCGTTTTAGTCGGCAAACCTTTTGGTCTCGCCAGCTCCGGCAAATCAGGTACTGGCCATGGCTCGCCTTACTCGTACGATACCCGTGTGCCCATCCTGTTTTACGGAAAGCCGTTCAAGCCCGGACGATATGCCGAGGAATTCTACATCACTGACCTCGCGCCCACTTTGTGTTCCGCGCTTCGAATCACCGAGCCCCCGGGGTCGATCGGCAAAGCCGCCGCGCAAATATTATCCGGTAACTGACTTTTCCGCCTTTTATCCCTGAATTCTGTGCCAGAATCTGTTCGACACGACACCGAACCTGAGTGATTTTAGGACCAGATGAAAACCAAGCTAATAACTATCCTCTGCGTTCTGGCGCTGTTGTTCGGCTCTGTTAGCCCCTCTATGGCAAACCAGGACGAATACGCTCTCGACACGGTCGCTGATGTCTTATTGGTTCGGCCCGGCTGTTTTGTCGCCACTGTCGTGGGTGCGGCTTTTTTCGTGATCGCCTTGCCCATTGCCGCTACGTCTCACAGCGTTAAAAAAACTGCCAATGTTCTCGTGACGCGTCCAGCCAGGGCCACGTTTACTCGTCCTTTGGGTGATCTCAGTGTGCTTCGCGAGTAACCGTCGCAAAGCGCGAACACTCAGGGACAGTCTGATTGATAATTGCCGAAAGCGCTTCGAGCGGTTGGAGGATGGCCAATGCCGGAGGAACCTCGCGAAACCTCGTATCAAAATCCGACGCGGCTGCCGAACTCGGGGCCCGCGCCTTAGGCGCTTGCCCTGACCGCTGCCGCTGCCACGGTGGGCCTGGCAAGGCCAGTGCCTTCACACGTCGGGCAAGACGGCGGGGCATGCCGCACCAGATGGTAAATATAATCCTTTAGCTTCGCCCGACGCATCTTCAACTCTTCTATCTCCTGGTCCGTGGCAAAATCAATCTCTTCCTCTATCCGATACACCGCGTCATCCAATCGGTGATACTCGTCAAACATCTTGCGGAAATGATCGTCCGCGCCTTTAAGCCGTTTAATGATTTCGCGGTGTTCGGGAAACTCTCGAAGAATTGGATGATGAAGGTCCATAGTCTCTATGCTTAGACTCCTTGCAGGGTTAAGGGTTCAATTTCGCGCGAATTGCTCAAAAGCGAACAAACCTGGCGTTGCGGTGAGCTGAATCGACGGGTGAGGTAGAGGGGAAGTCGGTTGCCGTTTATGCCGGCTTTGTGGCACCCGGGACACTGATCTTGCGTAAGATCCATTCGCGGGACCGCCGCTCTGGCGGTCTGTTGATCAAGCTACTACGCTTCTCTCTGGAGTAAAGAATCTTTTTTGGTCGCTGCCGTTTTCTCCGCCTTTTTCGCTCAGAGGTTTTCACCCCAATGCTTTAACTCGCCGCTGAGCCTATTTTCTATTATTCGAATAATGGAGGCAGACTAAATCCAATCGGGCTTTATGCGAACAATCGAAAAATCTATTGAAGTCAATGCTCCCGTCGGCAAGGTCTACAATCAGTGGACGCAGTTCGAAACCTTTCCCGAATTCCTGGAAGGCGTGCGCCAGGTCAAACAGCTCGATGATAAAACCCTCCACTGGGTTGCCGAAATCGGCGGGAAGAAAAAAGAATGGGATGCCGAGATCGTCGACCAAATTCCCGATGAACGCATCGCCTGGAAATCCATTACCGGAACACCCAATTCCGGCGTGGTTCATTTCCATCCGAAAAGTGACGACCGTACGCTGCTTACTTTAAAGCTGAACTACGAGCCCGAGTCCGCTTTGGAAATAGCCGCTGACGCCATGGGCCTTGTCTCGAGTCGGGTCGAAAGTGATCTCGAGCGTTTCCGCAAATTTATCGAGCACCGCCCAACTGAAACCGGAGCATGGCGGGGAGAAGTCCACCGCGGCCAAATTCGGAGTTCGGGACACGAAACCGAATTTGCCGACCAATCTCGCGGCTAGGGCAACAGTGGACATAGTGGACTGACGTGACACTCCTTGCATCTTTCGGACCAGATCTGAGGTCGAAGCAAATTCTTAAACAACAAACCTTAACCAAAGTAACTCTATGGCAGTAATCGTTGAACTCGGCTCAAAAGTGGCTCGCGAAGATCGGGTTCGCTCGAACACAGACCCGGCGGTCAATCGCCGCATCGACTCCGAACTCGAACAGCGCATTCGCTATTATTCCATCCAGGATCCTCAAGTAATCACCGAACGCCTGGAAGAACTGGATCGCGAATGGGATATCGAGCGTATCCTCGAGACCAATGCGGCTGCCTTGACCTTTGGCGGTCTCCTGCTGGCCCTGGCTCGTGGACGCAGATGGCTCGCCTTGCCCTTGTTTGTGAGTGGATTTCTATTAAACCATGCCATCCAGGGCTGGTGCCCCCCGGCAAAATTCCTCCGCAGCCGCGGCGTCCGCACTCGCCTCGAAATCGAGCAGGAACGTTACGCCTTGAAAATCCTTCGAGGGGACTTCGATGCCCTGGAAGTCATCAGCTCCGAAGGTGCTCGCACTGCTGACCAAATAATTCAGGCAATTCGACTCTGACCACCTGCGTTACCCCTTCGACCAATCTTTATGAATGCCAATCTCGAAAAAGTTAAGAAATTAGCCAAAGACCTCCGCAAGGAAGATCCGCGGCCGGCTCATGTCGAGTTAGCGGGTTTCCCCATGGCCGCTCGTTGTCTGGACAAATGCCGCGCCTCACTCGTCGGCTGGCAGGGTGATTTCAAATACAATTGTCCCATGGACCAGGAATTCCTTAGCGAAGCGGAACTGGACGCCGAAGAATTCCGAAGCTTCGTCGCCACTGGCGCCACGGATGAAGAAGTGGAACAATGGATCCAGGAACACGCCCATGCTCCGTCGTGAGCGACGTCGCCATTGGAGTGTTTGACCTGAAAAGTAGAAGACGAAAGGCGAACGTAATCCTTCAAGGTGTCTATAGGTACTATAGGTGTCTATAAGCTTCCGTAACCTTCCGTGATGGTTTCAACAAAGCGGGTATTTTTTGCATCGAGGCGTGAGACGCAAATTTGTGCAAAACCGTTTGTGCAGGTGCAAAAAGCTGCAAAAAAGAAGAGCACCGGGAAATTTTTAACATGAGCAAACAGAGTGAACGGAGATCTTGAGGGCCAAACTGCCTGACACGAATCGCACGAATTATCACGAATTCCGGGAGAGCCAAATCTCGGATTGAACATGAATCATCCTGAGTTGGGCTCTCCACCGGGGATGAAAAGGCTGCGACGGATTCAACCGCTTTCAGGGTTGCGGATTTTGAGGGGAGTGTACTAGGGTAGGCCCGCATTTAAATGCAGAGTGCAGAATGCAAATTGTAGAATGATCTAAAAACCCAAAAGCGGGCCAACGCTTCGGTGAATGAGTTCCATGCCGTTGGCATGGATGCACCTATTTCAGAGAAGCCGTTCTTGCACGTGCAAAAACCTGCAAAACTTGCAAAAACCTGCAACGGGACAGGAGGCAATATGTGTGGGAGGACAAGGCGGCGGAGATTGCCGGGAAATTTTTAACATGAGCAAACTGAGGAACGGAGAGAGGACAAGCTGCTCGACACGAATTGCGCTAATTTATACGAATTGCGGAAGGAGGAAGGTACCGAACACGGATTGAACAGGAGGAACGGTGATGGGCGGCGGGATTCTAGTGAACGTAAGTTTCATGGTTAGGTTTCCGCTGATGGTTCTTGTGGTGTCCGGGGTGATGAGTTGCACATGTTCGAACCTCGATGGGCCGGCTTAGAAAAATATTGGTTTGATTTACTTGGATTTACCTTGATTTACCTTGATTTTGTTGGAGAAGGCTGAATTGGTTGAGGGTTGAGGGCGAGCTAAGTGAAGAGCGAAAGTGAGGTATGCCGACCACCTGATGAAGGGCGAAAAAAAATACTAAACCTCGGATTGGTTCGGAAAGCTTCGGATGGTCCCAGATGGCTTCGGATTGGCTTCCCAAGCCCGCCAGTAATTAGGTGCCCCAATGATTGCTATTCTCTAACGGAGTGATGGAGTAATGGAGTGTTGGAGTGATGGGCAGCCAAGGGGAAGATGGTGGCGGGGATGACTGAAGGCATGGGGATGCCCAGGGGGGGGTTCAAGGTGTACCACCCGTACCAAGGCCGATAAACATTGAGCTTTTTGCACTTTCAAGGTGTACCATAAGGTGTACCAACCCGTACCAGGGTGTACCATTTCACTTTCGATTTTGGATTTTTGATTGCGATTGGGGGAGTTCTGCCTGACACGAATCGCGAATTACCACGAATTCCGGAAGAGGAAAATCTCGGATTGGACATGAGTCATCATGAGCTGCGCTCTCCACCGGATGAAAATGGAAGATGAGACGGATTCAACCGGTTTCAGGGTTGAGGATTTTGAGGGGGAGTGTACCTGGGTAGGCCCGCATTTAAATGCAGAGTGCAGAATGCAAATTGTAGAATGATCTGAACCAAAAAAGCGGGCCAACCCTTCGCTGAATGATTTCCATCCGTTGGCATGGAAGCACCAATTCGAGAGAAAAGAACGTGTCGACGGTCAAGGGGGGGCCTGGGGGTGTTTTACCCGTTACACCCGTTACAACTCGCATAAACATTGGGTTTTTTGAATAGGCTACCCGTTACAAACCCGTTACAAACCCGTTACAGGCCGTTACAAAAAGCTGCAGGGTTCTTTAATAGGCCTTGTCGAACCAATGCATGCCATCGGCATTTCTTCGAAGTTGGAAATTTAACTAAGAAATGCTCCGTTTCCCTCCTGCAGTCCAGTTGCACGTTTCTCGACGCGGCCTATTATTACGAGATGAACCCGCCGCGAGGAGTTAACCGAGGGAGGCTTCCCTTTGGACTCGCGATTTGCTGTTTGTGCCTCGCACATGCTTTTCCAGCCCATGCCCAGCCTAACCCGCCCGAAGCCGGGCGCAACTATGCCGACCTGGCTTCGGCAGCCTTGCTGAAACGGGCAGTTGAAATTTCCACCGCGCTCTCAAAGGCCGGATACACTCCGATCGAATCGATAACTAACGGCGAGGTCGCTCTCCACGGACAAGCCGTCCATCCCTCAGCAAAAGTGACGTTCTCGGTCTGCGCCTATGAATTCCGCGACGGATTGCTTGAGACAATTACCAGAAAGGATTTGTTCGAGGATGTAGGTCAATCCAGTCCCATCCTGCGGCACCTCACGAATGAGGTGCTGACGCTGACTTATGATGGTGCTATAAACCGCGCTCTCGATTTCCTGAAGCTTCTTTCGTACGACGCGGTGCGCATCCAAGGGACACACACGTTGAATATCCATGATGATCTAATGACTGCTCACCCCAGGCCGAGGCTGGACGTCAACATCACCCCAAAATTGTCTGGTTCAGCAAAGGCTTCCATATATTCGCCTGCAACGAGGATTACCTTCCTGGCGACGACCGGGGAACTACTGGAAGCCTCATGGCTGCCGAAAGAAGCGCTCACCCGGTTCCTGGCGATTCCCGCTCCCGCTCCAATCTCGATTCCTGAAACTCCGGACTTTGCTCCGCCAATTTTCGTCGCGGCTACGAATACATTGCCCGGCGTTGTTTCCAATGTGACGGCACAGACCGCGATAACGTTGATCACTGATCTATGGCAACAACTAAAAACGAAAGCGGGCACCAACACGTTTAAAGGTGTGCTGGTTTGCGATAATCTCAATCAACCTGCCGCCGTAGCCGAAACCCTTAACCGTCTCTGCGGAACCATTCCCTGGGCTGGAGTCTCTCACGCCTTTAGAATGGATCTGCCCTTTGCCGCCTCGCTCATGGCGGAAAACAAACGCGGGATCGCCGCGCTCGCAATCGCCGGAAAGGTCGATTTAGAAGTGCTGGTGGTCCCGGATCTTGATGTGGACAATCCACCGAGCCGCGATGGCACCCCGGATGCCATGCAGAAAGAGTACCAGCGGATTCAGGACCAGTTCGCGCAGAGAGCGGCACCGCTGGTCGGCCAACTGCGGCTTGCCAATAATCTGCCGGATCACTTGGTATTTCTTTTCGAACCCTCCGCAAATTTCGCTTCAAGTGTGATCAACACGGAACTTGAAAGGCAATTGCGAGGCATGGCGATGGTAGAGTCGGTAATGGGGGCAGTTGGGCAAGGAGTTACTTACGCTCAAAATCGGGTGTTCTCGAATGCGATTGCCATCGTGCACCTGAGTGGCCATTTACCACTTCAAACGACCCCTTTAAGTATGGCTGAGCTCGGGTTGACCCGGCTGACCAATGCCTTGCCAGGAACGGGCATTCGAGTCCTTCAGGCACACAATGAAATCCACTTTGTTAGCGGTGAGGTGACGCTCCCGTTCAGGAACCTGGCATATGGCTTCGGACCGCATCCCATGGAGGACGTTTTGGTAATGTTCGGCGAGAAGTGGGTTCATTTCCTGCAAACCGCCCAACGAGCGAAGGTTTTCCGGGTTTCACAGGAGCGAGCTCGGTTTGAAATAAATTCGGTTGCGCAGCCAGTCACGACCGGGCCGAAAACTACAGAAGGTTACAACTTGCTTAGAACCGGCGAAACACTCGACGCCGCCTCGACGCACGAACTCGCCGATGCCCTCCTGAGCGAAAAGAACGGCCACTATCTGAGCGCTTGTGTTTTCGATCCCGGCGTCATCTTCGAGATTTGGAATGGCGAACAATCCGCTCGCCTGGCCGTGTGTTTTACCTGCAGCGAATTCAGCCTCACTTTTTACGATGAGAAAGGCAAACCCCTGCACCACCTCTTTTCGCGCTTTCAGAGCCCAGAACTCCTCAAACTCGCCCTCAAAGGATTGCCCGGAGACCGCGGTCTCGAAAAGCGGGAGAATCCCAAGCCCGAAAATACATCCGAATGATTATGGCGACAGCCACGGGGCCCTGAAGGGCTGGCTGTTGCCAAAATGTTGTACAGTTGCGGTCCTTCTCCGCCCCTACCCCACCACCACCCCCCTGTGGACCCATGACACCATGACAAATCACTAGAATCAGGGGTTTTGTGAGGTTCGACCCTTGTACAAAGCCATGACAATCCCCTGACAAGCCCTGACAAAGTGAGGTTAAAGCCAATGAGGTTGTTGAAAATTGAGAAAAGAAGCTCAATTTCTGGACACAAAAGTTTCCCGTTAAACTGAGCAAGGTGCGCGGAAAAGTGAGGTTTCCTCGGAGGCGAAAGAGGCTAAGCTAGCAAAAGGGCTGTCGGCCCGAATCGATTGTGTACACATGCCCAAGACTGTTTGAAGGGGTCCTCACCCACTTTTCGGGGATCCTTGAGGTCGGATAGCCTAAAGCAAACCTGCAAAATGCGAAAATTCCTGCGAACTCTACTGCTATACTTGTCTCTTGGACTTGCAGTATGCTGCATTGGGAAGAATATCGAACTATGGCTATTTCGGATGCAGGTCCATAAGGCGCTACATGTCCCAACTGGTTCCAACTTCCACCAGGTTCAATCAACCCTAAGCTCCTCGTTCCCGGTCGGCACATACAAATACGAAGTGGCTGGTTTCTTTCAAAAGCTTTCCGCGTAAAGCGACTGGAAGGCCAGATTCATGAGATATCGCCAACGTGGGTTCAGATTCATTTCAGATTTAACGAGGATTGGCTCGGGGCGTGGGAGGACATCACAATCGACTACCATTTTGACCAGGACAAAAAACTCAAGCAGGCTGAATTTTGCTACGAGCCCATTTTCCTCTGAGAGCCCTGAATAATTGGGTCGCATAAGTTCGCATAAAAGGCCCTTCTCCGTTAGCGTCTCCTTCGCGATGGGTCCAACTTGCTTGCCACCCTTCTTCTTTAAAATGCCCTCAGTTAGTTGTCTTCGTTACCATCCGTACTTCGCTCAAAACCGGGGGAAAGGGCAGATTCGCCCGCGCTTGCAACCGGCACCCTTTCTGCTCCTAAACAATGCAAATGAGCCGCCGCAAAGAGGCAAATCGGGCTGAAGCAATCGTCCGAGCAATCGGCGCAATCATCATGCTCCTGTTCCTTTGGGCCATGGTGCAGGGAGTAGGTCACGGTAACAATCCCGGCGACGCCATTGCCGGCCTTCTCAGCACTCTCACATTTTTCGTTCTCCTGTTTGGCGCCATCACAGTTATCGGATTGCTCGTCTGGTTCATCGTCCTCAAAGGACCCCGAAGGCAAACCTCCACGTCCTCAAGCCAAACCGCACCAACTCCGACGCGCACCCAACAGTCGTCCCCGATATGTGAGGACTGTGGTACCTCCATCACGCTAGGAATCGCAAACTACTGCCAGAGCCGGTCTCATACCTTCCAAAGCAAACTGCTCTGCATGTCCTGTCAGATCGGCTATCGCTAAGTTGTAACGCAATATGAGTCGAGGCACCGGCCATAACGTTCTGAATCGCGCTCGTCAGCGTGTCCGTGAGAAAGAAGCATTCTTCCAGAAGAGCCCCCGATCAGACGCAGTTCGGAGAAGAATCGGAGTAAGCGCAAAAACGCGAGCCGCACAAGCCGCGGCTTCCGAGGATCAAAGTAAGGGCCGCACGGACTTCTGCAGTAACGCCAAAACACCTTCCGTTCATCGTCAACCGACGTCGGCGTATTTCTGTGCCCCGCCTGCCAAAACCCGATCTGACACCCTGATTTTTTTGGCACAATTCTCAGCCCTTCGGCACAACATTTCTGAAGTTTTGTCAGCGGCCCCGATCCAACCGAAAGGAGGAGGCGCATACCATGGATTGAGCCTTACGAATGGATATCCGAGGTCGGAGGAAGCAGGAGGAAAGACACCGGCCTTTTAAGCGAGTCGCATGACGTGACCTTCATGAAGTGTTCACGCGATATCGTTTGAAAAGGGATTCGAAAAAGGTCCTCGCGACGTCATGAGCTTGGTCGCCGCGAAGCTCCTCGGCACCGAACCTGAACACCTCATAACCCGACAGTTTTAGCTCTCGGTCTGCTGCCGCCATCTTCGCATACCGTGACACGTCCGCTTGTCCGTTGTCCTGCGCGTAATGCTGCTTTCCATCGACCTCAATAACGACTCGCACTCCGTGCGGAAACAGCATCAAAAAGTCCATTCGAAACCGCAGCAATGCTTGAGGGCCGCGCTCTTTAACGGTCTTTGGGTCCCAATGAAGCCATACTTCCGGCAAGAGCGCAGGAAGGTCCGGGATCGCTTTGCCGAATTCCTGGTGATAGCTCACAAAAATCGAAGTTTGCGGTGGCGAGCTTTCCGGAAGGCTGCTTAAGAGCCTTTTGTAGAGACTCTTTTTGGCCTGAGTCGCATCTGCGATTTTCTGACTCTCCGACCACCACTTCTGCAAGTCCCGCCACCGAAGCCCGTCTGCGGTGAGAGCTCGGTCGTACACCAACACCTTGTCTGCGTTCGTTACGATTTCAATATCGTTGCTGACGGCGTCTATGAACCGCAGGTCGGGCTTTAGCGGAGAGGCGAAAATAATGTTCTTAGGAGTTCCCGCTGGAGGTGTCCGAACCGAGACGAGGCTGAATACCGGGTATCCCTCCTTGTTGCCGATTTCTCTAAGCTCGCTGCCTGACTCGAGCAGCACGGCGTTTATTTTGGACACAAAACTCTTTTGCGCAGCCTCATCCGGTCGCACGTCAGCCGAAGCAAGCCCTTCAAGGAAAATCGCAAAGCGTCGGTCTGATGCCTCAAGCGCGCCGAGATTTTCGAACAAATCCTCCATACTCCAATCGCCCGGATTATTATAGACGTGTCTCTCGATTTTCTTTTTGAGGGAGTTGCTGTCCACCCACGGCAAATCGAAATCACTATCCAATACCCAAACACGATTTATAAGCCGATCAAATCCGTCCGCGCGGAGAAAAAACTGCTCCGATTCCAGCGCCCGCGCGATGTTCCGCCGGACTTTTTTGTTAATTTCAGGGTAGGCCGAATCTTGCCATAGGAGATCCTGGATTTGATTTCGGTCGCGTGCGGAAGGGGAAGAATGCTCCAAAAAGTGCGTGGCCACCTTTGGAAGCTCCGCGTCGGGCGTCGCATCGAAACTTGCGAGAAGCCTCTGAGCTTTTGAATTGTTCTCCTCGTGAGGCGGCGCAGCCATTCCGAGTTTCAAACAAAAGAATTCAATATCTTTGTGAGTCATGGCGTCCTTTTGCTCACGGATGAGAGGACGAAGGGTAGTTCGCAATTGGGCCCAACTCATGAAACCAGCTGATATCAGACTCCGAGCGAGTTTGCAAATTTCCTCCCAGTCCTGGCCAGTCCCTGGAAGGCGCGGTCACCTGCGAATCCGGCGGAGCAAGGTCGATGTGCTGCGATGCATTATCTAATCGCGTTCACGCCTTTGTTCACGGTCGTATTCACACTTAACTTTGCGAATTCGTTAGGCTTTAACAAAAATGCCACAAGGTAAGCGCGGACCCGTGATCAACCCATTGGACCGGGCTGCCCACGCATAATTGGGCTCGCCACAGTTTTTTCTTGCGGACTCGGCTTCGCGCCAGCCCTTCCATTCAAAAGACACGCAACGTGCTGCCCGCCCCCGGCTGAAAACCCGCGGCGCGCAACCGTTGCTCAATCGCGTCGATCTCTTTTTCGGCCGCACTGACGTCCAGCAACTTGCCGTTGTTGTCCACAAGTTCGCCACCCAGACGTTGTCGCGCATATTCCGCCGCTTTCAGCATCGAGGCGAAAACGGCTCGCGGCGATGCGCTGCGCGGAATGGAAAATCCGAATACCAGGTCCGCCGTGCGTACCCGATCCGCTGCAATCTCCTCGGGAAGAAAATAACCGGGTGCTGTCGATGTCCACACCCGGAAGAAAGAATCATCGCCAGTGTCCGAACCATTGACCCAATGAAATAGATCCATGTCGCCCCAATTCAATCCGAGCGCCATCATCACATCCCAGATCTTTCGACCGTCGAACTGAGCGTTCGCCGGCGCTTTCAAAACGACGATCGCCTGGCGATCACAACCGTTCTTCAAATCCGCAAGACCGCGGGCCGCCTCGGCAGCCAATTCGGGCGGCGCGGACAATTTCAATTCAGGATCTCCCAGGACCGAAAGCCGGTCACTCAGCTTCTTTAAATACTCGGCCAGGTCTGGCGCCGAAAGCGGCTTTACCGAGTCCTCAAAGCCATCCAACAGCCGCCACGCGAAAGCGAGTTCAGTATAGAAGTCCGGTGAACCGGCCGCGCGCACAAAGGTCCAGAGTCCGTCCTCCGCCCCTTTGCCGTACATCTCCGGCCTGCCAACCTTTCCCATCCATTTATGGTCGAACCCGCCTGACAGCACTGCCTTTTCAATCCTTTGTGGTTTCGCGAACGTCACGTCCACGACCCAATTCACTTTGGGGTCTGGCCGATAATTCCCGTCTGCATCGGGCGCAACCGGCAGTTCGGGCTCTTTCAGAAGGTCGCGACGATCTTCGCTTCCGGTTATCGGGAGCAGGCTGGCAGCGCGAGCCTCGCTCTGCGGCCCCGCCGCAATAAAAAACTCCTCATTCTGTGGCGCACCGTTCTTCCCCTTGCGGCGCAAAAAAAGGATTAGCGCCACAAAACCGACGACGGAAAGCAGCACACCTCCGGGGGTCTTCATATCGACAAGCAGAAACAGCGCCTTTGAAAAAAACAATGAGAATCCTGTAAGCCGCGCTAACTCAAGGAACCACAACACCTATTACGGTCTATGTTCCCAAACTGGGTAATCATGACCCTTCATTTTCTCGGATACGATGTGAACTTGAAAACGTCGCAAGACACCAGTGCGTGGATTCCAGTCTTTCAACCGGGAGGCGCGCGAGGAGTTTTGTGCGCTGCCGCATTTCTGCCGTCCCGTGCGGAACTAGGTTCGGCTGGGCGAATGAACCCGAGCGATAAATCGCTGGGCTATTGGCTTTCATCCCTGCGGGATTTTGAACCGTATCAGGCGCAAAGGGGCTAAGACGCAGGCCGGAACCATCTAAATGCAGAGTGCAAAATGGTGAGCTGCGGGCGGGAATGCGGAACTGAGGGGACGGAGAACTTTTGCAAAAGAGGAACGATTGCCCTGAGTCGAAGTTCGGCCGGATTGAACGGTAGACGAACAGTCCGGCTGGCGGCGCGGATCACGTCTTTTTACCAGGCCTGGTTCAATTCACGGCCCAACCGTTGCGCCGCTAAAATAAGTCTGCGCTCCGCGACCTCGTGCGCTTGAGATATATATTCCCGGCTTAGCTGCGGAATCTGCGAGCGCCCGACTTTTCCTGAACCAAGATCGGCCTGATGTGCGAATCGCAATCGGCCTCCCTGATAGGCGAAATCCGTTGCCATTCTATAACTTTCCTGAACCCAGGAGGAAATCGTCTTGTGCTGCTCCCAATCACCTCGCGTAAGGCGCTTCAATGCTTTATTGCCGGCAAGCTTTCGTGCAGTTTCCTTGAGCGACGGGTAAGTCTCATCCAAACCGGGCAAGCAGTCCCAAAACATATGCATGGCCACTGGCTGCCCTCGTTCATCCAGCACAATGTGCGAGCCGCCGACGCCGTCGCCGCGCGGATGTTCTTTGGTTACCAGGGTGGCCGCGTGCAATGGTTGATGCAAATCACCGCACAAGTGCAACGCCCAGCACAAACTCACGGCGCGATCATGGGGGGTCGCATTTTTGTTCCTCAGAGTGACAAACGCATTTGATAACACCATCTCGGCATCTGGTTTAGCGATGAAGAAGTTTTCAACCAGGGCGTGGTTGGTCTCTTCCGCCAGCATGAAGGGATATCCAATTGTATGCGGATAAACATCGTATTTCGCTATGGATTCCGTCTTTCCCTCCCAATCCGGTCGCACCAAATCCGGCCAGACTGCCGCTGTCAAAAACGCCCATTCACCTTCATCCACGCCCGGCGGAACATGTGCCGTCAGCAGTTCTTTGTAATGCGGATGTCTCGTTAGGAGATGGGTAGCCTGTCGTCGTGCGCTCCCGCTCATTTTTTGCCACACCATCTCGGCGATGAGCTTATGCCCCACGCTGTTCCACGCGCTCGCGGAAAAAGCCAGGAAAACCAACGCAAAAACTATGGTTCGAATCATCATGGACGCGCGCGCGACGACGACAGGATAGGTCCTATCATACGATTTCTATCACGAGGGCGGTGGTGTTGTCGCGACCGCTCTTTTCCACCGCCTCTTTCACCAGGCGTTGGGCTCGATCCGCGCGCGAGGGCAGCGATTTTGATTCGTGGAGGATTTCTACCACGTGGTGATCATAAAGTCCCTCGACCAGGCCATCTGTGCACAACAGAAAAATATCGCCGCTTTCGTAGCCGACTGCGCCGAGTTGCGGGTCGACGAATTGATTGCCTCCGCCGAGCGCCTTCTGCAATACGCTTCGTCGTGGATGTGTCCGAGCTTCCCGTTCGTTGATCTTGCCGTTGCGAAATAACCAGCCTACATGCGTATCGTCGTGACTGAGTTGTTTGATCTGGTTCTCCTTTGCGGGGAGGTAATACAGGCGACTGTCGCCGATGTGCCCGAAATGCATCCAGCCGGGCGTAAACCAGCAAAGGGTAAGCGTGGCTTCCATTCCATCGCATTCCTCGTAACTGGCGCCCAGGTAGACCAAGGCCTTGTGCACCTCGCCGAAAAGCTCGGTCAGCACGTCATCGTAGTCTATTATGAAGCCGGTCGCGGATTGTTTGAAAGAGCGCGGGAGTAAAGTCGTGATCTTTTCCATCGCGATGCGGCTGGCGTATTCGCCCGCGAGCGCGCCGCCCATGCCGTCGCTCACCGCGAAGGCGAAATCGGTTTTCGCGGTCGAGGTCTCGCCTGATTTACGGAGTCGATGAACTTCTTTGGCATCAAATCGCAGGGCCAAAAAGGCATCCTCATTGTTGGGGCGCACCTTGCCACGGTCGGTGTAACCGCTCCATTTGAGCAACGCAGCGGTGGAGGTCGAGGCGGGAGGATTCATTGTGCTTTGTAGAAACTTTCGGAATGTACGACTGACCTCGACGCAGCAATTGGAAAAACCGTTAAAATTAAAACGGTTTTAATTTCCAGGGCGTAGCGTTCACCACCGCGTTGAAACGCGGTGTTAATGAGAAGCTTTCTACAGAGCAGATTCATCGCTGCTGCTTCGGCGTTTTATCGGGAAGAATCGTCGCCAGTTCGAAATCCACGAGACAGAAGCGACCGTCGGATTGGCGATAAGTCACGTTGCGCGGGTCGGGATCGTCGTGGTGCACGCCGTAGCTTTCAAGTTCCGCGAGCAATTCCTGCAATCGTTCGTCATCGATTCGTTCCACGCGCGACCCGCAACTGGTGGTGACGATTCTCATTTCGACCGGGTCCGCTTCGAGCAGGCGCGGCACAAATTTGCACCGTTGTTGTTCCAGATATCGAAGCACCTCGACCTCATGAGCGAAACGCTCGTGGGCGTCGGGGCCGTGATAGGATTTCACGACCCGACCATCGAAGGTCAGGTTCACGGTCGAGCGGGGCGTGTCCTTAACTTTTAGCACTTCCACGAATTCTGGCACCCCTCCGGGGGAATGGCACTTAGATAAGTCCTAAAACTTTCTTGCCGAGCGGTTTGCGTCGGGTTGGTCCGGGCAGTTCGGTAAAGATCTCCTCTCTGCTTAGCTTGCGCATTTCTTGGAGTAGTTTCTGCGCCTGCTGCCAGTTTTGAATCGCCTTTTGCAAGGCCTCAAACTGTTCGCGAGAAAGCGCGACACTGACCGTTTTACCCTTCACTTTGCGCGTCCATTGGAAACAGGGACCCCCCGCACCCGGGCCACGGTTCTGAGCATACCCTTCGCTGATCCACTCCAAAGCGGCCAATTGAGCAGCCAGGTTGCGGAAGAGCCTTTTACGTTCCACCGACGTGCGCGTTTTCATCAGCGTTAATCATATTGCCTTTGTCAATAAGGGCGGTATATATACCGCCCTATGATCACTCCACTTTTCCCGCAGTTTATTCAGCGCCTCGCCGCCATGGGGCCTCGCTCCTCCCAAAAAACCCTGCGGCGGCTGCGCCAGGCCACGCTCAGCCAAATCGAACAGCGCCTCGGCGCATTTCTGCCCGTCTGCGCCCTGCAAAACAACTTTCAAAGAACACAGTCGCGAGCGGCTTTATCGCTTGTGCCGGGTCTTTTGGTCCTGGATTTGGCAAGTCCTGCAGGCCAACACCGCTTGCCGGGAGGTAGTGCGGCAGATTCAAATGATTTTTTTCTCCACGGCCAAGTGATCCATGAAGGCACCTCCGCTTACTGTCAGTCGCGCCGGAAAATCCCTCTGGCTCTGCTGCAGAGATTCATTAAAGCCAGCGCTGATGCTGCTCAAAAATGGGTTCCCCGGCCAACCCTGCTCCAAGGCCGGCCGCTCAAGGCTCTGGACGGCTCAAGCGTTCGCCTGGCGGATACCCGTCCCAATCAGAAGGCCTTTCCACAACCCCACTCGCAACGCCGGGGTGCAGGCTTTCCCATTATGAAAATTGTCTCGCTGTTCTGGATTTCTACAGGCGCAGTGCTGGACTGTATCACGGGCCATCGCTTTCAAAGTGACGTCAGCCTGGCGGCCCAGATGTTTGCAGGCTTGGTCAAAGGGGATATTGTGGTTGCCGACCGTGGCTTCGGCAGCTTCGTGATGGCTGCGTTGCTGCAACGCCTGGGCATCGATCTGATTGCGCGAGTTCCAACGACGATTCGCCACATCGACTTTCGCAAAGGCCGCAGACTCGGCCACAAAGAGGCGCTCTTTGTGTGGCGTAAACCAACAGTACGCAGTCCCTGGATGAGAGTAAGGGACTGGCTTTTGCTCCCGGACGCCTTAACCCTCCGAGTACTGCAGGTCCGAGTGTCTGTACGAAACCAACGGGTTAAGACCCTTACTTTGGCGACCACGCTGCTGGATCCAAACCCCTATCCGGTTAGGGGACTCGCCGAGGCGTACCGGTTGCACTGGCGCCTGGAAATGTGTTTTGACGACCTCAAAACCACGCTCCACATGGCGCATCTAAAGAGCAAAACGCCCACCATGGCCAAGAAAGAACTGTCCGTTTTTCTGATCGCCCATAACCTGCTGCGGTGCGTCATCGCTCAGGCAGCAACCGAGGCCCAAATTCCCGTGCGCCAAATCAGCTTCAAAGGCACACTCGACGGGTTTCGTCAGTGCGCATACGCCATTGCGCAAGCCACTTCCAGAATTAAACGAGGGGCTTTATGGGATCAGTTCAAACAATCCCTAATCAACGACGCCGTCCCGCATAGACCCGAGCGTCGGGAACCACGAGCCGTCAAACGCATCATTAAATATCCGAAACTCAACTCTTACCGCCATCGCTTCAAGGATAGGCTGAGCAGGAACAAAAGGCGCTCTTTACGCCTCGTCAAAACGTCTTCTGCCTAAATAAGTGCCATTCCCCCTCCGGGGTGCCGGTCGATTGCAAATGTATTCCGGGGGTCTCGCGGACTCGACCCCCGGCTAATATCTGGCAACCCTCCGGGTTGCTGGGCTGTTGCAAACTTTTCCCGGGGGTCTCCGTGAGTCGACCACCCGGCTAATGTCTATCAACCCTCCGGGTTGCTCGGGTTCTCCTTCGTCGACGCCGCGGCTAATATCTGCCAGCCCTTCGGGCCGAGGCAGAGCGAAAGCTGATCACGAAGCATTGAAAACTGAGCATAGTCAACGTGAAGGGTTGCCAGAAATTAGCCGGGTGGTCGAGTCGTCGAGCCCCCCGGTAACGCGGGTACAATTGCGCACCACGGAACCTCAACCCGGAGGGTTGATAGAGATTGGCCGGGTGGTCGACTGTCGGAGACCCCCGGTAAATTCGGACAAACTTGCGCACCCCGAAGGGCGTGCCAGAACCATTCGCCTAACGCAAAGTCACACGAAATATTTCGGATCGTACTCGACGCCGTTTCTCTCCAGCAATTGTTTCAGTTCATCCACGAAACTCAACGTACGATGATGCTCTTCCTGACCGGCGATGTAGCCTTTGATTGGATCTCGATGTGTGTGGCTCACGGTGAATGCTGAATAGCCTTCTTGCCACTGGAAGTAGCGGTCGTGATGGTCAGTTATCCAGACCGAAGAGGCTTTCTTTAACTCGCGGACAAAGTCGGCCAGACAATGAGTTGCTTTCGATCCCACGAGCAAGTGAACGTGATCTACCACACCCCCAACGCACTCGGGAATTCCACCCAGGCCGCGCACTGTCCCGCCGAGATATTCGTGCATTTTCGACCGCCAGGAATCGTTGATAATGGGTCGTCGCTCTTTTGTGCTGAAAACAATGTGGTAATGAAGACTTAGATAGGTTGAGCCCATGATTATGCGTCCAAGTATTTGGTTTTGGCTGATTCTGGCACCCCTCCTGGGTGCTGGTCGATTGGAAATGTGTTCCGGGGGTCTCGCGGACTCGACCCCCGGCTAATATCTGGCAACCCTCCGGGTTGCTGGGCTGTTGCAAACTTTTTCCGGGCGTCTCCGTGAGCCGACCACCCGGCTAATATCTATCAACCCTTCGGGTTGACGCAGGCCGAAAGCCAATCACGAAGGATTGGAAAGATCTGGTTTTGTGATGGGCCTCCTGGTTATCAACGTAACGCACCAAATCATCCAATTGGCTGTAACCGACGGAGAATGCGCCATAGCCTGCCTGCCAGAAGAACGAACCGTAATCAGGTCCTTGCGTTTTAATCCATGCCGAGGATGTTTTTTTGATCTTTTCCAGAAGTTCCGATTGACAGACGGTTCGGCCGAGTCGGGCGGCGATATGAACGTGGTCGGTTACACCCCCGACACGGTATGCCTCGCATTTGCAATCGCGGCACACGGAAGCAAGATAGGCATGCATTCGAGGCCGGATGGACACATCGAGCCACGGATAGCGATCTTTCGTGCTGAAGACAATGTGAAGGATTGCCTGGCTGAGGGACTGCGGCATTGGCTTTTACGATATGATGCAGGTTTTCAGCCTGCAAACGTGAATTGCCGTGATGAACCCAGGGCGGGTGCCCTGGGCTGGTATGAAACAGGCCGTTGGCCTGGGTTCTCTGCTGCGGCCGCGCACTGGCTGCCAGCCGTTCGGGCTGGGGATGGCTAAATGTTGTCAGTCTGAAATAAATTCAACAGCGATCGCGGCGAAGGCATGCGCCAAAGAAAGGTTAAAGTTTTAAATTTGCGCGCGGAACCGCCTTTTTATGCGGGATTTATGCGTTTGCTTGCTACGCGCTCGCGGCGTGGCATTTTCCCTGCTTATCGGTGTGCGCCGGTGGAATCTGAACCTTTCCCCTGCAACTAAAAAACCGTTTAACCCCGTAAGAAGAAAATGGCAAAATATAAATTAGAGTACATTTGGCTGGACGGCTATGAGCCCGTCCCGAACCTCCGCAGCAAAACCAAGATCGTCGAATATTCCAAATTTCCGAAGCTCAGCGAATTGCCCTGGTGGGGCTTTGATGGCAGCTCGACGCGCCAGGCCGAAGGCAAAAGCTCGGACTGCATGCTGAAACCCGTTGCGGTTTATTCTGATACCACCCGCAAGAACGGCGCGCTGGTAATGTGCGAAGTTTACATGCCTGACATGAAGACGCCGCATCCGAGCAATAGCCGCGCAGCGATTCTGGACGATTCCGGCGCGTGGTTTGGCTTTGAGCAGGAATATTTCTTCTGGAAGGACAATGTTCCGCTCGGCTTCCCCGGCGGCGGTGGTTATCCCTATCCGCAGGGCGAATATTACACTGGCGTTGGTTACAAGGGCGTTGGTTGCATCGCTCGTGAATTGACCGAGAAGCACATTGATCTCTGCCTTGACGCCGGCATCAACATCGAAGGCATCAATGCTGAAGTGGCGAAAGGCCAATGGGAATTCCAGATCTTCGGCAAAGGTTCCCGCACCGCTGCCGACCAGATGTGGGTGGCGCGCTATATCATGATGCGCCTGTGCGAGCCTTACGGCATCGATATCAACTGGCATTGCAAGCCGCTGGGCAAGGATGTCGATTGAATGGCTCCGGCATGCACACCAACTTCTCGACGACCCACATGCGGGAAGTCGGTGGCCAGGAATATTTCGAGAAGCTTATGGCGGCATTCGATAAATATAAAAACGAACACATCGCCGTGTATGGCCCGGACAACCATCTGCGCCTGACGGGTCTGCATGAAACGCAGTCCATCGACAAGTTCAACTACGGCGTGGCCAACCGCGGTGCGTCCGTGCGCGTGCCGCACAGCTTCGTGAACGCCGACTTCAAGGGTTACCTCGAAGATCGTCGTCCGAATTCGCAGGGCGACCCGTACGCAATCGCCAGCCGCATCCTGCAGACGATTGCCACCGTTCCAACGGGCTCGGTCAAAGGCGCGAAGAGAAATGGAAATGGCAAACTCGGCAAGCGCGAAGTCGTGGCTGCTTAAACTGATTCCCAGCTAACAGCGTTTTTCCTCCGCTATTACCTAGTGGGGATGCTCAGGCGGCGTGGACGCAAGTCCGCGCCGCCCATTTTTTGATCAACCATTACGCGGATCGCGCGTGATGTGGATAGCCTTTAGTCTGACGGCTAAGGGCCTAGATACACCATGCCGCTTTGATGGCCGTCGAGGAAAAAGCCGCGGCCTACCTGTTGCGCTTGCAAGAAAACCCCGCTGAACGGCACCACTTTTCCGGTGACTGGATTCAGAACGTGCCCTCTGAACGAACCGGACGAGGTTGCAACTTTCAGAACGAGATTGTTTGTGCCGCTGATCTTGAGAGGGGAGTCCACCGAAAATGAATTGGTGATGGCTTGGGCTGGATCTCCATTTTGAAAAATACTTTCGCCAAAGCCGTAGTTCAGCACGGAAGCGCCGTCGGTTACTTGATATGGAGAGAGCACAGCCTGCATCTGATTTGTAAAGCCTGCCGGATAAGCTTTTTTAGGCAGAGGCGGCTTAAACCAGGTCACGGTTCCGAAATCAGGCACAGGACCAGTTGAACCCTGCAATTGGAGCCAACCCAGGGCGAGACCTTTCCCGTAATAAAGTGAGACGTGAAACGGTAATCGACCGTCGTTCCCAGAAAAGGTCGTTTGGGACGCTTTGGTCCCATCACTCATGGCTACATCGAGAGTGATGCGTCCTGATGCCATCACCATCATCGTCCCAAAACTGTCGCCTCTGGGCTGAGAGTCTGAATTGGTACTGCCCGGGAGCACGAACGTGTATTTTCCAGCCTGTGGTGTCGGATTGGTTTTGGAGTTGAACGGATTGCTTTTAGCGAGAAGAGCGGCGGTCCAGGTCTCATTCGTGATCTCCCCGGTTATGGTGTCGTTATCCGCGACGAGATGAACCCAAAGCGGTGACGCGCCGGAGCGACGGATTGTGGTCCAGGCGTTTCCAGATGGATCGAATTTTCCGGAAAACGAGTAGGCACGACCCGTTGAGAAGATTTTGCCCGTGAACGCCGAACTTTTGCCGCCTGATATTGCGCAGAACCCAGAGCTCTCATAGCTCGGCTCAGATGTTTCGGAAAACAAGCCCTCGTAGGTCCTGGCGAGCTGCACGCTGGGCGGTGAACTGCCCGGCACGTGGAGGCGAAATATGCCACCCGCTCCCCCTAAGCTCGATGATGTGGTTCCGTAAAAATCTCCATTACTAGCCTGGAGTAAGCCGCCCATGGGCCAGCCGTTGGTGGCAGTGAAGGAAATGAGCGTGGTCAACTTGCCTTCGGGGGACATCTGAAAGATGGTGCCATTGTTTGGATCGGGTGGATAATTTGTGCCGCCTTGCTGCGTGGTACCATAAAAGTTGGCATCAGTGCCCAGCGTGAGGCCAGCAAAGGGGTCGGCCCCATTGTGGAGATTATCAAAGAAGCAAAGGGTCCGGAGGTTGCCGTCGGCTGTAACCTTGAACACTGTTCCGTACCCGCTGTAGTTGCTTCCGTCGAAATCTATCCCGCCGCTGGACGTTGTTCCATAAAGGCTGTTGGAAGGTCCCCACACGAGCACGCCTACGGGGAAGCAGCCGTTGGTACCTTTAAAGGAAGCAACGGTCGTCAGGACTCCATTGGTGGTAATCTTGAACACGGTACCATATCCGCTATATATGACCGAGCTGTCGAATCCGATTCCTCCGAATGCAGTGACTCCATACAGACTGCCATCCGCGGCCATGGTTAAGCCGCTATCATAAGGATATGAGCCGTTGGTCCCATCGAAACTCGCCAGGGTCACCACGCCATCTGCGGGACTCCATCTGAACACGCTGCCACGGCCCGCGTCACCGCCGAATTGAGTAGTGCCGTAGTAGCTCCCGTTCGCGCCTTCGAGCAAAACGGCGTTGGGCGATTCATTGGCAATACTGAAGGAGGTGCTGCTAAACTGGCCGGCGGCGGTAATACGGAAGAGCGTCCCAAGGCTATTCGAACCACCCTGATAGGTGGTGCCACATAAGTTGCCCGCGCTATCCTGGATTAAGCCGGCCTGCGGGTAAGCGCCGTTTGTGCTATCAAAGGATATCAGGTTGGTGAATAAGCCGGAGGTGGTCAACTCGAACACAGTTCCACTGCCAAAACTCCCACCTGCCGTAGCTGTGCCGTAGATGTTGCCATCGCGGCCCTGTATCAAAGCGGACTCCACGTAAGCGGCGTTTGTACCGTCAAACTGGGCGACGAACGTGAGGCTGACTTGGCTGTATCCCGCGCGCAGAGACAGGCCGAGAAGGAACAACGTTGCTGCCAGCAAGCGGTCACGCGGGTATTTCATAGGTAGGGAAAGGGCTTTTGTTTTCTAGCGACCTTATTGCGGGCCAGACACAGGTCGCATCCGTGTGAAAACTTCGATTCTGATTAAGATCTGTCCCTGACGCTTGTACTTTGGGGTCACGGCCTTTCACACCAAGGTTGACAGTGGCGAATGCGTGACACCTCGTAAAGCTTTAACCCGGATTTTGCACTGGGGCTATTAGGGCGTGGTATAGCTTTACCTGCGATTTTTTGAGATCGTGAAGCTCTAAGTCGGAGGAGCTTAAAAAAAGAGTCAACCCCGATCTGCTAACCATTACCGAGTCGGGACAAAGAAAACCTGCTCGATCATCGCCTCATTCAGCAGGTGCTCTTTCCGGCCATCCGGATGCAGCAGGTAAACGGCGTTCCCATTCGTGAACACGATCGCGCCATCGTCCCGAACGTCATACGCCAGCACACCGCCCGCGAGCACTTTCGTTTCGCCAGCCGAATTGCGGCAACACAGTTCCCACGACTTCGGCACCAAGTCCGCGCTCTCCTCGGGCGCCCCTCCGGGACGCTGCGCTCGCACCAGGTTTCCCCAGATCATCATCTGCCTCATGTCCAACTCCTGCTTCTTTCCGGTGCCCGATGTGAGCTGCTTTCCCGTAAATGCTGACGAAAAGAAATTCAGGAACCCAAATACCGCCGCCAGCAACCGAATCGGAAACAGCACCACATCCTTCAGCACGCGTAAGGGATGAACGTTTACTCCCTGCGAATACGGCCGGCGAATATACAGCAAGCTGCCGTCTGCCTTTGACTGCGGCGCAAGATAGTCGAACTTTGCGGATTCAACGATCGTCGTCATCTCGGCGGTCTCCATATCCAACTGCTGGATACTGAAAGGCCCCAAAGCCAGGAAATGCCCTTCGCGGTTCCGGCCAATGCCCGCGGACTGAAACAGAATCTGACGACCGCCGCCGCGGCGCCACCTCGGTGCCGTGTCGAACGAATCCCCCTCAGTCAGCTCCTTTAACCCGCCTTCACCCGCAAGCTTAACCCCGATGGTCGCCGTGCCGTTCTCGTGGAGGACGCTGAACACCATGTCACCGCTTTCTGACGACATCGACACATGCCGAATCTGCGTTCGGTTGTCGTTCCAGACTCGGCGCTCTTCCGCTCCCAGTTGTCCGACTTCCAGCAGGGCACACAAACTTCCGCTCTGCAACGAATACAACAGCGCCCCGGGATCGCGCCCGCCACAAATGCTGGTGATGGCGATCGGAATATCGCCCGTCGTTGCGGGTTTTCCCCAAAGCATGCCGCCAAATGGCGAGCCATCGCTGCCTGCTGCCTTCCACGAATGTTTCTGTTGCGCGCGCACCGCCTTTTCGCGGATCGAATTGCCATAGACACTATCAACGGTGCGTGGCACTTCCGTCCCGCGCTTCAGTCGAATCCGGTTCTGCGCGAGGTAAGCCAGTGTGATGGGCTGGGTGGTTGCTTCCGAGTTCATGCTCAGGTTCAGGGTAAGTTTTATCTGCTGCCGTCACCCAGCGCAACCTCATTGGCTTCCGGCATCCCCAATATTCCTAAGTGTGACATGTTCCACACGTCAGTAAACATTGATGAAATTGCACTTCCCTTAGTGTCACAAGGACGGGTGCCTGTTACTCTTCGAAATTGCAAAAAAGCTTCAAGGGGCTTCGGGGGAAAGCCTTTCCGGAATGATTACGCATCACTCCAGCACTCCATTGAAGCCACCTTCCAACCCTTCGTTCTCTGGCGCGACCTTCTCTAAAAATGGCATGTCCATCCTGGAAAGAACATCTTTCACTGCTTTGGCTGATTGAGATGAATGCTCCTGACCACAACAGGCTCAGGCGTTTTTGGCCTGATCCTTTAGCGACGAAGCAATAATTTGTTTGCTGGAACACTCTTTTGGTAGTATAAGGAGCAAGCACTTCAAATTCCCGGAGAGAAAAGGACAAATCACATAAATGCTGGAATAATTACACTTGCAGTTGGGATATTCGTTTCGCAGCCCGCCTCAAGTCTCTACGCTGGAGGAGCTGTAACGGCCTGGGGCTATTATTTGGATAGCAACATTCCGGAAACATATCGGCCGATGTTTGTACCGGCTGGATTGAGCAACGTGGTATCCCTCGCGAGCGGCTCGCACCACGCGCTGGCTCTCAAATCTGATGGAACCGTGGTAGTATGGGGTTCCGGCGGGAACGTGGTAACCAATGTGCCATCCAGTGTCTCAAATGTTGTCGCCATTACTGCAGGGTTTGAGGTTAGCTTCGCTTTGCGGGGCGATGGCAAAGTCATTGGCTGGGGCAACGGGAGGGGGACAGAGATTGTTCCGAGCGGACTTTCAAACGTTGTAGCGATTGCAACCCATCATGCACTGAAAGCAGACGGAACAGTGGTGGCCTGGGGCAATGACCTTCGAGGCCCGTCATCGGTTCCAGCCGGACTGGAGCAAGTGGTCGCCATTGCAGATACGGGATTTAATGGTGGCATCGCACTTAAGGAGGACGGGACAGTTTGTGCCTGGGACTGGAATGGAAATATTCTCTTGGATCTGCCGCCGGGGCTCGTCAATGTAACGGCAATCGCGCGAGGCGGCAGCCATTATCTGGCCCTTAAATCAGACGGAACAGTGGTTGCATGGGGCAACAATACGTACGGCCAGACGAATGTTCCCGAGGGGGCAAGCAATATAGTTTCAATAGCCGCTGGTGGGGCCCACAATCTGGCACTAAAAGCAGATGGAATGGTGATTGCGTGGGGTGCAGGCACGAACTACGTGCCCGGAATTGACTCGCCTGCCAAGGGACAGTCAATCGTTCCGCCGCAACTGACAAATGCAGTGGCCATTTCCGGCGGGGAAACTTTCAGTCTCGCAATCGAAGAGACTGGAGCTCCGTTCCTGAGCAGCCCGTTACTAAACAGGAAGGTCGGTGAGGGAACCCACACTGTAATGAGGATCTCGGCAGTGGGCGCAGGATTGAATTACCAATGGCAGTTCTTCGGAACAAACATTCCAGATGCTACCAACAGTTCACTCAGCATTCCCGAAACGCTCTTGAGCCATGCTGGCCCTTATTCGGTCGTTGTTTCAAACACTCGGGGTTCGGCAGCGAGTTCCAATATCCTGGAGGTGGTTCCAATTCTCATCACTTCCAACCCGGCGAAGACGTTCGCATTCATGTGGGGAGACGCTACCCTAAGCGCCATTGCCCACGGCCGCGAACCACTACTGTTCCAATGGAAGTTCAATGGCGCTAACATAATCGGGCAGACGAACAGCTTCCTGCAACTCACCAACCTGCAGCTCAGCCAGGCTGGTGATTACTGGGTCGTCGTAACAAACGGAGTTGGTTTCGCAGTAAGCCAAAGTGCCAACCTTGCACTTTCGCAGGTTGCGGTATGGGGTGGACGTAATGGACCACAGACGATCCCCGAAGGATGGACAAATATCCTTGCCATCGCCGCAGGAGACGGGAGCATGGTTTTGCGATCAGATGGGACGGTATCTGCTGTCGGGCGTAACGTGCCGAACGGCTGGACTAACGTGCCGGCCGGCTTGAACAATGTTGCGGCAATCGCCGCTTCTCAAACCGAGTCCTGCGGTATGGCCCTTCGAACAAACGGCACGGTAACAGTATGGGGTGATAACAGTTATCATCAGAACTTGATTCCACAAGGCTTATCAAATGTCGTGGCGATCGCAACTGGCGCGGGACAATGTCTGGCGCTCAAATCGGATGGAACAATTACGGCCTGGGGGGATCGGACCGACATTCCATCCGGGTTTTCCAACATCGTAGCCATGGCGGGAGGCTTCGTGAATAAGTTGCTGCTTACTGGAAACGGAGAGGTCCTATCATTCGGGAACCTGCAACCTCCAACTAACTTAACTCATATCATCGCAATTGCCGCGGGTTTTCAGCACAACATGGCACTGAGAGAAGACGGAACAATTGTCGCATGGGGCGACAACAGCGCAGGTCAAACAAATGTTCCCGCGGGCCTTTCCAATGTGGTGGCTATCGCTTGTGGCGAGTATCATTCCGTAGCCCTAACACGCGACGGCAGAACTGTCGTTTGGGGAAATAACGGCTATGGCCAGACCAATCTTCCGTCCGGGCTGCCTCAAACGATCGCCATTTCGGGGGGTGCCTACCACAACCTTGCGCTGGTTGGTGGGCATCCGCCAGTTCTTACAACTCAATTGACTAACCTCGTCAAGACTGAAGCTGGCTTCCGACTTTCGTTGCCAACACAGAGCGGATGTGTTTATCGGCTCGAGTACAAAAATTCACTGGAAGAAACTAACTGGAACGCGTTACCGCTTGTTGCCGGAAATGGAGGTTCGGTTGTGCTGACAGATGCTACAGCCACAAGCTCGCAGCGGATTTATCGCGTCCGTCGGTGGTAGGAGTGGCTCCTTCTTCGTTTACTTTGTCTCCTTGGCGATCTAGCCGTTCGAAGGTTCCGGTCGCGTTTGCTTCTCGCCCCTTCGTTTTCTCAGCGAACTTCTGTAAAAGGTTTAAAGTCACCAGCTCATTCAGAAAACAGCAACTCAATGGCTGATTGCAAATTGGGCTCTTCTCCTGGAAAATGGCGGCATCTGTGGCTATCGAATCCATGAATAATCCAAAACCAAGCCTTGATGATTTGCGCATTGAGCGCAGGGCTCCGGCTCGGGGCGGCTCACGCCTCTGGGTTTGGATTTTGCTCATCCTGCTTGTCCTGCTGGGACTGGCGGCCTTCTGGTGGTTTAACCAGCCCAAGGCCATCCAGGTGCGCACAGTGACGGCCCGCGAAGTGGCACCCGGGGCCAGCGCGGAGCGCACGGTGCTCAATGCCTCCGGCTACGTCACCGCCCGGCGCGCCGCGACGGTTTCCTCGAAAGTCACTGGCAAGGTCCTGGAGGTGTTTATCGAGGAAGGCAAAAAAGTCCACGAAGGCCAGGTGCTCGCCCGGCTGGATGACACCAACGTAAAGGCCAGTTTGCACCTGGCGGAGGCGCAACTCGGTTCGAGCAAAGCCGCGCTGGAAGAGACTAAAGTCCGGATTACCGAAGCGGATAAAACCCTGCGGCGTACCGTGGACCTGGCAAAAAACAGCATCTCCGCCCAGTCCGAGCTCGACCACGCCGAAGCCGAAGCCGCCTCCCTCAAAGCCCGCCTCGAACAGCAGAAAGCCGATGTGCTCGTGGCCGAGAAGACGGTGGCGAGCTGGCAGCAACAAATGGAAGACACGGTCATCCGCGCTCCGTTTTCAGGAATGGTCACCTCCAAGAACGCGCAACCCGGCGAAATGATTTCGCCCATCTCTGCCGGCGGCGGTTTCACCCGCACCGGCATTTGCACGATTGTCGATATGGACTCGCTCGAGATCGAAATCGACGTAAATGAAAGCTTCATCAACCGGGTGCAACCCAACCAACCGGTGGAAGCCACGCTGGATGCCTACCCGGAATGGAAAATTCCCTGCAAAGTCATCGCGATAATTCCGACGGCCGATCGCCAAAAATCCACCGTCAAGGTGCGCGTTGGATTTGATAAGATCGAATCACGCATCCTGCCGGAGATGAGTGTGAAAGTTGCTTTTCACGAAGCCGCCACAAAGTCAGCCACAGCCGTAACCAGGGCAATCATCGTGCCCAAATCCGCCGTGCTTCAGCAGGACTCCAAAGACGTCATCTTTGTTGCCAACAATGGACGCGCCGAGCGCCGCGCTGTCTCGGTGAGCAGCGCCGGCTCCGAAGATGCCACGTTATCGAGCGGACTCTCTTCGGGTGAACGTGTCATTATTGATGCGCCACCCAACCTGACCGATGGCGCGCGAATTCATGAGTCCAGCCCGTGAGTTCTGCTCTACAAAACCGCTTTCACTTTATATTTGTTAAGCTGTCCGCCACGAACCAAAATCGACCACCTTTATGACCGCCGAAACCAACGGAGTTCTCGTTAATGTCGATAATGTGGAGAAAGTCTTCCGCCGGGGTTCGGAAGAAATCCACGTTCTCTCGCAACTGAATCTCAAAGTTCCGAAGGGCGAATTTCTCGCGCTGATGGGACCGTCCGGCTCCGGTAAAAGCACCTTGCTCAACCTCATCGGCGGGCTGGATCGGCCTACGCGCGGCACAGTTAGCATCTCGGGCGAACGGGTCGATGAACTCTCGGACCAGAAACTGGCCGATTGGCGCGCGCGACACATTGGCTTTGTCTTTCAGCTCTATAACCTGCTGCCCGTGCTCACCGCCGAACGCAACGTGGAACTGCCGCTGCTGCTCACCCACTTATCCAAATCCGAGCGCAAAAAGCATGTCGAAACCGCGTTGAACATGGTGGGCCTTGGACATCGCCTGAAGCATTTCCCTCGCACCATGTCCGGCGGTGAACAACAACGCGTAGGCATCGCCCGGGCAATTGTGACTGACCCCACGCTGTTGCTGTGTGACGAACCGACTGGCGACCTCGACCGGAAATCCGGGGACGAGATCCTCGATCTGCTGCAGGCGCTCAACAAGGAACACGGCAAAACGATTGTGATGGTCACACACGACCCACACGCCTCGGCCCGCGCCTCGCGTACCGTGTATTTGAACAAAGGACAGTTGACCAACGAGCAAGCCAAATGAAATTCTTCCCCCTCATCTGGAGCAACCTCAAGCGCAAGAAATTGCGGACGGCGCTCACCATGCTGTCGATCGTGATGGCCTTCATTCTTTTTGGGCTGCTCTCGTCCGTTAAACAAGCTTTCACCGGCGGCGTCAGCATGGCCGGCGCGAACCGTTTGGTCGTCCAACACAAGGTCTCCATTATCCAACTGCTGCCGCTCACTTACAAAGCCCGCATGGAAAGCCTGCCCGGCGTATCGTTAGCCACTCACCAAACGTGGTTCGGCGGAAAATTCGAGGGCCAGCCCAAAGTCTTCTTCATGCAATGCCCGGTTGACCCGGAAGATTTCCTGAGCATGCATCCGGAAATGGTGATTTCTCCTGAGGACAAACAACGTTGGCTGCAAACCCGCATCGGCGCGATTGTCGGCTCCAGCACGGCCGAACGTTTCAAATGGAAAGTGGGCGATAAAGTCAAAATCACGACCCCGATCTGGCGCAAACCCGATGGCAGCCAGGATTGGGAATTCGAGATTGCCGGAATCTTCGGCGCCAAAGAAAAAAACGCCGACACCATGTCCATGTTTTTCCGTTACGATTATTTTGATGAAGCGCGGATGGGCGGCAAAGGCCAGGTCGGCTGGTACACGGTTCGCGTGAAAGACCCGAACCAGGCAGCGGAAGTTGCGAAAGCTATCGATCGCGAATTCGAAACTTCGGAAGAACAAACCAAAACCGCTCCCGAAGCCGCCTTTGCCCAGGCCTGGGCAAAACAGATCGGCAATATTGCGCTCATCGCCTCCTCCATTCTGGCCGCAGTGTTTTTCACGATCCTGCTCGTGACGGGCAACACGATGTCTCAAAGCGTGCGCGATCGCACCGGCGAGTTGGGCGTGCTGAAAACGCTGGGCTTCACGAATGCGCAGGTCCTCACGCTCGTAATGGCGGAGTCGTGTCTATTGTCCGGACTCGCCGGTCTCATGGGATTAGGACTCGTCTCTTTGATTGTCCCGGCCGTGGGCAAAGCCCTGGCTACGATGCTGCCGTTGTTCTTTTTCCCGCCGCGTGATTTGGTGATCGGCATTGTCATTTGTCTGGCACTCGGTGCCATCACCGGAATTTTTCCAGCCATCGCCGCGATGCGGCTCAAAGTCGCCGACGCCCTCCGCAGAATGTAACCGATACTCCTATGGGTCTTTTTAATTGGATTTCCCAAATTACCGCGATCACCAAATTCGGTCTACTGAGCATTCCGCAGCGTCTCGGTTCGGTGGCAGCGGCGTTCATCGGCATCGCCGGCGTGGTAGGCGTGCTCGTGAGCGTCTTGTCCATGGCCGCCGGTTTTCGCTATGCCATGGTGGCGTCCGGTTCTCCGGATTCCGCGATTGTTCTGCGGAGTGGCGCCGATAACGAAATGGTCAGCGGCTTTGGTCGCGACGAAACCCGGCTCATCGCCGACGCACCCGGAGTCGCGCGCAATCCCGATGGCCCCCTGGCCTCCGCCGAGTTGTTCGTCATCATCAACCTGCCCAAACGCTCCAGCGGCACGGACGCCAATGTCCCGCTCCGGGGTGTGGAACGCGCCGCCTTTCAGGTCCGCGAAAAATTCAAAATGGTCGAGGGCCGTCCCTTCGAAGCCGGCAAAAATGAAATCATCGTCGGCGTGGGCGCCGCGCGGGAATTTTCCGGCCTGGACGTAGGCAAGCGGCTGAAAGTTGGCAAAAATGAATGGGATGTAGTCGGCATGTTCTCCGCGGGCGGCGGCTCGGCGGAATCCGAAGTTTGGACCGATGCCAGCGTGCTGCAGGCCGCCTACCATCGCGGCACGAGCTTCCAATCCGTGTCCGCAAAGCTGATGTCTCCCACTGCTTTCGATCAATTCAAAGATGCGCTCACCAGCGATCCGCGCTTAAGCGTAAAAGTGCTGAAGCAGGCGGATTACTATGCCGAGCAATCCACGATTCTAACGAACCTGATACGAATTTTGGGAACTGGCATCGGTGTGGTGATGGCGCTGGGGGCGGTTTTCGGCGCACTGAACACAATGTACAGCTCCGTCTCTTCGCGAACGCGCGAAATCGCCACCCTGCGCGCCCTCGGTTTCGGCAGCGGAGCCGTGGTGGTGTCGGTGATGCTGGAATCGCTTTTTATCGCGCTCATCGGCGCAGTAATCGGCGGCGCCATCGCCTACGTCGCGTTCAATGGATTTCATACCGCCACCGTGAATTGGCAGAGTTTTAGCCAGGTCACTTTTGCTTTCCACGTGACTTCCGAGCTCCTAATCGAAGGAATCATCTGGGCTTCCGTGATCGGACTCATCGGCGGGCTCTTTCCCGCGATTCGCGCAGCCCGGTTGCCGATTGCCTCCGCCCTGCGCGAGCTCTGAGCTACTTTTCGTGGATGTCGCTCACCCGCACGCTGGTGGTTTTACCATCCACAACCAAAGCTTTGAATTGCCACTCGGCATTCGGTTCCATGACCGGGTTATAATCCCTGGCCAAGCCGATTTTATCTCCGCTCGCGTTCAGTAATTCCAAATCGATCTGAACTCCAAATCGCTGCCGGTTGGTAAGGTTTGTTGCCGTCCCGATCGCATAAACGACTGAGCTGCCGGCCAGCTTTTCCAGAGTCACGCGACCCACGCGAAAGTCATTCGTCACGAAAAATTCCTCCGCCCTCCCCTGCCCCACCGCATCCACCTGCGAAGCCGCCGGATTTGAGCTCGCATGTGGTTTGTTGCCTGTCACCAGGTGCTGGGCTTGCTTCAGGGCAATGACCGCCCCAATTAATCCCAATACCAAAATCGTCAGGGCGACGATCGTGCCGACAATGATGCGTTTCGGAACCAACGACTCCTGCTTCGGGGTTTCCAGCATCAATTCGGTGGGCTGGCCACAATGCGGACAATCAATCGTTGTGCCAATCCCATCCGCCGGAAACTCCAGCCGACCCCCGCAATGCTCGCATTCGCCCTTAAGAAACTTGATATTGCTCATTATTTGGCACCGATCCTGCAATTTTTGCGAAACCTGTAGCTGTTCTCCAGCGTCCATTATGGTATTGATACAGTTGCAATTATGAACTCCGACAACAAGCTTATCCCGGACCATGCCCCGCGGCTCGAGGATCATTTTGTGACCCGCCGCCAGTTCCTGCACCGCGTGGGAATGGGCTTTGGCGCCCTCGGCCTGGCAACGCTGCTGGGTGAGAACATGTTCGGAGGTTCGACCGAGGCCCGGGCCATGGAGGCAGCTTCCCTCCTGCCCCGCCAACCGCATTTCCCCGCGAAAGCCAAGCACGTGGTGCACATTTTCGCCCAGGGCGCCCCTTCCCACGTCGATACCTGGGACCCGAAACCCGCCCTCGCGCAATATGACGGCAAGAGCATTCCGGGCCACGACGGAGTGGCCATGGCTTCGCCGTTCAAATTCACTGCGCGCGGCAAATCCGGCATCGAAGTCAGCGAAGTCTTTCCGAAGTTCGGCGAGTTAGTCGATGACCTGGCAATCATTCGTTCCATGTACACCGACATCCCGGCGCACGAAGTCGCCACGGTTTACATGAACACTGGCTCCACGAGGCTGGCGCGGCCGAGCATCGGGTCGTGGGTGTTGTATGGACTCGGCACGGAAAATCAAAACATGCCCGGCTACGTCTCGCTCCGGCCGGGCGGCACTCCCCCGGGCGGCAGCTCCAACTGGCAGGCGTCCTTTCTTCCTGGCGTTTACCAGGGCGTGAGCATTAATACCAAAGTCCCGAACGTTAACTCGCTCATCGAAAATATTCGCAACCAATATACCTCGTTGCCCGAGCAACGGCGCCAGCTCGACCTCGTCCACAAACTCAACGAAGTGCATAGCCAAAATCTGCAGAAGGACGCGCAACTGGAAGCCCGATTGCAGGCCTTCGAAATGGCTTTCAAAATGCAGACGGAGGCGACCGATGCGTTCGATATCAACAAAGAACCGCAAAGCATGCGCGAAGCGTATGGCCGCACGAGCCAGGGAAATCAATTGCTTATCGCGCGCCGCCTGATTGAACGGGGAGTGCGCTTTGTGCAAGTGTGGGCGGGAGGTTGGGATCATCATCAGGATATCGAAGATCGCCTGCCCGAACGCGCCAAAGAAATTGACCAGCCCCTGGCCGCATTTATTGCCGACCTGAAACAGCGCGGGTTGTTCGATAGCACATTGGTCGTGTGGGGCGGTGAATTTGGCCGCAAACCAGTGCGCGATCGCAATGGGAACGACAACCCCGGCCGCGATCATAATGCGAAAGCCTTCACCACGGTGCTCACCGGCGGCGGAGTTCGCGGCGGCATCGTGCACGGCGCCACGGATGAATTCGGCGGCGCCTCCGTGCAGGACAAGGTCCATATCCACGATTTGCACGCGACCATCCTCGCGCTGCTCGGGTTCGATCACACCAAACTGACTTACCGCTACAACGGCCGTGACTTCAGGCTCACTGATGTCGCCGGGCAAGTGGTCAAACCCATCCTGGCATGAACCTCGTAACGCGCGCGCTGATTTTGGGTCTCGGTTGCTTTGGCCTGCACTTGAGCCTGCACGCCCAGGAATTAACTCCCGCGCAGATTCAGTTTTTTGAAAACCGCATCCGCCCGGTCCTGGCGGAGAATTGCTACAAGTGCCACAGCCAGCAGGCAGAAAAGGTGAAAGCGCGATTGTTTCTCGATACGCGCGATGGCTTGCTGCAAGGCGGAGAAACCGGCCCGGCCATCGTGCCTGGCGCTCCGGAGAAGAGTCTGCTCATCAAGGCCGTTCGCTATACCGATGCCGATTTGCAAATGCCTCCCAAAGGCAAAAAGCTTTCCGATGCGCAGATTGCCGATCTCGAAGCATGGGTAAAAATGGGAGCGCCCGATCCGCGCGTCCCCACGGTCGCGCAAAAAAACTGGAGCGACCCGGGCAAAAAACATTGGGCCTGGCAGCCGGTAAGCCATCCGGCGGTGCCGGAAGTGAAAGACGCCGCCTGGTGCAAAACACCCGTGGATCATTTTATTCTGGCTAAACTGGAGGAGAAGGAGCTCAAGCCCAATCCCATGACCGACAAACGAACGTTGATCCGCCGGGCGACGTTTGATCTCATTGGGCTGCCACCCACTCAGCAGGAGGTGGAGGATTTTGAGAATGACACCTCACCGGACGCTTTTGCGAAAGTGGTTGACCGACTGCTCGCTTCACCGCATTACGGCGAGCGCTGGGGCCGCCACTGGCTGGACGTCGCCCGATACAGCGATACCAAGGGACAGATCAAACGCAACCGGGAAGACCCTGCCTATCCCTACGCGTGGGGCTATCGCGATTACGTCATCCAAAGCTTTAACGAAGATAAGCCCTATAACTATTTCATCATGGAACAGATTGCGGCGGATCGGCTTTCCACGACCGCCCGCAATCCCACCAATCTTACCGCGCTGGGGTTTTTGACGCTGGGCGATCGTTTCATGGAAATGCCCAACGACATCATTAACGATCGGATCGATGTCGTGACGAAGGGCTTCCTCGCTTTAACGGTTACCTGCGCGCGTTGCCACGACCATAAATTCGATCCCATTCCCACGAAGGACTATTATTCCCTGCACGGAATTTTCGCCAGTTGCAAGGAGCCGGCCAACGAACCGGTGATTTCAAAAATCGTGGCTGGACCGGAATACAGCGATTACTACAAAAAGCGGATGGACCTGGAACGCGAGCGCGAAACGCTGGAAGCCAAACAACGGGAACTCCGTCGAACCAAAAATCGGCAGGGCATCAAACAGCTTCAAAATGAGATGCGCGCCAACCAAAGCGCCGTCACGAAACTCGAATTGACGCATCCAGCGGCTCCCCAACGGGCCATGGTCCTGGAAGACCTGCTCAAGCCTCACGACTCTCCGGTGTTCATCCGCGGTGATGCGGGCAATAAAGGAGCTCTGGTGCCTCGCCGATTTCCGGAAATTCTCTCCGGCACTAATCGCCCCGCATACACAGAGGGCAGCGGACGAATTCAACTCGCTCTCGCCATCGCCAATACCAACAACCCGGTAACGGCGCGCGTAATGATTAACCGGATCTGGATGCATCACTTCGGGGAAGGGTTCGTGCCCACGCCCGATGACTTTGGCACCATGTCCGAATCGCCCAGCCATCCCGAACTACTGGATTATCTCTCCGCGCAGTTTATGAAGGAGGGTTGGAGTATCAAAAAAATTCACCGGCTGATCATGCTTTCGAGCGTTTACCAGGAAAGCAGTGTAAGCAACCCGCGTTACGCGCAGGTCGATCCCGGCAATCGCTTCCTGTGGCGGGCGAACGTGCGCCGCCTGGAATTTGAACCGTTGCGGGATTCCCTGCTCGCCATCGGTGGAACCCTCGACCCGGCTATGTATGGCCGCCCGGTTGATCTCGAGCAGGAGCCGTATTCAAATCGACGCACCATTTATGGCCGCATTGATCGCTCGGATGTGGCCGATGTACTCATGAACTTTGATTTCGCCAATCCCGATCTCCCGAGTGGCCGCCGCCACGAAACCACCGTGCCACAGCAGGCGTTGTTTTTGATGAACAGTCCGCTCGTCATCGAATGTGCCAAACACCTGGTGGCACTGCCCGAATTTACGAAGTGTTCCGATGATGACGGCCGCATCAAATTCCTTTATGAGCGCATTTACCAACGCTCCCCTACGGCACAGGAGGTGGCACTGGGCGAAGAATTTGTTACTCAACCACAGGAAAAACCGGAGCAAGTCATTCAAACGGTCGCGAACGAACCGCTCGATCGCCGCGCGATGAATCAGAAAAAAGGCAAGAAGCAGCAGCAACGAAATGTCGCGCAGTTCAAAAAGCGCCCTCCCCTAAAAACCTGGGAGGAATACGCGCACGCGTTGCTGCAGGCGAACGAGACCTCCTTCATTAATTAGCCCTTGGCGCGTCCGCTCAGGAAGTGCTAAGCTGTGCTCGACTCCTTAATTTTCAAAATCTCCCTGGCTTCGAGCACTCCTGGCGCAGGCCGTCCAAATTCGCTCGCGGTGACGCGGGCCAAAGCAACGAGTTGCCGCCAGCGATACGCCGGACGTGTGCTGGCGAACTCCTCACTAACCGTGCGGTAATATTTCTCGGCGTGCAACGCTCCGTCCTCACTCACGGCAAAGCGGAGCAGCAAGTCAAACACTGGACGCGGTGCGAATCCCGCCTCACCGTAGCGATGCACTGCCGCCGCCGCATGACCTTGCTGATTCTGCCGAATCGCCTCGGCCGTGAGACGCAGCAAACTTTCCGCATCTTTCCCTTCCAACCCCGCCAAATGATTCTTATACGGAAGCGGCTGCCAGTTCAGGAAATCACCCCCGCGCCCGGCCCGGTCCAGCGCCACCTGGTAAGCGCCCAGGATCAGACAGGCAAACGTGTTGCGCGCGTTGCTCACACGAGCCAGGTTGCGCCACGCACCGGCTGAATCGCACGCATGCACCCCGATGCCATCTCCATGGACGCTGCCCGGAGGTTTGCCCGGCGACTCCTCTCGCGGTGAACGTCCCAGATCCCGCAGCACCAATTGATTCGCCGCCAGGGAAATCGCCTCTCCTATATTATCCGGCGAAAACCCTTCAGCCAGCGCCGCGCCTGCCGCATGCGCCGCCTGCTCGGGACTGGATTTGAATAAGGTTTCACTCAATTCTTCCACCCATTTGTCGTCTGCCTTCCGGTTTCCCGGAGTTCGGTCCAGCAAATGATGCTGTTCCAGCACCGCGGGCAACACCGAGCGCGCTTCGGTACTCTTTCGCCCGGACGGGTAATTTTCGGCTTTCACACAGTACCGGACCGATTGCCGAAGCAGAGTTTGCGCCTGGTCCCGGCCGATCAATTCCATCAGGTCCCACGCGCGATACGGCAACACGACACGATGCACTTCGGTGTCTTCCTGCACGGCATACAGCAACTGGTTCAGTGCCTCATCCACGCCGTCCTGCGCGATCAGGGCAAAAGTTTGTTCCGCCTCGTTGACATCTCCATGGTGGATCGCATTGACCATCGTTTCCGTCCGTGCTGCGCCTTGCGGCAGCTTCGCCGGCGCGACCGCGTGGAGCACTTCGGCTTTTCGTCCGCCACGTTCCTGAATGCGATTGGTATTTCGATATAATACCTTGAACACTGGCAACGGCTGGCTCGGCTCGGGAAGCTCCTCCGCCATGTGCATGGCCGGCCCGAGCGCCATCACCGTATGAAAGCCGACATAATCTTCGCCGCCGAACGTGCGGGCATTCGCCAACGCTCCCGCCTGGATCATCTTGCGAAGACTCACCCCGCTTTTTAACTTCTCTCCGAGGCCCGATATTAACTTATCCACCGGAGTTTCCTGCATATAGCAGACAAGATCTTCCAGCGGTCCGAAATTCAGCGGCTCAACAATTTCACCGGCAAACGCGCTGCCCAAATTCAACTCGCTGGCCACGCTCGCGCCTACGCTCGCCACAAGCATCCCTCGCCCTACATCGGACAGAAACGCGCGACGACTTTTGCGTTGGAACGGTGAACCCTCCTCAAGATTGGCTTTATGGGTCATAGCCCATTCCTTACTCCCAAGGTGCCCTCGGGTCAAGGCGAACTCATGTTGAATTGAGTTAAAGTAATGTAGACGCCTCTTCGCAATCCCCCAACTTCGTTCGCGCCGCTTGCAAACTCCAATTGCCAAATCAACGTCTCCCTCTAAAGTCCTTTCCATGCGCAATCTCCTCTTCCTTCTGATTGCAATCTCCCTTTCCCGCGTTTCTGCCGCGCCGGCGCCAGGCCAGAAATTGCTCGTCATTGCGCCGGAAACTTTTCATGCCGCTTTGCAGGAGTTCGTCGCTTACAAAAAGAACCTCCTCCCGACTGAGTTGGTTTCTCTGGAAAAGGTACTGAAATCCTCGCCCGGTTACGACGACCCGGAAAAGTTGAAGCGTTTTCTCTTTACCGAATGGAAAACGCACCAGGCGCATTACGTGCTATTGGTGGGCGATGTGGATGTTTTGCCCGTCAGATTCATGGTCCTGGATCGGGCCACGCCTGCCGCTTTTGATTACGCTTTCTACCCCAGTGATCTTTATTATAGCGATTTGGCGAGGGCCGACGGCAGCTTCGAAGACTGGAACGCGCGCAAGGACGATTTCCACGCCGGCTACTTTGGCGAAGTGCGCGGCGAAAAAAATAAGAGCGATCCCATTAACTACGATCAAATTGATTATCGACCCGAGATTGCCGTGGGTCGTTGGCCCGTCAGCACCGCGGAGGAGGTTTCGCGAGTCGTCGCCAAAACCATTGCTTATGAGAAGCGGATTTTGTCCGGCCAACCCGCCCGGCAGCCACGCGCAGGTTTTATTTCGGTGGGCGGATGGGTCGATAGCCGCGGGCTGCTTCAAAAGCTAGCCACCGGACTCGGTGAGCAGTGGAAAATTGAGAAACGCTTTTACTCCGACAGCAAGGATGACGCCTCCACCCCGCCGCCGAATCACGAGCAAATACGCTCCCTGCTCAACCAGGGCCTAGACCTCGTCGTTCACGCCGGCCATGGCCAGTCGGACGCGTGGGAGCAATGCTTATCGGTGCGCGACCTGCAGCAACTCACCAATGCCAGCAGTGTCCCGGTTGTCATTTCAGCCGGATGCAGCACCGCGTATTTTGCCCCTTTGCCGCCTTACGACGGTTACATCGATGTCTCGGGCGAAGAACACAAGGGGACTGATCATGACGAGGTATTTTCTTCCCCGCCCGCGCCGCCCTCACCTTATCAACGCGGACGTTACAATCCGACAGGATTGGGCGAGCAACTGCTTAAGCAAAGCACCAATGGAGCCGTCGCCTACATTGGCTGCAATACTGGCAGCCAACCCTGCGCGCTGACTTTAGTGGAAGGATTCCTCGGAGCCATCGCCTCTTCCCCGCAACCGCGCCTGGGTGATTGCTGGTCCGACGCCATTCGGTTTTATTACACGCAGGAGCGCCTGGCTGATTTAAAACCCAATAATGATTGGTACCCGCCGAGTATTTTTTTCCAAGGAATGAAATTCATGCTCTTTGGCGACCCAAGCTTGCCCATGCCCATTGGTAAGGTGCTGCAACAGCCCTGACCGATCCTGGCAATTTCATTCCTCGCGACGTGTGAAAGTGACGCTGGGATAGACCCCCAGCACGTTGCCTTTTTCATCAGGCCGAATCCACTGCAAGGTCCCGGGCTCTTTGCTATTCGTGCGAAATCGCCGAAAATCGAAATGCCAAAGCTCCGCCGGCGCGACCGGAGAAAGTAAAAACTCGCGCTTCTGTTCGTCCCACTTCCATTTTCCTTTTTGCGACAGACACCCTAACGGCCCACAAGGCGCAATTTGCACCTGATATTCACCGTTCGTATTGAACTTCATACAAATACTCGGGCTCACTTCGCTGGCTGATACATAAACCCCGACCGGCGGTTTAGTTGTGGCCACCAGATTGCTTTGAGCTGCCACTTTGAATGAAGCGCCCAGAATAAGGAGAACGCCCAACATCCACGACCGACCGATATACGCTTGATGTCTCATTGGCATAAACTATCCGCTCCCGAATTGAGTAGGCTGGCTCGGGGGGACGGAGAATGCTAACATAACACGCCATCCGGCGTCCACTCTCCGCAGTCGAGGCTTGCAGAACCTCCTTTCCTTGTGAGTCTCCACCACTATCAATAGCTCATTTCGCATGAGAAGCATCAGCCACCTTTTTATTGCAGCAGCGGTCGTGTCTGGGTGCGCCCATCACAGCAGCAGAGATCCCCTGGAGATCGAGCACAGATTTCCTACGACGACAGGAATGGTGATGGCAAAGTTGATCTTGAAAAGCACCAGCAACCCGGAATTTCCGACGCCGATTGGGAGTTGCGCGATGACGATTATGACGGCCGGTACGAGAAAAACATTCTTTACGGTTACGCAGTGACGGAGTCAAAAGTGGATATCGCGATTCCGGCAGGCGTTAAGATTGAGAAGGACTCTAATGAGGTTCGCCCGCGGTAGGGACGGTCACAGTGAGGTTTAAGGAATCTCGTAATAGTGCCGGGCAGTCGCTCTTGGTATTCCATCCTGCACTAGGAGTTCAACTTGGTTGCTGACAAAGCCCGCCCAATTCTTTTCCGGAATGATCTGCATCGAGCCATCCAGTAAGCACACTTCGCGCAGGAGCGGTCCCCACGGTCTGTGGAAATGGTCACCTCCTGGAGAGGATTTCTTGTCCCAAAGAATGGCGATTTGCGGATTGTTCTTCTCCGTAAGACCCTGGATGTAAATCCGACTGCACTGTTGCTCCGCAATGCGAGCTCCAGTTTTCAGTGCTTTTCTGAAGAGCGAACCATCATCTCCGGGCCCCGTAATCGGGCCTGTGCTGTACAGACCATTTGTATCACCCAAGTACTCAGCTCTCATCAAAAGTAATAGAGCGTTACCAAATCCGTTCGTGTCGTAGGGCAAATTACCTTGGTTATCAAGGGCGTATGTTCTTAAAGCTAATCCGGCCTGCTTGATGCAGTGTTCATGTGTGTGGAATACGTTGAACACAGCCATACTGATGTACGCTGCTACGAGAAAGATTGGGATAAGAATGACTAAACCGATAATGACCCGTTTCTTTCTTCGTGTCATAAGTCCAAGAATATCTCGAACCGGGCTGGGTCGCCAGATACAAAGGAAAATCGGCGCCCTAGAAGAAAAATGGTGCCCCGGCTAGGACTTGAACCTAGAACCAATTGATTAAGAGTCAACTGCTCTGCCAATTGAGCTACCGAGGCAACCTGCAGGCGAAAAAGATTGAGGTTGGAAGCCCAAATGTCAAGAACGCGAAGCTCACTTCGCCGAGTTAAATCGGTTCCGCGAATAACTTAGAAACGATTCTCGCGTGCTCGCCACAACGCGACTTGTCGATGGATGTCCCCACACGCGCTGGTCCAAAGACCGCAGTTCAACGAGGGCTTGGCGTCTTTCACCAAGTTTCAACCAAAGCTCGGCACTCTTAATTCGGATGGCATCCTTTAACGTTAATTTCTGGCCAGAACTCATAACGAATCCCAGCCTAGGCATCCGATCATTTAGGGATATGGGGGAAAACCCTCCTTAACAGCCGCTTAGGAACCCATCATTCATTGATTCCCCAACCCTCACGTGGCCTGTCATCGAACCCTCGCCTCCGCGGGTTGGTAGAGCTCAAAGGTATGAAGCAAGCAGCGGTGGACCGCGGTTTGGCAGCGCTGCTATGCGAGAAAAAATCCATCCCGGCTCGCAGCGCTGCTTCCTGCATGACCTTCAAAATTCTTTCTGATTCGGCCGCGCAACTATCCTCCCCCGTGAGCGCGACGAGAGCCCTCGCAGTAACTCCTCGAACTGCACTGAGCTTCGCAAGCCACAACTCGAAATTTGGATTAAATCCATAGCTCGCCGAAAACGCAATTATGATAAGATGGGATTCTGCGGCCTCCCAGGTCACATGCCGGCTCAAACGCGGGTCTTCCAATTCCTGGAGCTCCCAGAGATTGGGATGAACCACCATCCCTGTCCGCTCGGGGGCGGCTAAACGATGGCACAGTTCCACGGCCCTTTTCTGCGCTTCCAGATTTTCGTAGAGCACGAGAATTTTTAATTCCGGCACGGCCAGATACTCGGGCTTTGCCTGAAACAGTTCCGCGATTGTTGAGTTTCGCATCGGTCGGGCACGTTAAGCTGTGCCGGGGCTTTTACTTGTTTATGGAACGAGTTCGTTGCATCAATCCGCTATCACCTGCTTAAATCCACTGCCAACGGTTTGCTACACGTTATTTGTCAGACACTGCTCATTTGTTGTTCGCACGAGCCCGACCCTGCCGCAATCATAGTTCACGCAACTCGCGTAAGTCCGGGAAGTCCGCCAACATCCTCCGGGTGCCCTGCAACCGATTCAACATGACGCGGGCCACCCGCTTCATGAGTTCGTAGCCGAATCTGGAATCTGTTTCACACTCCGCTCGCAATGGCGCCGCCATGAGCAGCAACGCTTCCGTGTTTTCCAAGGTCCTCGCAGTAAACTGCCAGTAATAAGGAGGAAACAACCATGACCAGCCCAACACTTCCCCTGGCCCGAGGGTCTGCAACACCGTGGCCCCTCGCTCTCTCCGCCAAACTTCCACTCCTACCCTGCCCTGTTGGATTAAATAAAACCGATTCGCAGGGTCGCCCTGCTGCAAAATAATTTCTCCCGTGTAAAAATGGTCCAGCACCGCACAATCGCTTAAAATCCGTTGCTGGTGCGGGCTCAGGTCAGCCGAAAAAGGATGTTTTTGAATCAGCGCATCAACGGAAACTTCCCTCGTTGCTAATGGCAGAGTGTCGCCGCGTTTCACTTCCTGGTCCTTAGTTTTCATAAATATGCCTTTCAGGATGGGACCCGCTGGGGTCTAAAAAGCGCGTACGCCATTTTGGTGGGCCTCGCCAGACATCTTTTGTCATTCACTCACCCTGTTTTGAATCCGGCTAAGCAATTCCCTTACTTATGTCGCGGCTTTTCCCTGATATCGTTCCTCAAAATTCAGTCTATGATCCGGTCCATGAGTGTGGAACAAGAGAGCGCTTTGCTTGCGGAAACCTCAGAAGTCCAACCCGTAGAACTAGTCTTGCTCCTGGCTTATGAAGACACCACTACCGGAATGCTTGCGAAGCGCTCTTTTGATTCCTGCCTGCTCAATTCTCCCGGCATAGAAATCAAAACGCGACTTTGGCGTTGGGATTTGTTGCGCTATCTGGCATTTCGCGAGCAGGCTGCCCTGGAGGCGAGCGCTGCGGACGTCATTCTCGTTTCGGCTCATGGCAAAGCGCCTCTGCCTTTGGAAATCCAGCAATGGCTCAAGCGTTGGCTCATTTTCAAAGCCGAACGTCCTTACGCCCTCGGCGTGCTTTTGGAGGAGCATCGTGGTTCTCGTGTCCTGCACAATCCAGTTTTCGAGTTCGTGCAGCACATCGCCCAGGCGGCTGGCGCGGATTTCTTCCATGGCTTTGGTTCCCCTCTCCCTCACGATCTGAAGCTTGAGCGCGCGCAAAAGGACTCATCGATACTGCCCAATCGAAGCAAGCGTGCGAAAACAATTCAGGAAACTTGCAAAAGAAAACACACTGCTTTTCCTTCGCGGCTCATTACGCCCGCCCATTGATCTCTCGGTTCAGTCCGCCTCTCCCGGTCCCGAGCTATCGAGTGGTTTGCGTCGCAATGTCTGATGGTTGATTTGACCCGATTCTTGCCAGCGCTTTTTCAGCGGCCGCCCGCACCATGTGATCAGGGTCATTGAGTGCCGCCGTTAATTCCGGAACTGCTTCACTCGCGCTGCCGCCAAAACCACCTAACGCTTCTGCAGCAAAACGGGTGTGCTGTTTTTGCTTGAGAAGAGTAATCAGCGGAGGAACTCCCACGCTCGGATTGCGCCCAATTTTGCCGAGAGCCTGTGCTGACGCTTCCTGCACAAAGCCATCGCTGTTCTGCAGCGCAGCGGCCAACATGGGAACCGCGCTTTCCGCAGCGGGACCAAAATTTCCCAGTGCTTCTGCCGCCGTGCGCACCAGGAGAGTATCCTTGCTCTCAAGTGCACGCATCAATGCGGGGACCGCAAGTTCCGGCGATACCCCGAGGCGACCCAGTGTCCGCGCCGCGTTGCGCGAAAGATCAATCTGTCCTGATTCTACATAGCGGACCAACTTTGGCACTGCTGGAATGGCATTCGTCCCTACCCCTTTCAGCTCGCCCATCATTTCAACAATCGTGGCCTGATTGGAATAACCTGGATTATCCAATGCGCGCAGCAGGTCTGGAAAGGCGTCTTTTCCTATGGCAATTATGGCCCTTTGCACTCGGAAGCTCGTGAATATATTTGGCTTTCGGATAATTTTGAGCAGCTCTGGAACAGCCTCCTTCGCCGTCGGCCCAAGAACTCGAAATGCCCTCTCTGCACTTCCAGCACGTCGCTCGCTTTCCATTCTGCGCTTTTCCTGCCACGTCAAAAAACTACGGATCGAACTCCACCGTTGAACGTAAGGATGCCGATAAACAAACATTTCCAACCTGAACCCGGATTGCTGCCCCTCGATCGCTCGCAACAAAAACGGAATCGACGCTGCGCCCATCGCTTTGATGGCCTCTTGTGCCTGCAGCGTTTCCTCCTTCGTATTCGTGGTCCGGCGGTCGAAGGCTAGCACATCCAACCATGTTCCGAGGCTTTTTCCCTGGTAGTGCGGTTCCCGATGCGCAAACACAATGGCAAGGCTGGCCGCGATCCCAATGCAGCACGCAATAGTGACATACAGCCTTGCCCGGTTCACCCTGTCATTTTGAACCCCGCCGAGCCCAAACTCAATCGCTGAGTCCAGAAAGCATTTGCATTTCGCTCAGACCAGTCCTGTGCGACTATGCGCATTGCATTCGGCCAAACGGCCTTGGTCATAAGCTATGAAAAGATTATTGCTGGTTATTGTCGCACTGCGGTTGATTTCAGTTGCGGACACGGCGCGCGCTGTTGAAACCAATTCCGCTCCCGAGTTGCTCGCGGCCACCGCTCAAGCACTCGGCAATATCCTAAGTGTCAAGAAAGACGCCCCGCGGCAAACGCTCACGGCCCGAATCCGAGTATTGGAAACCGATTCTTTACCCAGCGAACTTCGGAATCTCACCGTGGCTCTGGCTTATCAGGCGCCCGACTTGTTGCGGCTCAAAGCTTCCGTGAACGGCAGCGATTACTCCCTCGGCCGAAATCGTCAGGAGCTCTGGGTTTACGAATCCGCAAAGAAATTCGGTGTCCTCGGCAAATCCGGAATCCCCAAATTCAAAGCCAATCCCGCAAAAGTCGACACGACTCGTTTGCCGTCATTCAGTGTTTCGTTGAGCGCGGACCAGGTTGCCCTGCTGCCACTCATCACCAAAGTCGAACGTCTTCCGGATGCGTCTATCGAGGGCACCAACTGTCATGTCATCCTGGTCAAACTCCTTCCCGAGGCGCGGCAAGCTTTCAAACTACCGGAAGGCGAGTTGCAGCTCACGCTTTCGGAAACTGGGGGTCTGCCGCGGAAGATTCAATACCAAGGTAATGGCAACGTCGTTGAACTGGATCAAATTCAAACCGTTGAACCATGGCCCGAAGCCAAATGGCAGCCGCAATTGCCCGTCGACCAAAAACTCGAGGTCGTGCCGCTTTACAGTCTGGTGAAATTTTTCCAGGTGGCCATTTCCAGCCTGGGCCAGAAAATTCCGACTCTCGGCCCGGTCATCGGACAACGCCAATTGGTGGCCCAGGAGGGTGAAGGCAGGCTTGAACTGATCGATGATACTCGCGTGCTTTTCCTGAAAGGCTCTCCGGAGGAGATGGGGCGGCAACAAGGCGCTTTGCTGAAGAAGGAAATCCGCAACGTGGAGGAGAAAATCCTTTATGGCGTCGGCGTCGGCAGCTCGTTCGAGAAAGGAAAATGGTTCTTTGGCGAAATTGAAGCCGCTCAGGGCCGGCTTCAACCCTTCATGAATGAACGTTATTTGCGAGAGATGGATGCTCTTGCTATGGCCGCCGGAATTGAACCCGAGGAAATTCGTCTGGCGAATTATTTCCCGGAGCTCTTTCATTGCAGCGGCTTTGCCCTCTTCGGTGCTGCCACGAAGGAAGGCAAGCTTTACCACGGTCGAGTGCTTGATTACATGCGGGGCGTCGGCCTCGAACCGAGCGCCGTGGTGGTCGTCGCCCAACCCGAACAAGCCAATGCCTGGGTAAACATCACTTATGCCGGTTTCGTCGGCTCCGTCACCGCCATGAACAGCAAACAAATTGCGATTGGCGAAATGGGCGGCCGCGGTGAAGGTCGCTGGGAAGGCAAGCCCATGGCTGAACTCGTCCGCGAAGTCATGGAAAACGCCACCACCCTGGATGACGCCGTGCGCATCATGAAAAAAGGTCCGCGCTCCTGTGAATATTACTACGTCATCTCGGATGCCAAAACCAAACGCGCTGTCGGCATTCATGCGACTCCCTCCCAATTTGAAACGATCTTGCCCGGGCAAAGTCACCCTTTGTTGCCGCACAAAATGAAAGATGCCGTGCTGATGTCAGCCGGAGACCGGTATGAAGCACTCACCGAACGCGTGCAGCAAAACTACGGGCAATTCGATGCCGAGAGCGCACTCAAACTCATGTGCCGCCCGGTCGCCATGAAATCCAATTTACACTCCGTGCTGTTTGCCCCCGATACCCTGGATTTTTGGGTTGCCAATGCGGATTCGGAAAAGCCCGCCTGCGATGCCCGTTACACTCACTATAATCTGCAGGAACTCCTCAAACCGCGTCCGCAAACAGCGCACAACCCCTAACTTTAGCTTTCGCTCAACCGAAAACCTTCGTTGTCCCCAGCCAGAATTTTTACTTCGGCATCGAGCAGTTCTTTGCTCATCGCCTCGGCTACCTGTTCCGCCTTTTCCAGCGCGAGGCAAATGATAGCCGAGCCGGAGCCGCTCAACCAACCGCCACTCGCCCCGGCAGCTTCGCCCGCCTGCAGGACCGCTGATAGTTGCGGCAACAACTGCTCGCGATAGGGCTGATGCATCCGATCATCAAATAACCCCGGCAATAGCTCGTATTTTTTCGCTGCAAATGCCGCCGTGACCATGGCCGCTCGATTCAGGCTATGACGCGTGTCGTCTTTGGAAAAAGTGCTCGGCACGAGTTTGCGCGATTCTTCGGTCGAAATTCCAAAAGTAGGAATCAGCGTCACAAACTTGAGCTTTGGCTCCACCGGAAATTGCAAACACCTCACCTTTCCGTTCACCAGCCCCGAGACGGTTAATCCGCCGAAGATCGCGGGCGATGCATTATCCGGGTGGCCTTCCAGCTCGGCCACGAGATCCAGCAATTGTTGCTTCGTAAAGTTGGCGCCGCTGAGTTTACTCAGCGCGGCAATTAGCCCCAACCGCGCCGTCGCGCTCGCTCCCAACCCGCGGCCAAAAGGCACGTCCCCCGTCAGACTAAATTCCACCCTGAACTCGGGCTTCTCTGCTCGTCGGAAGAAAATTTCGGCAGCCTCATTCAGTGATTCCGAAATGCTTTGTATTGCAAACTCCGGCAGCTCACCAACCGTTTTCAATGGCGATGGTCCGTCCACATTTTCGCTCGCGTCCAGTTCCATCCCCGCGTCCCAGCCGCCGCTCGCCGAGTTCTTTTCCTCCGGAGTCACATGAGTCACCAGCGGTGTGCCCTCGCCTTCCAGCCGAACAACCCGCACGCGATTATACAGCCGCAACGCCAGTCCCAGAGTATCGAACCCGGACCCTAAGTTCGACGTGGAGGCCGGGATTCGAACAATGACGGACTTGTTGCTCATGCTCCTTCCTTTTTAAATGCAAAAGCGACTGGAACAAAGTTGAATATTCTCAAATTCGTCAGCTCCCACTTGCATCTGCCGATTCCACCGCGTAAAGTCCCGTCATCCCTATGAATAGACGTAAAATGCTTCTCCGCACCGGCGCCTCAGCCCTGTCTCTCGGTTTGTTGAATAACTGGAGCTTCTCGGCTTTAGGCGCGGGCAAATCCAAAAAGGTTTTATTCTTCAGCAAATCCTCCGGGTTCGAACACTCCGTCATTAAACGAAAAGATAATGCCCCCAGCTTTGCTGAAAACATTTTGACCGAACTGGGTCCCAAACACGGAATCGAATTCACTTTCTCCAAAGATGGCAGCTTGTTTACTGCCGATTACCTGGCTGGGTTCGACGCCTTTTTCTTTTACACTACCGGCGTTCTCACCGCCGCGGGCAACGATAAAAATCCGCCCATGACGGCTGCCGGGAAAGCGGCTTTTCTGGAGGCCATCAAAAACGGCAAAGGCTTTGTCGGAACCCACTCCGCTTCTGATACCTTCCACACGAATGAACCCGATGGTACCGAGAACAAAAGTCGAGCACAGCGTTACAAGTTGTACGGCGAGGAGGCTGATCCCTATATCCGTATGCTCGGAGCCGAGTTCATCATCCATGGTGCGCAACAAAAGAGCACGATGCGCGTCGTTGATAAACATTTCCCCGGGCTGAGCGACCACGGCGATAAATTCGAGCTCCATGAGGAATGGTACTCGCTCAAGGATTTTTCCAAAAATCTCCATGTCTTGCTCGTGGAGGAAACCGAGGGCATGACCGGAGCTCCTTACCAACGACCGCCCTACCCCGCTACCTGGGCGCGCATGCACGGCCAGGGTCGCGTTTTCTATACTTCCATGGGACATCGCGAGGACGTGTGGACCAATCCGCTCTTTCAGGATGTTCTCTTCGGTGGCATCAGTTGGGCCGTTCGCAATGCCGATGCTGATGTAACTCCCAACCTCGAGAAAGTGGCTCCCCAGGCCAATACCATTCCTCCTCAGGCAGATCCCGCCGCCAAAGGGGAGAAAAAGAAAAGCGCCAAATAGCCGCTATTCCCAAGCCTGCAAATCAACGCTGCGTGACAATTTGCGGCCGCGTGCTTTCCACAATTGCGAGCAACTCTTTCTGTTCGGTATTTGGAATCTGCAGTTTATCCAGAGTTGCTTTCAGGTCGCCCACGACCGCATCGAATTCAGGATTTGAAATCTGCATGGCTGCGTGAGCCGATTTGATTTCCTTTCCATCATATTTCGCCGGGCCTCCGGTGGTAAGCGCCAGAAATTGGACCAGGTGTTTCTTCAATTGCGCCACATTTTCCGGAGTAGCCTTCCACATCACCTCCGGAGTTCGGTGGAAGGTAATTCCTTTCGGCTTTAAATCGTGCCGCTCCCAATTCACGCGCGGATCCTCGAGTACTCGTGCCGTGAAATCATCCACAATTTTGCTCAAGCCTGCCTCGCTGCCCAATCGCTCAAATAACGGGGTCTTGCCCTGAGCTTGAGCCGCCGTATTTGTCCCGCCGGCTCCGCTATTGCCTCCCTTGCTCGCTTTTTTGACGTTCTTTTCTCCCGCGCCTTCACCGCTGCCGGTTAGCTGCTCGTCTTTAGCCATTCGCTGGCTGGCACGCTGGTCCGCTTCGCGGCTTCCCGACGTAAAAAAGTCTCGATTCTGCTTTTGCGGCTTGCTGCTTCCGCATCCGGCATTCATCAAGGCGAGTGCCGTAAAAACAAACACCACTTTCAGCCATTGCCCGCTGCTTACATGATAGGCAGAGGACGCTTGTCCCTCCCTATTATGTCTTTTGTTCAGAATTTCTCCGCCATTTGCCTGCACTTCGTTGGTTTCCATATGTTGCTTTTGCATCTCTTTGTTTTATTGCGAGTCCCCTGCTGAAATTGGATCCGTGATATCTGGCGGTTCAAACGTAAGTCCGTCAGTGGATTCTTTTCCGCCCTCCAGCCGCGGCAAATAGGCTCGAATAAATGCGTTCCGCAGCAGGTTCCCCAGGGTTGCCAGGATGTCCGTCTTGGTGGCAGTGTTCACATCGGCCGTAAACGGAATCAAAGTCCCGAATTGATCGCGCGGTTGGTTTTTCAAAACCGTTGTCACCGCTCCCACCAGCGCCTGCCAGAAAAACTGCAGCACATTATCTTCCTTGATGTCCTGGCTCAGGCTGAAGACTTTTAGATTCCTGAACAATGGCTTCACGTACCCGGTCATCTGACCCTCTTTGGAATCCGCTTCCACAACCAAATCAAACCAGCCACGTTTGAAATCAAATTTTCCGTAGGCCAGGGCCAGGTCATTGATCTTCACCACGTCCAACCCGAGTAAGCGCAGGACCATGTGAAACGTCGGCCGGTACGAGAAGGGATCGAGGGTCATCTTGAAATCGAGTTTGGCCTGGTCCATGGCCAGAGCGCTTGCCTGCACGGTGCTTACCAGGGGCGTCGTCTCGGACCGAATATTACCGAGGTTATCAATCGAAGCCTCGACTTTCGAAAGGTACACATCCAATGGTTTCGGCGTCTGATAAGCTCGAAAATGCACGGACCCGTTCCGAATCACCGCCCGGTTAATCTTGAAGGGAAAAAGATCACGGATCATTTGCAGCCACGGGCCCCCGGCGCCACTCTGGGATTCCGCTTCGCTCGGCGCATCCACAAAATTCAATTCGGGCTCCTCCATCAAAACGCGGCCCACGATTCTCCTGTGCCTCAGTGCCTCCCACTGAATTGCAAAGTCAACCTTCTTGGCCGCAAATAGTGGCACCGGCACATTGCCCGTGGCTTTGCTGATCTTGATGTCTTCAATCGAATAAGCCCCGCGCCATAAATGGATTTGGACCGGACCAATCGTACCGGAATACAGCGGGTTCCGATCGAGTGTGCGATTAACGTAATCTCTCACGAACGAGGGCAGCGTCAGTCGCACCACGCCCAGCAAACAAATCAAAACCAGTAACGCAATGCCCAATCGCCGCAGCACCCGGTGTTTTTTTCGCGGAGCCACCGTCCCTGCCCTCGCCGCAGGCTCAACCTTCTCTCCGCCCGCCTTGGGCGGATGAACTGCGCCATCGCTTTCTTTCATCTGCTTGTGAGCCCGTCAATCCCAGGGTTCCCTTTCCGAGGTTACCAAAGCCTATCCCGAGGCCTATCGGCTCACTATGGGGCAACCTCCGCATCCACACTGCCCTTCCACACCCCTCAGTTTTGACCCATCTGCTCCCTACTCAGCCCGGGTGGGCCAAACCGGCACGAAATGGTACCATTGGTCAAGATGCTGTCTGATCGCAGGTTCCAATCGCGAAATAACTCGTTGGGTTAGCTCCCGTCGCATTTCCCGGTCTCTCAACCCTGCCCGGTCATATTCAATTTCCGGAAGCACATACGCCCCATAGCCGCGCCCAACCCTCGGCAAATAAACCGGCACCAGCGCGCAACCGCATGCCCTCGCCAGTTCAGCCGGCGCGATCGATGCCGCAAAAGGTCGCCCAAAAAGTTCCACCAGCACCGCCGTCGGCGGCGGCGGCCGATCTACCAGCAATGCCACCGTCGCCCCGGCTTCCAACCTCCGAATCACCTCCACGAAAGCGAAGGGATTATCGCGGATCACCACGGTTTCGATTTTCCATCGTTTCCGCGATTCCTCGCGCAAAGCGGTAAAATCCTGTCCCGGTTCCGCCTGGGTTATAACTTGCAAGGGCACTCCTAGCTTCGCCAGCCACGGCGCGCCAAATTCCCAATCGCCCAAATGCGGCGTCAGCAACAATACGCCCCTGCCCCGTTCCCGCGCCGCCGTAAAATGTTCCCAGCCGGTGGATTCACCGAACAAATCTTCAACCGACATTCCCGCCTCATATCGCCATAGGTCCACCAACTTGCGCGCGAATTGGTGGAACAGTGCACGCGCTTTCCTTTTTGCCTCCGCTCGGTCACCCACCGCTGGAAGCAGATTCTCGATCACAATCTCGCGCCGATGCCGGGCTGCCAACCAATACCCTTGCGTCAGAATGTGACTCACCATCATGCACATTCCTCGGGGAAATATCCGCACGCATCCCAGTCCCGCCCGCCAAAAATGCGAACGATAAAGCGAAGATGGCGCTTGCCGCTCTGTGCGGGCCACAGCCGGGGGTTCGGGTTGGACAATGGTAGTCACTCGCCTCCCCTCAAGGCGTTACCAGGTAACGCCTCGGTAACGGCGCGCAATCCGTACCACCAAATCGGCAACAGAAAAACCGAGATCAACATATTGGCTGCAATCCCAACCGCACACACCTGGCCCAGACTGGCCATCCCCGCGTTGCTCGACAACCCCAACGACCCGAATCCGGCAATGGCAGTTCCGCCACAGAGTAACAGCGCCCGCCCGACCGCCCGGTAAGCCAGCGTTAAATCGCCATGATACCTGCGCAACGCTAGTTGCATGAATATGCTGTAATCCACTCCCGTTCCCAAAATCAAAGGCAGCGCCATCAGGTTCAGCAGGTTCCAGGACCAATGAACCACATGCATCAGGCCCATTAACGTCAGGCCGCTTAACACCAACACCGCCAGGCTCAGCGTGATTTCCTGCCATCGCCGGAAGGCCAGCCACAATGACAACATTACCAGGAATACCATCGGCCCTGCCACTTTCCACATATTGGCCTTAACGCGCGAAAAGATCGATTGCCCAAGCAGCTCCCAACCTGAAATCCACACGCCATCTCGTGGCATCTCGGTTTCAATTTTCGCCAGGCTCGCTGCCTCAATTTTCTGCTGGGTCGCCCCCGGACTGATCAATCCAATCACAAAAAAGTTGGTTCCTGTGCGTGCAATCGCCTTTTGCAAAAGCCACTCGCTCATCCGATTTGTCGGCCAAAAAACGCCCGGTGTGTTGGCTGCCCTCTCCCAGGTGTCACAAATGATACTCGTCAGTCCCAGCGCGCTCGCTGCGAATCCGTTCGTCAATGCCGTCTGTTTGAATTCTTCCTTTCGCCCGGCTAACTCCGCAATCGCCTTCCGATTCGCCGCCTGCTCATTCGGCCGCGGCCAAAGCGGCGTCGGCAATCGAAAGCTTCCAATGAGCTGATTCGACGCCGCTCGCGCCAGCACCGTTTCGACCGCTTGCAGCTTGCTCGCTACTTCTCTTTCGGTCTTACCCGAAATAATCACCCACAGTGGCTCCCTTTTTTCCTCCAGTGTGGATTGCACCTTTTCCATCGTCGCGAAGGAAGTGCTGTTCCGCGGCCTCAGGGCATTCGCGGTGGGATCAATCCTCGGCGGGCCTTTCAAAACCATAACTGCCAGGGTGCTCGCCAAAATCACCCCGGTCACCATCCATACCAACTTTGCTCGCGCCGGGGCTTGTCTTCGCTCGCCTGCGGGCGCTGCTTCCGTCTCCGCCATTTCTTTCCGCGCCGTCGCCCCACTCGCGCCAACCGCTCTCGCTCGCCTTTCCGGAAACAGCGGCGGCAGAAATTCGAAAATCATGATGCACGCCGAAAGTGCCACGCCCAATCCGACCAGCGTTCCTAATTGGCCTAACCCAGGTAATCCCCCAAAATTAAGCACCAAAAACGCCGAAATCGTCGTCACCGCCGCCCAGAAAATGCTCGGAGCAATCGCGCTGCGGATTTCCGGGATCGTTAAATTAGGATGCGCTAATGCCTCCTGATAATGCACCACTGCATAATCCACGGCCAAACCCAGCAAAATCGCCGCAAAGCCCATGCTCACGACACTGATGGCGCCATAAATCAATCCGCCCAAAGCCAGCGTGCTGCCCAGTATCAATGCCAATAACGTCAGCAACCAGAGCATCGGTTTTATCCGGCGGTGCGCGAGCCAAAACAAAATCGCTATAATGACCGCAGTTCCCCCCACCGAATAAGTCATGTCGTGCTGCATTCCCTCGCTAATCTCCGCCACGAACGCCGGCCGCCCGGTGTAACCAACCGTGAACTTCCCCTCACCGCCCGGCATGCTTTTCAGCACCTCCTTAATCACCTCGCGCACTTGCTCTAACCACGCCGCACAATCCTTGTAACTGGTTAGATCATGGTTGGCTTGCAGGAACAGAATCCGCAACTTGCCCCCATTCGCGCTGAAAAGCTCCTGCCCTTGCCCAAATCCCGCCCCGGCGGCAGCCGTGCTCTCCGGCAACCGGGTTAACCCATATGGATCATAACTGCCGCGAGCGATTTCTTCCGGAGACATCGAACTCGCCAGGTGTTCTCGCGTCTCTGCCAGCGTTAGACCCAGCTTTTCCGGCGAGAGTCGATTCGTCAGCTCAGCAAGCAGTTCCGGCGGTTGGTTGAACCAGAGGTATCCAATCAATTCTCCTGACAATCCTGGCTCCTCCAGCCAGGGCGGTTCCCAGGTCACGCTCGCGACCAGGTTCTTCCGCTCACGCAGGCGCTCGGCCAAAGTGTGTGCCGCATTCTCTGCCGTTTCCGCTTCTTCCGTCTCCAGGGTGACAATTAATTCCCGCGCGTTGGCGAAATGTTCCTGGTAAAGTTTCAGCCCCGTCACCGCCGGAATATCCGAGGGTAGGAGGTCCAGCACCTCCACATTCAAACGCAGCCGGAGCAGCCCAAAGATTACTGGAATCAGCAGCAGAAGCCAAAGCCAGCGGGCGCGGTTTCTCATGCTCATGCCCCGTGACTGGGGCTAGGTCGCGGCCGGCGCGTCCTGGAGCGATTTCACGATCGAATTGACGCTTTGCAGGATCTCCTTCGCAGCGTTTGGATCGCGGATTTTTAACCCAAAATTCTTGTCCAGCGCGACGACGAGCTGCAGCGCGTCCACTGAATCAAGGCCCAGACTGCCCGGCCCAAACAGCGGTTGCTCATCCCCGATCTCTGATGCCGCTACCTTCAGCATCAGGTTTTCCACCATCAATTTCTTAACTTTTTCTTTTAATGCGTTTATGTCTTCCATGAATTCACAATCTAGTCTTTGAGCGCCGAAACCGGTGCTTTTTCATCAACCCGCCAGCGGCGCACCCGCCAGAAGAAAAACCCGAAAAAAAGCATCCCGCATGCGTTCACACCAGCCGTATAACCCAGCTTGTATCGCACTCCGGTGTTATTCATCGCATAAATATTCACGTCACTCCCGAACGCCAGGTTCGGCATCGCCATCGGCATGAGCGCCCCTTGCAGGAACCCCCGCCCAAATCCCGCCGGCTGTCGGTCCCGTTCGAAATGCCGGCCCAGGTGGTTCAATGCCCAGCCAATCGTAAAAGCAATGGCCAGCCAAACGACGGCTCGCCGGATGATTTCCAGGCTTATTCGCCGAGTCTGCTTGCCGTCGTCTTGTCTCGCTACCATGCTGCTGCCAGTAAATGTGAAGCATGTTTTCCTTGCCCTGTCACCCGCAAGCTGAAAATTGACTCTGCTTAGATGACTTTATCATCCCAGTCGCGCGGCACGCATTTGGTAATTGTACCCAGCTACAATAGCGGCCCCCGCTTGCTCTCCACCATCCGCGAAGCCTTATCCTTCTGGGATCCGGTTTGGGTCGTTATCGATGGCAGCACCGATGAAAGCTCCCGGGAAATTGGACAGCTCGAAAGCTCGCAGCACGGGCTAAAAGTCCTCCGTTCACCCAAAAATCAGGGAAAAGGTGCCGCCGTCCTCGAGGGTTTCCGTGCGGCTCTTGCCCAGGGATTTACCTCCGCCCTGGTCATGGATTCCGATGGCCAGCACCCCGGCGACCAAATTCCCAATTTCATGCGCCTTTCCCGGGAAAATCCTGGTGCCATCATCCTGGGACAGCCGCAATTTGGCCGGGATGCTCCTCGCGCTCGAGTCGCCGGGCATTTCCTGGCCAATTTCTGGAGCAACTTTGAAACCCTTTGGGGTGGTATCGGGGATTCGCTATTCGGCTTTCGTGTCTATCCCATTCGCGAATCGGTTGAGCTCCTGGATTCCATTGGCTCCGGGCGAGGTTACGATTTCGATACCCAGCTCGCTGTCCGGCTCTTCTGGCGGGGGTTTCAACCCATTAACGTCCCCGTGCCGGTTCGTTACTTTGGCTCAGCAGCGCAGGGTGTCTCGCATTTCAAATACGTGCGCGACAATCTGCTGTTGATACGAATTCATGCAATGCTTATGGCCCAGATGCCCTGGCGCATGTTGCGCCGCACCAACTCCCGCTCCGCCCTCGCCCCAGCCCGGGCCTAACCAGTAAATCAATTTCAGGTTGCGTATCCCAGCCCGTCAGTCTTAAGTTTTACAAAATGAATGAATCCGGTATGCCCACTGCCGAGCTGTTGCATTTGCGAGGCGAGGCGCAGAGGGAATTTCACCATCGCGCTGCCGCCGCGACCCGTAGTCGCTTCGGCCAAAATGTTTTTGTCCGTGCTGTAGTCGAGATTTCCAACTATTGCCGCGAAAATTGTGCCTATTGCGGTATGCGCCGTAGTAACCGCAATCTCTCCCGTTTTCGCGCCAAACACGAGCAACTCGCCGATCTCCTCATCAACCATCGTCCCGCCAGCATCACGGATATTAACATCCAGGCGGGCGAAGACCCGGTTGCCGTCCGCGAAGTCGCCCTGCCTTTGATCCAAACCTTGAAGCGCGAGACGAACCTCGGGATCAGTGTTTGCCTGGGTATCCTCAGCCCCGCGCTCTACAGCGAATTGATGAAAGCCGGTGCCAGTCTCTACATCATGAAGTTTGAGATGGCCAATCCCACTCGCTACCACGAAATGGAATCTCCCGGCACCTACGAGACCCGTCTGAAAAATATCCGGCACCTTGCCGAAAACGGCTGGCAGGTAAGCTCGGGGTTCATCGCCGGTCTCCCGGGCGAGACCGATGCCGACCTGCTCGCAAATTTAAAGTTGGCCAATGATTTGCCTCTCAGCGGCTGCAGCGTCAGTCCCTTTATTCCCGGCGACGAAACTCCCCTCTCCGCCGCGGCCACGGGAGACATTGATCTGGCCCTCAATTGCATGGCCGCCATGCGCCTCATGCGTCCCGACTGGGTCATCCCCTCGGTCAGCGCCCTCAATCTCGCGGAACCGGGCAGTGGCTACCGCCGCGGACTTCGCACCGGCGCAAACCTTGTTACCATCAATCTCACTCCCTCGGAATTTCGGGACGATTACCTTCTTTATAAGCGCGACCGCTTCATCATGACGGAAGAGCGAATCCTTACCGCCATTTCCGCCGAAGGCCTCACGGCTTCGAAGCAGGGTCTTGCTGATTTCTACCGCGGCAACCGGGTCAACGGTCATCACGCCACTCCTAGCCGTACCGAAACACCGGTCCTTCAGTAACCCGGTGCAGGCGCTCGCTCTGCAGGGTCAACCTGCCGCTCGCTTGAACTCCAGCCAGAATTGACTGCCCTCCCCGACTTTCGATTGCACCCCTACACTTCCGCCCATTCGTTTCGCCGCCTTTCGAACTAGCGCCAGCCCAATCCCCGTTCCTTCATACTTCTTATCCAGTTGTTGGAACATCCCAAAGATCCGGTCCTGATATTCCTGCGGAATCCCAATCCCATTATCCGCAAACCAAATCCGCACCGTTTCGCCATTTGGCTCTCCATAAATATGCACGTGTGGCACTTTCCCGGGTTCCACAAACTTCACTGCATTGCCCAGCAGGTTGGAAAAGCATTGCAGCAGTCCAGCTTCATTCGCCATCACTGCCGGTATCGGTGCGTCGATCTGAATCTGCACGTTAGGCGCATGAAAAGCTGGATAGGATCTAACAATTCCCCGCAGCAATTCCACTGGCTCAATGGGCGCCAGCTCGATTTCGCCACTCAGGATTTTCGTATACTGCAACGCGTCGCGAATTAATGCATCCATGCGCCGCGCTCCGTCCATCATCGACTGCACAAACCCAACGCTCTCCCCGTTCAACTGATTCTCCGCGGAAGTCAAAAGCAGGCTGCCAAACCCCACCATCGCCCGCAACGGCGCCCGCATGTCATGCGTAATGGTGTAGGAGAAATGTTGCAGCTCATCCACGCTTTCCTGGAGCTTCGCCGTCCGCTCCTGCACGGTATTCTCCAACAACGCCGCTTTGTCCGTCAGCAAAGCCTGGGCGGCCCGTAACGCCTCCTCAACTCGTTTTCGTTCCGCCAGTAAGTCCCGCACTTCATATTGCCGCTGCCTCGATCGCAGCGCTACTTCACATGCGCTGATCAATGTCTCCAATCGGAACGGTCGCTCCAGTAGGCTCACGTTGCCACTGCCCCCCGGCACCGTCAGCCGACGCAATCGCGTTTGGCTCACCTCACCCCCGCTGGTAATCACCGTAACCGGAATCTCCGACCACGGCGGTAAACTCTTCAAGGCTTCCACCAGGCATTCTGCCGATGCCGGGGTTAATGCTTCCTCCGCCAGGATAATCGCTCCCACCCCATTCTTAATCGTTTCACACAGGCTCGGCATGTCCCTGCATACTTCCGCGCAAAAACCTGACTGCTCCAATACTTTCTCCGTCAACCTGGCATCATTGGATGTCGGCGCCAAAATCAGTATCCGCTGCTCCTCCCTGGCCAGGGAACTCCAGGCCCGCTGCATCGCTTTTCCGTTCGGGGGGCCGCCCGCGGGCTCTCTGTCTGACGCCGCGGCGCTCATTCACTCTCGAGGATCTTGCGACTGCTCTTGCCCCGCTCAAAACTCGGCACTCCCGTCAGCACGCCGTGCAGTTCTCTCAACGGCTCTCCCACCGTAATCCCCGCTCCTCCGATCTTCATCTCGCGGATCGTCCGCTCATGATCCCCGCTCCGCTTCTTAATGATCGAAACCGCCTGCTTCACCTCTCCGCGCGATTCAAAATAACGCAGCATAATCACCGTGTCCGCCAGGTAAGTCAGATCCACCACCGTTTGCATGTTGCCAATCACCCCCTGTTGCGCCAGCAGCATGATCGTAATCACCCCCCGTTGATTCAGCACCGTTAATAACTCATGCAGTTGCAGATTTAAAAATGCCTTCTCCGGCATCGCGTTCAAATAGCCATTGATGCTATCCAATACCACCATCCGCGTCCCATGGCTTTCCACCGATTCGCTAATCCGCGCTCCCAATTCCCCGGGCGCAATCTCGGCCGGGTCCACCTGCTCCACGCAAATCAATCCCTGCTTGATAAAGGCCTCCAAATCCATTCCTAAACTGGCCGCTCTCGAGAGCATTGTCGCCACCGTTTCGTCAAACATGAAGTACAGCACCTTTTCTTTCCGCGACGCCGCCTCGTAGGCAAACTTGATGGCCAGGGTCGTTTTCCCCGTCCCCGGCGGCCCCATAAACATGCTGCTCGTTCCCCGTCCCAATCCTCCCCCCAGCAGCAAATCCAGCCCTTTGATCCCGCTGGCAAAATTTTCCCGCACAAATTCGGTGTGATGCTTCGCCGTGATCAGCCGCGGGAACACCACCAGCCCTCCCGTCTCAATCGTCACATCATGGTTCCCCTCCTGAAAACGCCGGCCCCGCACCTTCATCACATTTAATTGCCGCCGGGTAATCCCATAAGCTGGTGAAGCTCGCGTCAGCGCGATCACTCCATGCGCAATGCTCTCCACCTGCAAATCCCCCTTTTCGGAGGTCCGATCGTCCAAAAACAAAACCGTGCATTTGCGCCCTGCAAAATATTGCTTCAATTGCAATATCTGCCGCCGGTATCTCAACGCGGTCTCTGCAATCAACCGCATCTCTGAAAGGGAATCGAAAACCACCCGCATCGGATTTACCCGCTCTACCTCGTCCAGCAACGTTTGGGTCGTCCGATTTAACTCAATTTCCGAGGGATGGAAAAACGTAGATTCCGTCTCGCCCCGCAGCTTTTGATCAAGTGAACTCAGCTCAAATAAATGAATTTTCTGCAGGTCCCACCCATGCGAATCCGCTACTTCGAGAATCTCTTCTTTGGTCTCAGAAAGGGTGATGTACAAGACGCTTTCACCCTGCTTTACCCCTTCCAGCAAAAACTGTAGGCCCAGCGTTGTTTTTCCCACTCCCGGGTCCCCTTGCACCAGATAAACCCGATTCCGCGGCAGTCCGCCACCGAGGATGTCGTCCAATCCGGCTATCCCAGTCCCGCAAGTCGAAGCTTTGCTCTCCTTGGCTTTAGTGGTCATTCGATCTTTCTAATACATACACCATTGCAAGTTCCAGTCTCGCTCATAGCTCAAACGTTGCACCTGTTTATTTTCTCGGTTCAATCTTGTAGGCGAATATCGTAAATTCGACTTTTTCTTAACGCAAGTAGGATGGATTTGCGATTGCGAAGTAATCTCCCCGCTACCGGGCGCTATCGGAGGTAGTCCCTCGAATGCTCCCCCACAAAGGTAGGGACGAGTTCCAAATGAAAGCCCTCTCCCTACAGAGGTAGGGGCGAGTTCCACCTCGTCCGCAAATGAAACCGTCCGCCCACAGAGGCTACAAAGGTAGGGACGACTTCCACGTCGTCCGTAAATGAAAACTCTCTCCCAACGGGCCCGACGGGAGAGGGATCAAAGGGTGAGTGGCCAGGCCGGGATCAAGGGTCCGGGGTTTCCAAACTCACCTCGCTCCGCGAACCGGGTTAATCCAATGCTCGGGACGTCCGCTCTCTAGTCGTCCCGTTCGGTGCCGTCGCAGTTCCCCTCCCCCCAATGAGGTAGGGATGAGTTCCACCTCACTCGATTAGCTGGGAAACAAAGCCTTGGACTTCCATGTCGATCACATCGATCAGGTTGGGCACAGTTCGATAAATCAGGCTTTTTCAACAAAAGACCAGGACTTAGCTGGACACGGGTAAGTTCCACCTGAAAGCCCTCTCCCCACAAAGGTAGGGACGACTTCCACGTCGTCCGTAAATGAAAGCCCTCTCCCCACGGGCCCCACGGGAGAGGGATCAAAGGATGAGGGGAGCTCTCTGTCCCGCAAGGCTAATCTGCAATCGCGCGTGAGCACAAAATGACCGCCGTAGAAAACGGCGGCGTCGAGGCGAAAGTGGCCAATTTGTTCGCTGCTAAATTAAGCAGTCACCGTAGTGAAGCGATGCTACCGCCTCATCCGCACGCGACCGGCGGCAGCTTCCGCTCTCCCCACAAAGGTAGGGACGAGTTCCACCTCGTCCGAAATGAAAACCCTCGCCCCACGGGAGAGGGATCAAAGGGTGAGGGGCAAGGGATTTACCCTCTGTGGTGAATACCGTCCATCCAAGCCCCCCGCGACGCACCTTCAAGGGACGATTTCCGCAGACGAACGGCAGCCAAAAAGAGGCGCCCCGGCTTTTGCCGGACGCGCCTTTGTCTCACCTATGAATAAAGGGCGTTGCTCGTTTTATTTGGCTTCGCCCTTACAAGCAAGGCACGGGTGGAGAACCCCGAGCCTGAACCAAAAGCCGCATAGAGCATGCCACGCGATATTCCGCAAGGTGACTTTAAATTAGACAACCCCGCCATCGGACAGCACACTTCCTTTATGGTCGCCGTCAATTCAACCATGCTCCCGCTGGGCACCAAAGCCCCTGATTTTCGTTTGCCCGATGTCACCGGCAAAATCATTGCCCTCTCCGACCTTCACCAGGCCCCTGCTCTCGCTGTCGTGTTCATGTGCAACCATTGCCCTTACGTGAAACACATCCGCCACGGCCTCGCCCAGTTCGCCCAGGATTATATGCCCCGCGGCGTTGCTGTCGTCGGCATTAATTCCAATGACGCCACCCACTATCCTGCCGATAGTCCCGCCAAGATGGTCGAGGAAGCCAAAGAAGCCGGTTACCTCTTTCATTATCTCTACGATGAATCTCAAGCCATCGCCAAAGCCTACCGCGCCGCCTGCACGCCCGATATTTTTCTCTTCGATGCCGACCAGCGCCTCGTCTACCGCGGCCAGTTCGATGACAGCCGCCCCGGAAACGGAAAACCCGTCACCGGCAAAGATCTCCGTGCCGCGTTGGATGCCGTCCTTTCCGGCAAACCCGTTCCTTCCAATCAGACGCCGAGCATCGGCTGTAACATAAAATGGAAACCCGGCAATGAGCCGGATTACTTCCGATGATGCCTCGCTCTGCTTCCCGGTAACCTGCCGTGCAGAAATTTATCGGCATCGAAATCGGCGGCACCAAGCTGCAACTCGTTTCAGGGGACGCTCAGGGTAAGATAGAATCCCGCCAGCAGTTGGTCGTGGATACGCAAAGAGGTGCCGCCGGCATTCGTGAGCAAATCCAACACACCTTGCCGGCTCTGCTTCGCGATTCCAACGTCGCCGGCATCGGCGTCGGTTTCGGCGGACCCGTCGATTGGAAAACAGGCAAAATTTCCCGCTCTCATCAAATCGAAGGCTGGTCTGAATTTGATCTCAATGGCTGGCTCACCACCCAAAGCGGACTGAAAGTCGCCGTCGAGAATGACGGCAATGTTGCCGCTCTGGGCGAAGCCATTCACGGTGCCGGCAAAAACTTTAACCCGGTCTTTTACACCACGCTTGGCAGTGGTGTGGGCGGCGGTCTCGTCCTGAACGGCAAAATCTATCACGGTGCCACCCCTGGCGAGGCCGAGATCGGCCATGTTCGCTTGGATCGCACCGGAACCACGGTGGAATCCCGCTGCTCTGGTTGGTCTGTAGATCAACGAATCCGCAATTTAAAAGCCACCAATCCCGCTAGCATCCTGGCGCGTCTCGCCCAGGGGGATACCCGCGGCGAAGCCCGTCATTTAACCGAAGCCCTCAAGCAGGCAGATCCAGTGGCCAGAAATCTCCTGGCCGAAATCGCCCAGGACCTCGCCTTCGCCTTCTCCCACGTCGTCCACCTTTTTCATCCGGAAATCATTGTCATCGGCGGTGGCCTCGCGCGTGTCGGCGAACCCTTGCGATTCGAAATCCAAAATCAACTCCCCAAATTTCTCATGGAAGTTTTCCTGCCCCCCCCGAAAATTTCCCTCGCCGCTCTGGGCGATGACACCGTCCCCATCGGCGCGCTCGAACTCATTCGCAGCACCACGAGATGAATCGCCGAAGATTTTTTCAGACTGCTGGTGCGCTTGCCTTACTGCTGTCCCTGACAGTGCGGGCAGGAGATTGGCCACAGTTTCGCGGGCCGCTCGGGAACGGTGTCGCTCCAGAGGACAAAGCGCCCCTCCATTGGGGAACGACGAATAACGTCCGCTGGAAAGCGACCCTCCCAGGTCCGGGTAACAGCAGCCCCATCGTTTCGCATGGGCGCGTCTTTGTCACTTGTGCGGAAGACTCCGGCAGGAAGCGAAACCTGTACTGCTTCGACCGGCGGACGGGCAAACAACTTTGGATGCGGACCGTTGAGTTTCCCGTCGTTGAACCAACGTATGCAGGGAATCCCTACTGCGGGTCAACTCCCGTCGCCGACGGCGCGCGCGTGGTGGTCTGGCACGGCTCGGCCGGTGTTTTTTGCTACGACTTCGACGGCAAAGAACTTTGGAAAACGGACCTCGGTGAAGTGCGCAATGAATATGGCTACGGTTCCTCCCCGATCATCCATCGTGGGAAGGTCATCTTAAATTTCGGTCCGGGGGAGCGGGCGTTTCTGACCGCGCTTGACTTGAAGACCGGCAAGCTGCTCTGGAAATACGACGAACCCGGCGGTCCGAAAACCCTCCTCAAAGGAAATTGGGGCTCGTGGTCTACGCCCATCGTCGCCCAGGTCGACGGCAAGGATCAAATCCTTTGCAGCATGCTCACGCAGGTGGTCGCCTGCGATCCGCAGACTGGCGCCAAATTATGGTTTGTCGAGGGATTAGCGGAAGAAAAAGTCGATCTGATCTATGCTTCGCCCCTCGTCTGCGGCGAAATCGGCGTCGCGTTCACGGGATGGGCCAATGGGCCCACGATTGGTTTCAAGCTGGGCGGCTCCGGCGACGTAACCGCTTCCAACCGGTTGTGGCTGGAGAGACAGCCCCAACGGATTGGCTCGGGTGTGGTCGTTGATGGATTCGTCTTCATAGTCAACGCCGGGCCAGGGACCGCTCAATGTATGGAATGCCAGACCGGAAAACTCCGATGGACCGAGCGGCTCGAGGGCGGAGAAAGCTGGGGTTCGGTCGTAATGGCCGCCGGACGGTTGTACGTCACAAGCCGAAGAGGCATCACCACCGTTTTTCGGCCCGACCCGGCGAAGTTGGAAGTTCTAGCGATGAATGACCTGGGCGAGCCGAGCAACGCAACCCCAGCCATTTCCGACGGTCAGATTTTCCTCCGCACCGACGCGCACCTCTACTGCATCGCAGAGAACTAACACTCGAGTATTTGGCTTCCCCTCTACCTACAGAGGTAGGGACGAGTTCCACCTAGTTCCACCTCGTCCGTAAATGAAAACCCTCTCCCCACGGGAACCACCGGAGAGAGATAAAAGGGAGAGAGGTTTCTACAATTCCAAATCCGAAATTCAAAAAAAATTGACTTTCAAAGTATGATCTCTGATAAGTGAAAGTGCGTGACATTCCCCCAGGTTTTGCGGGCCTTGGGTGAGTATCGCAAGCTCTTTAAGCAACTCGGGCTGCAGTCAGGCTTGGAACGCGCGCAATCCTCGAACGGAACTGCCATTTATCTAATAGCTTCCTCGAAAGGCATGTCGTTTCACTGGGAATTCCAAGGGCTACGTTTACACCGAAAGACCGGTTGCCAATGTGGTTCAGTCATTGAATGGCGAAGTCTTGCGGCCCATGAATACCGGGGTTCTATATAACTATCAAAGAACATTGGTAACTATCCTACGATTGGTAGCGGTGCAGAGCGTCGCGCCATTAAACCGAAACAACTTGTTCCTGCTTTTGCTGCTGCAACAGCAAGTGCCGGATGTGTCGAAAGCCATGGAAGATGGCCATCCATGCTGGGATGTATCCGGCCGGATGCGGCGTCCAATGCCGAACGCGAGCGTCGCCAAATGAAAACAACACGCAATAAATCAGCACGAATCCTGCGAGTAATACGATCCAGGAAGTGCGAGTCATCGGTATGTTGGTGCGGTCGGAGAGGAGAGTGATAACCGTGCCAATTGCCAACAATCCGAATGTCGCATAAAAGGAGATGGTAAAGAGCGACAAAACGGCGACAAGGCTGACGATGTAGCCGAGCGCAACTGCCACGACGCGAGACTAGGATCTGGTATTCCAGTTCATAACTACTCCCCTGCCGTCCCTGCCAGAGCAACGACCCGGCGCCAGTGCGGTGAACCGAGATTCGCTGCATCCAGTCTGTCAATTCCAGCCTGCATAAACAGAAGTCCGAGCGAAGCATCGCCCATGTGCGAGCTATTCACAAATAGGAATCAACTGTCGGTGAAGACCCGCATGTGTGTCAGGCTACGCTCATGGAGCGCTAGGCATTGTGGCGATCGTCCACCCACCCACAGTGGTGCTGCCGCGGGGTTTGGGCTCGACAGAAAGCCGGACAACCTGCCCGGGGCGCAACCGAATCTTAACGCGACGCGAGTGCCACGCTCTGAAGTCGGTGGTTTCTGGATGATAAGGAGGTAAGGAGGATGCCTGCACCCATATTGAACCTGCGCATACGGGCAGGGTCTCTGTTTCCCCGCCAATTAAAGTGATTTGCTGTCCACCTCGGAAACTGATTGTGCACGAGAGAATGTTGACTGACCCATTGTTCTCGGGGCAGCGCCGACTATCAAGAGCAACACGGAGGTCACGATCTTCATTGAGGGTGCCAGACCATGCCGATTGGAGAGGCCTCTATTTCCAGACTCCACTACGATAGTCGCAGTAGTGGACGAGCCCTGGCCAGGACGGTGCGAGCGCATCCAGCGACTCCAAACGAGAGCGGAAGCGAAGGCCAAATCCAACGCGCAGGTAATCGTCGCCAAATGCATCATAGTCGGACGATGGGAAACAGATGCGGTGTTCACTGCCTAAGGATAAGTGTTGCGACAGGTGTGAGAACAGTTCGAAGATGCATAAATCGCCGCAGTGCTACGACACGTATTACCGGGAAGATGCAGGTTGGAAAGGGCGGAAATATCATAACGGTGAATTGCAGCGCTCACAGCAGCAAGTGGTGAGGACGCCGCGGAATCCTGTCTTGGTGATGGTTTCACAATATCTTAGCGGATCCGGTTGTTCGAATTAAAAGACTCATGGTAATATTACACATCACACGTTCTAAAACGGCAACTTTATGACGGTCGCATTGAAAAGTCGATCGGTTTTGGCTCGAGCAGTGGTGTGGGGTGGGTTGCAGGTGGTGTTTTTACTTTGGGTTCATCCGGTGTGGCGCTGGGTTCGGTGGGACACGAGGGTTTATTTTTGTTTCGCTGCGTTGGTACTGTGTTCCTTTTCGCTTGTCGCCATTCTACCAATTTTATCCCGGGTTTCGCTCCGTGTGAGGGTGCTGTTTTTCACCATGTTTGCAGTCACGGTTTGGCAATTAACAACTGCATCGCTCGACCTGTGGTATATAGTCGCGAGGTAAACCCAGTTATGAATGCGCCCGAAACATCTGCACGGCAGCCCGCCATTCTGCGCAAGATCCGCATGGCGCTGGCATTCTTCATGGTTGCTCTGGTCTTAAGTGGCATCACCGCATTCCCGCTCGAGAGCGAGTTGCAGAAGTTCATTGCCATCCGTGGGCTTGAAAATGTCGCACCCGCCCAGGCCCCGACCGGCTTCGATCGGTGGATCCTCAACGTCGGTGACGGGTTGCGGGACAGCTATGCCAAATATCCATGGCTGGCTTACGGCACTGACTGGCTGGCATTCGCACATATCGTCATTGCCATTTTCTTCATTGGCGCCTTTATGGATCCGGTGCGCAACATTTGGATTTTGAAGGCGGGCATCATCGGTTGTGTGCTGGTAATCCCGCTGGCTCTTATTTGCGGAGCCATCCGGCAGATACCCTTTGGTTGGCGAATGATCGATTGCTCGTTCGGAGTGTTTGGCGTGATCCCGCTCCTTTACTCTCTCAGACTGACCCGCGCGCTAGAAAACAAAACGGGTTAACACTCCTGCGTGTTGCGAAACGGCGGCAGAACAGGCTCGCTGTTCCGGGATACGACATTAAGAATTGAGCCATGCGCGAGGCTGTTGGCGTGGGTCGTTGGAAATATTATGTGGTCATGGGCCTGACTCTGGTCCGTGTGCCCCTGATTTTTCTGTTCCTAGGGGTCAGCGTTTGCGGTGGACACCCACTGCCCGAAGATTGGTTTATCGTCGGTTTCACCGCGATGATTTTATCGGCGGTCAGCGATCTACTGGATGGCTATTTTGCCCGTAAGTTTGGAGTGACTTCACGGTTGGGCAGCTACGCCGATCCGATGATGGACAAGATCTTTTATCTGACGGCGTTTCCGACTTTGGTTTATCTGGCCGAGCAAGCCGGTCAATCTGGACACGCGCGGGTTTTGCTGCTGCTCGCGATTTTGTTCTTGCTGCGCGATCAATGGGTTTCATTTCTGCGTTCGATTGGCGCGATTCACAATCTGAGCGCCGCGGCAAATTGGTCGGGCAAAGCGCGAACGCTGATCTCGTTCCCAACGATTTGCGTGATTTATTATGCGTTGCAAGCTCCCGCCGATTGGCCGGGGCGTCCAGGCATGAATGTTCTGTTCGCCCTGGAATGCGTGAGCATGGCGATTAATCTCGTATCGATTGGAGTCTACACGAAACATTTCTGGCCCGCCTTGCGCTTGGAATTAAGACCGCCGCAGTGAGGGATAGGTTCACAAAAGGAAACGAAGAGAACGAAGATGGACGTCCTGACCCTGGGCTAATATCTGTCACCCCGTTGGGGGAATGGCACTTAGATAAGTCCTAAAACTTTCTTGCCGAGCGGTTTGCGTCGGGTTGGTCCGGGCAGTTCGGTAAAGATCTCCTCTCTGCTTAGCTTGCGCATTTCTTGGAGTAGTTTCTGCGCCTGCTGCCAGTTTTGAATCGCCTTTTGCAAGGCCTCAAACTGTTCGCGAGAAAGCGCGACACTGACCGTTTTACCCTTCACTTTGCGCGTCCATTGGAAACAGGGACCCCCCGCACCCGGGCCACGGTTCTGAGCATACCCTTCGCTGATCCACTCCAAAGCGGCCAATTGAGCAGCCAGGTTGCGGAAGAGCCTTTTACGTTCCACCGACGTGCGCGTTTTCATCAGCGTTAATCATATTGCCTTTGTCAATAAGGGCGGTATATATACCGCCCTATGATCACTCCACTTTTCCCGCAGTTTATTCAGCGCCTCGCCGCCATGGGGCCTCGCTCCTCCCAAAAAACCCTGCGGCGGCTGCGCCAGGCCACGCTCAGCCAAATCGAACAGCGCCTCGGCGCATTTCTGCCCGTCTGCGCCCTGCAAAACAACTTTCAAAGAACACAGTCGCGAGCGGCTTTATCGCTTGTGCCGGGTCTTTTGGTCCTGGATTTGGCAAGTCCTGCAGGCCAACACCGCTTGCCGGGAGGTAGTGCGGCAGATTCAAATGATTTTTTTCTCCACGGCCAAGTGATCCATGAAGGCACCTCCGCTTACTGTCAGTCGCGCCGGAAAATCCCTCTGGCTCTGCTGCAGAGATTCATTAAAGCCAGCGCTGATGCTGCTCAAAAATGGGTTCCCCGGCCAACCCTGCTCCAAGGCCGGCCGCTCAAGGCTCTGGACGGCTCAAGCGTTCGCCTGGCGGATACCCGTCCCAATCAGAAGGCCTTTCCACAACCCCACTCGCAACGCCGGGGTGCAGGCTTTCCCATTATGAAAATTGTCTCGCTGTTCTGGATTTCTACAGGCGCAGTGCTGGACTGTATCACGGGCCATCGCTTTCAAAGTGACGTCAGCCTGGCGGCCCAGATGTTTGCAGGCTTGGTCAAAGGGGATATTGTGGTTGCCGACCGTGGCTTCGGCAGCTTCGTGATGGCTGCGTTGCTGCAACGCCTGGGCATCGATCTGATTGCGCGAGTTCCAACGACGATTCGCCACATCGACTTTCGCAAAGGCCGCAGACTCGGCCACAAAGAGGCGCTCTTTGTGTGGCGTAAACCAACAGTACGCAGTCCCTGGATGAGAGTAAGGGACTGGCTTTTGCTCCCGGACGCCTTAACCCTCCGAGTACTGCAGGTCCGAGTGTCTGTACGAAACCAACGGGTTAAGACCCTTACTTTGGCGACCACGCTGCTGGATCCAAACCCCTATCCGGTTAGGGGACTCGCCGAGGCGTACCGGTTGCACTGGCGCCTGGAAATGTGTTTTGACGACCTCAAAACCACGCTCCACATGGCGCATCTAAAGAGCAAAACCCCCACGATGGCCAAGAAAGAACTGTCCGTTTTTCTGATCGCCCATAACCTGTCGCGCTGCGTCATCGCTCAGGCAGCCTGTCCTAAATCGAATGGTGGCGCTTGTAAACCCACCGAATTCCCGACCGAAGATGGCCATCTGGCCTGCGGTCCGGCATAGGACGTAGCAGCACGAAATAGCCGAGCACACCGTCATCCTGAAAAGTCACAGTTCTCAACGAAATCGCATTGTCGCCGTGGACTGTCATGAGTCAGGTGGCATGAAATACTCCGCGTGCTTGGACAACAGCTCTCCGAAATCGTTACTTGAACGGCGCTTAAGGGCCGACGCGCTTCGGCCCACCCCTAAGCCCTCTCTTGCAAAAAGGATTCAAAGAAATTGTCGAGGGGTAATCATGTGGTTTGAGCCGTAAACGGATTCTTCCGTGCGGAAGCTGGTTAGGCCGGAAGTTTGTCGGAGACCTGGACGTGTTGACGCTTTTTGTGGCGCCAGATTTGCCAGTATCGGGAGAGGCGTTTGCAGAAGGCGGAGGGTTTTTCGGCGTAGAAACGTGCGCCGAGCACGAAAGCCTTTTTCCGCAATTCATCGCGGCGGAGGTCAATCACGGCTTTGAGCAAGGTCCACTCCTCTACTCTGCCATCGCGCTGGCAAAACTCAGAGGCGGTCTGCTCGAGGAGAGTCAGGTCATGGTCATCACCGAGATATTCGGAGAGGATTTTTAATTCTTCAGCGAGCGCTTCCATTTGTTCGGGCCAGAGGGAAGATAAGAGGCGGATTTGGTACCAAAGATCCTTAATGCGTTTGCGCCACTCGTGGAGGTCCTCGGAGGCGGCTTTTTTGCCGGGAACGAATTCGGCCCCCTCGCAGTAGCTGAGGCGAATTCCTGGACAAAGAGCGTTCCAGCCCTTTTTGGCCAATTGGAGCTGGTCCAACTCGCGACCGACTTTTTTTAATGCGCGCTCAACGCGGGCAGGAGTTTTCTCTTTGGTAAAGGACCAGGTGGCCCGCTGAAAATCGCGATGGAGGGACTCACGAAAGTAGCGCAGTTGATGGGAGCGGAGTTCATTGCCGAAACTGCTGGTTACGCTCTGGAAGGCTTTGAGCTTTACGTGGGCATCTCTGGCCACGCTCAATTCGCGCGCGACTTCCCGCAGTTGCTTCATGCAACGGCGATAGTTTTTCGGAGGGAGAGAAGGCTGGGCCATTCGCAGCATGGCGCGCAGTTTTTTAATGTCTTTGCGGACACAATGGATGGCATCCCCGCGATGGCTATGGCGCATGGCTTCAATGGCTGCATCGATGCAATCGCGAGCGATACGACGCAGGCCGTGCTGTACACTTTCTTTGCGCTTGAAGCGGAAGCCCATACTTAGTGCGCCGTGGCTTTCCTAAGTTTACGGGCCACGCCCTGTCCGCGAGCGAGGGTCTGATTGGCGTAACTGCGGCTGCCGGTTATTTCGCGGGCGAGCCATGCAGGAGGAACGAAAGTTTTACTTTGGCGTTCGGATTCGAATTCGACATCCGCGGTGACGAGTCCACGGTGGCGCCCGTTGTAGACATCGAGTTCGATGATTCGGGGGCCGCAGCTGATCTGGTAGCGAGATTTGGAAATGCGAGCGCCGCGGGTAAGAGGCCATAAGGCGCGGAATCGTTCCTTGGGGATTTCAATTTCTTCTTCCTGGCGATTCAATCCCCTGCCCCGTTTCACCGTGAGAAGGTACTTGGAATCTTTACGCCGGAGACGAATTTGCAATTTTCGGGAGGCGATTGGCAAATAGCCCTGCACAATTTTTGAGCGGGAGCCGCGCTGTTTCACTGCGGGAATTTGCTTCACCAAAAATTTGCGTTCAATTTCCCTAGCCATGGGGAGAGCCTGCTACTGCTTCTGTACCCGGTCAAGGCTTAGCCCCAAATTGTGAATAAGTTTTCAGTTTTAGTGTCACTCAAAGACAGAAGACATTCACCTTCCGAGCAGAAAAGCCGAGACCAACAGCGAGCCGCCACGGCCGCGTGTTTTCGTCACACGTTTGTAACAATTCAGAAGCGTGGCCGTAACATATCAGTTCCACGTTGCGGGAGTGTTGTGGAACCCAAATAAAACAATGACTAAAAATAAAATCTACAAACTCATCGGTGTCGGCCTGCTTGCTCCCGGGCTCATGGCCGCCAGAGCTTCCGGACAAACCGCAGATGCGCTGATAAACAAGCTGTTGGATAAAGGCATCCTGACCGAGAAAGAAGCGAAGGATCTAAAGGCGGAGAGTTCGGCGATGAACACGAACCTGGTGAGCGCCTCGAAATGGAAGATCGCCGATTCCGTTAAGAGCATCCAGTTGTATGGCGACCTGCGGCTGCGGTACGAGTACCGCGCGGCGGAGAATGTAACGGGATCGGGCATTCCGGGCGACACATATATGCGGGAGCGTTTTCGATATGCGGCGCGGCTGGGGATCAAAGGGGATTTGTTCGACAATTTTAATTATGGATTCCGGCTGGACACTTCGACGAATCCGCGGTCGGCCTGGGTTACATTCGGGGACGACTCGAATCCGTCGCCATTTGCCAAAAACAGCGACGGTATTGGCGTGGGGCAAATATTCATTGGGTGGAAGCCGCTCCCCTGGTATGAGATGACGGTCGGGAAAATGCCGAACCCGATGTATACGACGACAATGGTATGGGATTCGGACTTCAGCCCGGAGGGAGCGGTGGAGAAATTCAAAGCGCCAACGAAGTACGTCGACCTGTTTGCGAACTTCGGCCAATTCCTCTACCAGGACACGAATCCTGATAGCGCGATTCCCTCGACCGACACATTCATATTAGCGTTCCAGGTGGGCGCGGAAGTTAAGATCAACAAGGACATCAACCTGAAAGTTGCGCCGGTGGTTTACGCGTATACGGGAGTGGGAAGTTCGGGCGGGTTGAACCGGACATTCACGGGTGAAGGGTTTCAGGGGCTGAACAATAATCCGGCGGCAGCCTATAACAACACCGGGATTAATGACCTGACGATACTGGAGATTCCGGGAGAGATTAATTACAAAATGGGCAAATATACAGCGAGACTGTTCGGAGATTTCGCCTACAACTTTGATGGGGATGACCGAGCCAGAAACGCGGCGACGGTGGCGGCATTGCCCAAAGCTTATACCGGGGAAAACAAGGCTTACATGGCCGGCATCTCATTTGGCACCAGCGCACCCGGGTTAACTGGGGGCTCCGTTTCCAAAAAGAATACCTGGGAGACGCGGGCTTACTGGCAGCATGTGGAGCAATACGCGTTGGACGTGAACCTGCTGGACTCGGACTTCTTCGAAGGACGAGGGAATCTACAGGGTGTGTATGCGGCACTGGCCTATAGCCTGACCGATTCGATTATTGGCACTTTCCGGTATGGATATGCCAATCGGATCAATCACAACCTGGGGACGGGTGGAACCAATCCGGACTTGCCGATCTTAAATCCAATTAACAATTACCATTTACTGCAATTCGATCTGACATATCGATTCTAGACCTGGGTCAACGAGAACAACTCAAATATGAAAACAACAGCACTACTGTTAGTGGGCGCCGGACTGCTGGCGATTCAACCGCGGGCAACGGCACAAATGCTTATTAACGGGGCCGGGGCGACGTTCCCGTACCCCATCTACTCCAAGTGGTTCGATGAGTATCGAAAAATCGATCCGTCGGTCGCCTTCAATTATCAATCCATCGGTTCAGGGGGCGGTCAAAAACAAATCCTGGCGCAAACCGTGGATTTTGGGGCATCGGATGGTCCGATGAGCGATGATAACCTGAGCAAGGCGCCCGGAAAGATTCTGCACTTGCCGACGGTGGCGGGAGCAGTCGTGATCACGTATAACATTCCGGGTAATCCCAAACTGAAACTGGAAGGCGCGCTGATCGCGGATATTTTCCACGGAAAAGTCGTGAAATGGAATGACAAACGCATTGCGGCTTTAAATGCCGGAGTAAAATTGCCGGATAGTGAAATCGTGGTGGTGCATCGCTCGGATGGCAGTGGGACGAGTTATATCTTCAGTGATTACCTGAGCAGCGTGAGTCCGGAATGGGAGAAATCCGTGGGCCGGAACACGTCGGTGAAATGGCCGGTGGGGCTGGGTGCGAAAGGAAATGAAGGAGTGGCGGGACAGGTCAAGCAATTGCCAGCGACGATTGGATATGTCGAGTTGGCTTATGCGCATCAAAACAAACTGCCTGTGGCGGAGATCAAAAACTCATCCGATCAATTCATTACGCCATCATTAGAATCCATCACAGAGGCGCTCGGGGCGGCAAAGATTCCGGAGGATTTTCGTTTTTCCATGGTGAATCCACCGGGCGAAAAAGCTTATCCGATTGCCGGCGCCACGTGGTTGTTAGTTTACGAGCAACAGAAAGATCCAGCGAAAGGCAAGAAACTGGTGGAGTTCCTGGAGTGGGCGTTGACCAAAGGCGAGTCGATGGCCTCGACGCTGGACTACGCGCCTTTGCCAGAATCGCTGCAGAAGCGAGTACTCGAGCGGATCAAGACGATTAAAAATTAAAGGTTTGGCGCAGGTGGAGCGACATTGCATTGTCGCTCCACTTCCAACATGAGTAATACGGCTACAACTGAAGCACCGGCCATGCGAGAGGCCAGGATTAGCGGTTATCCATGGGGTGACCGCGTATTCAAGTATCTCACGTTATTTTTGGCGCTGACGGTTTTCGTGCTCATAGGACTCATCGGCTATGAATTGGCCAAGGGATCGCACCTAACTATCCGAAAATTTGGGTTTCATTTTTTTAGCGGGACGGATTGGGACCCGGTGAATGAGGAATACGGGGCGCTACCATTTATTTTCGGGACATTGGTTTCATCCGTGCTGGCCTTGTGCATCGCGGTGCCGCTGAGCGTGGCCACGGCGGTTTATTTGACGGAACTGGCGCCTTACTGGATTCGGCAACCGCTCACGATCTTTGTAGAACTGCTGGCGGCGGTACCGAGTGTCATTCTCGGATTGTGGGGAATTTTCGTGATGGTGCCCTGGTTGCGTGAACACCTGTTCCCGTGGCTAAAAGCGGCGTTTGGTTTCACGCCATTATTCAGTGGCCCGATTTATGGTGTCAGCATGCTGGCAGGTGGGATCATTATTGCGATCATGATTCTTCCCATTATTACCTCCATCTCGCGCGAGATCCTGCGCAGCGTGCCGGGCCTACAACGGGAAGCGGCTTACGCGCTGGGCGCGACGCGATGGGAGGTGACGCGCATTGCTGTTTTGAGTTACGCGAAAAAAGGAATTTTTGGGGCAGTGATCCTGGGCCTGGGCCGGGCGCTAGGAGAAACCATGGCGGTGACCATGGTCATCGGCAACAAACCCGAAATTGCCAAATCGCTTTTTGCGCCGGGATATACTCTGGCCAGCGTGGTAGCGAACGAGTTTGCGGAAGCCACGACGGATATGTATCTCAATGCGTTATTCGAAATCGGGTTGGTCCTGTTGATCGTAACAGTGATTGTGAATGGGATTGCGCAGGTTCTGCTCAAATCCTTTTCCGGCCCGGCGATTACGAGGCAGCAATGAATTCGACGAGCAACCATCGCTGGCGGCAGGGCAAGAATATCTTCATGCAAAGTCTCACATTTGCATGTGCCATTCTGGTCATTGCTCCATTGGCGCTCATCTTCTTTCATTTGCTCAAGTCAGGATTGGGTTCGGTAAATTGGGCGTTTTTCACTCAACTTCCGAAACCGGTGGGAGAGAGTGGCGGCGGGATGTCGAACGCGATCGTGGGCACGTTTGAATTGCTCGCGCTAGCGGCGCTGATCGGCGTTCCGATTGGGGTAGGCGGTGGGATTTTTCTTTCCGAGTACGGACACGCCAAGCTCAATTGGTGGCTGCGGTTCGGGGCGGATGTGCTCAACGGAGTGCCTTCGATCATTTGGGGGATGGTGGTGTACGCGTTGGTGGTGGTGCGGATGAAGGGGTTTTCGGCCTGGGCGGGAGGGATAGTGCTAGGCATGATGATGATTCCGCTAATCATGCGGACCACGGAGGAAGTCCTGCAACTAGTACCAAACGGTTACCGGGAGGCGGCCCTGGCACTCGGCATCGCGCAGTGGCGAACCATTGCACAAATCGTGGTGCGGACGGCGTTGAAGGGGATCATTACGGGAGTGCTGCTGGCGGTGGCACGTGTGGCTGGGGAAACCGCTCCCCTGCTCTTCACAGCATTCGGAAATCGTTTTTGGAATCACAAGCTCTCTGACCCGATTGCGGCGTTACCACTGCAGATATTTAACTACGCGATTTCCCCGTATGAAGATTGGCATCGACAGGCGTGGGCGGGAGCACTCGTGCTATTGTTATTAGTGTGTTTTATAAATGTGAGCGTGCGGGTGCTCACGCGAGATCGCTTTAGCCAACGAAAATAGTATTTTGTGAACATGACTGCTGAAAACGAACGCGTTGTTCCCTCGCCGACGCCCCGCGTGCCCGCAACGAAACCGGGTGCGACCGCGCGTTCAGCGGCGTTTTCAGTTAAGGAGCTCTCGATTTATTTTGGCAGCACGCAGGTGCTCAAGCGCATTTCCATGGAAATTCCAGCCAAAGCGGTTACGGCGATAATTGGACCGAGTGGATGCGGGAAGAGCACATTTCTGCGGGCACTGAATCGGATGCACGAACTGGTACCCACGGCACGGATGGAGGGGAACATTCGGCTGTTTGATTCCGACATTTACGGAGCGGAGGTTGAGCCGGTGATGGTCCGGAGGCGGGTGGGAATGGTATTTCAGAAATCCAATCCGTTCCCCACTATGTCCATTGCGGATAATGTCACAGTAGGGTTGCGGTTGAATGGAATGGGCAACCGCACGACGTTGAAAGAACGATTAGAGGAATCGCTGACAATGGCGGCGCTGTGGGATGAGGTGAAGGACCGGCTGAACGCGCCAGCGATTAGCCTTTCGGGCGGGCAGCAACAGCGGCTTTGCATAGCGCGGGCCCTGGCGGTGAAACCGGAAGTCCTGCTGATGGATGAGCCGGCGTCGGCGCTGGACCCGCTGGCCACGGCGAAAATTGAGGACTTGATCCTCTCGCTGAAAAGCAATTACACCATTGTAATTGTGACGCACAACATGCAGCAAGCGGCACGCGTCTCGGACTTTACGGCATTCCTCTATTTGGGAGAGCTAGTGGAACACGACGCCACGAATAAGATCTTTACCAATCCCGCCAAAAAGCGAACGGAAGATTACGTGACTGGCAGATTTGGTTAATTCGCACGCATGCAACACCTCGACCTGGAACTCTCGGAACTCAAAAATAAACTGCTGACTATGGCCAGCCACGCTGAAAATGCGGTGCGGGATGCCGTGCGGGCAGTCAATGAGCGGGATTATGAACTCGGGCTTCGGGTGCGAAGCGACGATTCGATTATCGACCAATACGAAGTGGATGTGGATGAAATGGCGATTCAACTGCTGGCCAAAGCGCCGCTGGCGACCGACCTCCGTTTCATTGCCGTGGCCATGAAGATTTCGCAGAACCTGGAGCGAGTGGGAGATGAGGCGACGAAAATTGCGAATCGAGCGCGGGAATTGAGCCAGGACGCGCCGCTGAAAATGACGACGGAGATTCCGCGGATGGCCGGGCTTTCCCTGGAGATGCTGAAGGGGTCATTGGATGCGTTTGTTAAGCGGGATGCAGCGGCAGCGCGGGCGCTGATTCCGAAGGACAAAGAGATCGATGTGATGAACAAGCAGTTACAACGGGAACTGGCTGCCCGGATGGTTTCAGATCCAGAATCGATTACCCGATGTCTCAGCCTGATGGTAGTGGTCAAGAGCCTGGAACGGATCGCAGATCATGCCAAGAACGTGGCGGAGGAAGTGGTCTATTTATGTGAGGCTGAAGACATTCGGCACACGGCGCCACACGCGAGTTGAGGGCTTTTCGCGCGGCCGGAAGGACGGGAGCACGAATATAAGTTGCTATTTGGCAGGATGAGGCCATAATGGGCCCGTTCGTTAGATAGCTTGTCAGTCTCAGTGCTGGTAAATCTTCAGGTGAACTCAGTTCAGTGATGATTAGAAACCCGATGGTCGGGAACAGTTTGGGAGTAAAGGGTTGATCTACAGGACATCACCAAAATGAGTAATAAATTGTTTGTGGGAAATCTTTCCTTCAATACCACCGAAAACGATCTTCAGGACACTTTTGCGGCGCACGGCACCGTGGTAGAGACCAACCTGATGATGGACCGAGCCACTGGCCGCCCACGTGGGTTTGGTTTCGTGACGATGAGCACGCCGGAAGAGGCGCAGAGCGCGATTACCGCCCTCAATGGCGCATCGATTGACGGCCGGGCATTGACCGTAAACGTGGCCAAGCCTCGTGAAGAGCGGGCTGGCGGCGGTGGCGGTGGTCGTCGCGAGTTCAACGGTTCACGCAACCGCTATTAATAGCGGAGGTATTTGAGAGCGAGACCGGGGTGACCTGGTCTCGCGCTTTTGTTTCGGAGCAGCGCAGGGGCCGCAGCGCGTAAATGCGGTGGTAGGAAACATTTGCCGGGTCCAAATAGGCTTGTAATCATGCAAAATTACGGTAATTTGAACGGTCTAAGCCGCTCTTCGGCGGCAACTAAGATGATCCCTACAAGAAAAATCAGCCCACGTGCGGAGTATCGAATGTTACGGGCGGAGCAAGTCAATGCTTCAGCACCGCTGCGGGAAAAGTTCCCCCGACTCAAATCACTCAAAGCAGAGGTAGAGTATTACGATAGTTCCGGGGCGATGAGGCTGGGGGGTATGAACATCAACGCCAACGTGGAACATGCGAAATCCCTGTTTTGTTTTAACTGCAACCAGGGGGATTGTGTGGGTGGCGACTTTGATTTGAGCGGGACCCTGGGCACCGCGATTGCGGGGAAAAAGAAGGTGGTTTCGGGAGAGCTTCGCTGCCAGGGCATCCGGCATAACAAAGAACGGAAGCTACAAACCCCTTGTCAGAGCATCCTCCGCTATACGCTGAAGTTGGCGTATAGTTAAGAGCTGGTGCCCTCAGAGCGGGCTTCTGAAGTCATTCGGGATAACGCATTGTCCTGAGCCGCAAAGGCTCGGCAAAAATTTCTTCTCAAATTTCTTCTCTTTTGACGCGCACGTCCTAAAGTTTTGAATGGCCAAACGCCGTTCCGGGACTTCTGTGGAGATGACGCGTCGGCGATTTCTTTTAAACACCAGCCTTACGAGCATGGCTACGGTGGTGTTCGGAAAGGCGGCGGCGGGATTAGCAGCAACAGAAGAGACGTTCCCTTTCGCTAACGGTGAGCGTGCCCTGGTGCGGTACCCTCAGAAGCGACCCTTGATCCTGCTCACGGCGCGCCCGCCGCAATTGGAAACCCCTTTTGGAGTTTTTGCAGAGGGATTAATCACTCCGAATGACGCCTTCTTTGTTCGTTATCATCTTTCGCAAATACCAACAACGATTGACCCAGACACTTTCAGACTCAATGTAAGCGGAAGTGTCCAATCGCCCTTGAGCCTCTCCTTAAAAGAGTTGAGAGATAGTTTTGAGGCAGTGGAGCTAGTGGCGGTGAACCAATGCTCCGGGAACGGGCGCGGTTTTTTCAACCCGCGGGTGGCTGGCGGTCAACTCGGAAATGGCGCGATGGGTAATGCTCGCTGGAGGGGGGTTCGGTTAAAGGCGGTGCTGGAACACGCCGGACTGCGGCCGGGGGCACGGCAAGTTAGTTTTAATGGGTTGGATACGCCGGTGACGGAGAAGGTGCCTGACTTCGTCAAAGCATTGGATGTCGAGCAGTGCCTGGAGGAGGAAATCCTGCTGGCGTATGAGATGAATAACGAACCCTTGCCGATGCTGAATGGTTTTCCGTTGAGGCTGGTGGTGCCCGGTTATTTTGGGACGTACTGGGTGAAGCACCTGAATGAAATAACGGTCCTGGAGGATGCCTTTAAAGGGTACTGGATGGACCCGGCATATCGCGTTCCCGATAATTCCTGTGCTTGTGTGGAACCGGGCACGACGCCCAAAAAGAGCAAACCTATTGCCCGTTATAATGTGCGTTCCTTCATCACGAGTTTTTCGAATAATCAAACCGCCGTGGCAGGCAAGGAACAAACCCTGCAAGGATTTGCCTTCGATGGCGGATACGGGATTACTGAAGTGCTGGTATCGGAAGACGGCGGTAGAAACTGGCGCAAGGCGGAGTTGGGCAAAGATTTGGGCAAATATTCATTTCGGGGCTGGTCATTGGCGTTTCGTCCACAACGAGCTGGCCAGATGGAATTGATTGTCAAAGCGAGCAATCGGATTGGGCAAACCCAGCCGTTGGAACCGCTGTGGAACCCCGCTGGATACATGCGCAACGTGGTGGAACGGGTGATGGTGAAGGTGGTGTAGAGAGAAGACGATTTTGAAACTGGTAAATTTCATCCTGGTCCTCGCACTATCTATGACGGTGCAGGCGCGTGTGCAAGCTGCCCCGGTGGAGATTCAATTGCCGGCGGAAACAGGTGCATTCAAACAGGATGCGGGAGCTGAAATCGCCAATGGCCAATGTCTGACGTGCCATTCGGTTGAGTATGTGTCCACCCAACCGCCGATGCCGCGGAATTTTTGGAAAGCGTCCGTGCAAAAGATGCAGCAGAAATACGGCGCTCCGGTTCCGGACGAGCAAGTTGAATCATTGGTGGATTATTTGGCGCGCAACTATGGCGTGAGCACCAACGCGACGAGTGGTTCAGGCACAGCGCATGCTGAGCAAGGCGCGTTCACGAGCGGAAAACCTGGAGGGGTTTCCATAACCGCGACTCAGATAGCCACTAAGTATGGCTGTTTGGGTTGCCATAATGCATCGGTGAAGATCGTGGGTCCGGCTTACAAGGAAATTGCGGCAAAATATAAAAACGACGCGCAGGCCGAAAACAAAATTGCTGAGCAGATTCACAAGGGCGGCTCAGGAAAGTGGGGGCCGATTATCATGCCGCCGTTTCCGCAAGTAACAGCGGAGGAGACCAAGGCGCTTACGGAGTGGATTTTGGCTTTGGGACGGTGAGGCTTAAGGCAATTGAATTGCCCGGACTTTCTCCAGAGGAAATTTAGCGGGTTGGATGGTTCAAGGTTCCACCGAGGACGTAGCCCAACCAAACGCCGATCAAGCAGAGAACGACAGAAAGAAGGATGTTCGCTCCTGCGTACATCAATTGGCGGTCACGGATTAAGTTCAAAGTTTGCAGGCTGAAGGAGGAAAACGTGGTGTAACCGCCGCAAATGCCGACCATGACAAAGTAGCGCAGGTTTGTCGAGGCGACCCATTTGCCTTCGGGACCGGTAAGAGCAGCGAATAAGCCGATCACCACTGAGCCGGAAATGTTGACGAGCACGGTTCCCCACGGAAAGGATTCGCCGAAATGACGCGCCGCAACGACGGAGAACCAAAAGCGCAGGACGCTGCCGAGGGCGCCGCCGATTGCAACCCAGAAATAACCGATAAAGGGAATGTTGGTCACTCGCCGAACTCCAAATACCCGAATCGGCTGGGTTCATGAAAACCGGGGAGCAACGTAGGTGACCAACTCACGCCTTCGACTTTCATCCCTTTGGTGCGATTGAAGCGGAAGAAGTTTCCGCGCCAGGTTTCGTGCGGTTTGGGGGTAGGCTGGCCAAGATCCTTGAAGGGGACGCGAACTTCGACCTGCCAGTACTCGTCTTTGTCTTCTGAGTTATTCGGGGTGCCTTTTAGTTGCACGGCGCTTTTCATTCCATGGGCAGTGTAGGTCCAATCTCCATTAAAAGATTTCGAGAGGCCATCGGGGCCGAGATCGTTTTTGATAATGGCGTCGAAGGTGGCGCCGAGCGGATTCCACTGCAGCTCGAAATAGGTGCCTAAATCTTTAGGAGTAATAAAGAATTCGGCGACTTCTTCCTCCCAGAATTTGCTGTCGTGATTGGTGAAAGTTGCCTGGATATCGGTATCCTCGCACCGCCAACCGAGGTAGAGTGCGGCGTCATCGTACCAGAGCCGTAATTGCGTGCGCTCGTGCTCCTGAGCCGAGCCGTCGTTCAGATGGAAGGGGCCGAGGACAGCGGCCCTGGACCACACAGGCTCGTCCAAATTGCCATCAATGTTCAAGGCGCCTTTGAGTTTCGGGATAGCAATGCGAGGCAATTTTGGCGCGGTAGCTTTGGAGGGCTCCGGGTCTGCGGCCAAAGCGGTGCCAGCGGAAATGGAGTTCAGGAAGCAGAGGACGAGGGCGATGAGCCAGGCTTTTGAAACCTTCATTGCGCGCCATTCTAACGATGCAGCGAAAGAAATCACCCGCTATTTTGCCCTGTTTCCACATTAGACATTCAAGGCTCCTATCACTATGATGCACGCCCTTATTCGGTATTCTTTTACTTGAAAACTAAACTATGAGCACAATCTATGACATCCAGGCCCGTGAAATTCTCGATTCGCGGGGTAATCCGACGGTCGAAGTCGATGTACTGTTGGCGGGCGGGGCGGTGGGGCGGGCGGCTGTGCCTTCCGGCGCGAGCACTGGGGAACATGAAGCTATCGAACTCCGGGACGGCGATAAGGAACGTTATGTCGGCAAAGGCGTCAGCAAAGCCGTCAAGAACGTGACGGACAAAATTCTGCCAGCACTGCGGGGGGTTGATTCTCTGGACCAACTCACCGTCGATAGGATCATGCTGGATCTGGATGGAACGGAAACGAAATCCAAGCTGGGAGCCAATGCGATTTTGGCGGTTTCCCTGGCGACGGCCAAGGCTGCGGCGGAGGCAATTGGAATTCCTCTCTTTAAGTACCTGGGCGGGCCGAATGCGAAGGTTCTGCCGGTGCCGATGGCGAATGTGATTAATGGCGGAGCTCACTCCGATGCCCCAATAGATTTTCAAGAGTTCATGGTGATGCCGCATGGACTGCCGACGTTCAGCGAGGGATTGCAGGCGATTACGGAGATTTTTCATGCGCTGAAATCGGTGCTGAAAAAAAGAGGCTTGAGCACGGCGGTGGGTGATGAAGGCGGTTTCGCGCCGAAGCTGAGCGGAGTTGAGGACGCGCTGGATTCCATTTTGCAGGCAACCAAGGATGCAGGTTATAAGGCGGGGAAGGAAATTTTTCTCGCGCTGGATGTGGCGTCATCCGAATTCTACAATGGCAACGGGACGTATACCTTTAAGAAAAGCACCGGCGAAAAATTGACGGGAGATGAACTGGTAAATTTCTACGTGAAACTCTGCGCCAAGTATCCGATTGTGAGCATTGAAGACGGTTGCGCTGAAGGGGATTGGAAGCATTGGAAAACGCTGACGGAAAAACTTGGAGACCGCGTGCAACTGGTTGGCGATGACTTGTTCGTGACGAACGTGAAGTTTCTCAAGAAGGGCATCGACACCGGAACGGCAAATTCGATTTTAGTGAAGGTGAACCAGATTGGTTCGCTGACGGAAACCCTGGATGCGGTGCAACTCGCCCAGACGAGCGGTTACACGGCAGTGCTGAGCCATCGTTCAGGTGAGACCGAGGACGCGACGATAGCGGACATCGCAGTGGCGACAAATTGCGGCCAAATCAAAACTGGTTCGTTGAGCCGATCTGACCGGCTTGCCAAGTACAATCAGCTATTGCGCATAGAGCAAATTCTCGGCAAGTACGCTGTCTACGCCGGAAATAACGCGCTACCGAAGAGCCGCCGGTAATTGCGCGAAAGATAAAGTTAAATTGCAAAGCCCCGATTGCTTATCCGGCAATTGGGGCTTTTTGCATTGCCTGGCGAGGCGAGGCTGAAGCCTTAAGGAGGGAGTAGGTGAACAACTACTAGGCGGAGTGACAGAGCACGCTAGGATTTCGCGAAATTCAGCTATGAAAAGGGTTAAGGGATTATCGCTATTGGCCGCCGCAATTTTGCTGGCGGGGAATGTGTTGGTGGGCGGATGCAAGCACACGGAGGCAGATGAGCATGGCTCGAAAATGGCCACTTATACCTGTCCGCATCATCCGGAAGTGGCGCAGAGCAGCCCGGGCACTTGCCCGAAATGTGGGATGACGCTCGTGCGCAAGGAGTAGCGCAAGAAGGCGGTCAGTCGCGGCCTTTGCGGTCGACGTATTGAGAGGGCCAGAGGGTCTTGCGGGTTATTCGTGCCCGGACCCACTGTCTGATTCGCCATCGATGTGCGATTTGTGAGAGGCCGGACTGCAGGGCCCAGTAGAGCACGCCGGCATAAAGCAGGACCAGAACTGGGTTGATGAGCCAACTCCATTGGTTGTCTGGCATGCGACTCCATCCCATAATGCCGACCAGACTCCAAAGTATGCAGAACGCGAGAAGAATTATTGGTTGGAGGTAGGCGTCGATGACGTTTGAGCGGGATCGAACCTGAATGCGCGGTTTGAGCCCAAGGTCCAGGTTGCCGAGTTCTTCAAGGGTGTGGAGATCCAGTTGCTGACGTGTGTGCTTCGCTTGCAGTTGCTCGCGAAGAACCGAGCCGTAACGCAGATTCGCCTCGGAAATGGCTTGTTGAAGTTCGGGCAAGTGGACGGATTTCAGGGTGGAAGGTTCGCATTCAATCCAGAGCGTGTCGGAATCAATACCAACGCGAGGCTTTTGATCGTAAGTGGTAGAATCCCAAACGGACATGAAGATATAAGACCAGCCGAGGGGCGGAGTTTCGGAGAGCTCAAGAACGATGCGAACGATTGGACTTTGGACAATGTAACAGCGTTCCTTGAGAAGATCGCAAATTCTGAGCTCTTTGAAAAGAGCGTCCGCAGCATGAGAAGGGAACGGGGCGCTACGGGGACGCGGTTCCCGGTACAATGCGGCATCCAGAGCTGGCGAAAGGCTTTCGGGAATTGGAAAAGTTGAATCTACTGTGCCCGCAGACTCGAGGGATGGAACTGGGGCCGACTCTTCAGAAGTACGCTTCATGCTGAACGGCAGCTTCCTGGGATTTGAGGCGGATATTCCGCATAGGTGCTGGGAGAAAGCCTAGCAGGTCGGAGCGGGAAAGTAAATTGCGGTCTTAACTCATGCAGGAGCCGGAAAGAATCAGGGCTTGGCGAATTTCAGTTCCATGGGCTGGCCATCGCACGTGATGAGCACAGAGTCATCGCGAATTTCGGTACAAGCGACCATTACGAAATGATCTTCAACACGGACCTTGGCGGTTTCACCGACCAGCAGCGTGGCGTTATTGATAAGGACCATGCGGCGGTCTTTGGGACCAGAAATCGATTTCAGAGCAAGCTTTCCGTAGTGAGTGGGGGCAGTCGGAGCAATAGGCGTGAAGGTGGGAGGTTTGCGAGCCGGTTCAGTGGATTCAGTTGCGGGCGACGGTTGCTTTTCTCCGGCCTGAGAGGCGGCCAACCTTTCGATCTGAGCGATGAACGCTTTCGGGCCTCCGGGGGTGTAACCCAGTTTGCCGAGAGGCCGACCGGCTGAGTTAAGAATGATTATCGTAGGGAAGCCGGTAATATGAAGTGCCGAAGCAAGCTGCTCGTTGATCTGAGCCTGGGCCTGCGGAATGGACTTATGGCGAGGAAAATCGATTTCAACAGAGACGAGCCGAGATTCAGCAAAGGTGGCAAATTCAGGCTGATCAAAGACTTCCGCTTTCAGCTTCATGCACCAACCGCACCAATCGGAACCGGTAAAATCGAGCAGAAGGAGCTTATTTTCGCGGCTGGCTTTTTCCTGGGCTGCCTGAACATTGGTAAGCCATTCAACGTTAGCTGCCCAAAGTTGCAGGGAACAAAGCAGCAAAATGGCCGAAATCCAGCGTTTCATTGGGCAATTAACAGCAGGGACTGCGCCAAAAATCGGGTTAAGATTATCGGCCAGCTAATCGAGGACGAGCAGCCCAAATTTCCTGAAGACGGCGCCGGCTTTTGGTGAAGCGAGATAATCCAGGAACCGGCGAGCCGCCACCTGTTCTCCAGCATCCTTAACGAGGGCCATTGGGTAACTGATGTGAGGGCCAGCGGAGGCGGGAATTTCGAAAGCAATTCTGACACGAGCGGAAATCTTTGCATCGGTTTTATAGACGATAGCGGCTTCGACGTTGCCGGATTCCACGGCGGCGAGCGCGGCGCGCACGTTTTCAGTTGGGATGATTTTGGGTTTTATTGTGTCCCAAAGATTTTGTTGCTCGAGGTATTGCCGAGCATAAATTCCGGCAGGAACTGCCCTGGGATCCGCCAAGGCGAGACGGGTGACTTTGGCAGAAGCTAGGTCGTTAGGGCTTTGGAGATCGGCGCCGTTCTCAGCGGCTACGACGATTACAAGTGTGTTCGACAAGCGACTTTTTCTAGTCGAGGTGTCGAGCAGCCCCTTTTTAACCAAAGCGTCCATTTTGGCTTCATCGGCGGAGAAAAAAATATCAGCGGGAGCGCCTGCTTCGATCTGTTGCTGGAGAAGACTGGAGGCACCAAAATTGAAAATGACTTTATGGCCGGATTCTTTTTGGAAATCCGCGGCAATCTCCTTGAGAGAGTCAGCCAGACTAATTGCAGCGAAGACTCTGATTTCAGAAGCCCGACCGGTAGCAGGAATTCCGGCGAGGCAGAGCACGACACCAAAAAGGCGTAACAGCAAATGAAGTGCACTCAAACGTCGGAATGGGCTGTTCATCTTAATCCGCATCTTAAAAGCTCGAGCAGATACTTCAGGAGCCGTACGCCACGGCAACGACAGCAGAAGTGGATAATGCGCTACAGAAAACTAGGACGCAGGCTCGGCTAGGAGCTTGGCCACAGCTTTTTCCACGTTCTGAGGTTGAAGCCCGATGGAGCGGACAATTCCCTTTCGGTCAACCAGGGCGTAAGTGGGATAGTAATGGACGGCCCAGGCCTTTTGCGAGGTGAGCTGAGGGTCGCGAGCCGTAGGATAGGCGATGCTGTGTTCTTTGACGGTTTGCGGCATTGTTTCCTGTCCACGGTTACTCGTGCAAACGCCGACCACCAAAAGCCCCTTATCTTTATACTTTTGGAGCATTTGGTTGTTGTGGGGTATAGCGGCCATGCACGGTCCACACCATGTCGCATAGAAATCGACAACGACAACCTTGCCTTTCATTTCGGCGGGAGTCACCTGGCCATTAACCCAACCCGTGACATTGAGAGGCGGCATAGGTTTGCCCTCCAAAGCGGCATGAGCTTCGCGCACTTTGGGATCTTTATCCCAGGTGAGTTCGTCGGGAAATTCAGAGGCAAGAACGACGAGACTCAGAATTGAGCAAAAGCAAACCAGGCCAGCTATGAGTTTACGCATACGGCAAAGGTAAGTCTGCTTCCCCGGACATTCAAGCGCCTAGGAAGTGTCTAGAGTCGAACCAGAATTTCCTTAAGCAGACGCATATCTTCCGCCGCGGCGGCGGCATTTTCATGGTAGCGGCGGCGGAGTTGGGGATCTTTGCTGGATTTGGCGAGTTGCTCCTGAATGGCGCGCTGTTCATTGAGTCGCTGGAGTGCCATCCAGAGCGCCCGCTCAACTGCGTGTGAATGGGCGATGGAAAAGCTTTCCTGCGAATAAATATGGCCGACATTGCAACGAAATTGGTCGGTTTCCCCATTGGAGATTCTCAGAAGTGAGCCGTTGCATTCGGGACAAGTGAACGCAAGTGGCTCAGTGACAGGCAGACCTTCTTCCTGCGAGAGCGATTGGCAATCCGCGAGCGAACGTTCCGAAGTGCTGATGTCCGATTCATTTTTTAGAAGATCCAACAACAGAGAAGCAATTTTCGGAACTGAAAGACAGTAATCAGTGTTGATTTGCCGAAGCACATTAGACGGCATTTCAGGATTTTCCGCGTCAATTGGATCCTGAACAATAATTTTGCCGCCGCGAGCTTCAACGGCCAGGCAACCAGCGACTCCGTCATCGAGCGCGCCGGAAAGTATGACGGCAATGACATCTGAACGGTAAGCCCGAGCGGCGCTGCGGAAGAGGACATCGATCGCGGGGCGATGGCGATTCTCGCGCGGTCCTTGCGCAGCCAGAACACAGCCGGAGCGAACGGAAAGATGACGGCCGGGCGGGGCGACATATACGTTACCGGGTTTGAGAGGTTGCGGGGATGTGGGGCTACTTACCTGCAGCTTAGTGCAGCGTTGAAATACCTGGGGCAACATGCTTTCGCCCTCGCCGATGTGTATAACGGCAAGCACAGGCGCAGGAATGTTCGGAGGTAAATCCTTCAGGAGGGCACAAAGCGCAACGATGCCACCTGCTGAGCCCCCCACGACGATAACCTTGGGCATAGAGGGAAAAATCAGGGAGGGACGACAATGTGTCTATAGGGTTTGTAGGGGGGGGAAAAAAAACCGCAGCATCGGGAATGAGAGACTGAATCGAATGTGAAGTTGGTGGGAGTTTGCAAAATGCTGTTACGGCCCTAAAGTCGTTGGTTCATGCTCGAAACCGTTGAAGTTGTTTTGGCTCTGCTGGCCGCCGTTGCAGGCTTGGCTTTGCTGTCACGCAAGGTGCCGGTCCCCTACCCTATCATGCTGATCCTGGGCGGTTTAATCCTGGCGTTCATCCCTGGGCTACCTCGGGTTCAGCTTCATCCAGAACTCGTCTTTTTAATCTTTTTGCCTCCCCTATTGTATCCGGCAGCAATCTTTACCCCCTGGCGCGACTTCCGAGCTAACTTGCGACCAATTACGTTGTTGGCCGTAGGCCTCGTGCTATTTACGACCGTCGTCGTAGGATACCTAGCCCATTATTTCATTGAGGGCTTGCCACTTGCGGCGGCTTTCGTGCTGGGCGCCATCATTTCCCCGCCGGACGCGATTGCGGCCACAGCGATCGCTAATAAGTTAGGTGTGCCGAGAAGGATCGTGACGGTGCTGGAAGGAGAGAGCCTCCTGAACGATGCCACAGCGTTGGTGGCGCTGCGATTTGGAGTGGCTGCAGTGCTGACGGGGTCATTTTCGATGGGAGCAGCAGCCGGAAAATTTGTGGTTGTTGCTATTGGAGGCATAGCCATTGGTTTAATCGTGGGTTGGCTCTCTGCATTGATTCAAAAACGAATTGATGATCCGCCCATTGAAATCACGCTTTCACTTTTGACGCCGTTCGCAGCTTACCTACCTGCGGAACGCCTTGGCTTGTCCGGGGTTTTGGCGGTTGTCACCACTGGGCTGTATCATGGGTGGCGACTGCCAGAATTTACAACGTCCAGGTCGCGACTTCAGGCAGGTCCGGTTTGGCAGATGATTGAGTTCCTCTTGAACGGGTTCATTTTTCTGCTGATCGGCTTAGAATTGCCCAGCGTTCTGGAAGCGTTGAAGGGAAGATCGATCCCGCAACTGGTTTGGTATGCGATGCTCATCAGCGCAGCAGTAATTTTGATCCGAATCCTTTGGGTATTTCCGGCGAGTTATTTGCCGAGATTGTTTCTCGCAAAGACGCGGGCCAGAGATCCGTACCCGGCCTGGCAGAACGTATCGATTGTGGCCTGGACAGGAATGCGTGGAGTTGTATCCCTGGCGGCTGCTTTGGCACTGCCATTGGAAAACCAGAGGGGAGTGCCGTTTCCAGGGCGAGACTTGATTATTTTTCTAACCTTTGTGGTGATCCTGGCAACGCTGGTGGTGCAGGGTCTTACTCTGCCGCTGCTGATTCGTTGGCTCGGCGTTAAAGCGGACACCCAGGCAGAAGAGGAAGAGCGGACGGCACGCCTCAAAGCAAACCAAGCTGCGCTAGCTCGGCTGGACGAACTTGCAAATTCCGAAGGAACAAATCCGGAAACGGTGAATCGTTTGCGGGTGGAGTATGAAGACCGAATCAGGCAACTGGAAGCCTGCTGGGACGAAGAGGAAGGACGGAGGCGTCATTTATTCTCCTCCGATTACGAAAATCTGCTTTTTGATACTTTGCAGGTGGAACGGCGCACCCTTATAGCTTTGCGAAATGAGGGTATCATCAACGATCACGTGCTTCGCCGCATTCAGCGTGATGTAGATTTGGCGGAGGCTCGGATTGGGCATCCAGGAGCTAATCGTTAAGCGATGGCAGTGAGTGACAGGGAGGAAAACGTTGATTAGCCTGAACCGATGTCGTTAAAGACGCTAACCCTCGGGCATTCGCCGGATCCGGATGATGCTTTCATGTTTTATGGACTGGCACATAATTTAATTCCCACGGAAGAACTCCGGTTTGAGCACATCCTGCAGGATATTCAAACATTGAATGAGCGAGCAACACGAGGGGAATTGGACATCTCCGCGATCAGCATTCATGCGTATGCGTACGTAAGTGATAAATATGCTCTTTTGCCGAGTGGCGCCAGTATGGGAGACGGTTACGGTCCAATGTTAGTGGCAAAAAGGATGTTTAGCAGAACGGAAATCCTGCAGTGCAAAATTGCGGTGCCTGGGACGATGACCAGCGCATTTCTGGCATTGCAACTTTGGCTGCAGACGTCAGCGAAGAAGTTGAATTTTGTGGTGGTGCCATTTGATCAGATTTTCCAAACGGTCCGCGCAGGCGCAGCAGACGTTGGTTTAATCATTCACGAAGGTCAATTAACTTACAAAAAGGAAGGATTGCAAGTTTGTCAGGACCTCGGGAAGTGGTGGGGAAGCGAAAATGATGGATTACCTTTGCCGCTAGGCGGAAACGTCATTCATAAGCGATTCGAGCCTGCATTGCGGAAGCGAGTATCAGATATCTTGACCCGCAGTATTCAATTCAGTTTGGAGCATCGTTCAGAGGCGGTGCAACATGCCCTGAAGTACGCAAGAGATATGGGAAAGGAATTAGCAGACAAATTTGTCGGTATGTATGTCAATCACTGGACCCTTGATTATGGGGAAAAAGGACGGGAATCGATTCGAAGATTTCTCAGTAAAGCGTATGAGACTGGATTGATCGATCATCGGCAGGAATTGGAATTTGTCCAATAGCAGCGGCAGCCGGTCGATTCAAGACCAACTATCGTAGGAATTCAGCGGCTTCAGGTTCCATTCATCGAGCAATTCACGGGGGATTTCGCTAAGGAACCTGGAGGGTTGCTGCATATAGTCACCTGAGCGATCCGGGGCAGAGCGAATCAAGGGATATGTCAGATAGAGTTCATCTCGCGCGCGGGTGACGGCGACGTAAAATAAACGTCGCTCCTCTTCCAAACCCTCGGGTGATTCGATGGACCGATGGGCCGGGAACATTCCATCGCAAAGCATAATGACAAAGACCACTTTGAATTCGAGCCCTTTGGCCTGGTGGATGGTGGAGAGGCGCATCTGCTCGTCATCCCTGGACGTGGCCTGCTCAGCTTCGGCCTCAACGCTCGTGAGGAGGGCCATTTGAGTGAGGAAATCGGCCACCGTCTCAAACTGAAGAGCGAACTGAGACAATTGTTCCAATTCCTCAAGGCGAGGCCGAAAATTTGTGTAATTGTCTTCGAGATGCTCTTCGTAGCCGGCTTCGAGCACGAGAGAAATCATTCTGGACGCGTTGCTGCGAACATCCTCGGCTTCGAGTTGTGCCAGCGTTGCCACAAGTTGAGCCCAGGCGACAGCCGATTTTTTGGAAACTTGTGAGGCACAGGCCTGAAGAGCGCGGGCCAACGCGTTCGGTGTGGGGCCGCCCACGTCCTGATTTGCGAGGTGCGTGCTGAAAGTTTTCCAGAGTTTGTCTGCCCCTTTGGCACCAATGCCTGGCAGAAGCTGAACCACTCGCTTAAAAGCGAGTTCATCCTGTGGATTAGTTATCAGCTTGAGATAAGCAGTCACATCCTTGATATGCGCCTGTTCAAAGAAGCGTATACCGCTGGTAATGCTGAACGGAATATTGCGTCGGGTCAGCTCCAATTGCAGTTCCATGGCATGGAAGTGAGAGCGGTAGAGAACGGCCATGTCATTTAGATTGTTGCCCTCCTCACGTAATTCCAATACTCGTTGGGCAATAAAAGCAGCTTGTTCAGCCCCGGTATTGCACGGCAGCAGGACGGGTTTTACGCCACTCTTGCGTGAGGCGGCTAATTGCTTCGCAAACTGTTCAGTGTTGGCAGCAATGGCTGCGTTCGCGACCTGCAGGATTTCCGGAGTGCTGCGATAATTGGTTTCAATCTTGTAAATTTGCGCCTCGGCGTATCGCTCGGGGAACTTTAGAATATTAGCGTAATTGGCACCGCGCCAGGCATAGATGCTTTGAGCGTCGTCGCCGACGACCATTACGTTTCGGCTGCGTTCCGCGAGCAGATCGATGAGATCGCTCTGCAGCTTGTTCGTGTCCTGATATTCATCGACCAGAACGAATTGGAAGCGGCGTTGATATTGTTCGCGGACTGATTCGTGTTCGCGCAAAAGTCTTAGCCATAAGGCAAGCAGGTCGTCGAAATCCATGGCGTTGGCCGAGACCTTTCGTTTTGTATAGCGGGTCTGGAGATTTTCGATCGACTCAGCCAACGGCAGGAAATGCGGATTCAGCTCGTCAAGCAGCTGAGGAATGGTTTTATGAGTATTCAACGCCATTGAGAAGATCTCCGCCAGGACCTCTGCTTTGGGAAAGCGGGTATCTTTCAAATTGATTTCCGACTCGGCGATGCAGGCGCTCAGCAGGTGCTTGGCATCTTCACGATCCATAATTGAAAAACCGCGTCGATAGCCGAGCAGGTCACCGTGCAGGCGCAGCATTCGGTTACCGATGGAATGGAACGTGCCGCCCCAGAGAGAATTCAGTTCGTGCCCGAGTAAATCTGTGACTCGGCGCATCATTTCTTTTGCGGCCTTATTTGTAAATGTGAGAAGGAGAATGCGCTCGGGCGGTATACCCTGCTCCAGCAAATAGGCCACGCGATAGGTAAGCGTGCGGGTCTTGCCTGAGCCAGCACCAGCAATAACAAGCGCGGGACCAGGGGGAGCAGTCACCGCAGCAAATTGTTGCTCATTCAGCTCGCTGGCATAATCAATGCGAAGCTCCAGAGGAGCTCGGAAAGAATGCAGCACATACTCGCGTGACATCGATATAGACTAACTACGAACAGGTTTGCTGTCGATTGCGCCGAGCAGGTGAAGCTCCTTCGCATCTTTATTTACTTCGCAAGGAGAGCTGCCAAATATATCGCGCAGTGAGACAAATACGAGGCGCTGTCCGAATATGCAATGGTTGAGAGAAAAATCCCGTGCTCGCGGAGCGCTATTTGTCTCCGGCTCTAGACCTTCCTGGTTCCTGTTAATAGTCGCGGTAATCTTTTCCTGGGCCTTCTCAGCGAGGGCAATCGAAAGAGCTGATCCCACCAATCACGTCATACGTGCCAATCGAGAAGGATTAGCAACGCACCCGGTAACCGACGAGCCATTTGCAAGTACTGAGCAATTCGAAGGCTACCTCGACCAAATATTTGACCGTGCAGAAGCATTTGGCCTGGCACACAGCGAGCCTTCGAATGTGGTCGTGAAGCTGTTGGTGCACGTTCACGGGGGACTGAACGGCTTCGAGGACACCCAAAAGCGCATCGAACTGGTGTCGAAAATGATGCAAGAGACGAACTATCCGGTTTTCCTCGTTTGGCCATCGAGCTTTTTTGGAACTTATGGAGATCATCTGTTGAATATTCGACAAGGGCATAAAGTAATCCGGCTCTACGGAATCCTTTCATTACCTGTCGTTTTTCTGCTGGATGTAACTTCAGCAATTGTAACCGCACCGAGACATTGGCTCTACCAGGTTCAGAACTCAAAAGACCGCGCAGTAGCAGGAGGTTTTCTCCCACATTCGCTCCTCAATCGGTCATGGCGCGTGGAAGACCGCATGGTGCAGGCGCTCACCAATCCTCCAACGGAGGCGCCGATATACCAAAGCAGGTATCTCTATAATTTTGGCGAAAAAGTCGGCCGAGCAGCAGAAGATACTTTGGAGACTCCCTTCCGAGCAACGATTGGCACTTTGCTTCAAAGCACTATGGCGCAGGAGTCCTGGCGCAATATGAACCGGCGGACGAGTCTTTTATTTTATCCAAGCCCGATGTTCGATCTGCAAACGCGCAATGTGAGTAAGGGTATAAACGACATTCAAGGCAGAAGCGCTGGAGCCTTCTTTCGTGCTTTAATAAGTCGGGTGCAAACGAGCCGAGCACGAGGAGTAAAATATCAAATTACATTTATCGGACACAGCATGGGGGCCATTGTGCTTAATAAGCTATTTACGGAATATCGTAATGAACTGATCGAAACCCGCTGTATGCAGAATATCGTTTATATGGCAGCGGCTTGCTCAATTAACAGTGGCGTGAATGCAATTAAACCTTTGCTGCTGGCTTATAATACGAATTTTGCTCAGAAACTGCCGGACAGGAGTGCACTTACAGAACCAACTCTCCGGTTTTACAACTTAACTCTAAATCGCGTGGCCGAGATCTCAGAAAGAAATGCCGCCGGATTCGCTCCCTGCGGATCGTTGCTCGATAATATAGATGATCATCTCGAGAGCCCAGACACGCCGTTGGACCGAACCCTCGGCTCTGAGGTAAATGTTCTATCCGCGGTAGAGCTGTTCCAGGACGTCTTTCGATATTGCGAATTCAAATCGTTCGATCGCATGCCTGGATACTATCCCGCAGGGCATGGACAATTTCATCTCTGTCCCTTTTGGCGACCTACGTTTTGGGCGAAGGATTATTTTATTCCCGAGGAAGGAACGCGATTACATCCCACTAAGCGAAATTGCTATCCAAATGATTGGATTAAGCAGGAGCGATTGGGAAAGCACTTTTAAGACAACAGAGGAAAGAGGCTTACGAGAGCAGCTCTAATTTCGGTACAGTTGAGGGCGTAAGAGGATTGCTCTGAAAATCGCTTTTTTCCAGGAGGCCGAGCCAGGCATCAATAGTGTTGATAACGCCTGCTACATCCAGTCGTTCGTGTGTTGCGGGAAAACGGCCAAGATTATTCTTTGCCAACTTGAACAGGGCGGCGGCAGGCCGAAGACGTTCCTTTTGTAGATGAACGAAAGCGCCGGCAAGTTGAATCAAGCCTTTATAGAACAATCCGGCGTCGGTGCGACGTTGCGGCAGCCACAAGTCTTCAAGAACATCATGGGCTTCGTAAAAGAGCTGACGATTAAAACAGTCGAAATAGCCGATATAATGGGCATCGAGATCCGAGCCGGCATATTGCTTAATGGCTTCGGCAATACGTTCACTTTTGCGACTCACGCCGCAATTTAATTTAATTCGCGAGCACCCTAAAGCCCAATCGATCCACAGAGATGAATAAGTAGGCCGCGCTGAGGGACTGAATTGACAAGCCCCTTTCCGTGCGACAACCTGAGCAGATGGCAAAGCCTGCTTTGGGCCGGGGCCTGGGGGCGTTGTTGGGAGGAAATCCCGCCGCTAAACCACCCGTCCCAACCCCAGCAATTACAACAAGTCCTGTTGCTGTCGCATCGGCAGATGTGCGTGAAAGAGTGCAACGTGTGCCGCTCAGTCGCGTACAACCATGTCCCTTTCAGCCGCGAAAAGATTTTTCTCCCGAAGCACTTCGCGAGCTTGCAGATTCAATTAAAGAGCAAGGCATTGTTCAGCCGTTGATTGTCCGGGAGCGAAATGAACACCTTGAACTCATCGCCGGAGAACGGCGATGGCGTGCCGCCCAACAACTGGGTTTAAGTGAAGTGCCAGTCATCATTCGGGACGCTGATGATCGCGTAGTCCTCGAGTTGGCGCTAATTGAGAATCTTCAGCGCGAAAACTTAAATCCGATGGAAGAAGCGCAGGGTTATGCGCAGTTGATCGAGCAATTCCAGTTAAAGCAGGAAGAGGTTGCGATTAAGGTAGGCAAGAGCCGTGCTGCCGTCGCGAACGCGCTACGGCTTTTGAAATTACCGGACGTCGTCCAGAACCATGTCCGTGGCGGGCGTCTTTCGGTGGGCCACGCCAAGGTCATTCTCGGCCTGGCGACGGAAAAGGATCAGGCGATGGCTGCCGAACGGGTTCTTAAAGAAGAACTTAATGTCCGGCAGACAGAAGGATTCATTTCCAGGTTGCAGTCGCGGGACCCTGCAGTCGGCAGCAAGTCAACGGGCGCTGTGCCAGACATGCATGTTGCAAACCTTGAAAACAAGCTCCGGGAACGGCTTGGCACAAAAGTTCATTTGCGATATGCGCAAGGCAAAGGAGCTCTGGAAATTGCCTTCTACAGCGACGCTGAACTTGAACGAGTGCTTCAGATTCTTGGCATAAGCCCTGACTAGCGGCATACATCTCGGTAAAGAACCTAATGAATACACCTGAACTACGCCAAAACTGCGCCCACCAATTGAGCAACGGAAAAGAACGAATTGCTCGCATGACCGCATTCGTGGGACTCGACGGTTTTGTTGATGAAATCCTACATGTGGTTGATAAGCGTGAAAGCGCCGATAAGTATCTCCGTTTGCCGACGATTGCACAATTGGCTGAGAGGCTGGCCGGCGCTGCAGGTCGCAGCACGAACGTGGAATTAGTGGGTCAGCTAACCAAGTTGGGGGGGAACGGTCCCATTATGGCCAATGCGCTAGCCAGCTTCGGGTTAAAAGTTACGTACCTTGGAATACTCGGGTTTCCGAATTTGCACCCGGTATTTGGCGAATTTGCGAGGCGGGCGGAAATTCATTCAATTGCTGAACCTGGCTACACGGATGCTCTTGAGTTTGAGGATGGCAAGGTAATGCTTGGAAAGCATCAGTCTCTGCGGGAAATGAATTGGGAAAATATTAAGAGCCGATTCGGCTTGGAGAAATTTTCTCAGCTTCTCGGCAAAGCCGATTTAGTGGGCTTCGTAAACTGGACAATGCTCACGGCCATGAGCGACATTTGGTCGAATGTACTTAAAGAAATCTGTCCCAAAATGACTGGTGCACGGCGGAAAATCTTTTTTGACCTGGCCGATCCGGAGAAGCGGAACCAAACGGATATTTTACAGGCTCTCGACTTGATTAGTGATTTCCAAAAATATTTTGATGTAATCCTGGGTTTAAATGAGAAAGAAGGCTTCGAAATAGGAGAAACCCTGGGGCTGAAGTCCGCTGAGAGGTCGAAAGACGGGTTGCTCAAGCTATGTGTGCAAATCCATGAGCGTATGAAAATCGATACCGTAATCATTCATCCGACGTCATATGCGCTTGCGTCGGGACGGGATGGGACTGGCATAGTAGAGGGGCCCTTCACGCCGAAACCAAAAATAACTACGGGTGCGGGCGACCATTTTAACTCGGGATTTTGCCTCGGGAAATTATTGGGACTCTCAACTGAACTCTCTTTGCTGACAGGAGTTACTACGAGCGGGCATTACGTGCGTACTGGTGAGAGTCCATCAATGACGCAGCTAGGCATTATGCTGGCATCCTGGCCAGTGTAGTTTTCTTTCCAGCACATTGGGATCCTAAGCTTAGAATTCCACGTGGACAAGTTGTCGCG
>JADMIO010848891.1_pt1 | contig 110891 bp, 99 predicted proteins | sample 8958161 | NCBI WGS metagenome assembly JADMIO01 (sample SAMN16585339, study PRJNA669376) | soil metagenome | isolation source: Crop rotation soil | place: USA: Cullars Rotation, Alabama | collected 2011 | reverse complement strand
CGCGACTTCAAGTCACGTGAATTCCAAGCTTCGGATCCCACTGTGCTGGAAAGGAGGCGATCCGCGGCGAATTCGCCGACGCGTTCTCGGCCTGGCATCAGGCGCACTACGGTAAGCCCGTCTTCGTCGACTACCGGATCTACGGCGGCGCCAGCGACATCCGCCGATACTTCGACGCGGCCAGGTCCACACTCTACGCGAAGCTCGGGACGTACCAGATCGACGTCGTCTGGGGCGGCGGAGACGATTTGTTCGACCGCGACCTTCGGCCGCACCTCGAGGGCGTCGCACTGCCGGCCGATGTGATGCAGAAGGCGTTCGCGCAGAAGGACCTCAACGGCCTGCCGCTGTACGACCAGAAATCGTCGCCGCCGGTCTGGTTCGGCACGGCGCTGAGCAGCTTCGGCATCGTCTACAACCGCGACGTGCTCGCGTACCTCGGCTTACTCGAGCCGAAGACGTGGTCGGACCTGCGCGACCCGCGTTACCGCAACTGGCTGGTGCTGGCGGACCCGACGCGCAGCCGCGCGGCGCAGACAGCGTTCATGCTGATCGTCGAGCGCGCGATGGCGGACGCCGCGGAGTCCGGCCGCTTCAGTGTCGACCAAGGCTGGGCGCGGGGTATGGGAACGATCCGTCAGATCGCGTGGAACGCGCGCATGTTCACGGACAACGGCTCGGGCGTGCCCGCGATCGTCGCCAACGGGGAGGCCGCCGCGGGGATGGCCATCGATTTCCAGGCACGGGCGGAGGTCGATGCGGTGCAGCGGGGCGAAACGTCCCGCCTAGGCTATGTCGAACCCGCCGGCGCGACGGCGTACAACGCCGACCCAGTCGCCCTCGTCAAAGGCGCGCAGCACCGTGAGATCGCCATGCATTTCATCGAGTTTCTGCTCAGCGACGAAGGCCAGCGGCTGTGGAACACGCGGGCCGGCGCGCCCGGCGGACCGAAGCACGCCAGCCTCCGCCGGCTGCCGATCATGAAGTCGGTCTACGATCGCCCGCTGGACTTCACCGACGCCGTCAACCCGTACATCGCCAGCGGGACGTTCAACACGTCGCGCTCGCGCACGGCCACGTCACCGATCGTGGGCGACTTGATTTACATGAGCTGCATCGCGACGCATGACGACCTCCGTCGCGTGCCGGCCGGAAAACTCGACAAACTCGGCGTCTTCCCGTTCGATCAAAAGGAAGCGCTCACGCGGGCGAAGCGCTGGGCGTCGGCGACGCCGGCGGATCGCTTGAGCCTGCAGCGCGAATGGACGGAAGATTTCCGGGACGAATATCGTAATTTGGCGCGCGATTGAGAGACCGGCGACGTGTTTAACGGCAAAAAAGTCATCGTCGTCATGCCCGCGTACAACGCCGAGAAGACGTTGCAGCAGACGCACGAAGAGGTCCTCGCCCAGGGCGTGGTGGACCTCGTCATCGTCGTCGACGACGCCAGCAAGGACGAAACGTCCGTGCTCGCGCGCACGCTGCCGAACACGATCGTCCACACGCACGTGCAAAACCTCGGCTACGGCGGGAACCAGAAATCGTGCTACCGGCTCGCGCTGGAGAACGGCGGCGACATCGTCGTCATGGTCCACCCGGACTACCAGTACACGCCCAAGCTCATCCCGGTCATGGTCTCCATGATCGCCAGCGGGCTGTACCCGTGCGTGATCGGCTCGCGCATCCTCGGCGGCCGCGCGGTGCACGGCGGGATGCCGTGGTGGAAGTACGTCGCCAACCGATTCCTCACGCTCGCCGAGAATGTATTGATCGGCGCGAAGCTGTCGGAATACCACACCGGCTACCGCGCGTTCTCGCGGCGGCTGCTGGAATCGCTGCCGCTGGCGGAAAACTCCGACGACTTCGTCTTCGACAACCAGATGCTCGCGCAGATCGTCTGGTTTGGGAACCTGATCGCGGAGGTGACCTGCCCGACGCTCTACTTCGCCGAGGCGTCGAGCATCAACCTGCGGCGGAGCATCAAGTACGGCTTGGGCTGCCTGCGGACTGGGATGACGTTCCGCCTCGCCAAGTGGGGAGTGATCCAGTCGAAGCTATTCCCCCGTGTCGCGGTCACGCCAACGCGCTAAAAAGCGTGCGCTTCCACGACGGAATGTCGATTTCCCAGCAGACGCTGACGTTCTTCGGCCTGCCCGCGAACGAACTCCACACGCCGCGGTTGCGCGGGTCGTCAACAACGTCCAGCCTGTCCACCACCGTCATCCCGCGCGTGAGATCGCTTTGCGTCTCGATGTCGACGTGATGCGTCGACCTTTTAGTGCAGACGCTCGGATCGAGCGCGACGGCCATCGCGACGGGGTCGGGGAGGGCGATGCCGATCTCGCCGCTCTGGGCTCGGTTGGCCTCCATCGCGACGGCGTTGCAGTCGATGGCGAAGTGCGCCAGCGGCGTATCCAGCGCGCGAACGGCGGCGATATCCGCCTCCCGCAGGTTCGCGTCGCCGCGGCAGAGCTGCCAGCCGACCATTTCGATCACCGGCATGCCGCTGTGAAAGACGGCGCGGGCGGCTTCGGGGTCGACCCAGATGTTGTATTCCGCGGCCGGCGTGACGTTCCCCTCGCAGCACGGCGCGCCGCCCATGACGACGCAGCGGGCGATTTTGCGGGCGATCTTGGGATCACGTTGTAGCGCAATGGCGACGTTGGTCAGCGGTCCGAGGGTGACAAGCGTGAGGCCGGGATTTTCATGGACGATTCGGACGACCGCCTCGGCCGCGGGCGTGTCGCGACAGCGTCCGCGCGGAGGCGGGTAGTTCTGGTTCCCCAGCCCGTCCTCGCCGTGAAACCACGTCGCGTGCTCGCACTCCCGCGTTAGCGGTTTGCTCGCGCCCGAATAGACCGGCACGTCGCCGCGCCCGCACAGTTCGGCGGTGTAGATTGCGTTGCGCGTCGCCTGCTCCAGCGGCACGTTTCCGGCGACAACGGTGATGCCGGCGACGCGCACCTCCGGGTGCCGCAGCGCCATGATCAGCGCGACGGCGTCGTCCGAGGCGGTGTCGGTGTCGATGAGAAACGTCCGCATGCTCCGCCAGATGATAGAATTCCAGCCGCCCGATGCCCACACCCCGCCTGATCGTCGTCACCGGCCGTCCGGGATCGGGCAAGACGACGCTCGCGCACGCGCTGGCGCGGCAGATCCGCTGTCCCGCGATCTGCCGCGACGAGATCAAGGAAGGCTGCATCAACACGCTCGGGCAGATCGATACGCCCGGCGACGGTACCGCGCTGCGCGTCTACGAAACGTTCTTCGACACGGTGAAGCTGCTGCTGGATCGCGGCGTGACGCTGGTGGCGGAGGCGGCGTTCCAGCACAAGCTGTGGGCGCCAAAACTCGAACCGCTGCGCGGCATTGCCGAGGTCCGCGTCATCGTCTGCGACCTCGACGAGTGCGCCGCCCGAGCGCGGCACGCGCAACGTTCCGCGGACGATCCGGAGCGGGAACATTTTCACCAGAAGTGGCCCGGCGGCGAATATGATTCGCCGCACTTGGACGTGCCGAACCTGACGGTGGATACGTCCGAAAAATACCGGCCGGACTTCGAGACGATCGTCGCGTTCGCGCGCGGTTGACCACGCCTCACCGCTCGTCCGTCAGCCACTCGATCGTCATGTCGTAGTCCCACTCGTCGTAGAACAGGTTCCGGCCGTCGATTTCGATTTCGCCGACCTGGAAATCCGCCGGCTCGGAACGCAATGACTGCTTCGGCGGGACCAGCGGCCGGCCGTAGTCGAGGTTGATGATGCAGCGGTAGCTGTCCTGGTGGCCGATGTAGAACTCGCGGACCTTGGGGTCATCCGACTTCTGCAGGCCGTAGCTGGGGTCGCAGGGGATCCAGCCCCAGGGGTCAATGTAGACTTCCGTCCAGTCGTGCATCGAGTTGTCGGTGCGTTTGGTTTCCCACCCGCTCTGCCAGCGCGCCGGCACGCCGGCGCAGCGGCACATGGTGATGAACAGGATGCTCTGGATCCCACAATCGCCCTTGCGGCGGGACATGCACGCGAGCGAGAAACTCGGGATCGTGCTGTACTCCTGCTCGGCGTGGTAGCGGATGTTCGCGTCGATCCAATGGTAGATCTTGCGGACTTTTACCAGCGGATTCGTCTCGCTGCCGACGATGTCGGCGACCTGTTTCTTCAACTCGGGCGAGAACACGATGTGCGGCGGACGCTCGGCGAGGCAACCACCGCTCCAATCGGCCGCTAGGGGCTTAGCGCTCTCGTCTTTCAAGACCGGATAATACGCGTACGACTCGAACTCGAACGCTTCCTCAAATTTGATCGCTTTACTCGGATCCTCGATCGTCCGCTCGAAGTAGACGCACCGCTGCGGCGAACCGTTGGGCGCGACCTTCGCTCCCTCGCTCGCGGAAACGAGCTTCACGTCCTTCTGCTGCCGATATTCCTGCGGGAACGGCAGCCACGCGCGGACGACCGAGCCGCGCTTCGCGCCCGGCCGATCAGCGTCGATCGTCACGACGTACGTCATCTTGTGCCGGATCGGCAGGACTTCGGTCTTGCCGCTCTTTTCGGCCTCGGCGACGACGTTCGCCAAGTGCTGCGTCAGCTTCCACGCATCGGGCGAATCGTTCTTTTTCTGATTCGCCTCCCTGCGCTGCTTCGCCTCATCGGAGAAGCGAAAGAGATTCGACGGCTCGCGGCGGAAGTACGCGATCTGTCCGTCGACCATGCGGAACTGCACCGCGCCGGCCTTGCGCCATCGTTCCAGGTCTTCCGCCGTCGCGTCGGGGACGTCCTTCTGCACCTTCTTGAGCAGCGAAGGGGCGTCCTGCGAATAGTCGCGGCGGGTGCGGCGAATGATCTCCTTCGTCTCCTCGCGGGCGCGCTGAACGTCCGCGTCGGCGTGGCCGTCGTCGCTCGCCAGCAGTGACTGCGCTTCCTTGAACTGTCCGTCGTTCATGAGCGACACGGCCTGCTTGACGATCGGGTCGTTGCTGGTGAACGCGAGCGACGCGCCGGGGAACTGCGATTCGGTTGCGGGCATGGCGGAAGATGGTACCGGCTCCGCCGGCTTCTGGAAGATCAGGATGTGTTGCCACGGGAGCGATTCGACCGTCTTCACGTGCGACAAGCCGACGGCGGACATTTCCTTGACCGCCTGCGCCTCGCTCATCTTGTGGTGTAGCTTGATCGGGACCGCCGGGTCTTCGCCGCGGTATTCGACCTGCACGACGCGCCCGCCGGGACGCAGCGCCGTCACGATCGCCTGCATCATCTCGCGCGGGTAGGAGAACTCGTGGTACGCGTCGACCATGAGGACGACGTCGACGGCGTTCGGCGGCAGCTTCGGGTCCGATTCGGTCCCGAGGACCGTCTGCACGTTGCTCACGCCCAGCTTCTTCGCCTTGGCGTTGAGCATGTCCAACATCTCCTGCTGGATGTCGACGGCCAGGACTTTGCCGCGCGGGACCTTCGGGGCCATGCGGAACGTAAGGTAACCGGTCCCCGCGCCGATGTCGGCGACGACGTCGGTCACCTTCAACTCGATGGCGTCGATCAAAACGGACGGCTTCTCTTCCTGCTCGCGCTCCGGCCGCTCGAGCCAGTCGGCGCCTTCGTGCCCCATGACGGCGGCGATTTCGCGGCCCATGTAGACCTTGCCGATGCCGTCGGAGCTGGGGTTGGTGGTGGTGTAAGCGCTGTCCGCACGGGCGAGCGGTGCGACGAGTAGAAGGGCGACGAGAATTTTTAAGCGGGTCATGCTGAGTAGTCTCCAACCAGATGCTTCGGAGTACCTCAGCATGACACGTTTCGTTGGCGACAGCGAGCGCGGCGCAAGAACATGGACGGCGCTGCGAGAGAGAGGGCCAAAGCCGACGGCTCGGGCACCTGCGCTAACGGCAGTTCCTGCAGGAACTGGCCGATGTAATCGAGATGCTCCAGGTGCGCCGCCCCGTCGCTGCCGGTCGCGCCCCAGACTTCGAAATTGCCCTTCTTCGCATGGCGGTAGAACGCCAGCGTCCCCAGGCCGGTCGTGCTGATCGGCGACGCGGTCGCGCCGACCCAGGCCATCAGGTCATCCGCGCACTCGCGCGTCTCGCAATAGGTGTAGGTCGGCACCTGCGAATGGCTGAAGATGAACGTCTTCCCGCCCGCCGCCGCGTTGGCGGCGAGGTTCGCATAGGTGCGGTAGTCGGCCATCTGCGAATCGAGCGGCGTGTGATCGGTGCCGCTCGTAAAACTCGCGTAGAGCGAATCGGCCGCGAGCAGGCAGTCGATGTCGTTGCGATAGTTGGCGGACTTGAGGATCTGTCGAACCGCGCCGTAGCCGGCGCTGAAGGACGAGACGCCGATCTTGTCCCAGTTCAAGTTGTCGGGGATGTCGCTCTGTTGGCGGACTTTGGTCAGCGCCTCGTCCATGAGCTGCTGGAAGAGCGCGGAATTGGAGAAGGGCGTTTCGTAGGCGCTGGAGAGGCCGCTGTAGTTGACGGTGACGATGATCGTGTTGAGGTTTGCGAACTTGGCGTTGTTCCAGAAGGTCTGCGGGTCGCCGTGGAAGTGGACGAGCAGGTCGGCGACGTTGCCGGGGCGCGCGACGTAGGTGCTGGGGATGAAGACTTTCCACCCCGGGTCCGAGAGCGTGAAGCTCCGGCCGGTGGCGGTGGGAACGGTGGCGGCGGAAGCAAACGTGCAGAGACAAACGGCGGCCGCAACGAAGCAGGCGATCCGGGTGCGCATCACGAGCTGGTCCTCTCTCCTCGCGCCTGCAGTTTATCACGAAAATGCGGATGCAATCAACGAATTCAACTCCGCTTCGGCGGCGTCGCTCGGACCGCTCAGGCACTGTTGCACGAGGCCGACGATTTGGTCATCTATGGCGGGCAGGGGGAACTGCTTCACGTACTGCGTCATGAACCGCCGCCGGCCGGCGTAGAGCTTGTTGTGGAAGACCGTGTCGTAGAAGCGCTCGACGAAGGTCGAATTCCCGACGGCGAGCAGCATGTAGAGCCAGCGCGGGTCCACGCCATCGCGCAGGGTCATCCAGTAGCAGTCGCCGTTGACGACCGCGCCGCTCGTGTCGAGGAAGAACGCGGGCAACTCCGAGATGTCCGGCCAGACGATCTTCGGCCGCGGCCAGTCGCGCGGCTGCTGCGGGACCCAGATCTCGAACCATTCGCGACCTGCGGCGGCGACGTATTTGCGCGCCGCGAGCTGCTTGCGGTGGAAGTTCAGGTACGCGGCGGCACGCGGGTATTGCGATAGGTCGACCGGGACACGCTTGCCGTTTGCGTTCGTTTCGTGCGGATAGAGCGCACGCGTGCGCGGCGGATGATCGAGCCGCCACTTCCTCGCCACGTGATGAGTGATGAGTGGCCGCAGGAGCTCCTCGTCTGTCCAGTCGTCGCGGATGAAAACGTTGTCGGCGGTGGTCTTGATGCCGACGCGGATCTCCGCGATGTCGGCGAACGTCGTGACCGTGCGCGCGCGGACGCGGTCGAGCCACGTGCGGGAGTCGCGCGAGTGCAGGGACCACGCGGCGGCCGGGTCGCCGTTCACGTGAAGCTCGCCGCGCTCGATGCGGTAGGTGGTTCGATCGACGCGCGAGAACGTGATGCGCGGGTTGCGAACCGCGTCCAGGATCGTCAGGTTTACGGTCGGGAGCCGGGTGTCGGGGCGGGATTCGTAGACGCGGCAGAACGGCGCGGCGCGACGCTCCGCTGCGCTCCGCTCTGGACCGCCGGGGAGTTTGGTCGCTATGACGATCGCGGGGAGGACTGCGGCGCCGAAGAGTCTCGTGTCGCCGAGGTCGTAAACTTCTTTGACGTCGAAGTCACTCACCAGCAGCCGGCGCGTCGCGGCGCCGGAGAGCGTGGTCATGAACCGGTTGGACGTCAGCAGCGCCAGGACGCCGCCGGGACGCAGCGTTTCGCTCATGGCGCGGACGAAGGCGTGGTACAGGTCGACCCGGCCGCTGAGGCCGAAACGATGGGCCAATTTTCGCGCGCACGCGGCGCCGAGGACCTGCGTGCGGACGTACGGGGGGTTGGAGATGATCAGGTCCGCGTGTGGCGACGGTTCGCCAGGGAAGAGAAAGTCTCCGCCGACGACGTCTATTCCGGCTTCTCTCGCGGCAGCGGCTGCGAGCGAGTCGGTTTCATAGCCGCGCAAAAGCAGCCGGCGACGTAACTCCGGCGGGGAGAGCTCCGACACTGCTTTGAGCAAAGACCCGTCCCCGCATGCGGGGTCGAGGATTCGGATGGGCGTGTCTGTGTTTAACTGCGCCAGCGCCCGCTCGGCCAAGAACCGCGCCAGCTCCGCGGGCGTGTAATGCGCCCCGCGTTGCTTGATTTGTCGCGGTTCTAAGTGCCCAACCGGGCGGGATTTGGGCATCTTGCGCTCCGTTAGCCGCCGCATTCTAATAATTTCCCCGGGAAGAAACCTCCCGCTCGGTGGAACCAATGACTCAGAGGAGCAGCAGTGAAGGTCGCGAAGGACCCGCAGGAGACCGCGAGTTGGAGGATTCGGATCTCGACCTGCTCCGCGCCGCCTCGGGCGGCGATGACGGCGCATTTCATGCTCTGATCGATCGCCACGCCGCCGCCTTGTTCCGCGTGGCCATGTCGATGTCGAAAAATCGCGCGGATGCCGAAGACCTCATGCAGGAGACGATGGTCGGCGCGTACCGCGGCTTGAAAACCTTCGCGGCCCGGTCGAGTGTGAAGACCTGGCTGCTGCAGATCATGACGCGGCAGGCCGCCAAATCGTGGCACCGCTCGCGACATCGCCGGGCCACGTTGTCGCTGCACACCTCACCGTCGTCGGATGAGGGAGCGCAGCGGACGCGAGACGACGCGGCCCTGGCGACGCGCGCTTCAACGAGCGCCGTGGAACAGAAGATCGACGTGATGCAGGTGCTGGACGCCATGTCGCCGCCCCATAAGGAAGTGCTGGTGCTCCGCGAGATCCGCGGGTTAAGTTACGAGGAGATGGCCCAGGTCCTGAACGTGCCGCGCGGGACGGTGGAGTCGAGGCTCTCGCGGGCGCGCGCGGAGTTCCGGCAACGTTGGGAACAAGGTGGCACGGGTTTGTAACCCCTGCTTTTGGGTGAGAATGCACGGGTTGAAAACCCGTGCCACGGATGAAGCGATGTCGCCGTGTGACGAACAACTTCTCGGAGGTTACTTCGACGATGAGCTCGCGCCGGACGCGCGGCAGCGCGTCGAGGAGCATCTGCGCGATTGCCCGGCCTGTGCGAAGCAGCTTGCCATGCTGCGCGACGCCTCGCGGCTGCTCCGCGATTACCCCTTCCAGGACATCACCGAACGCGAGCGGATGCGGTTGCACGAAGCCGTCGATGCGGCGATCGATCGGCCCATCTGGCGGATCGGGGCGAGCCTCGGCCTGGTCGCCGCGTCGATTTTGATCGTCGGGCTCGCATGGCTGAACGCGCTGTCGCCAGGCTCACAGCCTCGAAACCTGGGTGGAACGGTGGCGTCGTCATCGACGACGGCGCCGGCGGCGGACGACTGGCAGAAGGTCGCGATGACGCTGCGGACGGACTGGGCCCCGACGCAGGCCGAGGACCAGGTCCAGATGGCGGATGCCATCGTGAAAGGGCTGGTGCCGTGAGGAAGTCGCGCGTCGAGGTCTTGTTGATCGGGCTGACGGCGCTGGCGCTGTGCGCCGGGGTCGTCGCCGGCATTGTCTACGCGCGCCTGCCGGCGGGCTCGATCGTAAAGACGGACAACTCTCCGCCGCCCCCGATGCTTCCGCCCGATGGCCCGGGCGAGCGATCCCTGGCCGATGAGCTGCAACTGACCCCCGAGCAGCGCGTACAAATGCGGGGCATCTGGGAAGGCGTGCGCGACAAGGTCCACCGGGCGTTCGATGAGGCCCAGGACCTGCAACGGCAGCGCGACGAGCGGATCGCCGCCATGCTAAACGACGAGCAGAAGGCCAGATTCCAAAAGCTCAGCCAGGAATTCGCCGACCGGTACGATCAATTGGCAAAAGAGCGAAATGAAGCGTTTGATTCGGCCGTCGATAAGACGAAGAAACTGCTCAATGAAGAGCAGCGTAAGAAGTATGAGCAGATTCTGAAGACGCACGTGAGGCCGGTCCCGCCGTCCGATGCGCGGACCCGAAAAATGATCGTTCCGTCGCCGGCGGATCCGGCGACTTCGCAGCCGGGGAAGTGATATAGTGCCCGGGCAGCTTCCAGCGCGTGGGGCTCCTTACCGCGACAGAGGATGGACCGTGACACCGAAGCAAAGCACCGAGGCGGGCTCGTTGACTGTGAATCCGGTGACCGTGGAGACGTTGGAATCGCGGATGTGCTTGTCCGCGGCGGTGACGCCGGCAATCACGCCGATGTTGCAATACGCGCTCGCCCGCGCCGAAGCGCGCGAGCTGGCGCACTTCGAATTCCACGCCGAGCAAACGTTCGCATATCACGCGGCGACGAGCGAAGGCTACCGCGCCGACTACCACGACCATGACGTCCGTCCCGACATGGGCGGCGGCGAGTTTGCAACTCCGGTCGGCGGCTTCATCGCTAACTTCGGCGGCCGGACGATACGGATGATCATCATCCAGATCGGCGGCGACGCTCAGCTTCCGGCGAACCCGCCGAGCTACAGCAGCGGCGGCGGCGCACAGGTAGGCGACACGAGCAGCGGGCCGACGATCAACCCGACATACGGCGGCGCGAATCCCGTGACCGATCCGGTCACTTCTCCGCCGCCGGTCTCACAGCCCGTCGTGGTCAAGCCCATTGACGTGACGCCGCCGACCTTGGATCCGTCGTCGGCTCCCGTGCAACAGCAGCAACACAAGCGCGCGACGCCGGCCGCGGAACTCCCCTCATCGACGACGACCAACTCGAATCAATCGCCGCTGCTGGTGCTGGACAGCCGCTCGCTCAAGCCGAACGGCCCGGTGGTCGCGACCGCGCGGCTCGCCGATGCGGTTTTGAGCAACGAAGCTGCTGCGGAAAACACGTTCACGGCGAAGTTCGCGTCGGCGCTGAAGTCGCTGACGCCGGCGAATTTCGCCGACCTGTCGGTGGCGCGGCTGGCCGGTGCGGGCGAGAGCACGTTCCTGCACTCGTTGGCCGGCGTCCCGATGCAGGCCGACGCAAAGGTCGAGGGCGTCCTCGCCGATGCCGTCGCCGGCGCGACCGCCAGGCCGCGCTTCTTCGAGTTCACGCACCTCGGCTCGCCGTTCGCGTTGCTGTCAGATTCGATGGCGAACTTCGTGGAGGATTCCGCGTCGCTCCCCATGGCCGTCGCCAAGGGGCAGAAGGCCGGCTCGTGGACCCTCACCGGCACGGTCATCGCCGCCGACGTCATCTTGCTGACGTACATGTACCGCCGCAGCCAGCGAAACCGCCGGCGGTATCAATTCGCGCAAGGCTACGAATACCACCCGTTCGCGGGCTAGCAGGCCCCGGCACATGACCGAAACATAACGATGGGGGACGGTGCAGATCGCACCGTCCTCCATCTTCGTTTACCGGCGGTCGAAAATTTTACCTTCGAGATGGAAGAATCCCGCAGGCCCCCGGGACTAAGAAGGTGTCGCCATGGAGCGCGACACGGATTTCGTGAGGAGGTCGCACCATGGCTCGTCACCCCGTCCACGTCGAATCGCTCGAATCGCGCTGGCTGCTCTCGGCGGCCGCGGAGTTGGACAACGGCGTCTTCAAGGTCACCGGCACCGACGCCGGCGAAACCATCGACGTCACCAGCGACGGTACGACGATCACCGCGAAGGTCGACGGCACATCCGTCGGCACCGCCGCGGCGTCCGATACGCATTCGGTCTTCATCAACGCGCTGGGCGGCGATGACAACGTCACCGTCGACGCGGCCGTCAGCAAGCGCGTCGGCGTCCTTGGTGGCGACGGCAACGACACCATCACCGTCAATACCGACAACGCCTCGGTCAATGCCGGTTCCGGCGACGACACCGTCGTCACCTCCGGCAAGGGCCGCAACAACATCTCCGGCGGCGACGGGAACGACACCATCACCGGCGGCTCCGGCCGCGACTTCATCTACGGCGGATCGGGGGACGACCAGATCAATGGCAAAGGCGCGTCGGACTTCATCGTCGGCGGGGACGGCGCCGACATCATCAACGGCGGCAATGGCCGCAACTACATCCGCGGCGGCGACGGTGGCGACACCATCAAGGTCGGCTCCGGCTCCTCCAAGGTCTATGGCGACAGCGGAAACGATACGATCTCCGGCGGCGTCGCCGGCTCCGGGACGTTCAACGTCCACGGCGGCGACGGCGATGATCGTATAACCTCCGATGCCGCCAACTCGCACCTCAACGGTGACGACGGCAACGATACGATCACGGGTTCCGACACGGGAAATGACACGATCTACGGCGGAGACGGCACCGACAGCGTCTCGGGCGGCGCCGGCGGCACCGACTCCGTCAACGAAGGCAGCCCGGCGGACGACACGAGCATCTTCCCGGGCGGCGGGTTCGGCTTCGGCTTCGGCGGCGGCGGGTTCGGCTTCGGCCACCGCGGACGTCACCACGGCCGCGGCTTCGACCGCGCCGAATCGAGCGACAGCGGCAACTCCGACACCACGACCGGCGACAGCGGCGCCGATACGACCACCGGCTCCGGCGGTTGCGATCACAGCAGTAATGACAACAGCGACGGGACGAGCGACAGCGGCAGCGGCGGCGATACCAGCACCGGCAGCACGAGCACTTCGGCGCTGTCGCTGTTCTCCAACCGCCACATCCTTTGATGGTCCACTAAATCTCCCCCTGAGTCCGGAACGCCAGTTCCGGGCACGACTCCCGGTTGCCCCCACCGGGAGTCTTTTTTTGCGCGCACATGTCCCCGCGGCAGAGCCGTGGGCTTTGGTATGAGACGGGACGATCACTCGTAGCGAAGCGCCTCGATGGGGTCGAGCCGGGATGCTTTCCACGCGGGGTAGTAGCCGAAGATCAAGCCGACGCCGACCGCTACGCCGACCGATGCGACGATCGCGGCAAGGGAGGATCGCACCGGCCAGCCGAGGAAGTAGCGGACCGAGAATGAAATGCTGCGACCAAAAAGAACTCCGACGACTCCGCCCGCCAAACAGAGAATCACCGCCTCGACGATGAACTGCCGCAGAATGTCGCCGCCGCGCGCGCCGACGGCCATCCGCAGGCCGATTTCGCGCGTGCGCTCGGTCACGCTGACGAGCATGATGTTCATGATCCCGACCCCGCCGACCACCAGCGAGATCAGCGCGACCGCCAGCAGGAGGTTGGTCATCAGGCCCGTTGTCTTGGCGAGGCTCTCGGAGATTTCGCTGGTCGTGCGGATGCGGAAATCGTTGGGATCGCTTGGGCGCAGCCGGTGGCGCTCGCGCAGGACCGAGGTCAATTCGTCCATGGCCTGAGAGACCTGATCCGGCCCGGCGGCGGCGATGAAGATGTCGTTTATGTCGGCGAAGCGCGTGAGCATCGGCAGGTTGGCGTTCTGCGCCGCCGTGCGCTGCACGTACAGAGGCGTGTTGCTCACCGGGTAAAGCTGGTTGCGCGCGTTCACGCCGGCCGACGCGACCGCCGACGCCACGCTGTCCGCGCGCGTCGTCCGCTGGCCGACGACGCGGAACTTGATCGTCGTCCACGGCGCGAGCAGAAAATCGTCTTCGTCCCACCCGAAGGAGTTGGCGCCCTTTTCACTGAGCACGCCGACCACGCGCAGCGGCACGTTGTTGACGCGGATCTCTTTCCCGATCGCCGCCGGGATGTCGTCGAACAGGACTTTCGCGATCGTCTGCCCGACCACGCACACCCGCGCCGCCCTCCGCACGTCCTCGTCCTCGAAGATCACGCCCTCCTGCGGCTGGTCCCAGTTGCGGATGCTCAGGTAATCCGGCGTCGATCCGAGCATGCGCTGCGGCGACCAGTTGCGGTTGCCGTAGACGATCTGCACGTGGCAGTCGACGCTCGGGGCCGTGCGAAGCACTGAGCCGCACTCGCTGGCGATGGCGGCGGCGTCGTCGGGCGTGAGGTTGGCGCGCCCGCCCGCGCCGCTGCTGACGCCGGCCTTCACCGAATCCGCAGGGTCGACTTGGATCACGTTCGCGCCCATCTTCTCGATCGTCGCCCGGATGCTGGCGGATGAGCCCTGGCCGATCTCCACCAGCGCGATGACCGCCGCGATGCCGATGATGATGCCCAGGCAAGTCAGCGTAGATCGCAGGACGTTGCGGCGCAGGGCGCGCAGCGCGGTGGTGGCCGTTCGGACGATGGGACGGAGCATCGCGATCCAGTCAAAAATTGAAGATTCTTCTGCGCAAAATTACCCGTCGGAACGAGTGCGGCGTCCGTTACACCTAGTTGGATCCAGCGGAAGCGGCAGAGGGCACTGTACAGCCGCGGTACGCCATTTCAAAAGCGCTCGGGCGTGATATGCGCGCTCAAAGGCGGAGAGTTCCATGAAAAAGCGACGGGTGATTGTTGCGATCTTGTCCCAGGCGGCGGCGGCGGCGGTGTCATCGGTCGCGTCGGCGGCGGCACCCGCGTTCCCGCTGTACGACGGCTTCAACTACAGCGCCACCGGCAGCCCGTTCCTCGGCACGGGGCCCTCCAGCGCCACCGGCGCCTACGGGCAGTGGATCTACCAGGGCAACAACTCGATCGAGCCGCGCGTCACCAGCGGGAGCCTCAGCTATACCGGCCTGCCGCCCTCGGTCGGGAACAAGGTCACGCTCGACAACGGCAGCGGCCCGCCGCCCGTCTCCACCGGCGCCGACGCCTCGCGCCTTTACTTCGGCACCGCCAGCAAGGCGGACGTCCCGACGCTCTATTACTCCTTCGTTACCTCGATCCCGTCGTCGACGAACAACAACCAGAACGGCGCGTTCTTCGCCGGTTTCGACAACCTGACCGCGGGCACCTCCTACACGACCTTCGGCGGGCTGTTCGTCCGCCAGGACGCCGGCGACACGACCAAGATCGATCTCGGCATCAGCACGAGCGGCTCGGCGAACAAGGTCTGGTCCGCGGCGCTCCCGCACGACACGCCGCTCTTCGTCGCCGTCTCCTTCAACTTCCAGGGGCTGGCGAATCTTGACGTCTTCACTGACCCCACCGCGGTCCCGCTCACCGAACCGGGCACGCACACCGCCACCAGCAGCGGTGTGGATGCCTCGGCCTCCACGTCCGTCACCAACTTCTACCTGCGCGGCAACTCCGGCGAGCCGCAGGGGATCATGGTCGATGAAGTCCGCATCGGCAGCGCGTGGCAGGACGTCGCCGCGCACGGCTACTACTGGGATATCGATCAGGCCAATCCCGGCTCCGGCGGGGCGACGCCGTCGGGCAACTGGGACGGCACGACGCAGAACTTCAACAGCGACCCGGCCGGCGGAGGGTCCGGTTTCCTCACGGCGACCATGACGCGCGGCGACACTGTTCTCTTCTCCGCCGCCTCCGATGCCACGGGCAGCTACACCGTCACCGTCTCCGGCACGCAAACCGCCGGCACCGTCAGCTTCAAGAACGGCAACGTGACGCTCGGCGGCACGGGGACGCTTGCGGTCGGGCGGTTCGACGCGCCCAGCGGCACGAACGCGACGGTCTCCGCGCTGGTCAGCGGCGCGCAGACCGGCGGCTCGGTCACGAAAGTAGGGGACGGGAACGTTACGTTCTCGGCCGCGAACACGTATGCCGGCGGGACACTCATCAGCGCAGGCGCGGTCGGCCTCGGCATCGATTCGGTCGGCGTCGGCGCCGGCGTGACCTCCGGCCCGCTCGGGACCGGCGTCGTCACGCTCCCATCCAACGGCAGCCTCTTCGCCGCCGGCGCGCCGCGCACGCTCGGCAACAACATCGTCATCACCGGCTCGCCCATCATCATCACCGGCACGAACGATTTGAACCTCGCTGGCGACGTGTCGCTGGGCGGCGGGAACCGCGGCCTGCGCATCGACAACGGCACGACCAGCTTTTCCGGCGTCATCAGCGGCAGCGGCGGGATCGTCAAGACCGGCACCGGCGCAGCCATCCTCAGCGGCGCCAACACCTACAGCGGCGCGACCTCGATCTTCGCCGGCACGTTGTCGGTCAGCTCGTCGAACAACCTTGGCGACGGCAGCGCTACCAACACACTGCTGTTCAACGGCGGGACGCTCCGCGCCACCGGCCCAGTCGACAGCGCCGGCCGCAACGCGCAGCTCCTGGTTTCCTCGACCGTGCAGGCCGACGCGCCGGTCGCGCTGGGCGATGTAAGCGGCACCGCGAGCCTTACGAAGACCGGCACCGGCGCGCTCACGGTCAACTCGCTGCGCACGACCGCGAACCTCACTGTCTCCACCGGCGCGCTCGCGATCGCACCCAACGGAACCGCCACCGGCGTCAGCGTCGTCAACACGGTCACGACCACGCCGGCCGGGCGGCTCGACATCGGCGACAACCATTTGATCGTCCACGCCAACCCGGTCGGCACCGCGAACGCGGGCGTCTACGACGGAATCTCCGGCTTGATCCAGTCCGGCCGCGCGGGCGGGGCCTGGAACGGCAGCGGCATCGTCACGAGCCAGTCCACCGCCGCCGCCGGCAGCCTCACCACGATCGGCGTCTCGTCCGCACAGGACGTGAAGGGGCTGGCCAATCCCGCCGACACGAGCACATGGACCGGGCAGACCGTGACCGGAAGCGACACGCTCGTTATGTACACCTACGGCGGCGACGCGAACCTTGACGGAAAGATCAACGTGGACGATTACGGCCGAATCGACCTCAATTCGCCGATCCCCGGCGCGAGCGGCTGGTCCAACGGAGACTTCAACTACGACGGCAAGATCAACGTCGACGATTACGGGATCATCGATTTCAACGTCGGGATCCAGGGAACCCCGTTCTTTACCGCGAGCGCAGGGGGACCTGCCGGCGTCGCGGCGGTGCCGGAACCCGCGGCCGCCGCCGCGACGCTGCTCCTTTCCGCAGGAGCTTTGACATCGCGACGTCGCCGGCACTGATCGCTGCGCGCGCAATATTGCGAGCAACAGGATGACACGAGCCGAGTCGTGAATCCCACGCGAGGAGCGAAGGCGATTTGGCTACTTCCGGTCGCCGGGCAGGCGTACCTTCGGCAGGACGCGCTCGATCTCGGCGCGGAACTGCTCGTACTGCGGCGGGAGCATCAGCTTCGTTCCGAGCGTCTCGGCCGCCTCGTCGACGGCGAAGCCGGGGTTGTCGGTCGCGATTTCAAACAGCACGCCGCCCGGCTCGCGATAGTAGATCGAGTGGAAGTAGTTGCGGTCCATGACCGGCGAGACGTTCAGCCCGGCGGCGACGATCCTTCCGCGCCAGGCGGTCTGCTGCGCGTCGTCGCCGGTGCGGAAGGCGACGTGATGGACGACGCCCGCGCCCATCCCGCCATGGCGCGCATCGGGGACGCACACGAGATCGACCGTCGACGCGAAGCCGTTCTCGCTCGCGCCCGCGCGATAGCGGAAGCGGTTGCCGTCGTTGCCGGCCGGCGTGAAGCCCATGAGGTCCGTCAGCACCTTCGCCGTACTCTCGTAGCCTTCTTCGCTCAAGGTGACGCCCGCGTAACCGCGGATTGCGTGCTCGGCCGGGACGGCGCCGCCGGACCACGCGTGGCCGGGCGGATCGTTCATCGCGACCAGTTCCAGCGCGATGCCGTCGGGGTCGGCAAAACGAATGGCGCGTTCGCCGAGCCGGTCGGCGTCATTGTGCGGCGGAAGCCGCGACCGCCAGTAATCGAGCGAACCCGCCGGTACGGAAAACGCCACCGCCGTCACCTGCGGCGGACCCACACGCGCCCGCGGCGCGCCGGGCCACGCGAAAAACGTCATGATCGTCCCCGGCCGACCGAGCTCGTCGCCGTAGTAGAGATGATAGCTGCCAGGGTCGTCGAAATTCACCGTGAGCTTCACCAGCCGCAGCCCCAGCATGCCGCAGTAGAAGTCGATGTTCGCCTGCGCGTCGGCAGTGATGGCGGTGACGTGATGAAGTCCGGAAATGGTCGGCGTCATGGTGTGCCTCCGCGGCGCGCCGCGACGATCTGCTCCAGCAGCGATCGCGCGGCCGCGAGCTCGTCATCGACGATCGTATGGCTGATGCCGGGATAACGCCGCAGGTCGACCGTCGCACCCATCCGCTCCAACACCGCGGCCGTTTCCTGCACGCGCGGGTAGGGGACGTGCGGATCGGGATCGCCGGCGCCGAGGAAGACCGGCGTCCCGTCGAGCGAGCCGGCGTAGTCGCGTGGCGTCCCCGGCGGACCGATCAGGCCGCCCGTGAACGCTATCACGGCTCCGTAGCGGCGCGCATGGCGGGCGGCGAACTCGCACGTCAGGCACGCCCCCTGCGAGAACCCGAGCAGCGCGATGTTTTCGCTCCGGACGCCGCTGCGCACAATCAGGTCCTGCACGATTCCGTCGATCCGCGCGAGCGCGGAACTCAGGTACGGCTCGTTGGCTTCGATCGGCGCGAGGAACGACTGCGGATACCACGTTGCCCCCGCCGCCTGCGGCGCGACCGCTGCGATCGTGGGCAAATCCAACTCCGTGTAGAGCGGGAGAATGCTCGCGGCGCCGGCGCCGCGCCCGTGCAGGAGCACGAGCACCGCGTCGGCCTCCTGCGGCGGCGGGCCGTCGTGCAAGATCGGCTGCCCCGCGTGCGGATCGGAGGCTGCGGGATCGTGGCGCATGGCGGTCTCGATTATCCCGCGCGCCTCACGTACAAGCCACGCATGATTCCCCGCCGCCCAACACGCGAGCAGCGTGGCCGCTTCAGCGGCCACGGCTTCACACGTGGGCGCGCGCCAATTCACATTCAAAACTTGAGCTCGACGTCGCGCGACCGGTGATGGACGCGCACGACAAAATCTCCCCCGTCCAGCGGCTTCAGCGTGAACCCCTCCGCGTCCGCATCCCGCACCTCGTCCAGCGCCTTTTGACCGCACGTCACCCGCGCCGGACGCGATTTCACCCGCAGCACCTCGCGACCTTCTTCATCGAACGTCTTGTACAAGATCGCGCCGTCGCTGTACGTCACCTTCGTCACCACCGACGATGATCGCAGCAGGTGGTTCTCCCCGACGGGCGCGAACTGGGGAATCCCGCCCATCGCCCAGAGGTAGTGGCGGAGGTGATCGCTGTACCCGTCGCTGAACCAGTAGGTGTCGGAGTAATCCAGCCCGCAGCAGGCGATTTTTCCGTCGTCGCCGCAGAAGTACGTCGCGTAGTTGAGCGAGCGGAACGCGTCCTCGCGCGCCTGGAGGTCGCCGGTCTTCTCGTAATACATCGCGTTGATCGCGGCCCAGCGCGAGGTGTCGCTGCCGAGGCCCGCGCGCGAGCAGCAGCCGCAGTAATCGGGCGGCGGGCCCTGTTCGTCGATCGCCCACGCGCCGAGGTACGGTCCGCGACCGAATTTCTGCCGGACCCAATCGATCAGATGACCGGCGTGACCTTTCCAGTGGCCGTCGATCTTCTGCGGATCCGCCGCCGACAGCAGGTAATACGCCGTCATCGTCGGCGAGATTTGGTTCACGTTCTGCGGGTTCTTCAGGACGTCTTCGTAATAGCCGCTCCAACCGTTGTTGCGCATCGGGTGCTGGAGGATCCAATCCCAAGCCGTCTTCTGCGCCTGGGCGTATTTCTGGACGTCGCCCTGCTTGATGCGAATCAGCTCGGCGAAGAGGCGGACCGGCGCGACGACCATCCCGCCGTACTCCTCCGCGTTGAGCACATCGCCGCTCTTGGCGTCGACGCGGAACGGCCACGGCGTGTGCGTCTCGTCGCCGGGCCGAATGTGCGACGCGAGCGCATCCGCACAGGCGATTGCCGCATCTAGGTACCTCTTCTCACCGGTCAGCTCGTAGAAGAGCACGTAGCCGGTTCCGAGCTCCCCGACCTTGTCGGTCTCGATTCCGCCGAAGAAATCGTACGGCATGCCGCGCAGCGCCCGCCCATACTCCGGGTCGTTCTTCTTCGACGTCGCGAATGGCACGCGCCGCCAGTTCCAGTCCGCCGGCGTCGTGCCGTGCGCGAGCATGTGATCGAGCATCGACCGCACGACGGCGATCGCCTCCTCGTCGCCCGAGTAGGGGTACCACGCCACGACCGAGTCGACGAACTGCGCGAACATGCTCGCGGGATTGCCCTGCCAGTTGGTGCCCTGCAGCGTCTTGCCGTCGAACACCGCGTTGACGAGATATGCCTTCAGGCCGCTCTTGGGATCGTTGGGGACTTTGTGCTCGATGAAGTCCCACGCGAGGTGAAGGACATGGTCGTAGCCGAGGTTCTTCTCGGGGTGATACCAGGCGAGGAGCTTTCCGTCCGAATCGAGGACAGCATCATGCCACGGAAGTTCGGAGTTGACGAATCCGCCAGGAACGGAAGGGGCGGTGGTAGCCGCGTGGAGCGAGCCGACTAAAGACAATCCGATCGCCGCCAAGAGAAGGATCGCCCGCCGCATAACCGGCGAGGATAGCGGGCACGGGTCCGTCTGTTAAACCGCAAGCGGCCAAGGAATTTCGCCTCGCGGGCGAGGCGGCGGGAAATAGCAGCGACAGGACTCGAACCTGTGACCCGGGGCTTATGAATCCCCTGCTCTGCCAACTGAGCTACGCTGCCGTGACTGCGCGCGTTCCCGCGCGGCGGACGAAGATACCTATCCTACGTCCCCTGACAAGGTCGGTTCAACGGGTGGGGCGGCGTTAAAAGACAGTGAAAAGACAGCGGGCGCTTCCGCGCAGAAGCGCCCGCCGAGGGGGAGAGTGTGTGCTTCGGTACCCGCGAGGAAGGGTGAGCCGCCTCGCGGGGTGCGGCGGTTTTCGGCCGTCGCACATCGGAGCAAATGCAATGGGCGTGCCTGAAAGCGTCGCGGCGGCAATGGGAAAAATGCGGGTTCCCGCGGGGGGCGCCGCGCAGAAAGTGTGCAGGTGCGCGCCCGCGTCGCCCGCGCGATCAGCGGGCGGGCGGTTCGACCACCACGTTATCGATCAACCGCGTCGTCCCCACGCGCGCCGCGATCGCCAGCACTGTCGGGCCCGCGATCATCTCGACCGGTTTGAGCGTCTGCGGGTCGACCGCCGCCACGTAGTCGATCGACACCGGAATGCGACCCAGGTTGCCGACGTCCATCACCGTGTGCTGCATGGTCGCGAGGAGCCGGTTGGTCTGCCGCACACCCTCGGCGACGAGCTGCTTCGCCTGGGTTAAACCCTTGTAGATCGACAGGGCGCGGGTGCGCTCGTCGGCCGAGAGGTATTGGTTGCGGCTGCTCATCGCCAGCCCGTCGGGCTCGCGCACGGTCGGGCAGCCGACGATTTCGATCGGCCAATCCATCGCCGCGGTCATCGCCGTCAGCACGCGGAGCTGCTGAAAGTCCTTCTGTCCGAACAGCGCGATGTCGGGCGTGAGGATGTTGAAGAGTTTTCCGACGACCTGGCAGACGCCCTTGAAATGCCCGGGCCGGTGCTTCCCTTCCAGCGTGTTCGACAAGGCGGGCAGGTCGACGACGACGTCGGCCTCGCCCGGGCGGTACATCTCCTCGACGCTCGGGTGGAACACGAGCTCGACGCCGGCCGCTTCGCACTTGGCCAGGTCCTCGACGATCGGACGCGGGTATTTGCTCAGGTCCTCGCGCGGGCCGAACTGCGTCGGGTTGACGAAGATGCTCACCGCGACGTGCGGCGAACGCTTCTTCGCCTCCTCGATTAGCGACAGGTGCCCCGCGTGCAGCGCGCCCATGGTCGGCACGAGCGCGAGCGGCCGGAGGTTCGGCCGAACGGCACGGGCCTCGGCGATGGTGGTGATCACGTTCACGGCTGCGAAAAGCGTAAGCCATCGCGCGCGGCGACGCCACCACCGCGCGACGCGGCGGCGTTACAATCCGCGCCGGTGACGGGGGGCAAGGCAGGAGGGCATATGCGGCTCGCAGGATCGGCGTTCGCGTTCGGAATATCTGTGCTGGTCGTTGCGCTGACGGTCGGCGCTGCGGATCCGTCGGCCACGACGATGCCGACGACCGGCCGGGCCGGCCCCGCGAGCATTTCCCCGCCGCCCGCACCGGGCAAATGGGAGAACTTCTGGATCGACCGCGTCAAGGAGTTCATCGCCGAGAACGCGACGCTCGACCGCAACCGCCGCAACATCGTTTTCGTCGGCGATTCGCTCACGCAGGGGTTCAAGCTCAAGACGTATTTCCCCGACCTGCCGGTGCTCAACCGCGGGATCGTTTCCGACGGCGGGTGCGATTTCCCGTCCGGCCGAAGCCTTTACCGCGGCGTCACCCGCCGGATGGACGAATCGATCTTCGCATGCAACCCGTCGCACTTGATCTACCTGATCGGGACGAATGACGTCGGCGTGACCAACGTCCCGCTGGACTACTGGTTCGGCGCGTACAAGTTCGTCATCGGGCAGACGCGCGCAAAGTTTCCCGAGGTGAAGATCATCCTGGTCACGTGTCCGCCGACCGGCGAGGCCTACGCGCGCCGCGCGACGCTCAACCCGCGCATCCTCCAGTGGAACGAGCTCATTCGCGGCTATGCCGCCAAGGAACGGTTCCGCCTCATCGATCTTCACGCGATGCTGGTCGGAACCGACGGCCTGTTGCCGGCCGAGATGACGCGCGATGGACTGCACTTCAACCAGATCGGCTACGACCGCTGGGCAGAGGCGGTGCGCGCGATTTTGAAAGAGGACGGCGTGATCAAGGGCGACGCCCATTGATGTTGCGAAGTTCCAGGTCATCCAGCATCTGCGCCGCGGTGCGCTTACGCTCTGGATGCAGCGCATGCGGCGCGATTTGCGCCAACGGCTCCAGCACGAACCGCCGCTCGTGCATCAGCGGGTGGGGAACGTGCAGGTCGCGCTCCGCGATGATCTGGTCGCCGTAGAGGATCAGGTCCAGATCGATCGCGCGCGGACCCCATTTTTCGCGTCGCGTTCGGCCCAGATCCTTTTCGATTTGGAGCAGTCGATCGAGCAATTCGCGCGGCGGAAGCGTCGTCTGGATCTCGGCAACGGCGTTGAGGAACGGGGGCGAATCCGCCGGCCCGCCCACTGCGGGGTTCTCCATCGGCGGCGAGACTTTCGTCACCAGAACGCCGTCGGTCGCGCGCAGACGCTCCACCGCCGCCTCGATGTTCGCGCGGCGGTCGCCGAGGTTGGCCCCGAGTGCGATGTACGCAATAGCTGGCATGTGCAGGGAGAATGGACCAGACAGAGACTACCGCGCCGGCGCGTCGATGAGCATTTCGTGTTCGATCCGGCCGTTCGGGGCGTCGTGGAAGACGGTCCGCAGCGGGATCTGCCGCGGGGCGTGCAGGACCAGGTCCGGCAGGGCGGCGCCGCTGCGCGGCGAAAGGTAAATCTCGTCACCGCGGAGCGGCGTGCCGTCCAGGTTCTTGAAATAAGTCGTCGGGTCCGTGTCCGTCTGCCAGCGCACATCGCCCTTCTGGTACGACATCCGATAGCCGCCGTCGGATAGAGCCTTGCGGAACTCGTCCATCGCGTTGAATCGTTGGCCGCGGTCGTTCAGGGCGACGAGCAGGTCGGCGAGGATGTCCTGCCGCTCGATCATGCTCGCCTCGGTCGTCGCCGACAGCGACGTCGCGAAGTCCAGGAACATCTTCTGAAACCCGTCGATGTTGTCGGAGAACGACGCCTTGAACGCCGAATCGCAATCCGCGCCAGTGTGGATGCGCGCGAGCATATCCAGAAACCGCCGGCGGAAGATCGGCGTGGTGCTGTTGGGCGGCGTCGCGAAGATGAGGAAATGGCACATCGCCCACGCCTGGTTGTACTGCGTCGCGCCGCGGATCATGTTCCGCTGGTTCTCGCGCGACAGGGCGACGCCCCAGTCGTCCAGCGACATCTTCATCATCGTCTCAAACGGGATCAGCCGGCGGGCTTTGATGTCCGCCTGGAGCTGGCGCACGCGCCGCGGCGGGACCTGGCCGAGCGAGAACGACCGGCCCATGAAAATGCCTTCCTCGAACACCGTCGCCAGCCCCTCATTGATCCACGGCGAAAGCTCGTGCGAGATCGCGCTGTACGCGAACTGGTGGAAGGCTTCGTGCTGGAGGGTGCGCCGCAGCGCGTCGCGGCCCTGGCCTTCAAGGAACGCGGCCAACGCATCCCGCGCCGGCATGAACACGCCGCCCGTGTTCGGCACACGGTTGTTCGTGAACTTCATGTAGTCGATCCGCCGGGCGAAGAGGTACACCTCGAACTTCGCGCGACGATCCGGGTTGAAGTCAGCGAGCCGACGGCTGTAGTCGTCGAACATCGCGTCCATGCGCCGGGCGAGATCCTCGGCCAGCGCGCGGTCGAGATCGGTGTGGATGACGTAGTGGCGGCTCTCCAGCCCGCGCAGTTCCGAGGGTGCTGCGTTCGCGACCGCCGTCGCAGCTTGCGCCGCGCGGTGCGACAGCACAAGGCACATCAGCATCGAAACCAGAATCGCAATCCGCCGTGCGTACATAACTTCCGCCCGCTCCCCTTTTTACTTTCCCGAACCGAAACTATCATCGGCGAACTTTTGACTTCGAACAACAGCACCATGAGCGACGCACCCGCGGCCAGCACGTACGAACAGGAACGGCGAGACAAGCTGCAACGTCTGCGCGCGTTGGGCGTCGACCCGTACGGCCAGCGGACGGCGGGAATTGCGCCGTTATCGGCCGTCAAATCAAGCTACAAGCCCGAGATGGGTCATGACGGCGGACCCGTCGTCACCGTCGCCGGCCGGATCATGCTCAAACGCGACATGGGCAAGCTCAGCTTTCTCACGCTGCGCGACGAGACCGGCGACCTCCAGGTCGCGCTCGACAAGAAACGCCTGAGCGAACAGGCGTGGCAGATCAACGAGCTGCTGGACCTGGGCGATCAGATCACCGTCGAAGGCCCGCTCGGAACCACGAAGAAGGGCGAGGTCACCGTCTGGGCGACGAGCCTGACGATCTCCTCCAAAGCGCTCCTCCCGCCGCCGAGCAAATACCAGGGCTTGGAAGACGTCGAGCTGCGCTACCGCCAACGCTACGTCGACCTCTGGGCCAATCCCGAGGTGATGAAGCTCGCGAAAATCCGCGCGCAGGTCGTGAGCGAAATCCGCGCGTACCTCAATGGCCTCGGGTACACCGAAGTCGAAACGCCGATGATGCAGATTCAGCACGGCGGCGCGAACGCGCGTCCCTTTGTCACGCACCACAACGCGCTGGACATTCCGCTCTACATGCGCATCGCCCCCGAGCTGTTCCTCAAGCGCCTCCTCGTCGGCGGTATGGGCAAGGTTTTCGAGATCAACCGCAACTTCCGCAACGAAGGCATCAGCCCGCGCCACAACCCCGAGTTCACCATGCTCGAGGCGTACGAAGCCTACGGCTCCTGGGAAACCATGGCCGATATGATCGAGGGCCTCATCTGCCACGTCGCCGAAAAAGTCTTCGGTACGCTCCAGATCGAGCACGCGAACGGAAGAAAGATCAACCTCACGCGACCGTGGCGTCGCGTGCGCGTGGTGGATTTAGTGGCAGAGCGCACGCGCCTGAAGTTCACGAAAGAACCGCTCGCGGCTTCGCAGATCAACGACCTCCGCAGCGCGAACCCTGGCAAAGATCTCAAGCTGAACGGTTCAGCAGCGGAGCAGCTTTTCGAGGTCTACGAAAAGCTGATCGAGCCGACGCTGATCGACCCGACGTTCGTCACGCACATGCCCAGCGTGATCATCCCCCTCGCGAAGGAGAACCGCGAAGACCCGTTCTACGCCGACGTCTACGAGCTGGCGATCAACGGCGTCGAAATCTCCCCCGGCTACACGGAGCTGAACGACCCCGACGTGCAGGCGAAGCATTTCCAGCACCAGGTCGGTGACAAGGAAGAACAACAGAAAGTCGACGAGGATTTCCTCACCGCGCTGCGATACGGCATGCCGCCCGCGGGCGGCATGGGCATGGGTGTCGACCGACTGCTGATGATGCTTACCGGCGCGGAAAGCATCCGCGACGTCATACTATTCCCGCTGATGAAACCGCAGACGTAAGGCTTCATGTACAAGCTCCACCTGATCCTCAAATACCTGAGAAAACGCCGCATCGCGTGGGTGTCCCTCATCGCCGTCATGCTCTGCACGACGATGGTGCTCGTCGTCATCAGCGTCATGGGCGGGTGGCTGCGGATGTTCCGCGAATCGTTCCACGGCATCTCCGGCGACATCAACATCACCAGCCGCTACCTCACCGGGTTCGAGCACTACAACGAGATGATCGACAAGATCGAGAAGCTCCCCGAAGTCGAGGCGGCCGTGCCGATCATTAAGACCTTCGGGCTCATGAAGGTCGGCAACGCCAGCCCCGACGCGGTGCAGGTGCTCGGCTACCAGATCGACCGCATCGGCAAGGTCAATAATTTTCCCACGTCGCTCTATCGCCAATGGCAAAAGCCCGTTGACGAGGAACACAAGGACCCGGACAAAGTCCCGCAGCCCACGTTCAACCTCATCCCCGACAAGCCCTACGAGATCTATTCCAAGGCCGGCGCCGCGGGGAAGAACTGGCCCGGCATGATCGTCGGCGCGGGCGTCGTCGGCATCGGCAAGGACAAGGACGGCAAGGTCTCGCGCAACCCGCTCATGTACGAGATCCCGGTCAACCTCGAGGTCCTGCGCCTCAAGGAAGACACGCAGAGCCTCAGCCAGGCGAATGCGACGCCGCGGAACTACTGGATCGTCGACGACAGCCGCACGCAGATCTGGCAGCTCGACGCCAAGACCGTCTACGTGCCGTTCGAGATCCTTCAGAAGGACCTCGGCATGGCCAAGCGCGTGCTCGACGACGGCAGCGAAGAACCCGCGCGCACGACCGACATCCAGATCAAAGCCAAGCCGGGCGTGAATCTCTACAAGCTCAAGCCAAAGATCATCGACATCGTCGCCGAGTGCGGCTACCCGATCATCAAGGAAGACCTCGACCCGCCGATCGCCGTCGAGACGTGGGAGGAAGTGAACAAGACCTGGCTCGGTGCGGTCGAGAAGGAAAAGACGCTGGTCACGCTGCTGTTCGGCATGATCAGCATCGTCGCGATCTTCCTGATCTTCTGCATCTTCTACATGATCGTGGTCGAGAAGACGAAGGACATCGGCATCATCAAAAGCGTGGGCGCCACGAGCAGCGGCGTCGCAGGCATCTTCCTCGGCTACGGTCTGACGATCGGCATCATAGGAGCCGCTTGCGGCTTAGCGCTGGGCTACCTGATCGTCCACAACATCAACTGGCTCCACGACCAGATGCACCACCTGACGGGCGCGTACGTCTGGGACCCCGAGGTCTACGCGTTCGACACGATCCCCAACACGATGAACCCGCACGAGGTGATGGTCATCGTCGGCGTCGCGATCATCGCGTCGGTGCTCGGCGCGCTGGTTCCCGCGATTCGGGCGGCTCAGATGAACCCGGTCGAGGCTCTTCGTTGGGAATAAGATTCAGTTCACCGCACAGGCGCAGAGGACGCAGAGCAAGAAAACCAATTTGAATTGAATTTCCTCTGCGTCCTCTGCGCCTCTGCGGTGAAAAGAACTTTTCAGAAAGTCGAAATGTCCCAGGCGATCGCCGAATCATCGACCACGAAGACTGCCTTGCCGATCCTGCGCGCGCAAGGCATCGCCCGCACGTTCCGCATGGGCGACAGCGAGCTCCAGGTGCTTAAGGGCGTCGACCTGTCCGTCAAGACCGGCGAGTTCCTCGCCATCGAAGGCCGCAGCGGATCGGGCAAGAGCACGCTCCTGCATCTGCTCGGCGCACTGGATGCCGCCGACCGCGGGTCGATCGAATACGCCGGGCGCGACATTGCGAAAATGTCCGCCGCCGAGCGCAGCCGGCTGCGCAACACCGACTTCGGCTTCGTCTTCCAGTTCTACCACCTGCTGCCCGAGCTGAACGTCGAGGAGAACACGCTGCTCGGCCCGATGATCGAATTCTCCTGGCTGCGTTTCCGAGCGAAGCGCGACAACCTGCGCCAGCGCGCCGCCGAGGTCCTCAAGCGATTAGGCATGGATCATCGCCTGCGTCACAAGCCCAACCAGCTCTCCGGCGGCGAGCGCCAGCGCGTCGCGATCGCCCGCGCCCTGATGAACAACCCGAAAGTCCTCTTCGCGGATGAGCCCACGGGAAACCTCGACGCCGAGACCGGCAAGCAGATCATGTCCGTCTTCGAAGAACTGCACCGCGAGCACGGCCAGACCGTCGTGATGGTCACCCACGACCGCACGCTGGCGAGACGGGCCGATCGCGTCCTGATCCTCCGCGACGGCCGGATCGAGCGCGCCGCCGACGTCACGCACGAGTAGGTATCAGGTAGGAAGGGCGTTCGCTCAATGCCGAACACCCCGCCCGCCCGCCTTCGCGTCCGCCGCCGGTGATTATGATAGAATTCGATGCGGCGGGAGCGTGCGTCTATGAACGCGACTCGACACCGACTGCCCGGCCGCGGTCCAACCCGCGCAAACGCGTTCACACTCATCGAGCTGCTCGTGGTGATCGGCATCATCGCCATCCTCATCGGCGTGCTGCTGGTCGTGTTGGCGAGAGCTCGGGCGTCGGCCAATCGCGTCGCGTGTCTCAGCAACATCCGACAGCTCGGCACCGCCGTCCTCCACTATTGTCAGGAGAACGGCGGCTGGTTCCCGACCTGCGGACTCCACGAGGCCAGCGCCTGGGTGCCCTATCCGGAGGACTGGGTCCACTGGCAGCCCGACCGACGGCTCGCTGATTCGGCAATCGCCCGTTACCTGATCCGCGGGCAGGACGCTGAGCCGCTCAAGAAGCTGCTGACCTGTCCGTCCGACGTCGTCGAGGGACACCAGGAATGGCCCGGTCAGGCGCCGGGCCAGGGGCCGTACCCGTACAGCTACGCGATGAACGAGGCGGTCGGCATCAACCTGCGACCCTATCCGACCAGGCACCCGGGATACATGAAAAAGCTGGCCGGGTGGCGAGCGGGATACAAGAAGATCATGCTCGTGGAAGGTTGTGTGCTGCCGGAGACCACCGGCGCGGCGTGGAATCACTTTCTTCCGCTCCCGCTGCGCCACGGGACCACCAGGGGCAAGGGGAATTTGGTGAACAGTTCGCCGGGCAACAAGATCGGCAACAACGTCAGCGCGTTTTTCATCGACGGACACGCCGGGGGCATCAACGACGATCAGGCATGCACCGAGGAGCAGGACCTGGCCTCGGCGCCCTGACGGCGCGACGCACGCGGCGCGACCCGGAACCCCGCCGGTTCTGTGGAGGCGCGATGTCACGTCCCGCCGCTGGCGCGGCATACATGCGTGGGAGAACCGTTGATGATGAAGACCACAGCAATGACCACCGCCACCACGGTTGCGCAAGTCGATCTCGCCGCGGCGTTGAAGCAAGGTCCGCCGCCCGCGGGGAACCTGGCGGTGCCGATCTTCGCGCACGGGACGCTGGTCGCGGAGATGTACACGCCCAAAGGCCACGACCCGCAGACGCCGCACGAGCGGGATGAGATCTACGTCGTCGCCCGCGGCAGCGGCTTGTTCTTCGACGGCACGGACCGCCGCCGCGCCGTGGAAGCGGGCACGTTCATCTTCGTCGCGGCGGGGCAGGTCCACCGCTTCGAGCAGTTCACCGACGACTTCGCGGTCTGGGTCTTCTTCTACGGCCCGCGCGGCGGCGAAGGCGCGGGATAGCCGACCCACTCGCCTTGGGGCAGATAGCGCGGCCGCAAAAACGACGCGGCGATTGAGCGGGGCCGAGCCACCGGCGCACGCTACTGCGACGGCGGCGCACACGCGTGCGTCGGCGGGGGACACCACTGCGGCGATGACAAGCACTGTGGCGGCCGTCGGCGACGCTGTTGCGCCGGGCAGCGTCACGCGTGCGTCTGATGTCGCCTCTCTTGCGTGGGGCGTGAAAACCAATGCGCCCGGCGTCGCCTCACCTGCGCGACTGACCGAAACAACCGCGGCGACGCCGCAAACCGCTGCGGCGGCGACGGACGCTGGTGCGGCGGTGCGGTTATCGGCCGCGCGCCGCTCAAGTGCCGATCGGCTTATACCGAATGTAGGGATGCTGACGCCATATTGTTCCCTCTCCTCGGTACTCCGGGGAGAGGGCTAGGGAGAGGGGTTTTCGGCGGAAGTCCGACAAGAGGCGGCCGCTTCTTCTACGACGTAAGTGGCTGGCCCCTCTCCCCAACCCTCTCCCCGGAGTACCGAGGAGAGGGAGACAAGAAGGAGACTTACATGTCGCTCAAACCCGTTCGTGGTGCATCGTCCCGACGCAGGCAGCTTCTCGGACTGCCGCGGCGGGTGCCGACGCGGCGGTTCATTCCCGACGGGGATTCGGACTTCGCCAACAAGGCCCGATGCTTCGCGCTGAAAATCAACGAAGATCCCGCCCGATATCATCTCTCCGTCGACGATGCGCAGCGAATTGACCGGGCCGTGCAGGCGTTTCGCGATGCGCTGGCCAAGTCGTACAACCGCATCACGCGCAGCATGGAGAAGACCGCGGTCAAGGAGCAGACGCGTGCCGAGGCCGTGCGAGTCGTCCGCAAGTACGGCACGCTCATTCGCCTCAACGAGCAGATTCCCTCATCCGACAAAATCGCGGTCGGGGTATTCGAGCGGCGAAAACCCGTGCGACGGGTGACGCAAGGCACGCTCCCTGCGCCGGTTGTTCGTTTCATCGGAACCAGCGGCGAAGGGGAGTTGCTTGGGCACAAGCATGTCTTGGAGTTCTACGACCATTGTGAGGGGCTGCGACGCAATCGCCCGCAGGGCGCGGTGCGATTGGAGTTGTTCGTCGAGTTGGTCGAGCCGGACGCGCCGATCCCGCAGTGGCCGGGCGAATTGTCCGGCGGACGCGGGTGGTACGTCCGCTCGTACACGCGCAGCCCGATCCACGTCGAGTTCCCCGTCGCGAAGCAGCAGGCGATGCGCGTCGTGTACTGGGCGCGGTGGGCGGATGCGAAGGGGAACGTCGGGTCGTTCTGTGCGACGGTGAAGGCACGCGTCGAAGGCTGGGACGGCGGCGGGCGGGCGGTCGCGGGTTTGATCGAGGGACAACAGCGCCAGCAGCGGATCGTCATCACGTCGGCGATGAAAGAGCTGCCGGACTACAGCGCGGCGGATGAGGGCGACGAAGCGAGCGACGTCGATGCGACGCGAATGCTGCCCGCGGACGCGGCGTGAGGTAAAGCGCGTAAAACGTAAAACGTAAAACGTAACGGACTGGCCGGGTGCCCTTACGTTTTACGTTTTTACGTTTTACGCGCCTTCCATTCCTGCCCTAAGATACCCCCATGGCGTTGAAGGTTTGGATTGACGGCAAACTCGTCGACCGCGGCGACGCGAAGATCAGTGTCTACGACCACGGGTTGCTCTACGGCGACGGCGTGTTCGAGGGCATCCGCGTTTACGCGGGGAAGATCTTCCGCGTCGATGTACACCTCAAGCGGCTGTACGACTCGGCCCGCGCGATCCGGCTGGTGATCCCGATGTCGGTCCAGCAGTTCCAGGCGGCGCTGGAGCAGACAGTGGCCGCGAACAACTTCAAGGACTGCTACATCCGCGCGGTCGTGACGCGCGGCGTCGGATACCTCGGGCTCAATCCCAACAAGTGCGAGCGGCCGAGCGTCTTCATCATCGCCGACACGATCGAGATGTACCCGAAGGAGACGTACGAGAAGGGGATGGCGGTGATCACGGCATCCGTGATCCGCAATCATCCCAACGCGCTCTCACCGCGGATCAAGAGCCTCAATTACCTGAACAACATCCTGGCGAAGATCGAAGCGGTCGATGCGGGCGTGGCGGAGGCGATCATGCTCAATCACCTCGGCTCGGTCGCGGAGTGCACGGCGGACAACATCTTCATCGTGAAGGGCGGCGAGTTGCTCACGCCGACGACGACGGATGGCATCCTCGAAGGCGTCACGCGCGACACGATCCTGATGCTCGCGCGGCGGGAGAAGATTCCGACGCGCGAGACGACGCTCCAGCGGCATGATCTCTATGTCGCGGACGAGTGCTTCCTCACCGGGACGGGGGCGGAAGTGGTTCCGGTGACGAAGATCGACAACCGTTCGATCGCGGACGGCAAGCCGGGTGCGATCACGAAGAAACTGATCGAGGCGTTTCACCGCTATGTTCGCGAGGGCTGATGCGCGAATTCACTCCCTCTCCTCCGTACTCGGGGGAGAGGGCAGGGAGAGGGGCCTGCCTTGTCATGACGCATTCGACTAAGGCAGACCCCTCTCCCCAACCCTCTCCCCGGAGTACCGAGGAGAGGGAGTAAGTCGGAGGGATCGCAATGGGCATGCTGGAGTTTCTCGAACGACGCCGGCTCTGGTCGGCGGACTTGCAGGGGTCGTTGTCGCTCCTCGTCGCCGCGTACGCGCCGGGCGACGACGTCTCGGCGACGCTCAAGATCGTCAACAACGGCGACGCCACCGTCACCACCAACTTCTCCGTCAACCTCCGCCTGTCCGTCAACAACATCTACGGCGACGGCGACGACTTCGGCTCGGTCACGATTCCCGTCAGCACCGACATCCCCTCCGGCGGCGTGAGCACCGGCGTGCCCGTTCAGGTGCCCGTCCCGGCGGACACGGGCGCGGGCCAGTACTTCATCGTCGGCAAGGTCGACAGCGCGTCGCAGGTCGCCGAGACCGATGAGAACAACAACACGTTCGGCAGCAGCGGGGCGGGGACGATCGACGTGCTCGACGCGCAGGATCGATTGGTCGCCGAAGGAACCGACAACGCCGAGACGATCACGATCGGCGACGCCAACCTGCACTACTCGGTCAAGATCGGCGACGACGGCGCCACGCGGACGTACGGGTCGAACGTGAAGGGCGTGATCCTCGACGCGGGCGGCGGGAACGACGTCATCTTCGTGCAGAACAACGCACCCAACGTCTCGGTCTTCGGCGGGGACGGCGACGACAAGATCGTCGACACCGGCGGGGCCAACACCCTGGCCGGCGGGGCGGGGAAGGACACGATCTTCGGCGGCAGCGGGAACGACCGCCTCTTCGGCGAAGCCGGCGCCGATCGCCTCTACGGCTACGACGGGAACGACATCATGGACGGCGGATCGACCCGCGACCGCTTCTATGGCGGGGCGGGCGTCGACATCTGCTACGGACAGGGCGGTGACGACCTCTTCTACGTCAGCGGCGACGGCGCAAACGATACCTGCTTCGGCGCTAGCGGAACCGACGGAGCCCAACACGATCCGGGCGACGTGTTGAGCAGCGTCGAAGTGACGCTGTAACCCCATCGTGCTGCGAGACTTCCACCGAAGCCCACGGCTTCGCCGCGGGACGCATTTCCACCACCCCGATTTTTTCGCGAAAATCGCGGAATTGACACCCTCACCCCCCTCTATTAGCCTTAAATCACGGTTGACGTGCAGGTAGCCGGCCCGATCGACCCTTAGCTGGAGAAAGCCAATGACCGAATACGACACGCTCAAGCGTCTGGTGACCGAGGCGGAGGAAGACGTCGCCAAGGCCGTCGGCGGAAATAAGGCCGCCGGGACGCGGGTGCGCAAGAAGATGCAGGAGATCAAATCCGCCGCCCAGAACGTCCGCATCAAGATCCTCGAAGGCCGCGACGGTGAAGGCGGCGGCGGGGCGGGCGGCGCGGGCGGTGGGTCGGGTGGCGCAGCACCGGCCGGCGGGGGAAACGAGTCGTAGGCGTAAGTCTTTGAAATTCAAGGATGAAGGATGAAGGATGAAGGCTGAAAGAAACGCCTTCGACTTCATCCTTCGTCCTTCTGCCTTCATCCTTTCCCCTCCCATGCCTCCACAATTCGTCTTTGACATTTCCCAGATCGACCTCAACCGCGTCCTGTACGACCAGGAAGCCATTCGCGCCGCCAACCCGCAGCGGGGCGACATGGAAATGCTCAACGCGATCGTCTACGCGGAACCGAGTCTCGGCCGGATCGTCGGCTACAAGGATGTGAAGGCGGATGAATTCTGGGTCCCCGGCCACATCCCCGGCCGCCCGCTCTTCCCCGGCGTTCTCATGATCGAATCTGCCGCTCAGCTCGCAAGCTTTTACACGCGGACCTTCGTCGGCTGGAAGGGCTTCATCGGCTTCGGCGGCGTCGAGGAAACCAAGTTCCGCATGCAAATCCCGCCCGGCACGCGCCTCTACCTGATCGGCCAGAAGCTCTGGGAACGGCACCACCGCATCAAGTGCACCGTCCACGGCATGGTCAACGGTCAACTGGCGTTCGAAACGGGGATCATCGGCAGCGAAATGTAGAGGACAATCCCATGAACCACCTGCGAACCATCGCAGTTCTGCTCCCGATCGCGTTCCTCTCCCTCGCCTGTTCCGCCGTCAAACAGCCGACCGCCTCGTTCAAGGCGATGAACATCACCGACGTCACACCGCAAGGCTTTACGATGGCATTCGACCTCGACGTTGCCAATCCCAACGCCGTCGCACTGCCCATCTCCGCGGCCGACTACAAGATCGGCCTTGCGGGTGTGAATGTGATCGACGGCAAAGCGAACCCGTCGGGTACGATCCCGGCCAATGGTTCGATCCCCGTCAAACTCCCCGTCACGCTCACCTACGACAACCTGCTCTCCGCCGAGCAGGCGATCGTCAACGGCGGCGGCAAGATTCCGTACGCCTTCAACGGCTCGATGAAGTTCGACGCCGGCAAGAACGCCAACCCGCTGATGCAAGCCCTCGGCGGCGTCAGCGTCCCGCTGAAGTACGAAGGCACGCTCGACGTGAAATCGCTCGTGCAGAATCCGCAAGCCCTCATGCAAAGCCCCGCCGCCAAGAAGCTCGCGCAGCAACTGCTCACCTCGATGTTCTCGCGCTGAGCGCATACAATCTTGGCATACGCAGGGGTTGTCCGCGTAGCCGCGACGCCACCGCGTCGCGCGCGTCTGCTCTCTGGTGACGGAGCACCATGTCCCTTTCCCTTCTCGACAAGCTGAGAGACATCCCCCTCGCCTTCGTCGACGTCGAAACGACCGGCGCATCCACCGACTACGGCGACCGCGTCATCGAGATCGGCATCGTCCGCATCGAGCGCGGCGGCCTCACCTGCGGCGGAACCGTCACGGAATATTCGCAGCTCCTCGACCCCGGCCGCCGCATCAGCGCCGGCGTCGTCGCGCTCACCGGCATCACACAGGCGATGGTTACCGGGCAACCGACCTTCGCCGATATCCTCCCGCGCGTCACCGAGCTGCTGAGCGGCGCCGTCGTCATCGGCCACAACGTGCGCTTCGATCTCTCGTTCCTCGCTGGCGAGTTCCGCCGCTGCCGCTGTGCGATTGATGAACGACTCGGCCGCGCGCACGTGATGGACACCGTCCGCATCGCAAGACGCCGCTTCGGGAGAGGCGGCAACGGCCTGCAGCGTCTCGCCCCGCGCCTCGGCGTCGTCCCGACCCAAGCCCACCGCGCCCTCGCCGACGCGGTCACCACCGCCGGCGTCTTCGAACGCCTCCTCGAACCGGTCGGCTGCTGGCAACTATGCCTCTGCGACGCCATCGCGCAGCAGGGCGGCCCGATGGGCCTCCTCCCCGCATCGCCGCGCGAGAGCCTCCTGCCGCTCGAGCTCCAGGAAGCGATCGAGCAGGGTGGCCGGGTGATGATGGACTACGTTGACGGCGGCGACCGCCGCACGCAGCGGGTGATCGAGCCGCTGCAAATCCGCCGTCGCCAGGGTGAGCTCACGCTCATCGCCCACTGCCACCTCCGCAACGACCGCCGCACGTTCAAGGTCGAGCGGATCGTGCATCTGACGAGGATCGACCCCGCGCCGCCGCAACCGACCCTCTTCGCCCAGCTTCGCTGACGGCAGAAAGCGTTTTACCGCAGAGGCGCACAGGACGCGGAGAAAATACTCTTCGATTTGATTTCCTCGGCGTCCTCTGCGCCTCTGCGGTGAATAATCAGTCCCAACCAGCCCCGACAGCGAATATTCCCGTTCCGCATTCCCCGCCGCTCGCGATAGACCCGGTATCCGATGCCGCATGCCGCCGACGACCGCTCCCAGCTCGTCCGCCGTCTGCTCCAGCTCGCTCTCGAACAGGTCCACTCGCAGGCGTTGATCCTGCTCGACGCGAACGGGGTGATCGTCGACTGGCCCGCGGGCGGGGAGCGTCTCTTCGGCTACACCGCTGATGAGATCCTCGGCCGCAACGCGTCGGTTCTGTTCACGCCGGAGGACCTGAAACAGGACCTCTCCGCGTGGGAGCTGCAGACCGCCGCGCGCTCGGGCGAGAGCGAGGACGACCGTTGGCAGCTCCGCAAGGACGGCGTGCGCGTCTGGGTCAGCGGCACCCTCACCGCCCTGCGCGACCAGAGCGAACAAGCGGGCACACACGACAAACAGGACAAACCGGACAAACCCGACGAGCACCCCGGCCACGCGCACGGAAAGCTCGTCGGCTTCGCCAAGCTCATGCGCAACCGCACCGATCAGAAGACGCAGGTCGAGACGCTGGAGAGCCGCGTCCTCGCCCTGCGCCGCGCCGAGCAGCGCAAGGACACCTTCATCGCCACGCTCGCCCACGAGCTGCGCAACCCGCTCGGCGCGATCTCCAGCGCCATGGCGCTGCTCGAGCAATGCCATCCCGCCGCGCCGCAGGATGCACCCGATGCCGTCTTCGCGCTCGGCACGATCCGCCGCCAGATCGAGTTCATCGCCCGCATGATCCAGGACCTGCTCGACGTCGCCCGCACCGCCACGGGCAAAATCCAGCTCCGCAAGGAAGGCGTAAACCTTCAGCAGATCATCGCCGACGCGATCGAGGCGACGAAAGCGCGCCTCGATCAGCGCACGCAACAGCTCCGCCAGCTCCTGCCCGACGTCCCCATCGCGCTGGACGGCGACTCGGTCCGATTGCGCCAGGTTTTCGTCAACCTGATCGAGAACGCAATCAAGTACACGCGTCAGGGCGGGACGATCTGGATCAAGGGCACCACCGAGGGCGAAGACGCGGTGGTCCGCGTGCAGGACACCGGCGTCGGCATCGCGCCGGACGTCATGCCCCACATCTTCGACCTCTTCACCCAGGCCGAAGCCGGCCCGCCGAAGGATTTCACCCCCGGCGGCCCGGTCACGCCCGGCGGCTTAGGTATCGGCCTGTCGGTCGTCAGAGACATCGTCGCCCTGCACGGCGGCAGCGTGCAGGCGACCAGCGACGGCTTGGGCAAAGGCAGCGAGTTCACCGTCCGCCTGCCGCTCCCACATCCCACGCAATCCCCCTAAATACACTCAATCCGCCCGGCAATTTCGTTGACAACGAGCGCACCCGAACCGTGTAATGCACGCGGACACCTCCGACGGAGTTTTGGGAGAAACGCTGATGAAACCCGCTGTGCCTTGTTACGTTTTGTTTGCGCTGGCCATTTCCGCGGTCCTCGCGCTGACCCCACGGCAAGCGAGCGCCACCGTGATCTACGGCGCGACGTCCAGCGGCCACGGCGAGCTCTACACGCTCGACCCCGCCACCGGTGCCGCGCTTACGGACGTGGGCCCGCTCAACGACGCCGGCGCGGTAAACTATTCCGTGACCGGCCTCGCCTTCGATCCCAACACCGGCCTGCTCTACGGCTCGACCGGTGGGGTCAGTGGCACCAAGCTGCTGACCATCAATCCCGCCAACGCGAACGTTACGGTCGTCGGCCCGTACAACGCGGGCACCGCTACGATGACCGACATCGCCTTCGACCCGTCGGGCAACCTGTTCGGCATCAGCTCCTCCGGCGGCGCCAACCTCTACTCCATCAACAAGCTCACGGGCGCCGCCACGCAGGTCGGCCCCAGCGCCGTCTCCTTCACCGAGGGCGGCGGGCTGGCGATCAGCAGCGGCAACGTCTTCTACGGCACGCCGATCCCCGGCGACTACGGAACCTACAACTCGACCACCGGCGCGTACACGAACATCGCAACCCCCGCCAATCCCGCCGGCAGCGGCGCCTCGTACGCCGCCCTCGCCTTCGACGGCAACACGCTCTACGGCGATGACCTCAAGGCGGGAAGCGGCGCCGGCGCGGGAGTGACCCACCTCGTGAAGATCGATCCGACGACCGGCACGGTCACCGACATCGGCGCTTCGGTCCTGCACCTCGACGCGATCGCGGTCATCCCCGAGCCCTGTGCCGCCGCCATCGCGGCCGTCCCGCTCCTCTCGCTCGTTTCCCGCAAGCGCCGCCGCCGCTGAGGCGATGCGACGCGTCAGACTATGCGCAGCGAGCCACTCCGGTCGATAATCCAATAATCGACCACTCCGGAGGCCCGGCATGTGCAGCAGACAGCGAACGCTTCTTCTGATCGTCACCTTGTGCGCCGCCGCTGGCGTTACTTACATCGCCCGGGCGGCCGACCGCGGCGCCAGCACGACCCGCCCATCCGACGCGCGCGGAAAACAGTTCTGGGCGAAGGTCGTCATCACGCAAATGCGCGACGGCAAGCCCGTCACGTGGGCCGAGCCGACGCTCTGTGTGTTCGATGGCCAGCGAGGCTCGTTCCTCGCCGGCGGCGAGCTGCCGGTCGATCTCGGCTTGAACGACGGACGCAAAGTCGACTACATCCAGTTCGGCACGCGCGTCGAAATCACGATCCACCAGCTCGCGCCCGACCAGTTGCGCGTCAACGCCTGGTTCAACGTCAGCGCCATCGATCCCGCCGGAGTTGGGAAAGAGACCACGATCATTCCCGAGTCCGGAGTACGCGTGATCAAAACCATCAAACCCGGCGACACGCTGGAAGCCGACCTCCCCGCGACGGCCGGCGAAGGCGGTGGGCCGGCGAGGCACGTCACGGTGAAGATTCGACCGGCGTGAGCGATCGCGTCGCGACCAGGTACAATCCGCCGCGATGGGCGAGTTCGACAACCTCTTCGCCTTTCGCGACGCGGCGATGCGCGATGATGTCGCCGGCATGCGCGCGGTGCTCGCGCGCGATTCGGCCTTCCTCGCGGACGAAAACCCCACCGATCTGCCGCTGGAATTCCTCGCCAAGCTCTACCAGGTGCAGACCGCCGCCCGCGAGGGGCCGATCGAGACGGTGCGGCGGCTGATCGAGCAGGATCCGCGGCTCGTACGGCAGCCGTGGACTTCGCAGGGCTGGCTGCCGCTCAGCCAGGCCGTATGGGGAGATCAACTGGACACGGTGAAACTGCTGCTGGCGCATGGCGCCAGCGGCGATGATCGCATCGCGGAAACCGGCGGGACCGTCCTGCACATGGCCGCAGAGCTCGACCGCGTCGAGATGGTGCGCCTGATGATCGAAGCCGGCGCGGATCCAAACGCGGCTGCGCCGGACGGATCGACCCCGTCAATCAGGGCCGTATCGGACGAGATGCGGACGGTTCTCCGACGGCACAGGTAAAGCGTATTTTCCCCCACAACCAGAGCCCGCAACTTTCCCCGCATTTCGGCGTTGTCACTAATACCCGGCGGCGGCTGTGCGCGTCGGTTGTACGCGGCTTTCTTGACAACAACTTACGGCGGACTTAGGTATTTCGGCCTGCCTGCCAGTGACTAGACCCAACGAATAGTGCAGGACTTCTGGCAAGAGCGTCCGCGAGACAGAGGCTTATTCCCGTGATTGAAGTGAAAGAGCTGACCAAGGTTTACGGATCGGTGACGGCCGTGGATCGGGTTAGTTTCCAGGTGGAGAAGGGACAGATCGTCGGCTTCCTCGGGCCCAACGGGGCGGGGAAATCGACCACGCTGAAAATCCTTACCTGTTACTTGCCGCCCACCAGCGGGGGGGCGAGCGTCAACGGGTTCGACATCTTCCATCAGTCCGAGCAGGTGCGCGAGAACCTCGGCTATCTGCCCGAGAACGTGCCGCTGTATACGGAGATGAAGGTCGAGGAGTACCTCGATTTCCGCGGTCGGCTGCGGAAGATGGATCGAGCGGCGCGGCTCAAGGCGATCGATTATGTGTGCGAACGCTGTTGGCTAACGAACGTGCGGCGGCGGTTGATCGGGCATTTATCCAAAGGCTATCGGCAGAGAGTTGGGCTGGCGGATTCATTGTTGCACGATCCGCCGGTGCTGATTCTCGATGAGCCGACGGTGGGGTTGGATCCGACGCAGATCCGCGAGACGCGCAAGCTGATCAAGGAGTTGGGCGGCAAGCACACGGTGATTTTGTCCACGCACATCCTGCCGGAAGTGGAGGCGGTGTGCGATCGCGCGATTGTGATCGCGGGCGGGAAGATCGTCGCACAGGGCACGCCGGATGAACTGCGGACCAGTCGGAGAATGGTCGCGCGGGTCTTGGTGGAATGCCGCGGGCCGTCGAAGGAAGTCGAGACGGCGCTGTCGCGCGTGAGCGGGGTGAGTGAAGTGCAGTTGCTCGAAGGCTCCGCTTCGGGCAATGGCCAGTATGTAACGGCGGCGCTGCGGCAGAAGGACGGATACGACGTCCGCGAGGAAGCCGCGCGAACGATCATCCAGCACGGCTGGCCGCTGCGGGAGATTCGGCTGGAGAGCGCGACGCTGGAAGAATTCTTCGTTCAGGTGACCGCGAAACAAGCCGAGGCTCAGGCCCAAACGACATGATTTATTCACCGCAGAGGCGCAGAGGGCGCAGAGGAAAAAGAAAGATCAATTTGATTTCCTCTGTGTCCTCTGCGCCTCTGCGGTGAAATAAGAACTTTAGAAGACCAATGAGTCGAGCAATCACCATCGCCAGACGGGAGCTGCTGAGCTACCTCTTCTCGCCCATCGCGTACGTCGCGATGACGTTATTCCTCCTCGCCGCCGGCGGGCTTTTTCGCAAGGACTTCGTCCCCGGGCAGCCCGCGGCGATGCGGACCATCTTTGAATGGATGGTCTGGCTGCTCGTCGCGATCGTCCCGCTGCTTTGCATGGGCTTGATCGCGCAGGAGTGGGCCAGCGGGACGATCGAATCGCTCATGACCGCACCGGTGCACGAGACGGACGTCGTGATCGGAAAATTCGTCGGCTCCTACCTGCTCTTCTGCCTGCTGCTTGTGCCGACGCTGCTCTACGTCGTCATGCTGCGCATCTATTCCAAGCCCGATTACGGGCCGATCTTCAGCGGATACCTGGGGATTCTTCTCGTCGGCGCATTGTTCATCGCGATCGGGTTGTTCTGCTCGTCGATGACCAGGAGCCAGATTGTGGCGGCGGTTTCGACGACGGCGATTTTGTTTGCGGTGACGATCCTGCCGTGGTGGGTCGGCGGCGAAGCGACGCTGGGCGGGTTCTGGCGGACCATCGCGGACCAGACCGTCTTCCGCCGCTACACCGATTTCTCCAAGGGCGTCATCGACATCGGCAACCTGGTTTTCTTCATCAGTTCAACCGCGGTGTTCCTCTTCCTGACCGTGAAGGTCATGGAGAGCCGCCGCTGGAAATAGCGCATCATGTCTGAACCCACCAAGCAATCGATGCCCGAATCGCAGCACGAGCGATGGGTGAAGTACGGCGCGAACGTCGCGCTCGCGTGTATCGTCGCGATCCTGCTCGCGGGACTGCTCACGTACCTGGCGCAGCGGACCAATCGCCGGATCGATACGACCGCCAGCGGCGCGTACAGCCTCAAGCCGCAGACGATCAACCTCATCAAGGACCTTAAGAGTAAGACCAAGATCGTCAGCCTGTACCAGAAGCCGACGCCCGAAGAGCAGGCGGCGGACAAGATGGACTTCGCCCAGCCGGTCGTCGACCTGCTGGACGAATACCACCGCAAGGGCAAGAACATCGAGGTTGATTCGATCGATCCGGTCGCCAACCCGTCGAAGGTCGACGACCTGATCACGGAAGTTACGAATAAGTACGGCGGCGAAGTCGCCAAGTACAAAAAGGTGCTCGACGCCGCGCCCGACACGTACAAGAAGCTCCGCGACGCGGCCACCGCGGAAGTGACGCAGACGTCCAAGCTGCCGCTGGACAAGCTGGGCGAGGACGATGAGTCGCAGACGGTGTATGCGGCGCTGTCAACGATTTCGGGTTTGCCGCGCGGGATCCAGCAGAGCGAAGAGTCGATCAAGCGGCTGACGAATCAGAAGCCGCCGGACTACAAGGGCGCGGTCGACAGCGTCGACGACCTGATGGACCGCTGGTCGCAGCGGGCCGGGAAAATCGCCGAGATCTTCGACAAGTACAAGAGCGACAACAAAGTCCCGGAGCCGATCCGCACGTACATGGCCGCGGCGTCGCCGCGCTACCAGGCGATCAAGAAGCTCTGCGACGACCTGCTGAAGCAGACCAAGGACGTCGGCGAATTGAAACTAGACGAGCTGCGGCAAAGCCTGCGAGCGCGGGATGCGATCCTGGTCATGGGCGAGAAGGACATGCGCGTCCTCCCCCGCGAGCAGGTCTGGCAGTTGCCCGACCAGCAGGCGCTGCGGCAACTCCAGCCGGGGCAGGATGTCAAGCCGCGCTTTGCGGGCGAGCAGCAGATCACCACCGCCATTTTGGCGCTGACGCAGGACAAGAAGCCGAAGGTGTGCTTCGTGCGCAGCGGCGGGCCGCCGATGACCACGCCGGGTATGTTCCCCATCCAGCGCGGCGGGCCGATGTCGTACGTCGGCGAACGCCTCCGCCAATACAACTTCGAAGTCCTCGAGAAAGACCTGTCCGGTACGTGGGCGATGCAGTCGCAGATGCAGCGGATGCCCTCGCCGCCCGAGCCGACCGACGAGCAGATCAAGGACGCCATCTGGATCGTGCTGAACTTCCAGGGCCAGCAGGACAACCAGATGATGCCGACGCCGAACATCGGCCCCAAAGTGGCCGAGCACCTGAAGAACGGCGGGTCGGCGATGGTCCTCTACAACCTGAAGGTGGAGGACATGAACGATGCGCTGAAGGATTGGGGCATCGAAGTTCACACGGACGCGGTCGCGTGTCACCCCGCGGTGAAGGTGAGCACCGACGCTCGGCAGCAGGACATGCTCGAGGACGCGCAGAAGTACCCCTTCGTCTTCGACGTTCGCGATTACGGCGACCACCTGATCACCAGGCCGCTGCGATCGCTCCCGTCGATGCTCCTGCCGTTGATGGTCGTGAAGCCCGCGGCGGCGGCGGTGCCGGGCGTGAAGGTCACGCCGATTATCCCGCTCCCAACCGATCCGCCGAGCTGGGGCGAGAAGGATGTCGAGTCACTGCAGACCGATCCGGAGAAGGTGAAGTTTGACGCCGGCACCGACATCGCCGGCCCGATCTACGGCGGCGCGGTCGCCGAGAAAGACAAGGGCGGCCGCGTGGTCGTCGTCGCGTCGCCGTTCCCGCTGGATCACTGGACCGATCCGTACCAGTCGCCGGATCCCAAGCTGCTTCGGTCGAACATCCTCGTGTCGCGCTTCCCCGGGAACCTGGAGCTGTTCCAGAACTCGGTGTTCTGGCTGGCGCACATGGAGCCGATGATCGCGATCTCGCCGGCGGCGATGGAAGTGGCGCGCATCGAGCCGATGGGCGACGCCGCCAAGGCCGTCTGGCGGACCGGGTTCGTCCTGATCGGGATCCCGGCGCTGGTGGTGATCGCCGGCGCGCTGGTGTACGTCGCGCGGCGAGACTAGTCTTTTTATTGAGCTACTTACTCACCGCAGAGGCGCAGAGGACGCAGAGGAAATACAAATCTGAAATTTGAGATTTAAATTCCTCTGCGTCCTCTGCGCCTCTGCGGTGAAATGAAACCCTTCAGACTGTCATGAATTTCAAGACGACTCTAGTGCTGCTCGTGTTGCTGTTCGCCGCGGGGTTGACGCTGTTCTTCACGCGCGATCGCAGTGGAAACAGCGAATCCGCCAGCGACACCGCGAAGAAGGCCCAAAAGGTCTTCGATGTCAACGAAGCCGACCTGACGAAGCTGACGGTCACGTCCAGTGCCGATGGGAAGAAGCTCGCGATCGAGCAATCCAATGGCAAGTGGCGGCTGACCGAGCCGGTCAACGCGCCGGCGGACTCGTTCTCGGTCGATTCACTTGTTCGCGCGATCACGGGACTGGAATCGCGCGGCGAAGTCTCCGGCGGAAGCGCCGACGCCAAGTCCACCGGCCTCGACAACCCGCGCTACACGATTGATCTCGCCGCGAAGGATGGCAAAAGCTACACACTGCTGGTGGGCGACAAGCTCCCGGTCGGCGACAATCTCTACGTCTCGCGCAAGGACAAGGGCGACAAGCTCGTGGTCTCCGCCGACCTGCTGGAAAAACTCGACAAGCCCGCGGCCGATTACCGCGACAAGAAGCTCGTCAACGACTATTCGACCGCCGGCGTCATGCAGGTGACGATCAACAAGCCGGACGGGAAGATCGTCCTCGCGCGCAACAGTGTGAACGACGACTGGAAGATCGTCGAGCCCGCGCCGCCGGTGCCGGCCGAGAAGAGCGACGTCGATTCGATCGTGACGACGCTGACCGGGCTGACGGCGAGCGAATACGTCAGCGACGATCCAACGCAGGCGAAGCTATACCAACTCGATCCGCCGCGAATTTCCGCGGTGCTTTCATCGGAGCCGCCCGCGACTCAGCCTGCGACGACGAAGCCCGCCGCCTCCCAGCCCGCGCCGATCGTCGTCAAATTCGGCCGCTACGACGACGTGCTCAAGAGCAACGTCTTCGCCATGACCAGCCAATCGCCGGCGATCGCGAAGGTCGCTGCCAGCTCGCTGGAAGCGATCAACAAGAAGCCGCTGGACCTGCGCGACCGCCGCGTCGTCGACATCGACCCGGCCCAGGTCTCGTCGGTGCGGATCATTGCGGACGTCGCGGCAACGACCAAACCCACAAGCAGGCCGGCGTCGAAGGCAGACGTGCACATCACGCGGCGGAAGGAGCCGCCGGTGCTGGTCCTCGCACCGTCGAGCAAGCCGGCGACGACTCAGGCGAGCGCGACGACCGGCCCTGCGACCAAACAAACCGCCGCGAGCCAGCCTGCAACAAAGCCGACGGTAGCAGCGTCGACCCAACCCGCGACCAAGTGGGAAGTCTTCGGCGCCGGCAGCGGCGCGACGACCCAGCCCGCCGCCGCCGACGATTCCAAGATCGACACGCTCCTCTCCTCCATGCACCCGCTGCGCGTCCGCAAGTACCTCGAGAAGCCGCCGACGACCCAGCCGACGGCGACGTACGTGCTCACGGTCGTCACGCAGGCGGCCGGCGGCGCCGCGCCGGTCGAACACGAGATCACGCTCGTCGACCCGGGAAATGGCGGCGACGTCACCGGCACCTATAATGGCCTGGCGTTCGAGGTCGACCGGTTCTTCCTCGACCACCTGACCGGGGATTTCAAAAAGGGCGCGGCCGGCAGCTCGCCGGCGTCGCCGGCGATGAATGAAGGACCACCGACCAACTCATTTGGGCCGTAAGTCGGCCCTGACCGATGCGCAGATCGAGCAGCCGCGCTCGATCCTCGACACGTTCGACAATCCCAAGCCGCAGCGCGATTACGAGATCAAGTTCGTCTTCCCCGAGTTCACCAGCATGTGCCCGGTGACCGGCCAGCCGGACTTCGCAACGATCACGGTTTCCTACGCGCCCGACCAGCGCTGCGTGGAGATGAAGAGCCTCAAGCTCTACTTCCTCGCGTACCGCAACAAGGGGATTTTTTACGAGTCGGTGGTGAACACGATCCTGGACGATCTCGTCGCTGTGCTGCAGCCGAGGCGGATGACCGTCGTCGGCGATTTCGCCGTGCGCGGCGGGACCGCGGGGACCGTGACCGCGACGCACGTCACCAAACCCTAGTGGCACGGGCTGCCAGCCCAAGCTGAGGAGATTCTTCGTGGGCTGGCAGCCCGTGCCACGCTAAGACTTTCCTGATTCGAGCGTTTCGACGTCGGCCACCGCATTCATGAGACATTTGCCGATCCGCGCGATCCGCCCGCCGTCGTCGAAATCATTCGCACACGATTGCAGCGTGTCGTACGCCGCGAGCAGCGCGGCGCGGTACGCCGCTCGGCCTTCCTTGTTCAGGAACGGCTCATTCACATACGTCGCCGCGCCCGGCGAATCGCCGAAGAGCGGCCCGAGGTGCAGCTCGCCCGGCGCCGGCACCGCATCGTGCTTCGCGATCGCCGCCTCGTCCCAGTGCGCGAAATACGTCGCCTCCGGCTTGGCGAATACTTCCGCGAGCTTCTCCGTCGCGCCCGCCCGTTTCGGCTTGTATCGCTGCTCCAGCACTTCGACCAGCACATCATCGACCGCGCGCGACACGTCGCACATCAGCTTCCCGCCGACCGCGAGGTTCACCTCCACGCCCGGGTTGACGATCGGTCCCTGATAGAACATCACGCCGCGCCCACCCTGCGCGAAGAGCTGCTTGATGTGATCGCCGGTCCGGTGCACGTACGGAAAGAACCACCGTAACCGGTCCCATCGCGGCGGCGGGTAGACCCAGAACCCGCCGGACGTGCCGTAATCGCATTTCAGCCGCGCGATGAACTCGCGTCGCTTGTCCGGCTCGATGTACGTGCGGCGGTGGCCCTGGTCCCAGATCACGTCGACGTGCTCGCTCAACGCGACGAGCCGGTCCTTGTCCGCATCGGAGAGATTCTTCCCCCAGGCGCTCCAGCCCTGGATCACGCAGGAGATCAGCTTTCCCGGATATTTTTTGCGGATGTAGTCGGCGGTCTTGCCGGTGACGAGGCTGTGGTATTCGACGTCGCCGAGCTTCGTGCAGCGGTCGCACGCGCACCGCCCCTGGTCGGCGGATTCGAGGTGGAAGCCGTCGACGTTCAGCTCCTCGACGATCGCGTCGATCAGCTTCGTCTGCCAGGTGAGCGACGCATCCGATGAGGCGCACATGACGTGCGGGTTCGACCCGCGCACCGCCGGGTCGTGGGCGATGATCTCGTCGAAACCCCAACTGAACACGCCGGTTCCGTAGGTGATCTTGATGTCGCGCTGTCGAGCGGCCGACAGAATGCGGTCGACGCGCGGCCGACGCTGCGGATCGCGGAACGCGCTCCGAATATCGATCGGATACGCCGATGAAGCGAAGAGCCCCCACACGTCGAGCTGGTTGTAGCCGGATTCGCGGCCGAGCTGGAGCGTGTCGATAATGTCGCGCTCGGTCTTGTCATCCAGCGTCATCGCGGGCCAGTTGGCGCGCGGAAGGACGTCGTTCCGCATGTCGTTGATCCAGCACCCGAACTGGACGCGATGTTTGTACGCTGCCGCTTGCGATTTCGCGGACGCAGCATCGCCCGATTTTCCAACACTCATCGCCACCGCAGCCGCGGAAACAGCACCGAGGAACTCGCGTCGCGTGGGAGGGTTTCCTATCATGATCAGCAGTACCGACGGTTCGCAGGAGGAGTTGACGGACCATGAGCTTAGAGCAGCCGCCATCCGGACAGGGACCGATCGACCCGCGCGGCGCATTTTCGCCACCGCCGCCACCGCCTCCCGCCGGGGGCGGCGGATGGACACCGCCACCGCCACAACGATCACAGGGGCCGCACATGCAACAGCAGCAACCACCGCCGCCGCCCGGAATGTATCCGCCGCCGCCGATGTACCCGCCGATGTTCATGCCACCGCCGCCCCCGCGCCGCGGCGGCGGGTTCGTCCGCGGCATCATGGTCACCCTTGCGACCACCATCTTCGGCCTGTCGCTGACGCTCAACATCTACCTGCTGATCGCCTACGGCCTGTTCTCCTCCGGCGGCGGGTCGACGCGCTCGTCGAGCCTCGTCGACGGCGACCCTTCGCAGAAGGTCGCCGTCGTCCCGATCAAGGGCGCGATCATGGGCTCGATGTCCGACCGCTTCGCCCGGCTCATGAAGCAGGTCGACAACGACAGCACGATCAAAGCCCTCGTGATCGAGGTCGACTCGCCCGGCGGAACGGTCAGCGATTCGGACGAGGTCTACGAGCTGGTCCGTCGTTACAAGGCCAAGCACGCGAATACGCCGGTCGTCGTCTCCATGGGCGGTCTCGCGGCGAGCGGCGGGTACTACGTCTCCTGCGCGGCGGACTACCTCTTCGCCGAGCAGACCACGCTGACCGGAAACATCGGCGTGCTCTTCCCGATGTACGACTTCAGCCGGCTCGGCGAAAAGTGGGGCATCGAGGACACGACCATCGCCTCCACCGGCACGCCGTACAAGACCGCAGGCTCGATGCTCCGGTCGCTGACGCCCGAGCAGAAGGTCTACCTGCAGGATTTGGCCGACCAGTCGTTCGCGCGGTTCAAGTCTGTCGTCCGCACCGGCCGCAGCGGGCACGCGAAGTTCGACGTGAAAAAGCTTGACCAGATCGCCGACGGCAAGATCTACACCGCCGACGACGCCGTGGCCATCGGGCTGGTGGATGAGAAGGGTTACCTCGCCGACGCCTGCGACTACGCGGCGAGCAAGGCGGGATTGAGCAAGCCGAGCGTCGTCAAATTCCAGGAGTCGCGCGGGTTCCTCGAAGCGCTGACGTCGGATGAGCGCTCGAACATCGGATCGCCGACCGGTTCGAGCGGCGGGGGCGCGGGAACGACGATTCAGATCAACGGCATCAACGCCTCGGCATCCGACCTTCAGGAGCTGATGACCCCACGTCTAATGTATTTGTGGAGGGGGCAGTAAGTCGTCCAGCACACATACACGGGGAAGAGGGGTATGACATCCAGATCCGCCGCCGCTTGCGGCTTAGCGCTGCTCGCACTGCTTTGTACCTCCGCGCGCGCCGCGTCTCCCGACCAGGTCCGTAAAACCATCGAGAAAGCCAAGACTTGGCTGTACTCCCAGCGCACCTCCGACGGAACCTGGGAAGTTGACTCCTCCGGCACCCACGGGGATCAGAAAACGGGTCCCACCGCACTGGCGGTCTACGCGCTGCTCAGCGCCGGCGACAGCCATCAGGACAAACGCCTCATCCCCGCGATCGATTACCTCAAGAAAAACAGCGCCACCGGCGTCTATGCGCTGGGCGTCCGCTGCCAAGTCTGGCTTGCCCTCCCGCCGACGGCGGAAGTTAAAGCCGCCATGGCGAAAGACGCCCGCGCCCTCGTCGCAGGAATGAAACGTGCCGGCGAAGGCAAGGGTTTCTACGACTATAACGGCAGCGGCAAGAACTACAGCCACAGCCGCTCGCAATATGCCGTGCTCGGCCTCTGGGCGGCGACGCAGATGGGCATCGAGGTCCCACGCGACTACTGGGGCGTCGTCGAAAAGTCCTGGATCGAGCACCAAGACGCCTCCGGCTCGTGGAACTACATCTTCAAGAACGACCGCTACCCGCCGACGCCCGGCATGACCGCCGTCGGTGTCGCGACGCTATTCATCACGCAGGATTTCCTCCACTCGGGCGACGGCCTCGCGGGCAACGGCGGGAACGTCCACAACCCCGCCATCGAGCGCGGCATGAACTGGCTGGCCGCCAATTTCGCCAAGGTCGCGACCGACGAAAAATCCAGCCGCGCATATCCGTTCTCCACGCTCTACGCGATCGAGCGCATCGCCGTCGCCGGCGGCACGAAATACTTCGCCGACGTCGACTGGTATCAGAAGGGGGCCGATTACCTGGTGAGCCACCAGCTCAAGAGCGGCGGGTTCGAAGACGAGCTCGGCTTCAAAACCGCCAGCACGTGCCTCGCTGTTCTTTTCCTGTCGCGCGGCTCCGCGCCGATCGTCATGAGCAAGCTCGATTACTCCGACGCCAGCGGCAAGGGCACGGCCGAAGCCCATTGGAACCAGCGCCCGCGCGACGCCGCCAACGTCACCCGCTGGATCGGCCGTCAGGTGGAGAAAGACCTCAACTGGCAGACGCTGGAGCTGGCAAAAACGACCGCGGACGAGCTGAACGATGCCCCGATCGTCTACATCGCCGGTAATCAGTCGCTCGAGTTTTCTTCCGGGAACGATGCGAAGCTGCGCACCCTTTCCCAGCAGGGCGGCTTGATCCTCGGCAATGCCGACGGCGCGTCGCCGGCGTTCGTGACGGCTTTCAAAACGCTCGGCCGCCGGCTGTTCCCGATGTATGAGTTCGTGCCGCTGCGCGAGGACCACCCGATCTACACGAACCAGCAGTTCGCGCGATCGAAATGGCAGCGCAAGCCCAATGTCGTGTCGCTGAACAACGGCGTGCGCGAGTTCATGGTCCTGCTCGGCGACGGTGACCCCGCGCGGATGTGGCAGGCGCGGACCATCACCGGGCACGATGAAGCTTACGAGCTTCCGGCGGACATCTGGCTCTACGCGGTGGATCGTCAGAACGTCCGGCGACGCGGCGAAAGCTACCTCGTGCGCGCCGATACGAACGTGCAGCCGACAAAAGCGGTGAAGCTCGCGCGCCTCCAGTACGCCGGCAACTGGGATCCCGAGCCGGGCGGGTGGCGGCGAATGTCAGCGATCCTCCACAACTCCGAAAAGCTGGATTTGCAGGTCGAAACGGTGACGATCGGCACTGGCGCGCTGCCGAACTACAAGCTCGCGCACATGACGGGCACGACGGCGTTCAATCTACCGTCAGCAGCACGCGAGGAGCTGAAGAAGTTCGTCGACTCCGGCGGCACGATGATCGTCGACGCCGCCGGTGGGGCGAGCCCGTTCGCCGCGTCCGCGGAAGCGGAAATCGCTGCGGTGTTTCCAGACGCGGCGGCGCAGCTCAAGAATGTCATCCCGCCGGCGGACCCGCTCTACACCGCAGGCGGGTACAAGCTCAAGCCGATCGTCTACCGCAGTTTCGCTCGGAACAAGCTGGGCCAGATCCGCACGCCGCAAATCCGCGGCATGAAGGTGAACGGGCGGTGGGCGATCCTGTTCAGCCGCGAGGATTTGACCGCCGGGCTTGTGGGCCAGTCGGTGGATGGCATCGTCGGTTACGACCCCGAGACTTCAGCGGCATTGATGAAGCGGATGATTCTTCGCTCGTTCTCCCCTTGACAGACAGAAACGAAAAAACGGTTGACGCGCAGCCCTGCGCGTCAACCGTTAGAGCCTGCGAATCCTTTCGCACCATCCGTGCTTCGTCGTCTCGCGCATCTCCTTCCGCGCGAATGATGCAAGTCCCTCTCAAGCCGCCGCCTCGTCGTCGCCGTTGTCACCGCCGATCGGCTCGACCGCCCGCGCGGTGACCAGTTCCTCCAGGAACGCCGCCAGCCCGTCGTCGCGGTTGTGGCCGATCACTTTCTTCGCGGCGGCCTTGATCTCGTCGCGGGCGTTGCCCATCGCCACGCCCAAACCCGCCTTCGTGAGCATCGGCAGGTCGTTCACGTCATCGCCGATCGCGATGATCTGCTCCGCGTCGATCTCATGTCGCCGCGCGACGTGCAGGATGCCTTCCCACTTGTTCACGGCCGGGTCGAAGATCTCCAGCACTTCGACCTGCGCCGTCGGCACATACAACCGCTGCAAAAAAATTCGCTCGCCGAATTTTTCGCTCAACTGGTGATAAACCGTCCCGACCTGATCCGGCGCCGCGACCATGCCGAGCCGGATCGTGTTCTCGTGCGTGTGCCGCGACAGGTGCGGCACGTGATGCACCTTGGCCGCCGTGACGCTCATCCAATGAACGGTCTCGGCGTTGAGCTCAATCTCGTCGCTGACCAGGTAATCCACGCCGGCCACGCCCGTATCCTGCAGGGCGAGCACCGCGTGGCCGTTCTCTTCGAGCACGCGACAAACTTCGCGCGCCAGCTCCGGGTCGACGCCCGTGCGGTGCAGCGTCACTTCCTGCGCCGTGTCGATCACCATCGCACCGCCGGCGAACACGGCGTGATGATGATGGCCGACCATCTCCAGCACGGTGCGGCTCTCGGTCCAGTTCCGCCCGGTGGCGAAGCACACGAGCATCCCGGCGGCGAGGCACTTATGGATCGCATCCCGCGTCCGCTGGGTGACCTTTCCGTCCGGGGAAAGCAAGGTCCCGTCGAGATCGATCGCGACCATTTTGTACGTCGGGCTCACCATACAAAGCAGGTTTCCGAATGCAAATCAAAAGCGCACGAATCGACGGTTTTTCCACAATGGGTTGTGGTGGGTGATCGGCCTCACCTCAACTCGTAGTTTTCACCGCCGCCGACCCGCGCGCGAATTTGCGGACGATCAGCAGCGACTTGGGGCATTCTAAGGCGATCCGCTGCGGGCGGAAACCGAACAGGTGCGATTCCAGACCGAACTCCTCCGCCACCCCGATCACCACCAGGTCCGCGGTTTCCGATTCGCGAAGCACGGCCTCGACCGGCGACGGATGCTCGACCACGCGAAACGTCACGGGCGACGCCTGCCCGGGCTCATTGAAGACCTTGTCCACTTCGGTCTTTGCGCCGAGCACTTTGTCCTCGCCGCCGCGCTTCGGCGGGACGACGTGAAGCGCCGTGATCGTCGCGCCGCTCGACTTGGCGAGCCGCCCGGCGAGTTCGAGCGCCAGCCGGTCGTGCGCGCTGCCGAGGTATGGAACAAGAATCGTCTTCGCGATCGCATCGTCAGGTGATCGGTTGACGAAGATGGCGACATCCGCTGGCGCCGTCGTGAGCACGCGGTGGACCGTCCCGCCAAGGATGGCGGTGCCGAAGACCGGTCGGTGGAAGCCCATCAAGAGAAGGTTCGCCTGCCGCGAGCGCGCGATCGAGGCGATGTCCTCCGGGATGTCGCGGCTGACGAAACTGATCGGCTCGACATCGACCTTCTGAGTTCTCGCCAACGCCAGCAACGGATCGAGCGTCGGATCGCCGGGCTGCGACGCCTCGTCCAGCCCCGCGCGGTACGCCTCGCGATCGACCGGCCGGCGCAGGTGCAGGGCGAGGACGCGGCGTTTGTCGGCGTCCCCGCCAAGCGCCGCCGCCAGCTTAAGCAGCGGCGCGCCGCTCTCCGGGTCCGCGACCGGGATGAGCACCGTGTACTTCTTCGCCGCCGCCGGCTCCGCCTCGACCTCCGGACCGAACATGCGCTCCGGATAGACCCAGTTGAGGATCGGCGTCGTCAGCGCCGTCGTCACCAGCGCCATGATGATCATCATCGCGAAGACGGCATCGGTGATGACGCCCAGCTCCCGGCCGATGTTGAGGATGACCAACTCCATCAACCCGCGCGTGTTCATGAGGATTCCGATCGCCGCCGACTCCCGCCAATCGATCCCGCACGCCCGCGCCGCCAGCGTTGACCCGCCGAATTTCCCCAGGCAAGCGACCGCGATCACGATGACCGTGATTACCCACAGTTCCGCGTGATTGAGCAACCCGATCTGTGTCTTGAGCCCCGTATAGGCGAAGAAGATCGGCAGCAGGAACACGACCGTGTAGTCCTCGAGCTTCTCGCTGAGCGTGCGGACGAATTGCGTCCCCTTGGGCATGACCGCGCCCATGAGGAACGCGCCGAAGAGCGCGTGGATGCCGATCCGTTCGGTCGTGTATGCCGAGACCAGCACGAGCAGGAAGATGACCGCGACGACGTTCTGGCTTAAGCGGCTTTGGCGCTCGTAGACCGCCTGCAAACGTCGCAGGAACGGGCGGACGAGGAAGAACATCGCCAGCACGTAGACGACCGAGAACACCGCCGTGTTGATCGCCGGCCCGACTCCGGTCGCGCGGGCGACGCCGACGACGAACGCCAGCATGCACCACGCCGTCACATCGTCCACCGCGGCGCAGGTGATCGTCACCGCGCCGACCTTCGTCTTGTGCAAGTTCCGTTCGGTGAGGATGCGAGCCAGCACCGGAAACGCCGTGATGCTCATGGCCGCGCCCATGAACAGCGCGACGGACGTGAAGCGCATCTGCGGCGTGGCGTTGAAGACCTCCGGGTACAGGAACGTTGCCAGCGCTGCCCCCAGCAGGAAGGGCGCGATGATGCTGACGTGGCTGATGACCACGGCCGCGTGCCCGCGGTTGCGGATGAGTTTCGGATCGAGCTCCAGCCCAATCAGGAACAGGAAGAAGATCACGCCGACTTGGCTCAGCATCGCCAGGTACGCCGTCGGGTCGACGGTGACGCCGCTACCGGCGATCAGGTCGGGGCGGAAAATCTGCGTCCATAGCTTCGGCGCAACCCACGCGAAAAGGCTCGGCCCGAGCATGATTCCCGCGACCATCTCGCCGACCACGATCGGCTGTCTCAGCCGATTCGCCAGCCAGCCCATCGCGCGCGACAAACCGACGACGAGCGCGATCTGCAGCAGGAGGATGAGCAGGAGGCTACCGTGCACGGGCGACCCGGTTGGCGACGCCGCTCGGACGGGTTGCGGGTGGCTCGTAGCCCCGCAGCGATGCCCGCCCGACGTGCCGCGTCGGGCCGATCAGCTCGACGTTCACCTGCGGGGCGCGCAGCGACTTGGGCGGGATGTCGCCGTCGATCTTCAGCGTCCAGATCCCGCCGGCGAGCTGCATTTCAAGCCGCGGCCCGTCCCGCAGCCCGCGCCAGCCGCCCTTCAGCGTCATCGCCATCGGCTTGCCTTGCCCGAATTGCACCTGGAAGAACCGCCCGGACTGATCGATCCGCATGACCGGAGGCTTATCCCCGCCGTTGGGCGGCGGATCGGTCATCCAGACCAGCGTCCACTCGCCCGCAAGATCGTCTGGCGCCCGGATCGCGCCGCCCGCCACGAGGATCACCCACAGCCCGCCCGCCAGCACCGCGAACATGAGGATGTAAATGATCCAGGCCCGGCTCATGATGCATTCACACTTGCGGACGCGCGCGCGTACCTTAGCAGAGGATGGGCCCGATGTAATCGCGGCGCTCGCCCGAGCGCCACCCATCGGCCCGGCCGGATATAATCCGCCGCGGGGGTTTAGAGGACGCCTCCCCATGACCTCACGACTGGTTGAAAAGCAGACGATCTACAACGGCAAGAAAGTCCGACTGGAGCTTCACCACTTAGAAAATGACGAAACGCAGACGCGTTACATCCGCGAGGTCGTCGTTCACCCGGGCGCGGTGGTCGTGATGGGCTTCCTGCCCGACGACCAGATTATTCTCATCCGCACGCGCCGATACGCCGTCGGGCAGATCCTCGTTGAACTGCCCGCCGGCACGCTCGAGAAGGGCGAGGACCCGATCAACTGCGCCGGCCGGGAGCTGCTGGAAGAGACCGGCTATCTGGCCGGCCGGCTGCAGCCCATCGGCAACTTCTTCACCTCTCCCGGCATCCTCAGCGAGAAGATGTACGCCTACGCCGCGTATGATCTGGAGCAGCAGAACCAGGCGCTGGAGGAAGGCGAGGAGATCGAGTTGATGCCGACGCCGTTCGATCAGGCCGTCCGCATGATCAAGGACGGCCAGATCCACGACGGAAAGACAATCGCGGCGTTGTTGATGTACGAGCGGTTCCAGCGAAGCAAGTGATTTACCCGGGAAGTTGTTGACCCATGGCGTGGGAAGACCGGCCTTATTACCGTGACGAGCCCCCGCGGCTGAAGCTGACCGTGCCGCTGCCGGCGCCGGTGACCCTCGTGGTCATGGCCGTCTGCCTGCTCCTGTTTCTGCTCGTCAACGTTCTGCACTTCTACACGATCGGGACGCTCGGCGAGTTGACGTTTATCGACCACCGCGCGTTCAGCCAGCCGTGGCGCTGGTTGACCTACGCGTACATCCACGGCAGCGGGAGCCATATCTTCTGGAACTTGCTCGGGCTGTACTTCTTCCTCCCGCCGCTGGAGCGCGTGTGGGGCTGGCGCCGCGCATTTGCCTTCTACACGCTCGGTACGATCGCCGCCGGTATCACCTTCGGGCTGATGTGCCTGTTCTATCCGTTCGGCGGATTGATCGGCGCGAGCGGCGGGATCCTTGCGTCGCTGGGCGCATGCGCCTACCTGTTCCCGGAGATGACCTTCTTCGGCATCATCCCCATCCGCGTCGCCGCCGCGCTCTTCGGCATCCTCTACCTGCTCACGATCGCCGGCGACAAAGACCCCTCCGACGCCGCTCACCTGGGCGGTCTGATCTTCGGCTTCTTCGCGCCGTACTACGGCCGGCATTTCACCCATCACGTCGCCGGTGGCTTCATGCAGCGGATGGCGCAGAAGCGGAAGTCGCGCGAACGGCAACGGGCCGTCGACGAACAGCAGGAGATCGACCGTATCCTGCAAAAGGTCCACGACTCGGGAATGAACAGCCTGTCGCGCAGCGAACGCAAAACGCTCGCGCGAGCGACCGAACGGCAACGCCAGACGGATGGCGCGCGGGCCGCGCGGCGCTGACTTTGACGTTTCCCGGCAGGCCCCATACCTTCAGCGTGCCATGAATTTGCCCGCCGACGCCGCGCATCAGCAGTGCATTAATCCCTCCTGCAACGCCACCTACGGCGTGGACGAGGTGCGCGTCGCCTGCACGAAGTGCGGCGGATTGCTCGACATCCGCTACGACTGGACCAAGCTTCCCGTCCCCAAATCCCTGAGCTTTTTCGAGCATCGCTGGTCCACCAAGGGCACCGCCGCACAGGGCCGGGCGGATTTTTCCGGGGTGTGGCGGTTCCGCGAATTGATGCCGTTTTATCGCAGCGAGGACCAGATCGTCACGATCGGCGAGGGCCGGACGGTTCTGCAAACCGCGGATTTGCTCGCAAAACAGCTCAACATGAAGCCCGGCCGGCTTCAGCTTCAGTACGAAGGTTTAAATCCGTCCGGCAGCTTCAAAGACAACGGCATGACCGCGGCGTTCACGCACGCGAAGATGGCGGGCGCGAAAAAAGTCGCGTGCGCCTCGACCGGCAACACCTCCGCGTCCCTCGCCATGTTCGCCTCCCTCGCCGAGATGCAGGGCATCGTCTTCATCGGCAGCGGGAAAATCAGCTTCGGCAAGCTGTCCCAAGCACTCGATTATGGCGCGCTGACCATGCAGATCCAGGGCGACTTCGACGACTGCCTCCGCCGCATCCGACAGATCGCCGTCGACGTTCCCGCGATGGGCATCTACCTCATGAACAGCGTGAACCCCTTCCGCCTGGAAGGGCAGAAGTCGATCATGCTGCGAATCCTCGAGGCCCGCGACTGGGAGCCGCCCGACTGGATCATCGTGCCCGGCGGGAACCTGGGGAACTGCTCCGCCTTCGGCAAGGCGTACATGGAGTTGAAGCAGCTCGGGCTGGTGAAGAAGGTCCCGCGCCTGGCGGTCATTAATGCGAGCGGCGCGAACACGCTCAACGTCGTCTTCCAGCGCGGCGCGCGGTGGAAGGACGGGAACTGGGACCAGAAAATCGTCGCCGACCACTACGCGACGCTCGACGAGAGCAACTACCGCCCGCACACGATCGCCAGCGCCATCGAAATCAGCCGGCCGGTGAATCTGCCCAAGGCGCTGCGGGCGCTGGATTTCATGAACGGCGTGGTCCGCGAAGTGACCGACGAGGACATCCTCGAACACCGCGCGATGGTCGCGCGCTGGGGCTTCGGCTGCGAGCCGGCGAGCGCCGCCAGCGTCGCCGGGCTGCACAAGCTGCTCGATGAGAAGGTGATCTCGCCCGATGAATCGGTCGTCTGCATCCTGACCGGCCACGAGCTGAAGGACGCGAATGCGACGGTCCAGTACCACACCGGCATCGACATGAAGGCGGCCCAGGACCTGGCGCCGCGCAAAGAGCCGACGGGCAAGCTCGCGAATCGCCCGATCCCGGTCGCGGACGACCTCGAATCGATCATCCGCGCGATGGGCGGCAATCCCGAGATGCTCAACGGCGTGAAAGTCGCCGCGCACAAGAGCAACGTGCCGATCCGCGAATTCTGAACGGTTGCCTTGTTGGGTGGCACGGGCGCCTCGCCCGTGCAGAAATCATATTCTTACTGCACGGGCGAGGCGCCCGTGCCACGTGAAGAGACAGATGCCTATTGATATCGCGATCACCGGCGCCGCGGGACGAATGGGGACCCGTCTGATCGCGCTGGCGAAACAGGACGGCGGGTTCAACGTCGCCGGCGCGATCGAGCGGGGCGATCATCCGCAGCTCTCGCGCGACGCGGGCGAAGTCGCCGGCGTCGGCGCGATCGGGACGCCGATCACCTCAGACCTCCGCCCGACGCCGCAGGTGCTCATCGATTTCACCACGCCGCCGTCGATGCGGCACTGGCTCAAGACCTGCCGCGACCGCGGAATCGCCATGCTGGTCGGCACGACCGGCCTCCAGGACTCCGATCACGCGACGATCGACCAGGCGGCCCGCGACATCGCGATCCTCCAGGCGCCCAACATGAGCCTCGGCGTCGCGGTGCTCTTCAAGATCGCCGGCCAAGTCGCCAGGCAGCTCGGCGACGATTACGACATCGAGATCGTCGAGGCCCATCACCGCTTCAAGAAGGACGCGCCTTCCGGGACGGCCGAGGGATTGGCCGAGTCGATCCTGAAGTCGACGGGGAAGAAAAAGGACGCGCTAGTCTTCGGCCGCGAGGGCGGGGACGTCACGCGCAAGCGCGGCGAGATCGGAATGCACTCGCTGCGCATGGGCGACGAGGTCGGCCGGCACACCGCGTACTTCGCGGCGCTCGGCGAGCGCCTGGAACTCACCCACGTCGCGACCAGCCGCGACACGTTCGTCCACGGCGCCCTCAAAGCCGCCAAATGGCTCGTCACCCAAAAGCCCGGGCGCTACACGATCGCAAACGTGCTTGGGTTGTAGTGAAACAAGCGGCTCAGCCCATCACCAATGCGCGGACGGCGAACATCAGGGCGGAATAACTGACGGTGACGACGATCAGGCCGCTGATCAGGTGGATCGGATGCTGCTTGTTCGACTTGGTGAATCCCACGTCCATGGCTGGCACTCCCGGGCACGGTCACTCTGGCTCGCTATGGCTAGCTCGCTCCGTGCCCTCACATAAACAGACGCGCGGGCAGCGCGTCGGCAGACTCTGCTTTCTGGTGGCAATAAATGTGCCACCGTTCGGCCACGCGGCCAACCGGAGCGGGCCCGACTGCCGGCCCCGGCAGCCTTCGAATCGGCCGTTTATCAGGCGCGTGCAATCAGTGCCGAGAATTTTTTTCTTTCCACGCTGAAAAGGCGGGCGGCGGATGGCAAACCGTGCCGGACAGTCTGTCTGTGCCGCGCGTGCGGCTCGACCGACTGGCGCGGAGGGCTGGCGGCGTGCTTCTTATCGGGCGGTTGCTGCTGTGACCTGCTCGAGCGGCTTAGAAGTTCTGCTTGTCGTTGTCGAAATTGAACCAGATCTGGTCGGTCAGGTAATCGTCACGGGCGCCGTTGTTGAAATCGTCGAACGGATTGTGCTCCAGTTGCTTCTTGAACAGCCCTTCGTCCACCCAGCGCGCCCCGCCGTTGGCGAACAGGACGTTGATCCCGCGGACGTGCGCGGGCTGCACGCGCGTCGACGAAGAACTCACGTCGCTGAGGATCGCTTTGTTCTTCAACTTGTTGAGGCGGAACATGGCAGCCTTGGTTACGCCGTCCGTCTGCGCGGCGACGGGTTTCAGCGGGTAGAACGGCTCGCCCGCGGTCCCGCCGGTGCTCCAGACGACGCCGTCGGTCGCGTGGCTACCGGCGGTCCCGGGGGTCGGATTGTTCGTGCTGGGACGCGCGCTGTACGTGCAGCGGACGGACGCGAAGCCGGGCGTCCAGGGATTTTCCTCGGAGTTGAATCCGTGAAAACGGTCGCCGTCGAACGACGGACAATAAAAGATCCGCGCGTTCCCGCCGGTCGCGTTGGCTCCCTTGACGCCTTCGCTGACGTATCCGGCCTTGATGAGCAGGCCCAGTATGACGTAGCGCACGAGCTTCGAATCCGGATCGGCCGACGCGAGGACTGCGTTACGCGTGAGGTAGTAGTTGTTGCCTTGGCCGACCTGTCCTTTTGCCGGGCCGCTGTAGCCGATCGGGACCTGCTGGTTGTTCGCGTTGGCGTACATGTTCAGGTACGTCGCGATCTGGCGCAGGTTGCTGAGGCACTGTGTGCGCTTGGAGGCCTCGCGCGCCTTGGTCAGCGTCGGCAGCAGGATGGAGATCAGCACCGCGATGATGCCGATGACGACCAGCAGCTCGACCAGTGTGAAGGCCCGCTCGCGGGAAGGACTGCGACGTTTGCTTGCAGAGATGATCATGCTCACTCTCGTGGTTGGCGTGCGCGGTCAGTTATTGTCGAACTTCCACCAGATCTGGTCCTGGAACGGGTCTTTCGACGGGTTAAACGATCCCTTCTCGCCGTCCAGCTCCGCCTGGATCAGCTTCACGTCGATGAATTTCCCGCCGCCGTTGGCGTAGAGCACGTTCATGCCTTTCTTGTGCGCGATGGGAACGCGCGTGGCGGAGGAATTGATGTCGGAGAGGATGGCCGCGCTCTTGTATTTGGCCAGTCGCGGGTACGCCACCCGCTGCGCCGTCGCGGGATTGCCAGGGTTCTGCGCGAAGATGATCGGGTTGCCGACCGGGCCGTGCGTGTACGTGTTCGTGTAGCTGTAGCAGCCCCAGTCGGCTCCCGGGTTGTTCGAATCGGACGCACACCAGAAGTAGGCGCGGCTGAGCAGCCCGTCCGTGATCGGCTCGAACGGTCCGATCGGGCGGACGCTGAAGGACATGCGCGTTCCCTTCTGCCCCGCGGGAACGAAACCCGGCGGCCAGGGGTTGGACGGGACGTTGTACTCGTGATTGACGTCGCCGGAGAACGACGGGCAGTAGAACAGCTTCCCTTCGCCCTCGCGGATCAGCCGAGCGGGGAAGAGCAACCCGATGCCGACGAAGCGGGCGTTGTACGGGACGCCGGTGACGGTAGTTCCGGGGTCGGGCGTGCCGGAGACGCGCGACAGGAAGTAGTTCCCTTCCTGCTTGCTGTTCTGCGCGAAGTTGGGATCGGCAGTGACGGTTCCGAACCCGAGCGGGACGTACCCCTTGTAATTGGTTTCGTAGATGCGCAGCAGCTGGTAGATCGAGCGCATGTTGCTGAGGCACTGGGTGCGGCCGGCGGCTTCGCGGGCACGGCTGAGCGTCGGGAGCAGGACCGAAATGAGCACGGCGATGATGCCGATCACCACCAGCAGCTCCACGAGGGTGAACCCGCCGCGACGGCTGCGATGGCCGGAAGCAAAAGGTTTTGCGCTCGACATGAACGGCACCTCCCGGGACCAGTCAATGCGGCGCACGCGCGTCCGTACGCAGTGCGTGTCCCGCAGCGAATTCTACGGCTTCGCGGCGGAGCGGGTTCCGCCGGCCGGTTGAGTCGCGACATGATTCGCGCGCTTCGCAGACGCCGCCCGCACCGCGCCCGATACGGAAACCTTGCCACCGCCGCTCCTTCGGTCGTCGTGCATGGCCGCGCGTTCGCGGCTGGTGCTGAACAGCGCCGTCACCGCCGCCTCGGTCCCGCGGGCGATGTGCCGCTCCATCGCCTCCGCCGCGCCCTCGGCGTCCCGCGCCGCCAGCCGGTCGATGATCCGCAAATGTTCGACCAGGGCGACGTCCTGCGCGTGCGCGATGTTTCCGACCGCCTCGCGGATCGATTCGATCAGCGCGCGGTAGCGGTCGATTTCTTCCGACAGCCGCGGCATGCCGCTGGAGCGAGCGATCAGCTCGTGCAGGCGCTGGTCGAGCACGAGGATGCGCGCCGACCAGTCGACGGGCCTCGGGTCCGCGTGCAGGAGGTCTTCGTGTTCGAGGCGGAGTTGTTCGAGCGCATCGGCGTCGACGCGCGGGGCGGCGAGGCGCGCGGCTTCGGATTCGAGGACCCGGCGGACGTGGTAAAGCTCGCGGATCTGCCGCGGACCGAAGGGAAGCACCACCGCGCCGTGGTTGGGCTTCACGTCGATCATGCGGATGCCGGCGAGCTCGCCGAGCGCTTCGCGGATGGGCGTTCGGCTGACGCCGATGCCGACGGCGAGTTCTTCTTCGACCAGCCGATCCCCACCACGGAACTCGCCGGTGAAGATGGAGCGGAGGATGCTTTTGACGACCCACCCGCGTCGGGTCTTGGAGGCGATGGTGCCGCTGGTGATCTGGGTCATGTTGCGCCGCGGCGGCGGAAGATTGTTGTATACAATTCTCGCGGGAAAAACGCCAGTGTAATTTTTGCCGCGACAGCGGCCGCGCGGGGGCGCAAACGCGTTTCGCAAGCCGGAGAACTTTCGCGAACCGAGCGATTCAATGTCGCAGCGGCGCTCGATTGTTGTATACAATATTCTTGACAAGCGACCGCTCGATGGCAGAATTAGCCGGTTGAGGGTTTGCCGCTGGAGAGGCCGCAGAGAGGGCGGGACACGACGCATCTGGCACGCTGCCGTGCGCGGGTGCGCGTGTCGCGATTTGGAGAGAGAGTGCCCATTCGGATTCCCGCCGCTGTTACTGCAATTCGTCTTCGCTGCGCCCGACGTGTTGTGCGTCCCCGTTGTGTCACCACACCCGTGATTCGTCCGGAGGTCTCATGAAGCTTCGATCGCGCCGCCATCGGAAGTTCGTTGTCGCCGCCGCTGCTGCCACCGCCGCAGCTGCCCCCGCCCTGTTCGCCCCGGTCGATGCGCACGCGGCCGCGGTCGTGACCACCGCGACGTGGACCGCATCCACCGGTGGGTCGCTGCTGTGGAACCTCGGGAGCAACTGGAGCTCGGATCCGGATTATCCCAGCGGTGTGGGCGCCGGCGCGATCATCGGTGGCGCCCCGGCGACGCGCACGATCAATCTCGGCGAAGCGATCACCGTCGGCTCGATCGCGCAGACCGACAGCACGAACTTCAGCGGCACGATCGCCGCGGGCGGCGGGTCACTCACCTGGGACGCGACCGATGCGGGACCCGCCACCATCAGCGTCGACGGCACCGGCACCGGCCAGCTCACGCTCTCCGCCCCCTCCACGCTCAACGACAACATCGTCGCCACCGTCAACCAGACCAGCGCCAGCTCGGCGGCGGGCTCGCTGAACTGGACCGGAACGATCAGCGGCGGCGGCGGGTTCACCAAGGAAGGCCCGGGGCTGATGACATTCGGCACCGGCACGAAGACCTACACCGGCCCGACGCTCTTCGACACCAATGGCGGCCGAACGCGCATCTCCTCCACCGCGCGGCCGCAGAACAGCTCCAGCGTCACGATCAAGGACGGCGCGCAGGTCGAGTGCATCACGACCGGCTCGTACTCGTTCGGCGGGCCGCTGAACCTCAACGGCTTCGGCCTGGCCGCATTCCCCGGCTCCATCCGCCCGACGCGCGACATGAGCCCGGACTTCTCCAGCCCGACCGTCATCCAGTCCGACACCGTCGTGCACGAGCAGAGCACCGGCCAGGACGGCGCCAACGGCACCGGCACGATGAGCTTCTCCGGCCAGATCAGCGGCCCGGGACATTTGCAGCTCACCGCCAGCGGCAGCGATAACCAGATCGGCCGCTACTACTTCGGCGCCGCCAACACGATGACCGGCGGCGTCAGCATCATCGCGGGCACGCTGAACGTCGTCGACGGCGCGGGCTTGGGCACCGGTCCGATTGAAGTCAGCGGCAACGTCTCGCAGCCGATCAACACCGTGATGAACTTGAACTTCACCGGTGCGGCGCCGGCAACGAGCAGCGGCTCGCTGAGCGGCGTCGTCCAGCCCGGCAGCACCGCGACGATCAAGCTCAACGGCACCACCTACACCGTCAAGCAAACCGCCGACGGCAGCTATGCCGGCGCGATGGTGGACGGGACGGCGTCGCCCGGTTCCTTCGGCTTGGACGCGGCGAGCAATCACACCCTCACGATGACCGGCAACCTCACGTACACCGGCGCGACGTCCGTCGCCGGCGGACACCTGGCGCTGGCCACAAACCTCACGGCGACGTCCGGCGTCGCGGTCTCCGGCGGAACGCTCGAGCTCGTGGGCGGCGGCGGGAACAATCGCGTCATCCAGACGCCGTCGATCTCCGTCACCGGCACGGGTCGGCTCGACATCCAGGACAACAAGCTGATCACCAAGACGCCCGTCGGCACCGCGAGCGGCGGCATCTACAGTGACGTTAGCCGCATGATCCAAACCGGCCGCAACGGCGGCGGGTGGGGCGGGTCCGGCATCGTCACCAGCCAATCGCAGGCGACGACCGGCAGCCTGACCTCCATCGGTGTCGCCACCGCGCAACAAGTCAAAGGCCTCACCAATCCGACCGATACCGCGATCTTCGCCGGGCGCACCGTCACGGGCAGCGACACGCTGGTTATGTACACCTACGGTGGCGACGCAAATCTCGACGGCAAGATCAATGTCGACGATTATGGCCGGATCGATCTGAATTCGCCGCTCCCCGGCGTCTCCGGCTGGTACAACGGCGACTTCAACTACGACGGGAAGATCAACGTCGATGACTACGGCATCATCGACTTCAACGTGGGAATTCAGGGATCGCAGTTCCCCAGCGGCGCGGGGGGCGGCGTGAGCGGTGTGAGCGCGGTGCCGGAGCCGGCGACGGCTTCGCTGCTGGTTCTCGCAGGAGCAGCGGCGATGAATCGCCGCAGCCGGCGACGTAAGGCGTAACCGCCGCGCGCGATCGTCGGCAGAACAGTTTTTCAGGTGAGCCGCCCCCGCGCCGCCCCATGCAGCGCGGGGGCGTTTGTTTCATCCGTCCCCACCCCTATACTGTGTCGCGGCGCGCCGCGAAACGCTGTCCGGCCGAGTACCCAAGTGGACTAAGGGGACGGATTGCAAATCCGTTATTCGTGGGTTCGAATCCCACCTCGGCCTTTCTAAGGTGCAATTGCCAGCCTCGGGGAAGAGGCGTCACCGCTCGAGATGACCGGCCGCCTCCGGCTGATATTGTAATTCCACCACAGTTGCGACCTGCGGTCCGGTGGAGGACATCCAGCACACCTCCTCGCCGACACGGGCACCGTACAGGGCCATTCCCATCGGGCTCAGCGCCGATAGCTGCCCCTCGTGCGGGGCTTCGTCCTCGGGATAGACGAGCGTGTAGGAGAGGATGTCGCCGGTCCGATCGTCGCGGACAGCGAAGCGGCTGTTCATCGTGATCACGTCATCGGGCACGCGTTGCGGCGGCAGCGGTCGGGTCCGCCGCAGCCGGCCGCGGAAGAACTCCAGGTACGGCGCGTACGTGGCCCAGGAACGCAGCGCCCGATCGAGCGCCGCGACGAGCCTGTCCTTGTCGATGAGCGAAACGGTTGGTTGAGTGTCGACGATCATGGGGGAATTCCTTTCTCGTTACAGGTGAAAATCACCCGCCGCCTCCGGCTGGTAGAGGACCCTTTCGATCCTCAGTCGCCGCCGGCCGGCCGGTGCTTCGAAGCTCACGGTTTCGCCGACCCGCGCTCCCAAAAGCGCCAACCCCAGCGGGGCGAGAACCGACAGCTTGCCGGCGTTGATGTCGGCGTGCTGCGGGTACACCAGCGTGTAGGTCTCTGATTCGTCCAATCGCGGGTCGCGGACGCGCACGCGCGAGTGCATGGTCACGACGTTCGCGGGCGCCGCGTCGGCGGCGACGACCTTGCCGCGGTCCAGTTCTCGCTTCAACGCCCGGAGCAGCGACGGCTGGGTCGAGCGGTAGCGCGGCGAGTCCAGCAGTCCGCTGAGACGATCGAAATCCGCCTCCGTGATGACGATTTCTTTATCCGACAGAATGTTCTGCGCAATCATGGTTCGATCCTTTGTGTTAGAGGTCAAACTTCCACGCGGCTCCGGTTGAAGCGGCGATCCCGCGCGAGGTGTCGCTTCGTCGCGCGTCGCACCGATCGGCGGACGCGGATAGCGGCGCGATTCACCGCGGTGTAAAGGTCTTCGTGCGTTGCCTCGGCGAACTCGACGCCGTGGCGGCGCAACGCGACCACGACGCGGCACCGCTTGTCGTCGCCGCCGCGGTCCGCATTGACGTCCTCTAGGCGGACCGTCGCCTTGAGGACCCACCGCGCGAACGGCCCCAGGGCCGTTTCCACGCGCGCTTCAACGTGCCGCAGGATGGCGTCTGTAAGGGCGAACCCAATCGCCCGCGTGTCGATCAACATCGTCGTTACCTCCGGTAAAAGGGACGGTATTCGGTGTCGCGGCCGTCCTCACGTTGACACGCCCGCCGAAGGCATAGGTTTCGTATGAACTTTCAACGTCATCCATTGGTTTAATAAATGTATAGAATGCCGCGGCATGAAATGGCTGAACTACAACCACCTGTACTATTTCTGGATCGCGGCACGCGAGGGCGGGATCGCGCGGGCGGCCGAGGAGCTGATGGTCTCGCAGCCGACGATCAGCATCCAGATCAAGGAATTGGAGACGGCACTAAAGCAAAAGCTCTTCGATCGTGTCGGCAGGGGCATTCAGCTCACCGAGGCGGGAAGGATCGCTTTCAATTACGCGAACGAGATCTTCTCGCTCGGGCAGGAGATGACCGACGCGCTGGAACACCGGCCGGCGAATAGGACGTTGAAGCTGTCGGTCGGCGTCCTGGATGTGATTCCGAAGATCGTCGTGCGCGAGCTGCTCGATCCGGTCCTGCGTCTGCCGCAGCCGGTGCGGCTGATCTGCCGCGAGGACAAGGCGGACCGGTTGCTGGCGGACCTGGCGGCGCGGCGGACCGACGTCGTCTTGAGCGACGCGCCAATCGGAACTGCGATCAACATCAACGGATTCAATCACCTGCTGGGCGAATCCGGGGTTTCATTCTTCGCGAGCAAGGAAGTGGCAGCGCGGCTCAAAAAAGGCTTTCCGAAATCGCTGGACGGGCAGCCGGTTTTGCTGCCGACGGATCACACGCAGGTCCGCCGGTCACTGAACCTCTGGTTCGACTCCAAGCGCATCCACCCGGTGGTGGCGGGGGAATTCGATGACAGCGCGCTGATGTTCTGGTTCGGACAGTCCGGGTCGGGGGTTTTTCCCGCGCCGGCGGTGATGGAAGAGCCGCTTCACCGCGAGTTCGGCGTGAAGCTCGTCGGCCGCGCATCGGAGGTCCGCGAACGCTATTACGCGATCTCAATGGAACCCAAGCTCCAGCATCCGGCGGTGGTTGCGCTGCGCGCGGCGGCCCGAAAGTCGCTCGCGAGCTGATCCTCGCTTGGTGACAAGCGGCTCTCGCATGCTACGCTATGGCCGCGCCCGATTTGTGGGTTCAAATCCCGCGCCTCGAGCATTCGCGCCTTCTTCGCATGGGACGCCGCGCCGCGCTGATCTCCGTTGCCCTGCTACTGATCGCGGGCGTTTCCGCAGTCTTGCTGCCGTCGAATCGCAGTTCCGCGCGCGACGACCGGATCCCGATCGTCTTTTGGGGCCACCCGACCCTCAGCGACGAGATCTACACGCTCATCCACCAGTTCGAGCTGCGCAACCCGCGCTACAAGATCGTGATGGGGACGGCGGTCGCGGCGGACGTTACGGGCGATTCGCAGCGTCTGCTCTCGGCGATCGCGGGCGGCGTCCCACCGGACGTCGTGTGGTTCGATCGCTTCGCCATCGGCGAGTGGGCGGGGCGGGATGCGCTGACCGATCTCACGCCGTACCTCGCGAAGCAGGACCCGAGTGACCCGTATCGCATCAATCTCGATGAGTACTACCCGTGGTCAATCGAGGAGGCCAGCTATCGCCCGCCGGGCAGTCACGAAAAATCGCGCATCTACGGCATCCCGACCGAAGCGGACGTGCGCATCCTGTTCGCGAACGCCGACATTCTTCGCCAGGCCGGTTATGTCGAACCGAACGGCGAGCCGCGCCTGCCGAAGAACTGGGACGAACTGCGCGAGTACAACCGCAAGCTGACGCGCTTCAAAACGCCGGGCGACCCGCACAGCGGCATCGCGCGACTTGGGTTTGCGCCGCGCATCGGCAATAGCTGGCTGTACCTGTTCGCGTGGCAGGCGGGCGGGGAATTCCTCAACGCCGACCACACGCGCTGCACGATGGACACGCCGGAGGTTGCGCGGGCGCTCAAGTACATGACCGACATCTACGACGATCTCGGTGGCGTCGGGCAGGTGACGGCGCTGGAGAGCGTCTACGGCGGCGGGGCGGTCGACCCGTTCATCCGCAATGACAACGTCATGAGGATCCAGGGGGACGATTACATCGAGCGGATCGCGGAGTGGCGGCCGGACATGGATTTCGTCACCTGTCCGCCGCCCATGCCCGCCGACCGCGTCGACAAGGGGCCGGTCTCGTGGTCCGGCGGGTTCGCGCTGGTCATTCCGGCGACGGCGAAGAACAAGGACGGGGCGTTCAAGTTCATTCAATATTTGTATAGCTGGGAAGCGTTGTCGCTGATGGAGCAGGGCCGCGCCGAGCAGAAGGCCGCCGAGGGCAAGCTCTTCATGCCGCGCGGCTTCGCTAACCGCGTGCACTACGAGCGGCTGGTCAAGCAATACATCACCGACAATCCCGCGGTCCCGCCGCGCATCCGCCAGGCCTATGAAGTCGTCAAGGCGCTGATGCCCAAGACGCGCATCCGTCCCGTCTCGCCGGTCGGGCAGTTGCTGTGGAATCAGCAGGTGGCGGCGACGGATTACGACAACGCGCACGCGTTCGCGAAGAAGGCGGCCCAGACGGGAGAGGACGAGACGCACCTGGCGCTGGCCGAATGCCAGGCGCAAGTGCAGCAGGCGCTCGATCAGATCATGGCCCCGCCCCCGCCGCACGTGGTGAACTGGAGGGGCTACTTCGTCGGCTACGGCCTGCTGGTCGCCGCGCCGTTCGGGCTGATGTATGTCGTCTACAACCGAAGGCGGAAGGAGTACTCGTACCGCGCGCGCGAGGTGGGCACGGCGATGATGTTCGCCTCGCCGTGGATCGTCGGCATGATCGTCCTCGTCGCCGGGCCGATCGTCTTCAGCATCGTCTTCAGCTTCACGCGCTACGACGTGCTCTCGCCGGCGCGCTACGTCGGGCTGGACAACTACCGGCGGCTGTTCGACGACAAGCTGTTCTACGTCAGCATCTGGGACACGATCTACATGCTGATCCGCGTACCGCTGGCGATGACGGCGAGCCTCGCGATCGCGCTGCTGCTGGACCGGCAGATCCGCGGGATCGGTTTTTATCGCACGGGGTTCTACCTGCCCGCGATCATGCCGCTGGTCGCGGCAAGTTTGCTCTGGCAGTGGGTGTTCAATCCGAACCTGGGCGTGCTCAACGCCGTGCTTGCGTGGATTTTTTCGACCGCGCCGTTCCAGTGGCTGGCGCACCTGATCGGCTATCTCGCCGGCCATCCATTCCGTTTCACGCCGCCGCTGTGGTTGCAGGACAAGAACTGGAGCAAGCCGGCGCTCATCATCATGAACGTGTGGAGCGCGGGCGGGGCGATGATCATCTGGTTGGCCGGGTTGCAGTCGATTCCGGACCAACTCTACGAAGCCGCGAGCATCGACGGCGCAGGCCCTTGGCGGCGGTTCTGGAACGTCACCCTGCCGATGCTCAGCCCCTACATCCTCTTCAACGCGGTGATCGGAGTGATCGGCACGATGCAGATCTTCCAGGAAGCGTTCATCATGACGCACGGCGGGACGCCGGTGTATTCGACGCTCTTCTACGCGTACAACCTTTTCCAGCAGGCGTTCCAGTATTTCCGCCTCGGCTACGCCTCCGCGATGGCGTGGATCCTGTTCGTGCTCGTGCTCGCGCTGACGTTGCTCCAGTTGTGGTTCAGCAAGCGGTGGGTGCACTATGACCGTACGTGATGCGCCCGCAGTGGCGAGGGCGCGCCCGGCGTCGTCGCTGCCACCGCCACTCGCGCCGCAGCAGCGCGAACAGTCGCTTGCGTCTTCGCGCAAGCGATCCCGCGTCGTGCGCTACCTGGTCGAGCGCGCGTGGGTCCACCTGCTGCTCCTGACCGGGATCGGTATCTTCCTCTTCCCCTTCGCGTACATGGTTGGGACGAGCCTCAAGACCGACGAGGAACTGGGCGAACCGGGATGGTTTCCGGAGATTCCGGCCTTCCACGCGGATTCGCCATACGTGCGCGAAGCGCCGCCGGTCGCGCGTCCGGGAGAAGCTTCGGCAGTGATGTGGGAGCGCGTGTTGCCGCAGTTCCGCGCGATGACGCGGACGGCCGTCGAGGCGGCGACGCCGCCGGCGGGGGCGGAAACCGTCGACCGCGCCAAGTACCTCGCGGCCGCGACCGATCTCGTCGTCGGGCGGCTCGTCTCGCGGTTGAACCTGGACCTTTGGGCGGCGTCCGAAGAGCGTATCGTCGCCGCGTACAAGGCCGCGTTGCTGCCCGACGCGGTCAAGGGCGCGCTCGACGATCGCCTTTCACGCCTGGAGATCCGCGGCCTGCAGGCGCGATCGCTCGGCGCGCACATTTTCAGCCTCACCGCCGGCGGCGACGTCGCGAAGACCTGGGCGATCGAGTCCGGCGACGCGAGCTTCCTTCCGGCGAAAGACGCGGCGGTGCTGAAGTATCACTTCGCCTCGGCGTCGGCCCCGCCGGTCGTGTTGCGCTGCGAGTTCAATTACCCGGGCGACCCGAAAGATTTTTACAAGCTGATGCTGGCGATCCTGCCGGACGATTCGTGGCACCGGCTCGACGCGACGCTCGACTTCGACGGGACGCATTGGGTGTCGGGCAAGACGAAGTATCTGGGAACGAACCGGAACCTCAGCATCCTCTTCCAGCCCCCCAGTTTCGACGACACGACGGACCGAAGACGGATCTGGGTTCCGCTGGAAGCAGCGGGGAGCGCTAACCCGACGAGCGGCAATCCGAACCGCGCGGTCCTGCGCGTGATCATTTCCCCGAGCTCGACGCTGCGCGCAATCTGGGGGAAGGTACAGCTCAACTACCGGCGCGTGTTCGAATCGATCCCGTTCTGGCGCTACGTCGGAAACAGCCTGTTGGTGGTGATCCTCGCGACGGCCGGGACATTATTCAGCGCCAGCTTCGTCGCCTACGCCTTCGCGCGCCTCAACTGGCCCGGGCGGACAGTGGCCTTCGGCATTTTGCTGTCGACCATGATGCTGCCGGCGCAGGTGACCTTCATCCCGTCGTTCATGGTCTACAAGACGCTGGGCCTGTACAACACGCTCTGCCCGCTGTGGCTGCCGGCGTGGTTCGGAACGGCATTCTTCATCTTCCTCATGGTCCAGCACATGAAGACGATTCCACGCGAACTAGAAGAAGCCGCCCGCATCGACGGCTCCGGGCCGCTGCGCACCTGGGCACAGATCATCCTGCCCGAGACGCGCCCCGCGCTGGCGGCCATCGCGATCATGGTTTTCATGGCGAGTTGGAACGAGTTCATGGCCCCGCTGATTTACCTGCGCGACCAGGCCAAGTTCCCGCTGAGCCTCGGCCTGTACGCGCTGCGGCTCGATACGCCCGAGGGCGGGATCGACTGGACAATGATCATGGCCGGCAACGTCCTCATGACGCTGCCCGTGCTGATCGTCTTCTTCCTCTTCCAGCGCTATTTCATCCAGGGGATGACCATGAGCGGCATGAAGGGCTGAGGCTTCTGATATCATTCAAGACCGAATGGGTTTTGCGGGCATTCTCGAAGCACTGGAACCGCGGCGGCTTCTCGCCACGTATTTCGTCGCCCCGACCGGCGACGACAACGCGAGCGGTCTCGCGCCGGAGCAGGCGTGGCGGACGGTCGAGCGCGTCAACCTGCACCGGTTGCGCGCGGGCGACGTGATCCTGTTCCAGGGCGGCAAGTCGTTCGACGGCGGTTTGTACGTCTCGACGAAGGAAGCCGGATCGGCCGCCAAGCCGATCGTCTTCAGCAGCTTCGGCGCCGGGCGGGCGACGATCCGCAGCGGGAGCGTCGAAGGTTTGCAGGTCTCCGAAGTCGCCGGCATCGCCGTCACGAACCTCAACTTCGTCGGCGCGGGCGCGGACGTCAGCGACTTCTCCGGCATCTACATCCACGCCGGCTCGGCGAACAAGGTGCTCTCGGGCGTGCACATCCGCAACGTTGACGTCAGCGGCTACGGGCACGAGGGATTTACCCTCATCGCCAGCGGAGCCGCCAGCACCGTCAGCGACGTGAAGATCGAACGCTCCAGCTTCCACGACAACGGCTGGGGCGGCGTGAATGTCACCGGATCGCTCGCCAACTCCAACCGAAACTACATCGTCGACCACGTCCGCGCTTACGACAACCGCGGCCAGATGACCCAGGAGGGCGGATTCGTCACCGGCAACGGCATCTACCTCGCCGACGTCGCCGACGCGGTCGTGCAGCGCTGCGTCGTCCACGACAACGGCGCGGGCGGCGTCGCGCCGGTCGGCATCTGGGCCAGTGGGTCGACGCGCGTGCTCTTCCAGTACAACGAGTCCTACGACAACCGCACCGCCAGCAGCACCGACGGCGGGGGGTTCGATTTCGACTGGGACATGACCGATTCGGTCATGCAGTACAACTACAGCCATGGCAACGACGGGCCCGGCTACATGCTCGGCGCGGGGTCGCACGTGAACAGCGGCAACGTGATCCGCTACAACGTCAGCGAGAACGACGGCCGCAAGAACGGCAAGCCGGCGATCTACCTCTGGGGCAATGTCTCCAACGCGAACGTCTACAACAACGCCGTGTACATGTCGGCGACGGGAAATTCATCGTCCGCGGCGGTGGGCGCATCGGACGTCGGCGCGAACGGCGACATCCCGCAACTCGTCTGGCTGCGCAACAACGTGTTGCAGGTCGAGCCGGGTACGAAGCTGATCAGCTTCACTCCGGCCATCGCCTCCAACAGCGCGATCGCGCTCGGCGGCAACGCCTACTGGGCCGGCGACGTGAGCACTTTCCGCATCCAGTGGGGCGCGACGTCGTACGTGTCGCTGGCGGCGTGGCGCGACGCGACCGGCGAGGAGCGCTACCGCGGCGTCGCCAGCGGTTACGACTCCAACCCGCGGCTGATCGACCCCGGCCACGGCGGGACGATCGGCGACGCCGACCGGCTGGGCGCGCTCGCGGCGTACCGCTTGCGACGAAACTCGCGCCTGGTCGATAAAGGGTTGCCGCAACTCGGCGGCGCCGTCGCGGCCGACTATTTCGGCGAAGCGGCGCCGCTCGGCCGGAAGTACGACATCGGCGTCGACGAACTCGCATGAGCATCGACTCGCGACAGGACGTCAAGGAGCAATACGGCGACGCGTCGAACCTCAACGCGCGCTCGGCGATCTATCGGTTCGGCGACGCGACGGCGACTCCGTGGCCGCGCTGGGTGTTCGATCAATTCGCCCCCGCCTTACGCCGCGACGCGAAAGTTTTGGAAATCGGCTGCGGCGACGGAACACTTTGGCGGAAGAACTCGGATCGGCTCGGACGCGGGTGGAAGGTTACGCTGTTCGATCTTTCGCACGGAATGCTTGCGGCGGCAGCGAATGATTTGAACGCCTTCCGCCGAGTGCAGGGCGAAGCCGAGGCCTTGCCCTTCGCGGACGAACGCTTCGACGTCGTCATCGCCAATCACATGCTCTACCACGTCGCGGACCGCCCGCGCGCGCTCTCTGAGATCCGCCGCGTGCTCGTTCCCGGCGGGCGGCTGATCGCCGGGACCAATTCCACGGACCACATGATCCAGATGAAGCGCCTGACCGATCGGTTCCTCCCGCACGCGCGCGAACTGTTCGGTCACGGGACGTTCGTACTGGAGAACGGCGGGGAGCAGTTGCGGCCGCACTTCCAATCGGTCGAGCGGCGTAGCGTGCGGGGAGAGCTGCGCGTCACCGACGCCACCGCCGTCGTCAATTACATGTTTTCGATCAATGATGCCCCGCGGATGATTGTCGGCGATAGGCTGGCCGAGTTGAACGAGGTGGTCGATCGTGAGATCGCCACGCACGGCGCGTATCACTTCACGACCGCCGCGGGCGTGTTCATCGCGACGAAGGATTCGCAGGCTTTCTGACCTTTGCCCACTGCGCCTCCAGCCGCTTGATCGATACCGGGATCGACGTCTTCAGCTCCTGCGCGAACGACTGCACGCGCAATTCCTCGAGCATCCACCCGTAGGTTTCCAGCTCCGGATCGGCGACTTGGTCGCGCGCATTGGCGTCGCGGCGGTCCTGGTACTGCCTGAGCAGCGGGGCGATTTCCGCCATCGCCGACTGGTCGCGATTGAGCCCTGCGTTGAGCAGTTTTCGCAGGCGGATTTCGATCGCGGTGAGAAAGCGCGGGTACTGTTCGAGCCACGCCGGCGAGGTTTGCGTGATGAAGCCGTTGTAGACCAGTCCGGCGAGGTGCCGCCGCATGTCCTGGTACGAACCGATTAGCGCGGGCGGGGCGACTTTGGACAGCTCGAAGTTCAGCGCCTGGTACTTTTCGAGGATCTGCGACACCAGCCCGCCGATCTCGTTGGCAGCCACGTTCATGCGCTTCCAGGCGAGCTGAGCGCGGTCGAGGAACTGCTGGCGCGTGCGGACGTCCGGGGCGGCGTGGCCGCCGCCGCTAAACAAGGCGCGGTCGATGATCGCCTCGACCAGGTCCGCCTTCAGGTCGTCGGCGGAGCCGACGGTCGCGTAGTTCATCTGCATCTGCTCGAAGCCCGGGAGCTTGCGCGAGAGCCACTTGACCTCTTCGCGGAGCTGGAGCATGAGCAGGCGGCGGACGCCGCGGCGGGTTTCCTGTCTCGCCAGCTCCGGCGCGTCGAACAGGCGCAGCGAAACCGATTTGCCCGCGGCGTCCACGATCGCGGGATACCCCTGCAGCGTCATCGCGTTCTTGCGCACCTCGACGCGGTCCGGCAGGTCGCCGAAGTCCCAGCTCGTCACGCTGTCGCGGTGGAATTCCGAAGGCGGCTGGTGCTGGAAGGTCTTGCGCGCCTCGATGCCGAGGCGGCGGCGGATGGCGTCGAGGTCGCGACTGACCAGGACCTCTTCGCCGTTATCGTCGACGATGCGGAAGTTCGTCCGCAGGTACGGGTCGATGTCCTGCGGCGCGAACGCATTGCGGTCCATCGGTTCGCCGATCATTTTGCCGAGGGCGTAGGCAAGTTCGTTGAGAAGTGACGGAGCGCTGAGCCGCAGGGCGGCGATAGCTCGATCCGCATGTTCGGGAACCGGAACGAATCTCACCCGCAGCGCCTTGGGCATCGACTTCATCAACGCGATGACCTTCTCGCGCAGCAGACCAGGAACCAGCCATTCAAACCGTTCCGCAGGAACCTGGTTCAGGGCCGCGAGCGGGATGGTGACGGTGACGCCGTCATTCGGATCACCCGGGTCGAAGACGTATTGGACCGGCACGGTGAGTCCGGGAACTTCGATCGTGTCGGGATAATCCGCCTTGTTCTCGGTGACCTCGTGCGCGAGCAGGTCGCGGCGGTGCAGGAACAGCAGCGTCGGCCGGCCGCGCTCGGTGTGCTGCCGCCACTTCTCGAACAGCGGGCCGTTGTAAATGCCCGGCGGAATGCGCTTGTCGAAGAAGTCGTAGATCGCCTGATCGGAGACGAGCAGGTCGCGCTGGCGCTGCTTCGCTTCGAGCGTGCGGATCTCTTCGATCAGGCGGCGGTTGTGGGCGAAGAACTCGCCGCCGCTCCGGTATTCGCCGAGCACCAGCGCGTGGTAGATGAACAGTTGCCGGGAGACCTCCGGATCGATCGGGCCGTAGTGCACGCTGCGGCGTGCGGTCAGCACCAACCCCCAGAGCGTGACGCGCTCGAAGGCACTGACGTGCGCCGTCTGCGGCTGCCAGTGCGGCTCGGAATACGTTCGCTGCACCAGGTGCGAGGCGAGCTTTTCCACCCACTGCGGCTGGATCGGCGCGACGGTGCGCGCATACAGCCTGGTCGTCTCGACCAATTCCGCCGCCATGATCCACCCGGGCCGGCGCTTGAACAGGCCGGAGCCGGGGTGGATGTTCGTCTTCACGTTCCGCGCGGCGGTGTACTCGTGCGCGTCGGTGCGGGTGGCGATGTTCGACAGCAGCCCCGAGAGCAGCGCGCGGTGGATCGCGTCCGCTTTTTGCGGCGCAAGCTTCAGTTCGAGGGTGTTGGTCGACGGCTCGTTCACGGCTGTCTCTGTCGGTTGCGACCGCGATGACGACGCGCCGAAGGCCGCTGTCGGTTCGGCATCACGTCGAATGCCAGCGTCCGCAATTGCTCGTGAACTTCCTCCCACTCGCGCATGCGAATGAACGAGAGGAAGTTCTCCTTGCACAGTTTCCGCAGCTTGTTGTGCGAGAGCTGTTTTTCGTGCTCGCGGTAGAACTTCCAGAGCTTGAGCAGGCCGAGGAAGTCGGAGCGCTCGTCCTGAAATTTCGCGTGTGCCGCGTCGGCGGGTTCCTGCTTGTCGAGCGGGCGCTCGCGCGGGTCTTGAATGGATAGAGCCGCGACGATCACGAGCACCTCGTCCATGCAATGCTCGCGTCCGCCCTCGACGATCATCCGCCCCAGTCGCGGGTCGATTGGCAGGCGCGACATCAACCGCCCGAGCTCCGTGATCTCGTTGTTCTCGTCGATCGCGCCCAGCTCGTGCAGCGTCGCCAGGCCGTCGCGGATCATGCGGTAGTCCGGCGGGTCGATGAACGGAAAATCCTGCACGTCGCCGAGGCGCAGCGCCTTCATCTGCAGGATGACGCTGGCGAGGTTCGTCCGCAGGATTTCCGGATCGGTGAACTCCGACCGGGAATTGAAGTCCTCCTCACTGTACAGCCGGACGCAAACGCCCTCGCTCACGCGTCCGCAGCGGCCCTTGCGTTGGTTGGCGCTGGCCTGGCTGATGTGCTCGATCGGCAGCCGCTGGATACGCGTGCGCGGCGTGTAGCGGCTGATGCGCGCGAAGCCGGGATCGACGACGTAGCGAATCCCGGGAACCGTCAGTGATGTTTCGGCGACGTTGGTCGCGAGAACGATGCGCGGTCGCGCGTGGGATTGGAAGACGCGGTTTTGCTCGTCCGCGCTGAGTCTTGAGTAGAGGGGGAGGATGTCGACGTCATTCGAAGCGCCAAGCCGCGAGCGGCGTAAAGCTTCCGCGGTCTCGCGGATGTCGCGCTCGCCGGCGAGGAAAACGAGTACATCGCCGCGCCCTTCGCGCTGCCACAGCTCATCGATCGCATTCACGATCGCATCCACGGGATCAGGATCTTCGTCTTCCGGATCCTCCGCGACGAGTGGTCGGTAACGCGTCTGGACCGGGTACGTCCGACCGCTCACCTCGATCACCGGCGCGTCGTTGAAGTGCCGGCTGAACTGCTGCGGGCTGATCGTGGCCGACGTGATGATCAGCTTCAGGTCAGGCCGGCGGGCGAGCAACTGCTTGAGATAACCCAGCAGGAAGTCGATGTTCAGGCTGCGCTCGTGGGCCTCGTCGATGATGATCGTGTCGTAGCGGCGCAGGTTACGATCGTGCTGCGTCTCGGCCAGCAGGATGCCGTCGGTCATCAGCTTGATTCGCGTGTCGGCCGAGCGCTGCTCGGTGAAGCGGATCTTGAACCCGACGACCCCGCCGAGCGGTGAGTTCAGCTCCTGCGCGATCCGTGCGGCGACGCTGCGGGCGGCGATGCGCCGCGGCTGCGTGTGACCGATGCGTTGACGGCCCAGCTCCAGGCAGATCTTCGGGAGCTGCGTCGTCTTGCCCGAGCCGGTTTCACCGGTGAGGACCAGGACTTGATGTTTGGCGATCGCGCGGGCGATCTCCTCCCGCCGTTGCGAGACGGGGAGCTCAGGCGGGTAGGTGATCGTCAGCGGCGGCGGCGGCGGCGCAATGGGAGCGGTTGCGGACACATGCAATCGTAGGCAAATGTCGTTCCTCGCCGCGGGATCGGGTCTTCGCGGAGTGCCGCTCGGACGCGCCGGCGTGCGCGGGAAACTTATGACTTCGGCGGCTCTTTGGCTTTGAGCCACGGCATCATCTTGCGGAGGCGGCGCCCCGTGACTTCGACGGGGTGGCTGTTGTCCGCCTCGTACAGCCGCTTGAAGTTCTTCATCCCGCCTTCGTATTCGGCTCGCCATTCCTTGGCGAACTGGCCGGAAGTGATCTCGGCGAGGATCTTCTTCATCTCCTTCTTGGTCGCGTCGGTGATGATGCGCGGCCCGCGGGAGAGGTCGCCGTACTCGGCCGTGTTGCTTATCGAATAGCGCATGTAGTCGAGGCCGCCCTGATAGATCAGGTCGACGATCAGCTTCACCTCGTGCACGCACTCAAAGTACGCCATCTCGGGCGGATATCCGGCTTCGATGAGCGTTTCGAAACCCGCCTTGATCAGGGCGGACAGTCCGCCGCACAGGACTGCCTGTTCGCCGAAAAGGTCCGTCTCGCACTCGTCCTTGAAGGTGGTTTCGATGACGCCGGAGCGCGCGCCGCCGATACCGCGCGCCCAGGCCAGGCCGATGTCGCGCGCCTTGCCGGAGGGGTTCTGATAGACCGCCAGCAAGCACGGCACGCCACCGCCCTTTTCGAATTCGCTGCGCACCAGGTGGCCGGGGCCTTTCGGTGCGACCAGGAGCACGTCGACATCCTTTGGGGCTTCGATGGTCTTGAAGTGAAAGTTGAACCCGTGCGTCGCGCCAAGGCTCTTGCCGGCCTTGAGGTGCGGCTTGATCGACTTGTTGTAGACCTCCGGCTGCACCTCGTCCGGCAGGGTGATGATGATGTGATCCGCCTGCTTGACCGCATCTTCGACCGCCATCGGATCGAAGCCGTGTTCGATCGCGAGCTTGCCGTTGGCCGAGTCGCGGCGGTTGGCGACGATCACCTTCACGCCGCTGTCGCGCAGGTTCTGTGCATGGGCGTGGCCCTGCGAGCCGTAGCCGATGACGGCGACCGTCTTGCCCTTAAGGGCATCGAGCGGGGCGTCCTGTTCGTAGACCATTTTCAACGGCTCAGGCATCGCGGGGACCTTTCGTGAAAAGTAGGGGGAAGGATGGTATTCCAAGGGGGGCGATGTCACAAGCCGCCGGCGGTCCCGGACGCCAACCGGGCGGAGATGAGAATGGCATGGCGTCGCAACCGCTGAGTTACGCCTCGCCCAATGTCCGACGGGCGAAGCGCAAATGGCCCTGGCGGGGCGTGCTGCTTTTGACGGTGGGCTTGTTGCTGCTGCTATCCGCGGTGCCCGCATTTCCCGCCAAACACGTGGTAAGTCGGGTCGACGCCGTGACCGGAACCATGTCTTGGCAAACGACGTGGACCTTCGGGCTCACGTCTCCCCCACGCGTCAACGTTTCGCCGCTGGAAGCGCGACTGAAGCGCGGCGGCATTCCGTGGACGCCGCGCTGGAGCTGCCTGCACGACAACGACTACGACCTGTTCGGTCACAGGTTGTCGTGTGGCTGCGGGACGGCTCCGCCCGTTTATACACTTCAACCGTGTTCGGCCGAGTTCGCCAAGGCTTCGACCGACGCGGAGCTGCGCGAGTTCGTGCGCGTCATGCAATCCGGCACCGACGCCGAGCAGGAGGCCGCCGTTCAGGCGGCATGCGACAAGGCGCTGAAGGAGATGGACGCCGATTTGGCGCAGTCTTCACGCTGACTCGCGCCCTAAGATCATCGGACCGAGGTGTGGTCCGATGAGTGAAGCATCCGCCAGCAAACCCACGAAGAAGTTGTGCAGCCTCTGCGGCGCGGCGATCCCTGCGGCGCGGCTTGAGGCGCTGCCCGGCGTCACCACTTGTATCGAGTGTGCCAAGAAACACCCGCGCAAGGTCGACGTCAGCGGCGTCGAGCTTTCCCAAGCCAGCCCGATCAACCGCAACGGGTTCGCGCCGAAGGATTGAAAGGCGAACGCAGAGACGCAGAGACGCAGAGTTAGGACGAGAAAGACCAATAGTTCCTGAACGTCTTTCTCCTCTTAGCTCTTCGTCTTTCCGTCTCTGCGTTCGTTTTCAGATCTCCGTGATTACGGCGGGCGTCGGATTCTGAAACGCGCGCAAACCGTCGATCGAGAATAGCAGCAGCGCCGCCCAGATGAGGGCGAAGCCGGCGGCGTGGGTGCGCGTGAACGGTTCGCCGTAGACGACGACCGCTACCAGGAATTGGACCGTCGGCGTCACGTACTGCAGGAAGCCGAGCGTCGAGAGGCGCATGCGGCGGGCGGCGGCGGTGAAGCAGAGCAGGGGGATGGCCGTCACCACGCCGGCGAGCATCAGCAGCGCGTAGTCGTGCGTCGTCTGCGAGCGGAGACCCTGGCCGTAGATGGACCAGAGCACGTAGATCGTCGCGGCGGGGAAGAGTAGAGCGGTTTCGACGGTTACCCCGACGAGCGGCGCGACGGGGGCGAGTTTCCGCAACAGGCTGTAGCCGCTCCACGAGAATGTGATCGCCAGCGCGATCCACGGCAGCCGGCCGAGCATCAGCGTCAGCACGACCACGCCCGCGCACGCCAGCGCGATCGCCACGCATTGCCCGCTGCGCAATCGCTCGCGCAGCACGATCATGCCCAGCGCGGCGCTGACCAGCGGCACGATGAAGTAACCGAGGCTCGCGTGCATGACCTGGTCGATCTGCACCGCGTAGATGAACACGCCCCAGTTGCACGCGAGCAGCACGGTCGAGCCGGCGAGCATCGCCAGCGTCCGCCGGACGTGCAGGGTGCGTCGCAGCTCCTCCCAGCGCGCCAGTCCCGTCACGATCGCGGCGAGGAACACGAACGACCAGACGACGCGGTGCGCGAGCACCAGCAGCGACGGGACGTGCTGCACCTGGTGGAAGTACACAGGCATGAAGCCCCACCATAGGTACGCGGCGAGGGCGTACGCGAGGCCTGCGCTGGCTGCATTCGCGCCGTGCGATTTTGGCTTTGACGGTACGTCGAGCCGCGGGTTAGCCTGACCAATCATGTCCATCGCATCCATCACATCCACACTGCTCAAATCGGCATTCACCTGCGTGTTGGTTATCTGTTTCTTCCCGGCGATGGTTGGCGCGGCCGACGCGACGGTCAACATCACGTTCAAAGTGAAGCCGCCCGCGGGCACGCCGGCGGACGAGAAGCTGTACCTCGCTGGTGATTCGGACGCGCTGGGCGGCGCACAATGGAAGGCGGACGGGTTAAAGCTGACGCGCGGCGACGACGGCATCTATTCGGGCAAGGTGGCGCTCGCGAAGGACAAGCAGCTCGAATACAAGGTGACACGCGGCTCGTGGGAAACCGTCGAGAAGAACGCCGACGGCTCGGAGCTGAACAACCGCACGTTCACGCCGACCAAGGACGCGACGGTCGAGATCGAAGTGAAGCGGTGGGCAGACGCGGCGAAGGTTTCGCCCGGAACAGACAAGCCCGCGGAGAAGAAGTCGACGCGCAGCGGCGACATCCGCGTCCATGCGAAGTTCCCCTCGAAATTTGTCGAACCGCGCGACGTTCTGGTCTGGCTTCCGCCCGGCTACGACGTTCAAACCCAGGCTCGCTACCCGGTCCTGTATATGCAGGATGGGCAGAACGTGTTTGATGCGGCGACGAGTTTCACGGGCGTCGAATGGCGCGCGGACGAGACCGCGACGCGACTCGTCGAGGAACGCGCGATCATGCCGATGATCATCGTTGCGATCTACAACACGAAGGACCGCATCGAAGAGTACACGCTGGTCCGCGACAACGGTCGCGGCGGCGGGAAAGGCGGCAGCCACGGCGCGGCGTACATGAAGTTCGTGGCCGAGGAACTTAAACCGTACATCGACGCTACGTATCGCACGAGCCGACATCGCGAGGACACCGCCGTCGGCGGATCGTCGTTGGGGGCGCTCATTTCGCTGGAGATCTGCCGGCGTTATCCGCAGTTCTTCGGGAACTGCATTGCCACGTCGTCGGCGCTGTGGTGGGGCGATTACCAGCTTATCAACCAGCTCAAGCAGCACGACCAGGATAATGGGACGTGGATCCGCAACTGCCGCTTCTGGATCGACGCCGGGACGATGGAAGGTCAGACGCAGGGCGAGCGCAACGCAATGCTGGGCGGGTTGCTGCAACTGGAAGCGCGGCTGATCTTCGCCGGGCTGAAAAAGGGCACGGGCTACGACGTCCTGATCGTGAACGGGGCGCAGCACAGCGAACAAGCCTGGGCGGACCGGTTCGACAAAGCGTTGATCTTTCTGTTCAAGTCCGGATCGGCGCCTGCGCCGTATAATCCCGTCGATGGATATCCGCCCCCGACGCCTGCGCCTGATCCCGCAGCTCCGCACGATGTTGCAGCGCGTTAGCCTCCGCCGCAGCGACGTGATCGTGCCGGTGTTCGTGCGCGAAGGCAACGGCGAGCGGCGCGAAGTCTCATCGATGCCGGGCGTGTTTCAGATGTCGGTCGACGTCGCGACCGACTGGCTGTCGAAGCGCGCTGAGCAAGGGTTTGGCGCCTACCTGGTCTTCGGCGTGATCGATCGCGAGAAGAAGGACGCCGCCGGCTCGGCCGCGCTCGATCCGGACAACGTCGTTTGCACGCTTCTGCGGGCGGTCAGAGAGAAGAAGATCCCGATGGTCGGCATCACCGACCTGTGCTTCTGCGAGTACACCAGCCACGGCCACTGCGGGCCGCTGAGCGACGACAAGTCGACGGTCAAGAACGACGAGACGGTCGAGCGGCTGGTGAAGCAGGCGGTCAATCATTCGCGCGCCGGCGCTGCGGTCGTCGCGCCCAGCGGCATGATGGATGGTACGGTCGCCGCGCTGCGGCGCGGGCTCGATGATGCCGGTTTCGTGGACGTCTCGATCCTGTCGTACGCGGTGAAATACGCCAGCGCGTTCTACGGGCCGTTCCGCGACGCCGCGGACAGCGCGCCGGAGTTCGGCGACCGCCGCAGCTACCAGATGGACCCGGCCCGTGGCGTTGACGAGGCGCTGCACGAAGTGAAGCTCGACGTCGAGCAGGGCGCCGACATGGTCATGGTCAAACCCGCCGGGCCGTACCTCGACGTCATCCGCGCGGTGCGCGAGAACGTGCGCGTTCCAGTCGTGGCGTATCAGGTGAGCGGCGAGTATGCGATGCTCGAAGCCGCCGCGCGTAACGGCTGGCTCGACCACGACCGCGCTGTGCTGGAGTCGCTGCAGGCGATCAAGCGCGCGGGGGCCGATCTGATCATCACCTACTACGCCGAAAAGCTGGCGGGCCTGATTCCCCAATAAAGCGGGTCGCCGCAGCGATTTTGCCGATGGCTCGGCGCGGGCCGCGGCGCTACGCTGGCGCGGGATGAAGTTCCACGTCTTCTGCGTCGCTCCGGACGAGGCGCCGCCGACCATCACGCCGCAGCAGACCGTCCTACCGCCGGAGACGTTCGCGCGGCTGTACGAGCAGTCGAAGGCGTTCATCCTCAAGGGCAAGGATTTCGCGCGTCAGATCGCGCTGGGCGGGGTGGAATACATCGTTTATTTCAAGCGGTCGGGAAGCACGGCCGCGCAGGTCGCATTCGTGCGCGGGAACGCCGCCAGGCTGGACAAGGTCGATGCGATCGCGGCGCTGCTCAGCGGCCTTGATGACGCCGAGGACGCGCGGCTGCTTGCGTCGCTCAGGTCCAGGAAGAGCCTGGGGTTCTGCAAGCCGGACGAATGGAAGAAGCTCGCGGCGACCCCGCGGCCGGCGGCGATCACGTTCTTCGTGGAAGCGGCGGCGGTAAACAATCGCGCGCTCCAGGGCCTCGTCCCCGTGCTGGCGACGGCGTTCTTCGACCAGTTCGGGATCGGCGGAGAAGAGTGACCCGCGCCCGCCCGCGCGCGCGCGCGTTGCGATTTCGCCAACGGGCACGCCTCATCTGCGGTAGTACGGCGGACCATGCGATTTGTCCTCCTCATTACGATACTTTGGACTTCGGCTGCATCCGCGATGACCATCGACGCCGGCCCCGACGAATCCCTCACCGCCCTCCGCGACCGCGCGCGGCGGGAGCGCGCCTCCGCGACGCAGCCGGTGACTATCCGCCTGGCAGGCCGGACATACAGCATCACCGAGCCGCTGGTGCTCGGACCGGAGGATTCGTACACCAACTGGGAAGCAGCGCCGGGCCAGACGCCGGTCGTCAGCGGCGGGCGTGCGATCACGGGCTGGCGAAAGGCGAGCTTCAACGGCGGCGACTGCTGGGCGGCGGATGTGCCGGACGTGCGCGCGCGTAAATGGTTCTTCCGCGAGCTATGGATCGACGGCCGTCGCGCGACCCGCGCCCGCCGGCCCGACGCCGGTCATTACTTTCACGTCGTCGAATCGCCCGACGCCGGTAAGAAATGGGACACAGGACAAACCCGGATGCGATTCGACGGCGATGACGTCCCTCCCGGGCCGTTCGCGTTCGGCGCGGAAGCGATTGTCCTGTCGCGCTGGGTCGAATCCCGCCTGCCGATCCGCAACGTCGATCCGAAAGATCACCTGGTCGAATTCTTCCGCACCAGCCAGTGGCGGATGGAGAAGGGCGACCCCTACTGGCTCGAGGGCGACGGCCGCTTCGTGGATCGGCCCGGCGAATGGCTCCTCGACCGCGACGCCGGCACGGTCTACTACCTGCCGCTGCCCGGGCAGAAACTCGATCGCTTCGCCGCGATCGCGCCCGTCGCTACGACCTTGATCGAACTTCGCGGCGATCCGACGAATGCGAAGAAGTTCATCGAGAACGTCACCTTCCGCGGCATCACGTTCGCGCACACGCAATGGATGCTGCCCGAGCCCGACCGCTCCACGACCCAGCCCTCCGGCAGCGGCGGGTTTGCGCAGGCTGCCATTCCGGTCCCCGCCGCGGTCAGAGGCAAGGGGTTGCGCAACGTCGCCTTCGAAAACTGTAACTTCCACAACCTCGGCACGTGGGCGCTGGAGCTCGGGCACGCGTCGCAGCAGTGCCGCGTGGAACGCTGCTCCTTCGCGGACCTCGGCGCGGGCGGGATCAAGCTGGGCGATGAGTCGATCCACCAGGGCGCGGCTCAGCAGACCTTCGCCAACCGCATCGCCGACTGCGAGATCACCGACGCCGGCAACGTCTTCCCAAGCGCCGTCGGCATCTGGGTTGGCCAGGCGTTCGACAACGTCATCGCCCACAACCATATCCACGACCTGTACTACTCCGGGATCTCCGTCGGCTGGTCGTGGGGCTACGGCGACTCGCTCAACCGCGGGAACGTCATCGAGCGTAACCACGTGCACCACATCGGCCGCAAGAGCAACGGTGACGGGCCGATCCTCTCGGACATGGGCGGCATCTACCTGCTCGGCGCGCGCGGCGGTACGGTCGTCCGCAAGAATCACTTCCACGACGTCGCCGGCGTCAAATACGGCGGGTGGTGCATCTACCTCGACGAGGGCAGCAGCAACGTCCTGGTCGAGAACAACCTCGCGCACCACGCGACGCACGGCCTGTTCCACCTCCACTACGGCCGAGACAACATCGTCCGCAACAACATCTTCGCCCTCGGCGGAACCGAGCAGCAGATCGTCCGCACGCGCGAGGAGGATCATCTCAGCTTCACGTTCGAGCGGAACATCGTTTACTGGACCGCCGGGCCGATGACCAAGGCGACGCCGAAGAACGTCCGCTTCGATCGGAATCTCTATGCCGGCGTGAAGGAAGAAGACTTCCGCGCCGGCGGGCTGACGTGGGCGAAGTGGCGCGAAGCAGGGCAGGATCGCGATTCGGTCATCACGCCGGACACGATCTTCGTCGACCCGGCGCACGGCGACTTCCGGCTGAAGGACGAGTCGTTCGCGCGGCGTGGCGGCTTCGTATCATTCGACTGGCCTCAGTGAGACGACGCCGCCATCGTCCGATAGGCGGCTTCGAGATTGCGTGTGAACGTCGCGGCGTCCATGAGCGGCGACGTTCGCATGCGCTGCCGCATCGTCTGCCGCAACTCGGTCAGCCGCGACGAATCTCGCGCCAGCGCGACGGCGAGGTCCACGTACTGCCGCGGCGACGTTGCCACCAGATCGCCGAAGCCGACCACGGACAGCAGGCTCGCGCCGACGCGCGACACGTGCGTCGCGCCGGTCTGCGTCACCACCGGCACGCCCATCCACAGCGCCTCGCATGTGGTCGTCGTGCCGTTGTAGGGGAACGTGTCCAGCGCCACGTCGACGCGGTCATACGTCGCGAGGTGCCCGGCGGTGTCTTCCTGCCATCCCGTGAGCGTAATGCGGTCGGCAGGGATGCCGGCGGCGTCGAAGGCCCGCCGCGCGATCGCCTGCGTCGACGGATCGCCCAGGCTCTTTGCCTTCACGAGCAACTTCGAACCGGGAACCATCGCGAGGACCTTGGCCCACAGCTTCAGCAGCGGCGGCGAAATCTTGGGGAACTTGTTGAACGAACCGAACGTGACATGGCCATTGCGGAGCATCGGCGGCGCGTCCCCGACCGGCGGGGAGTTCTCCGGCGGGCGGTAGCACCACGCGCAGCCCGGCAGCCGCACGAGCTTCTCCACGTAATCGCCGTCGTTCGCCGGCGGGTCGGCGATCGCATCGGTCAGCCGGTAATCGACCTGCGGCATCCCTGTCCCGTTCGGATAGCCGAGGTAGGTCACCTGCACCGGCGCGGGCTTGCGCGCCAGCACGAGCAGCCGGTTCTTTGCCATGTGCCCGGTGAGATCGACGAGGATGTCGATCTGATCGAGGCGGATGGTGTTGGCGACTTCGGCGTCACTGGCGCGGGAGACGTCGCGCCAGCGGTTCGCGTGGCGGCGGAGCCGCTCGGTCACGTCGTCCCCGCCGCGCGGGTCGCTGGAGTAGCAGACCGTGGTAAACCGGTCGGCGTCGTGATGTTCGAGGATCGGCTCGATGAAGTACCCGACCGAGTGCCGCCGCAGGTCGGGCGAGAGGTAGCCGATGCGCAACGCGCGGGTCGGGTCGTTGTCGCGCGCGTGAAGATCGGCGACGCCTGCGAACTGCGCCGCGTGAGCCGCCGCCCACTGCTCGTGCTCGCGCCGCAGCGTCTTCCCGTCCATTTCAGGCAGGAAATGAAGCGTCAGCAGCAGGTTGCTGTGCGCCTTGGCGTACGCGGGGTCGACGTAAAGCGCCTGTCGGAACGCGGCGACGGATTCCTCGATCTGCCCGGTCGCGCGCAGCGCCTCGCCGAGGTTGTTGAGCGCCTGCTTCCCGGACGGCGCGATCGACAGCGACCGCCGGATCAGCGCGACCGCTTCCCCGTGCCGCCCCGACTGGTGCGCGATCGCCCCGAGAAGTTGCAGCGCATCCGCGTGGTCCGGGTTCTCGTTCAGCAGGCGCTGGTAGATCGCCTGCGCCTCGTTGAGGTTCCCCGCGCGGTGCAACGCGACGGCGTCTTGCAGTGGGTCTTGAGCGGGGTCGGCTTGCAGGCGAAACTCCGTTGAGCTCAGCTTACGCGAGGAACGCGAGCGAATTAAGGAGCGCATCATGAGGAATCGGATGAAGCACCGTCGCCTTTCCGCCGCCGCCCGCGTCCTGACCGGCCTGCTCCTGTGGAGCGCGTGTATGGTCACGGCAGGCTGCGCGCCGTGCGCTGTCGCGCCACCGGCCGTATCGAGCGCGTGGCCGGACGTGCATGCGCCGGAGGGCAAGCCGCGGTTCGTCCCGATGGTGCATCTGAACGTGCTGGACGTCTTGCCCGATCCGCCGGCGACGAGGTCGGTGGAAAATGACCGCGAATACGAGACGCTCCAGCGCGCCGTCGCCAAAGCGAGCCCGAATGACAAGGCGCGGGCCAGGCACGTGCAAGACAACATGACGGTCTTCGATTTTCGCGACGTGGTCGGGGCCTGGTTCACCCCCGAGTCGTGCCCCGAGGCCGCGCAGTTCTTCGCCGACGCCGGAGCCACCGCGAAAACATTCAGTGACGCGGCCAAGGACAAGTTCCAGCGGGATCGCCCTTCGACACGGCCCGGGTTCAAGCCGTTGTATCCGGAAAGGCCCGGGTCCAAGAGCTATCCGTCGGGCCACTCGACGCGTGCCATGCTGTGGGCGGAGCTGTTGGCGGAGATGTACCCGCAGCAGCGCGGCGCGCTGCTGGAGCGCGGACGGGAACTGGGTTACGACCGGATGATCGGGGGCGTGCATTTCCCAAGCGACGTGTACGCCGGGCGCGTCGTCGGGCATGCGGTTGCGCGACAGCTATTGGCGAACCCGACGTTCCACGCCGAGCTCAACCAGGTGAAGCAGAAAATGGACGAGGCAAAAGCGAACGCGGCGAGCCGTGCGACGCCGGCCGTCAGCCCACGAACCGCTTTACGATGATCGTGTCGTTCTGCCCGCCGAAGCCGAAGCTGTTGCTCAGGGCCACGTCGACCTGCGCCTTGCGCGCCTTATTGGGGACGTAGTCGAGGTCGCACTCCGGGTCTGGGTTCTGGTAGTTGGTGGTCGGCGGGAGGATGTTGTCGCGGATTGCCAGCACGCAGCAGATCATCTCGACCGAACCCGCCGCCGCGATCAGGTGTCCCATCATCGACTTGATGGAGCTGATCGGAACGTTCTTCGCGTGGTCCCCGAAGACCTTCTTGATGGCGGTGGTTTCGTTGCCGTCGTTTTCGCGCGTGCCGGTGCCGTGGGCGTTGATGTAGTGAACGTCCTTGGGAGTGAGCCTGGCATCGGCGAGAGCTTCGGTCATGGCGACGACGGCGCCCATGCCTTCGGGGTCCTGGTCGGTGATGCGGAAGGCGTCGGCGGTGCTCCCGTACCCGACGACTTCCGCAAGTATGGCCGCTTTGCGGCTTAGCGCGTGTTCCAGTGTTTCGAGAATGACCATCCCCGCGCCTTCACCGAGGACAAATCCTCCGCGGTGCGCGTCAAACGGGCGGCTGGCGCAGGTCGGGTTCTCGTTGAACATCGAGAGGGCGGTGAGGCGGTTGAAGCCGGTGACGCCGAACGGGTGGATCATCGAGTGGGCGCCGCCACCGATCATGACGTCGGCGTCGCCGCGGCGGAGGATCTCGGTCGCCTCGCCGATCGCTTGCGTGCTGGCGGCACACGCCGTGAGACAATTCAGCGCCGGCCCGCGTGCCCCGGTGAGCAGGGCGAGGTGCGAGAGGGGCATGTTGGGCTCCTGCTCGATCTCGCGCATGACGTTCATGCGTTCGCCGGCGATCTCGGCCCACTTCACGTAATCGAGGTCATTGGCGTCCGCTTTCCACGCGCTCAGGGCGGCGGTCGTGTAGGCCTCGAAGTCCAGCGAGCCTTCGCCCGAGCCGAGGTAAATGCCGACGTTGTCCAGGTCGAGCTTGGCCTTATCCAGCCCGGCCATTTTCCAGGCCTGGGCGCAGGCGCCGAGCGCGAAGCGCGTGTTCCGGCCGGCGGTTTCGTGTTGCGTGGTGTCGGGAACGTCGGCGTGAAGGTCGTAGCCTTTCACCTCGGCGGAGAACGTGGTCGGGAACGTCGAGGCGTCGAAGATTGTAGTCTTCGCGATGCCGGATTCGCCGTTGAGCAGGCGCTTCCAGACCGCGTCGATGGAGTGACCCATCGGAGTGACCCAGCCCATTCCGGTGATGACGACTCGATGCATAGATTACCACGTGTGGGCCTTCGGCCCGACCGCTACGCCGTTGCCGGTCAAAAATTGTAGTCGCTGTTCTTCTCGCTGGAGAACGCCCAGAACAGGACCATCACGACGCCCCAGACGACGAAGATCAATCCGCGCCGGCTCATGGGGTTTCCGCCGTAGTGGTGCGTCTGGTAAACCACCCAGAGCCCCAACGCGATCAGCGCCAGGCCGGCGAAGCCGACCCATTGCGCGGCGATGATCTGCAGCAGCGAGCGCTTCGGCTTGGCCGGCGGTTCCTGCGTCGGCCTGCGATAGTTCAGTTGGTGCGCCATGTGACGTTCCCCGTTCGTTTCAGACGACGACCACCATCAAACGGTCTTGAAGACCAGGGCGGCATTCTGGCCGCCGATGCTGTAGACGCTGCTGACGGCGACGTTCAGCTTCGCGTCGCGCGCCGCCGGAGCGACGTTGAGCTTGCGGCCTTCGGCGAGTTTTTTCGTATTGATCGCGGCAGGAATCTTTTGATCGCGAAGGGCGAGCAGCGCCGCGGCCGCCTCGGCACCGCATCCCGCCGCGAGGTTGCCGATCTGCGATTTGATCGGCGACATCGCGATCCGCTCCAAACCGCCGCCGAAGACCTGCGTCAGGCCGTTCAGCTCCGCTTTGTCGTGCGACGCGATGCCGAGCCCGCAGGGGACGAGCAGGTCAACCGCCGCGGGCGGGAGGTTCGCGTCCTTCAGCGCCTTGGCGATCGCCTTGCCATAGCTGTGTCCCGATGGCTCGGGCTGCGTGATGCTGTGGGCGTCCTGCGATGCGCCGAAGCCGACCAGCTCCGCGTAGATCTTCGCGCCGCGCGCTTTGGCGTGCTCATATTCCTCGAGGATGAGCAAGCCGCCGCCCTCGCCGTTGACCATGCCCTTGGCATCCGCGTCGAACGGGCGGACGGAGGTTTCCGGGGCGTCGTTGCCGGTTTCGTTGAGCCGTTTGAGCAGCCCGTGGCGGATCAAGCCCATCGGGTCGACCTTCGACTCGGCCCCGCCGCAGATCGCCAGGTCCGCGTTGCCGCGCTGAATGGTCCGGAACGCCTCGCCGATCGCAAGGTGCGACGAAGCGTCCGCGCACGTGATCGTGTTCGACGGGCCCTTGAGCTCGTGGATGATCGTCACGTGGCAGGCCAGCATGTTGGGCAGGTACTTCAGCAGCCACAGCGGCGTGAGCTGTCCCATGCCCTCGCGGCCCCACTTGTGCAGGTCGAGCTTGTTGGCGTCCGCGCCGCGCGCGATGTGCATGGCGGACGTCAGCTCATCGAGCTCCGCGCTGATCAACCCCGCGCCGATGTTGCAGCCGAAACGCTCGGGCTTGATCTCGGGTTGGTCGGTGTAGGCCTTGGTCTTCAAGCCCGCGTCCTTCATCGCGTCGTCGGCGGCGATCACGGCCAGCTCGATGTCGCGGGCCATTACCTTGGTGGCCTTACGGTAGCTCTTGGGGACGAAGTCCCCGATCTTGTACTCCGGCACTTCGCCGGCGATTTGGCAGGGGAATCCCGACGCATCGAAGCGCTGGATGCGGCGGATCCCGACCTTCCCGGCGAGAAGGTTCTCCCAAAACACCTTCGTGCCGATCCCGATGGGGGAAACGACGCCGATGCCGGTGATGACGACGCGACGGCTCATGAGCTAGATGGCAACGGTAGCGCTCAGCTTGTAGGTCTTCAAGAGCTCGGTGAATTGTTCGGTGAAGACGAAGTTGTGCTCGGGGAATTCCAACCCGGCCAGGTTCTGATCGATGTGGCTGAACATGATCTCGATCTCCGCCACGAGTTCCCCGCCCGCTCTCACGGTCCCGGAGATCGAGGCGCCCTGCTCGTTGAGCTGATCGATCTTCGCCGAATATTCGATCGTATCCCCAGGGCGGACAAGTCGATGGAATGTCGCCCGCCCGATCTTGGCGAGGATAACTTTCTCTTCGAAGTTCCGCGCCTCGCCAACCAGAATTCCGGCCGTCTGCGCCATCCCTTCGACGATCAGCGAGTGCGGCACGATCGGAAACGCCGGGTACAGGTCGTGAAGATGCTCTTCGGCCAATGAGACGTTCTTCACCGCCGTCGCCGATTGGCGCGACGTGAACTCCGTGAACTTGTCGATCCAGATCCAGCGCACGGTGATTGCGCGCCCTTACGCCGCGGCGGGTTGTTCGAGCTTCTGCTGCACGTAGTTCACGATCGCGTTCACCGTGAACAGCTTGCTCATGTTGTCGAGCTTCGGGTCGCGCTCGAATTCGGAGAAGTCGCTGTGGGGCATCTTGCTCTTGAGCATCGAGATGCCGGCGGGAGTGACCACGCCGTCCTTGACGATGTTCGGGTCCTGCGCCAGGTTCTCCGGGATCATCTCGCCGCGCGGGATCTTGATGCCGAAGGCTTTTTCCAGGCGGAACATGATGTCCAGGAAGTCGATCGACTCCGCGCCGAGGTCGTCGCGGATGACGGCGTTGGGGGTGACTTCCTCCTCGTCGACCCCCAGGGCATCGACCAGGACCGCCTGCACCTTGCTGTAGATCTCGTCACGCGACATTGGCATGTTTGCTTCCTTGTTGCAGCACGCTCCATCGTGCCTTGGTGTGCTCGATCATCCGTGAATCCAACGCGGCCAGTTCCGGCTGCTTCTCGCCGAGATTGAAATACGCCAGCTCGACCCGGGCGGAGAGGGCCTGGTTGTCGTTGACGCTCCCGGCCGCTTTGAAGCTGGCCCCGGCGTCGGTGTCCTTCATGAAGTCGACCTCGACGCGGAGGAAATTGCCCGGGGCGACGAACGAGCCGTACTTGACGTTGCGCGCCTCTTTCAGCACCGCCATGGATCGGCCAAACTCGCGCCGATGGTGCAAAAGCCACCCCGCCGCCTGCGTGATCGCCTCCAGCATCATCACGCCCGGCAGGACCGGAAAGGTCGGGAAGTGGTCCGCCAAATACTCTTCGGCCAGGCTGACGTATTTGACCGCGACGATTCTTTCGCCCGATAGGCTCTCGACCTTGTCGATCAGGTTGAATTTCACGCGGCCCGGACCTCTCCCGAAGCGAGGTTTGTACGTAAATTGCCCGTGATTTCAATAGCGGCAGCGCATAATCCCCCGTCGCTGCTTGACTTTTGAGAGCCGAACGACACAATGCCCCGTCCCAATTTTGGAGCGATAAACCGTGTACGCGATCATCGAAGAAGGCGGCAAGCAGTTCAAAGTGACCAGCGGCGACACGATCCTCATCGATCGCGACGCCAAAGAGGGCGAGAAGTCGATCAAGCTCGATCGCGTGTTGTTCGTCGGTGGGGAAGGTCAACCCAAGATCGGCCTGCCGACCGTCGCGAATGCGACCGTTTCGGCCGACATCGTCGGGGAAACCAAAGGCGAGAAAATCGACATCCAGAAGTACCGCCGGCGTAAGGGGTATCACAAGAAAATCGGCCACCGCCAGCGCTACCTGCGCGTGAAGATCACCGGCATCAACGTCTGATGATGCCGCAAAGCCCACGGCTATGCCGTGGGACCATCCGCATCGGACTCGTCCGGCTCTTCCCCTACCAATCGCAGGCAGTTCTTCCCCGACACCTTCGCGTTGAACATCAGTTCCCGATCGGCAGCCTCGATCAGTCCGTCGACGTCCTGCGCATCCCACGGAAATACCGCCATCGCGCCGCTGATCGTCAACTGACCCTTCCCCGTCGCCCCCAGGATCGGAAACTCCTCGGCTGACGAGATCAGCCTCTGAAACCGCCGGAACATCTGCTTGGGCGTCTGCGGCTCCGCGGGCGGACCCATCGTCACCGCCGGCTGCTTCTGCGGCTCGCGCGGCTGCCGCGGCTCGCGCGGGGGTTCCTTCTCCCAGAACACGACCGCGAACTCATCGCCGCCCAGTCGCGCCACCAGGTCGTGATCGCGCACGCACCGCTTAATGAGCTTCGCCGTCTGGCGAAGGATCTCATCCCCCACGCCGTGCCCATACTTGTCGTTGTACGTCTTGAACCCGTCGATATCGAACAGCAGTAACGTCACCTTGAAGCGCATCGCGTGGGCACGGGCGATGATTTTCGTGAGGAAGTGGCGGAAGTACCGGCCGTTGTACAGGCCCGTGAGATCGTCTGTGATCGCCAGCTTCTGCAGCTGCAGGTGACGCTCTTCCAGCGTCGCGACCTTTCCGATGACCGCGGCGAGTTGCGCGAGAAAATGTCTTGCGGCCGACTCGTCTTCATCGCGCGGCAACACCAATTGCAGGGAGCCGGCGACGTCGTTGCCGATTCGGACGGCGTGCGCGAGCGCGATGGAACCTTCCGGCGCTTCCGGCTCCTCGACGCCGCCGTTCTTGAGGTACGCCAGCTTCATCGCCGGCGCGATCCGGCCGTTGATCTGCTTGACCGCGGCGGCGGGGCCGCCCTGCGGGTTCTGCAGGATCGCGTCGAGCATGATTTCCGCCAGCGGCAATCCCGCCAGCCCCGCGATCGCCAGCGGGTTCGACGGCGCGAGCGGCTCTTCGCCGTCCGGCGGCGCGACGCGCAGCGATGGCGCGCCGAAGACCTGCCCGAGCTCCCCGGGCGAGGTGGGCGTGATGATGTAATCGTCGCAGCCGAAGCTCAGCATCTTCCGCGACACCGGTTCCAGCGACGATTGGCCGAAGAGGACGATGCGCGACTCGGCGGCGAGCTGGCGGAGCGTCTGCACGGCGGCTTCCGGCCGACGCTCGATCGGCTCGGCGGACGCGAGGACGGTCGTGTAGCGGTTGGCCGAGAGCTCGGCGATTCCGTCGAAGTAGCTGGCGACGGCGGTGACGGTGGCGCTCGGAACCGACTGCGCGAGTGCACCCTGCACCTGCTTGTCGGCGTCGCCGATGAGGAGGATGGATTCGAATGCGCTGCGAGTCATCTTTCTCAGTGGCACGGGTTTTCAACCCGTGCAATTTTGATTGCACGGGTTGAAAACCCGTGCCGCGATCAAGTCACGTCGGTCGGCGGACTGGTCGGATTCTCCTGCAACAAAGCTTTTAATTCGTCCGCGCTGAGAATGGGTTCGGTCCCGGCGGATTCGTTCTCAGCCGGTTCGGACACCTCTGGTACACGCGTCGGCGCCGGCTCTTCCGCCTGCTGGGCGATCCGGTGCAGCGCCCCGTCTTCCGCGAGCAACCCCGCCGCCCCGAGGCGCAGCGCCTCGACCATCGCCGCCTGTCGCCCTTCGGTATGCGCCAGCCACACGTCCACGTGCGGCAGCCGCTTGCGCACCGTCGCGATTACGGTGATCTCCTCGCGGTATAGGCTGCTGAGGCTCAGCACCAGCGCGCGATAGACGAGCGGCCGCTTGAGCAGCTCCGCGGTGGCCGCGTAGGGGTCGTCGAGCTCAGCGCACGCGAAGCCCATCGCCTGCATGGCGGCGAGGGTCGTCCCGCGTCCCTGCGGGTTCCCGACGATCAGCGCGCGACCCGCCGCCGCACGCTTCTGGGTTGGAACACTGACTCCGGCCATCCCACTCCTGAGGGAAACTGCTCAGGGCAAATGATACCCCGATGGGATGGATTTGCGATTTGCGATTTGCGATTTGCGATTGCGAAAAGCGGCCCGGAGCGTCTTCTTGACAAGGGGGGGCCTATGCTTAAGGTGCGATTTGCCCCGCGGTTTCAATCGCAAATTGCAAATCGCAAATCGAAAATCCTGACTCGGAGTAACCCTCATGCCCATCAAAGTCGCTATCAACGGTTTCGGCCGCATCGGCCGGTTGGTCTTCCAGGCATTGTGTGACCAGGGTCTGCTCGGCAAGAGCATTGATGTTGTCGGCGTCGTCGACATCTCCACGGACGCGGACTACTTCGCCTACCAGATCAAGTACGACTCGGTCCAGGGCAAATTCAAGCACGATGTGAAGACCAGGAAGAGCAAGAGCGACCTCGCTGAAGCCGACACGCTGGTCGTCAACGGCCGCGAGATCAAGTGCATCATGGCCGCGAAGGACATCGCGACGCTGCCGTGGAAGGACCTGGGCGTCGACTACGTCATCGAGTCGACCGGCCTGTTCACGGAGAGCGAGAAGGCCAAGGGTCACCTCTCCGCCGGCGCCAAGCGCGTCATCATCACCGCGCCGGGGAAGGGCGAACTCAAAACGCTGCTGATGGGCGTGAATCACGAAGAGTACGATCCGAACAAGCACTTGATCGTCTCCAACGCCTCGTGCACGACCAACTGCCTCGCGCCGCTCGTGCACGTGATCCTCAAAGAAGGCATCGGCCTGGAGACCGGGCTGATGACCACGATCCACGCCTACACCGCGACGCAGAAGACGGTGGACGGCCCGAGCAAGAAGGACTGGCGCGGCGGGCGGGCGGCGGCGATCAACTGCATCCCGTCGACCACCGGCGCCGCCAAGGCCGTCGGCGAAGTGCTGCCGCAGGTCAAGGGAAAACTCACCGGCATGAGCTTCCGAATCCCGGTCGCGGACGTCTCGGTCGTCGACCTCACGTTCCGCAGCGGCCGCGACACCTCGATCGAGGAGATCGACGGGCTGCTGAAGAAGGCATCGGAAAGCTACCTGAAGAACATCCTCGGGTACTCGAACGAGGAGCTGGTTTCCACCGACTTCATTCACGACCCGCGCAGCAGCATTTACGACAGCCTGGCCACCCTTCAGAACAACCTGAAAGGCGAGAAGCGCTTCTTCAAGCTTGTGAGCTGGTACGACAACGAGTGGGGCTACAGCAACCGCGTCGTCGATCTGGCCACGCACATGGGCAAGAAGGACGGGTTGATCAAGTAGTTTGATCGAATTGGTCCAGCGGATCCCCGAGCTCCGGTGCGGAGCCCGGGGATTCTTTTTTGCGCAAGCACGCGCGCACCTGATCGAACAGCGCGGGTGCTTTTCCGCTGAGCGAATACCCGACCTGCTTCATCGTCGAATCGACGGCGAGCGAGATGTCCAATGACGTCGCGTTTCCGATCCGATACGCGATCCGCACGCGCGGCGAGGAGTGCTGCACCTGTCCGCCGCTGAGCAGGACGTCCATCACGTCGTCCGCACGGATGTAGTAGCGGTGCGTCAATCCTTCGATGCGTACGCTGCGGTCCTGCGGCTGGAGGAAGAGCAGGCCGGCGTCCTCGGGGAGGATCTTGGCCACGTCCGCGGTCGCCGCGTTCTCCAGCGTCACGTGGATTCCGCTCAGCGAGTCGAGGTTTTCTCCCGCCGCCTCCAGCCGCGCGCGGACGTGATTGCGCACGATCCCCCGGAACATTTTGAGCTGAGTGAACAGCAGGACGAAGCCGCTGACGCTGAATGCTCCGGCGATGGCGAGTTTCCGCCATTCATCCGATTCGCTGGTGGCGCCCGCGAATTTGAGCCACAACGCGATCATGCCGCCGATGAGGATGCCGATGATGCCTAGCACTGCGAGGGTCAGCAGGCGGCGTTTGACGCCGCGGAAGACCTCCTGGCCGCCTTCGTTGCGCAGGCAGAAGGAGGTGTCGGCAGCCTGGCCGTGCTGGGCGAGGAGCGCTTCGCTCGCTGCGACGGCGTCCTGTCGGAAGTCGGGCTTGTTCCCCATACGTGGCACGGGTTTCAAGCCGTGCATTCCTTAGCAGAAGCACGGGTTGAAACCCGTGCCACGAATCTACGGGACGGCGGAAGCGGCCGCATCCGCGCTCGTGAGAGATTGATCGCGGACGGCCCGTCCGGCGCGGTAGCGCTCGGCACGGGCGGTGATCTGATCGGCGAGCGACGCCTTCCCCGCCTCGCGCGCGAGCTTTGCGGCGCGGGCCGCGGTTTCGGCGGCGTCGTCGAATTGCCGCTGCTCCGCTTGCGCCGCCGCCAGTGCGTCCAGCGCGTCGGGCGAATGTTCTTTCGTCAATTCGGCCGCGCGATTCGCGAGGAACAGCGCGTCGGGTCCGCTGCGGACCTTCGCGTCCGGATGCGTCGCCAGCAGCCACGCCAGGTGATACAGCGGCTCGGGCGAGGTCGGCGCGAGTTTGACGGCCGTCATCAGCGGCGCAACCGCGGCCGTCCCGCGGCCGCAGTTCATCAGCGCCACGCCCAGCCGGTAATACGTGTCGGCGTTGTCCGGTTCGAGTTCGATCGCCCGATGGAGCGATTGGGCGGCTTCGTCGGGCCGGTTCAGTTCGATCAGCAGCACGCCCGCCATGCGCCACGGCTGCGGGCTCGACGGGTTGATCGCCTCCGCCGCGCGGAGGTCCGCCAGCGCCGCCTCGCGGTCGCCCGATTCGTAATGAGCGGCCGAGAGCGCGGTGCGGATGGAGAAATCGTCCGGTCGCAGCTCGGCGGCGGCGGCGTAGTGCTCCGCCGCCTCCGGCCACTTCTTCTCGTCCGCGTACAGCCGTGCCATCGCCTCCCACGAACGCCCGTCGTTCGGGTTGATGCTCAGCGAACGCTTGAGCTGCTCGTGCGCCTCGTCGTAACGTTTGGCCTCGCGCAGCGCGTAGCCGAACGCGCGGCGGACGTGCGGGTTGTGCGGCTGCATCCGCACGCAAGTGCGATAGTCGGCGATCGCGCTGTCGATGTTGCCGTTCAACACCTTTGCCGACGCGAGGCTCAGCAGCGTGAAGACGTTGGGCTCCGTGCGATCCAGCGCGCGGGTGAACAGTGGTTCGCTGTCGTGCCAGTAGGGGACCTCCTTGGCGGTCACGTAGCCGGCGCCGCACAGGAGCATGACGCCCAAGACGCCGGCGATCGCGTGGACGCGCCGCGGCATCCCTTCGACCACCGCCCACGTGATCATCACCGCCAGCCCGATCATCGGCAGATACATGTAGCGGTCGGCCATCGACTGGATGCCGACCTGGACGAGTCCGATGACCGGGATCAGCGTGCCGACGAACCAGAGCCAGCCGACCGTCAGGTACGGCCGCTTTTTCGCGAGCAGCAGAACCAGCGCGGTGATCAGGAGCAACCCGGCGACCGAGGCGATCACGTACGCGCGCGGCCACGGGCGCATGAGCGGGTAGAAGGCGGCGAGGTCGGTCGGCCAGAGGAACTTGCGGATGTAGCGGAAGTAGGCGACGACGACGTTTCCCAGGCGATACCACAGCGGGAGCTGCTCCAGCGACGACACCGCGCCGCCGCGCGCCTGAGCCAACACGGTGAGCACGCAAGACCCCACCGACAGCGCGAAGAACGGAATCTTCTCGACGATCAGTTCCCGCCAGCGTTCCTGACGCTTCAGCGGCCAGCAGTCCATCAGCAGCAGCACGCACGGCAGCGTGACGACCATCGGCTTGCTCAGCAGCCCGGCGGCGAAGAGGAGCAGCGCCAGCGCGTACCGCCACCAGCGCGGCCGCTCGACGTACGCGGCGTACGCCCACATCGTCAGCAGCCAGAACATCGCGGAGAGAACGTCCTTCCGTTCCGCGATCCACGCGACGGACTCGACGTGCTCCGGGTGCAGCGCGAACAGTCCGCCCAGAAACGCGCTCGCCCACGTGTGCCCGGTCATCCGCTGGAACACCACGAACACCAGGACGGAGTTGATCGCGTGGAAGAGCAGGTTGACCAGGTGCTGCGGCCCGGGCTTGGGGCCGAAGAGCTGGTTGTCCAGCATGTGCGAGAGCCAGGTGAGCGGGTGGTAGTTGGCTACGTGGACACCGTCAAATGCCCAGCGCAGCCCGCTGGCGGTCAGACCCGCCTGAACGGTTTGGTTCTGGCTGACGTATTCATGGTCGTCGACGCTGAGAAAATCCGCCAGTCCGACCGGCCAGTAAACGGCCGCGCAGACCAGCAAAAGTGCCGAGCTGATCAGCCAGGTTCGTCGGCGTGGAGTGAGTGTGGGCACTATGCGGGTTTATCGGCATCGGGGCGTGATTCGGTGAAATGCTGCGTCGTTTGACTGCGTTAAGCCACGGGGTAGGTTGAAGTTACCCAGATCCTTGCGATGTCGGAAAGAGCCTCACGTATCCTCGCGTTAGCGATCGTGCTGATCGTGCCGGCGGGTTTCGCGCGCGCTGCGCTGATCGTCCCGGCGTACAACAGCTCGACCTTCGGTGCGAAGATCTACCTCGACTTCGTCGGCGACACGACCGCCACTTACGGCAGCTACACGCCCGGCACGACACCCGCCTACGACATCGACGGCGACCCGACAACCTTCAGCCAGCAGGAGCTGGACAACATCAAGCTCATCTGGATGGGCGTGTCGGAGAAGTACTCGCCGTTCAAGATCAACGTGACGACGGTGGATCCGAATACGCAACTCAACGCGACGAAGGTGGTAATCGGCGGGGACGGGGCGTGGGCGCCGTCGCCGCCCGGAGGAGGCAGACCCGGTGGGATCGGGATCGAAGGTTCCTGGGCCAACACCGGCGTCAACTTCCCGAACCTCGCGTTTGTCTTCCCGATAAACCTGGCCAACGGGAACCCGCGTTTCGTCGCCGAGGCCGCGGCACATGAGGCCGGGCACGGCTTCGGCCTCAATCACCAGAGCCTCTACGACGCCGGCGGGAACTTCGTTGCGGAGTACAACCCTGGCGATGCCAACCGCGCGCCGATCATGGGCAAGAGCTACTTCGCGACGCGCGGACAATGGTGGCTCGGTCCGACGCCCGACAGCCTGAACGTCCTCCAGGACGACCTCAAGATCATCTCGTCCAAGGGCGGCACGCTGACCAACAACTTCGGCTATCGCAACGACGATCATCCCAGTGATCCATTCGGCAGCGGCGATCCGCTGACGGTCAATTCCGACCTGTCCATCTCCGCTCTCGGCATCATCGAGCAGAACACCGACTCGGACTTCTTCACCTTCGTGACGTCGGGCGGGCAGGCGGACATCCACGCGGACGTCGCACCGATGGCGCCGATGCTCGACCTCTCGCTCGGCCTGTACGACGCCGACGGCAATCCGCTCACCTCGGCGGCAACGTCGTCGCTCGGCGAGACGATCGACACGTTCCTCGCCCCCGGCACCTATAAGCTGGGAATCTCCAGCGCCGGCGGCTACGGCGACATCGGCCAATACTTCATCTCCGGCTTCATCCCGGAACCTTCTTCGCTCGCCTGCATCGCACTGCTCGGCGGCCTCGTCCTTCGGCGCAACTCCCGCCGCCTTCTGTGACTATAATCACCTGATCCGGCCCGGGGATTGCAGCCCGGGGCGAATCCCGTACACTCTTCCCGCGCTCGGCCGGCCGATATACCCCTGTCGCCAGCTTGAGCGAGGTCTACAAGCCTTTACGTTGCGGAGTGCCGAGAAATGTCTGTGGCCAACCCGGTCGAATCGCCCGTTCCTGTATCACCCGAAGCCAAAGGCCAGGTCGAACGCGACCGGCTGCGGATGATGATGCTCATCCGCCGCTTCGAGGAACGCACCTATCAGGAATACACCAAGCCCGGGCAACGCATCGGCGGGTTCTGCCACCTCTACAGCGGCCAGGAAGCCGTCGCCGTAGGCATCGCCTCGGTATTCCGGAAGGGGAAGGACTACCTCATCAACGGATACCGAGACCACGGCCATTCGCTGGCGTTGGGCATGGACCCGAATGCGGCGATGGCGGAGATGTTCGGACGGGCCACCGGTTGCTCCAAAGGCAAGGGTGGCTCGATGCATTTTTTCGAGGCGTCGGTCGGTAACCTCGGCGGGCACGGGATCGTCGGCGGGCACATCCCGCTCGGCGCCGGGGCCGCGTTCGCGTGCATGTACAAGAAGACCGGCGGCGTTTGCTACACCCTCTTCGGCGACGGCGCCCTCAATCAGGGAACCTTCGGCGAAACGCTGAACCTCGCCAGCCTGTGGAAGCTCCCGTGCGTTTTCATTGTTGAAAACAACGGCGTCGCGATGGGCACGCAGGTCGAGCGGCACAGCGCCGAGAAAGACGTCGCCAAGCGCGGGCTCGGCTTCAATATGCCGACGGTCAATCTCGACGGGAATGACCTGGACAAGGTGATCGAGGTGATGGGCGCCGCGGCCGACCGCGGACGAAAGGGCCAGGGGCCGACGTTCATCTCCGCCAACACCTACCGCTTCCGCGGGCACTCGATGTCCGATCCGCTCAAGTACCGCAGCAAGGAAGAAGCCGAGGCCGCCAAGCTGCGCGACCCGATTATCCTGTACGAAAATCGGCTGCGGGAAGGAAAACTGATCGACGACGAGTGGATCGATCAGACCGAGGCCGAGGTGAAGCAGATCGTCGACGACGCCGTCAAATTCGCCGACCAGAGCCCGCACCCGGAGAAGTCCGAGATGTACGAGGACATCCTCTCCGAGCAGTATCCGTTGGAAAAATGAATTTGCACCGCAGAGGCGCAGAGGACGCAGAGAAAAGAATCATTCAATCTGATTTTTCCTCTGCGCCCTCTGCGCCTCTGCGGTGAACAAAGCCGTTTGGAAAGCAAAGATGCCCGAAATTCAGTTTAGAGAAGCTCTCCGCCAGGCCATGACCGAGGAGATGGAGCGCGACGAGAACGTCTTCCTCATGGGGGAAGAGGTCGCGCAGTACAACGGCGCGTACAAGGTGAGCGAAGGGATGCTCGCCAAGTTCGGACCGGAGCGCATCCGCGACACGCCCATCAGCGAAGCAGCATTCAGCGGAATCGGCATCGGCGCCGCCATGTGCGGCCTGCGGCCGATCGTCGAGTTCATGTCGTGGTCGTTCTCATTGGTCGCCTTCGACCAGCTTTACAACAACGCCGCCAACGTTCGCTACATGTCGGGCGGGCAGTTCAAGGTGCCAATCGTCTTCCGCGGCGGGAACGGGATCGCCCACCAGCTCGGTGCGACGCACTCGCACCGCGTCGACGCGCTCTACTCGCGCGTGCCGGGACTCGTCGTGATCGCGCCGTCGACGCCGTATGACGCGAAGGGTCTACTCAAGACCGCCATCCGCTGCGACGATCCGGTCATCTTCCTCGAATCCGAGATCATGCTTGCCGACAAGGGCGAAGTGCCGGACGAAGAGTACACGCTCCCGATCGGCGTCGCCGACATCAAGAAGGAAGGCGACGATGTCACCATCGTCTGCTGGAGCAAGTGCGTAAAACTCTGCCTAAAGGCCGCGATGGAACTGGCCAAGGAAGGCATCGACGCCGAGATCATCGACGTCCGCACCCTGCGGCCGCTCGACGAACAGGCCATCATCGACTCGGTGAAGAAGACGAATCGTCTGCTGATCGTCGACGAGGACTGGCCGTACTGCGGCATGGGCGCCGGCATCATGGCGCAGCTCCAGGAAAAGGTGTTCGACGACCTCGACGCCCCGATCGCCCGCGTGTGCAGCGAGGACGTGCCCGTCCCGTTCAACCACTACCTCGAAATGGCCATGCAACCCAGCGTCGAGCGGGTGATCGAGAAGGTCAAAGAAATCTGCTACCGGTAATCACGCGATGCCTTCAGAAATCACCATGCCCCAGCAGAGCGACACGATGACCGAGGGAACGGTCGTCAAATGGCACAAGCAGGAGGGAGACAAGGTCAAGGAAGGCGACGTGATCGCCGAGATCGAAACCGACAAGGCGACGATGGAGATGGAGGCGTTCGAAGCGGGGACGCTCGCGGTCATCAAAGCGCCCGCGGGTACCAAAGTCCCGGTCGGTGAATTGATCGCGGTCCTCGCGACGAAGAACGAGTCCGTCGACGACGTGAAGAAGAAGTTCGCGGGGAACGGTTCTGCTGCAAAAGCAGCGGAACCTTCGCAGGCACGGACGCAAGCCCGTGGGGAGCAGGGGGGGCAGCGCGAGCAGGAAGGTCGCGGTCCGGGAACGATCGCCGCGCCTCCGGAAGCAGTGACCGCAAAGCGTCGTGAGGAGGAAGAAGGGGGAGGCGTCCCCGGTGGTCCGCTCGAGCAGGGTCGCGCCCAGTCCCGTTTCGAATCCGTCCAGGAACCCCCCGAACACACCTCCGAAGCGATGTCCCGCAAGGCGACGCAGCACGTCAGCGACGCGCGCGGAGCTTCCGGTCAAAGCCCCGTCCCGCACCGCGGTGGCGGCGACGGTCGCATCCGCATCTCGCCGCTCGCGAAGAAGCTCGCGGAGGAGAAGGGAATCGATGTCTCGCGCATCGAGGGTTCCGGTCCGAACGGGCGCATCGTCAAGCAGGACGTGCTCGACTTCGCCGAGGAGCGCGGCATCCAACCTGCAGCGCAGAAACCTGAAGTCCGCCCGCTCCAACCCGAATCCCCTCAAGGCACTACGACGCTCCCGGTTCCCGCTTCGCGGCTGAGCGCGGGCAAGACCGAAGTCGTTCCACTCTCCAAGATCCGCGGCGTCATCGCCAAACGCCTGCAGCAGTCCAAGCAGAACATCCCGCACTTCTACGAAACGGTTGACTGCGACGTCGAAGAGCTCACCAAGCTTCGCGTCAAGCTCAATGAGCAGCTCAAGCCGCTCAACATCAAGCTCTCGATCGGCGACTTAGTCGCCAAGGCGATCGCGACGGCGCTGACCGAGCACCCCGCGCTCAACGCGCACTTCAACGGCAGCGAGATCACCCGTTTCGGCGACGTGAACCTCGGCGTGGCCGTGGCGCTGCCGGATGGGTTGATCGTCCCGGTCCTGCGCGGCGTGAATTACATGGGCTTCCGCGAGATCCGCGTGCGCTCGGCGGATCTCGTGGAACGCGCGCGGGCGCAGCGATTGAAACAGGACGAGATGACCGGCGCGACGTTCACGGTGAGCAACCTCGGCATGTTCGGCGTGCGCGAGTTTTCGGCGATCATCAATCCGCCGGAGGTCGGCATCCTTGCGGTGGGCGGAGCCGAAAAACGCGCGGTGGTGCGCGGCGATCAAATCGTCGCGCGGACGATGATGACGCTGACGCTCAGCGCCGATCACCGGGCCGTCGACGGCGCCACCGCCGCCGAATTCTTGACCACCCTCCGCCAGCTTCTGGAAGAGCCGGCGATGATGCTCGCCTAGGGCCCGGGGCTAAGGAGACGACGTCATGAAGGGCGCGTTGCGGGTCGTTGTGATCCTCCTGCTTTTCGTCTCTCCACTCTTCGCCGCGGCGCCGACGACCAAACCCGCCGGTTTCAAATACGTCAGCGTCACGACGGATCTCGACGAAGGCGGTCTCCCTAAACGTCTACACCGCCGCGAGGTTTATTTCATCGGCGACAAAGCCTTCTGCGTCGACACCGAAGGTTTGCCCGATCTGGTGATCGATCTGAACAAGCAGGCGGCGACGGATGAGCAGGGCAATCGGCTCTCGCTGCCGGACCTGCAGGCGCGTTGGGACCGCGAGCGCAACGTCGCGCGGGCGAAGATCGACAAGCTGCGCGACCAGAACCTGGTCGATCGCGCCAAGCTGGAGTTCGATCCCGCGCTGGCCGTAACGTCGGAGGATGGCGGGAAGCTGGTGGCGACCAACCCGCTGGTGCGGTACGAAATCGAGCCGGCCGAAGTCGACCCGCAGTTTCGCGGGCGGCTCTACGAGGTGATCCGGCTGCTCACGCTGTCCGGCGCATCCGCGACGCAACCGCCGTACGTTCCGCTGGCGGTGACGGACGAACTGGAGCGCCGCGGGGTCATCGCCGCCGACGCCAAGGCTACGATCAAGTCGGGCAACAAGCAGTCCGAGATGCGCATCCAGTCGCGCATCACACCGCTAAGCGAGGACGATCAGAAACGGCTGGCGACGATGCTCCTGCCCGCAGGCGGGTTCTGACAAATTTCCCAACCTGAAGGAGAGAAGATCGTGATCGATCACAAGCAGCTATTGGCGGATTCGATCCGCTCGGCGTCGGGCGTGACCGCCATGCACGTCGGCGATTTCAGCGAGGCGGACATGGTCGTGCGGCCGTGCGACAAGTCCAACCACGCCGCCTGGCACCTCGGTCACATGGCCGTCTCGACCGCGAACCTTTTCAACATGGTCTCGCCCGGCTGCATGCCAGACCCGTCGTCGGCGGACAAGGAACGCTACTCCGGCAAAGGCGCGCACCTCAACGACGGCTTCCCGCCCAAGGAGCAGTTGCTCCAGCGCATCGCGCAGGCGAACGATGCGGTGGTCGCGTTCATGCAGAAGCTCCCAGACGCGCAGTGGTCGACGCCGACCCCGCAGCCGCTCCAGGGCTTCGCGAAGACCGTCGGCCACCTCATTTACGTGCAGGTTCCGCATCTGAACATGCATGTCGGGCAGCTCCAGGTCATCCGCCGCACGCTCGGCAAGCCTATCCTTTTTTAAGCGGCCACGTTTACGCGAGCGCGCGCGCGGGAGATCCGACCGATGCCATCCGAAATCACAATGCCCCAGCAGAGCGACACGATGACCGAAGGCACGGTCGTGCGCTGGCTCAAGAAGGAGGGCGACAAACTCAAGCAGGGCGACGTGATCGCCGAGATCGAGACCGATAAGGCGACGATGGAGATGGAGGCGTTCGAGAGCGGGACGCTGGCGGTCATCGCGGTGAAGGAGGGTCAGAAGGTCCCGGTCGGCGCCGTGCTCGGGGCGATCGCGACGGGGAAGGAGAGCCCCGCGGAGGTGAAGGCGAATTTCAAACCGTCCGCCGCGACCGCGTCAGGCGCTTCCGCCACTGCACCGTCTGCGCCCGCTTCGCAACCCGGACCGGAGTCGCTTGGGTCTTCGCGCAAAGAACCGACGCGCCAACCACCGACCGCGACACCCGCGCAGAAACCCGCGCAGAAACCCGCAGCGCCCGCGAAAACGCATCAGTCCTACCAGTATGACCTTGTCGTGATCGGCGGCGGACCGGGTGGCTATGCGGCAGCAATCCGCGCAGGACAATTGAAGAAAAAAGTCCTCTGCATCGAAAAAGAAAACCTCGGCGGCACCTGTCTCAACTGGGGCTGCATCCCGACCAAGGCGCTGCTCGAGGACGGCGCGTTCATCCGGAGGCTTCGTACCGAAGCGAACGACCGCGGCGTCACCGTCGTCGGGGACATCAAGCTCGACTTCGGCAAGATCGTCGGACGAAGCCGCGCGATCGCCGAGAAGCTCCAGCGCGGCGTCGGGGCGCTCTTCAACAAGTACAAGGTCGAGCACGTCATGGCCACCGGGCAACTGCTCGCCCCGCACAAGGTGAGATACACCGGCAAGGCGGGGACGAAAGAGGTGACCGCCGACCACGTCATCATCGCCGTCGGCGCCAAGCCCACGCAGCTGCCGGGCATGGACTTCGACGGCAGGAAGATCATCACCTCGCGTGAGGCGATGACGCTGCCGGCGATGCCCAAGCGCATGACCATCATCGGCGCGGGCGCGATCGGCTGCGAATTCGCGGACTTCTACAACGCGGTCGGGACCGAGGTGACGCTCATCGAAATGCTCCCGCAGCTTCTCCCGATCGAGGACGACGACGTCTCCCTCGCGCTGAAGCGCAGCTTCGAAAAGCGCGGGATCAAGGTGATCCTGAAGACTAAAACGGACAAGGTCGAGAAGGCGGCCGAATCGCTGAAGCTCACGCTCTCGGGGGACGGCGCGGGAACCCTCGAAACCGACGTCCTCCTCGTCGCCGCGGGCGTTACCGCCAACACCGATGGCGCGGTCGACCCCCAAGCCGGGCTGGAGCTGGACCGCAAGCGCATCAAGGTCACCTCCGACTACAAGACGAACCTGGAAAACGTCTGGGCGATCGGCGACTGCGTCGCATTGCACTGGCCCGCGGAGAGCTCGATGGGCGGGTACCGCCATCCCGATCTCGCGCACGTCGCCCACCACGAGGCCGTCTACTGCGTCGAGCGGATGTTCGGCGTGAACGATCACAGCATCGATTATCGCTTCATCCCCGGTTGCACATACACGCACCCGCAGGTCGCGAGCATGGGCCTGACCGAAAAGAAGGCGCGCGAGCAATACGGCCAGATCCGCATCGGAAAATTCCCCTTCAGCGTCAGCGGCCGCGCGCTGGCGGCGGGGGAGACCGAAGGGTTCGTGAAGCTCATCTTCGACAGCAAGTACGGCGAGCTGCTCGGCGTGCACATGATCGGCGAAAACGTCACCGAGCTGCTGAGCGAGCTCGTTCTCGCGAAAAAGCTCGAAGCGACCGAAGACGAGATCATCGAAGCGATGCACCCGCACCCCACGATGAGCGAAGCCGTCATGGAAGCCGCCGGCGTCGCCGTCGGCCGCGCGATTCATCTTTGACTTGGACCCCAGATGAACGCAGATGAACGCGGATACCAATCCAGATGCGAACAGAGACTGAATTTCGTTTATCTCCGTCCATCAACGTTCATCTGCGGTTGAAATCTTCTTGATTTTTTACTTCCCATCGCCGCGCGCGCTCGGTAGTGTCGGCGATCGAAGAGGTTCAAATCGGCTGAGCACCTCGCCGTGAACTTCGGATGTAGCACATCACTTTCACGGACGGTGCAGAACCTCAGACAGGGAGCTCGCCCACCGGCGGAAGCCGGTGGGAAGAGCGAGGCATCAGCCCCATCAATACGCTGAAGGGACGGCGAAATCCGCGCCGGGGCACGTGAAAGCAAGCGCCCGGCGCAACGCGCGACAAGATGTGACCTTCGCGAGATTGCTCGCTTGGCCCGCGTTGAAAGTCACGCGTCGGGAAGGACTCGCCTTAAACCCACGAGCGGATTGGAGCTGCGCGGCCGCACGCGAGAAACGGCGGGCCGTCGGGGCTCCGGAGGCTGATGATCGTGTCGGGGTCGAGCCCGCCGCGATGCACAGTCATGTGCCCGTCAACCCTGCAAGAGGCGAAGCCCAAGGCAGGATCGTCTTGCCATCGTGGTGATGGCGGACGGACCGCAGACGGGAGTCGAAGCCCAGAAGTCGAAGCCGGATCAACCGCACGATCGACCGCTCGTTTGGATCCACACACATCTGTCGTGTCTCCAATCGCGCGGCGGGTCATCCCGACGAAAATAATCGGGACGCGGGAGAATCGGCGTGAACGGCACGTGGGGCCCGGTCGGACAGAAATGTCATGACCACCCGGATGTGGGATCAAACCTGCGAAGGGACGAACCCCAGGAGCGCCGCCGGACGAGGCATGTTCGCGCGAAGAGGCGCGAGCAAGCAATAGGGAAGGACCACTCGTCCGGCAAGGCCGCGCGACTGCCCCGGGGTGCGGGTAGCGGAACGCCGCGCGAAGAGGACGCGTCGGCGCATGGCCCGCCCGGGCGGCGAGATTTCGAGCGGCGTCTGATAGAAGAGCTCGATCGGCGGGTCTGTCGCGAGCGTGCGGGAAACGAATGAGACGAGTCGGTTTCACCGACCGCACCCGCGCGATGCGGACCGAAGACGACGGTGCTCGAGTCGACACGGTTCTGTTCGTGTGGTCGCGCCGCGCAAGCGACGCGGTTAAATGCGGAATCGCAGGACTCAGCCCGACAAGCGTCCGCCGAATCGAGCGACGCCGCACCATCTCGCTGATAAAGCGGAAAACCGCAGGGGCGACGTGTTCGCCGGTCGTAGGTCCGTGGCACAACGAGCGCGGGCGATCGGGTGAGCACAAAACGCCGGAGCGGGACACGTCCGGAGGCCGGCCGCCTTCGGAACTAGCGCGCAACGCGGCTGACGTGTGCTGAAGGGGACGTGCGAAACCTCAAGAGAGGCGCCCGGCGGGGTCAACACGATCACGTCGGGCCGGTCGTGACGAGTACGCCCGTGGTGCCCCGGGTGGCGCGATTGATTCGCGACGAAAGGGCGGTCGCGGGCGACGAACGCCGAGACGCAGGCAAACGCGTGACGGCGCCGCAATGACGACGCGCGAATGTTCCGCCCAGTGCGTGGGTGAACAGCGTCGTCCGAGTCGGCAAGTCCGGGCGGTGAGCGGTCGAAGGCCAACGAGATCGCGATCGGCTCGGGCGACGAGAAACCGGTCATCACGCGAGTGGCCCAAGCGTGCGGGCGTCGGATCGGAGTGTGGCGTAAGCCGCGGTCGATCGCTCACCACGGACCGAGAACCTCTGAAGAGGCGGCAGCAGCGCGACGGACAATCTCTTCGACGCGAATCGTTCGAATCCAGTTCCTTTCAAGGGCGGCCGATTGCTTCGGCCGCCCTTTTTCTCGCCGTTTTCGCTGTTTGACTTGGCTCACTCTGCCGATACCATTCGCAGCCATGAACCCGATCCCGGCCATTCGAATCATTGAGGCGAACCACGGAACATAAGCCGGCGGTTGGGAATCCTTGTGCGATCAACAACACCCCAAAGCCAGGCGGCTTTGGGGTTTTTGTTTATGAACGATCGAGCTGAACAACTTCCAGCGGGTTTGAGTGAGCGGGACGGGCCGCTCGCGGAGCTGCTGCGCCTGGCGCTGCCGACGGTCGCGCAGATGGCCTCGTATACCGTCATGCAGTTCTGCGACACGTGGATGCTCAGCCGCGTCGGAGACCGCGTCGCCCCGCCCACTGCCGTCGGAAACAGCGGCATCCTCGCCTTCAGCCTGATCAGCCTGGGGATGGGCGTGCTGTGGGTCGTAAATACCCTGGTCAGCCAAGCCTACGGGCGCAAGGACTACCGGGAGTGCGGACAGTTCCTCTGGCAGGGCGTTTGGTTCGCGCTGGTCTTCTCACTGTTGCCGCTGCCATTTCTGCCACTCGCGCCCGCGACGTTTGCGAGCTTCGGACACGCGTCTGACGTCGCGCACATGGAGGCGGTCTACCTCCAGATCGTCGTCTCGTTTTGTGCGGTAAAACTGGTGGGCACCGCTTTCCAGCAGTTCCTGCTCGCGACGGACCGCGCCCGCGCGGCGATGGTCGCGACGGTCATCGGCGTCGCTGCCAATTTCGTGGCCGCGTACGCGATGATCTTCGGCCGGCTCGGTTTTCGCCCGCTGGGCGTTGTCGGTGCGGCGTGGGGACAGAACGCCGGCGTGACCGTCGAGACGGTCGTCGCGATCGCGCTGGCGATGACCCCGGCGGGCCGCCGTCAATTCAACGCCTGCGACTGGCGGCTGCGCGTCGAGCAGTTGCGGACGCTATTGAAAGTCGGCATCCCGTCCGGCCTGCAGGTCGTCGCCGAGGTGCTCGCGTGGGGATTGTGGGGGAACGTCGTGATGGCGCTGTTCGGGACCAAGGCGATGGCCGGCACAAGCTTCGTGTTCCGCTACATGGCGGTGAGCTTCATGCCGGCGTACGGAATCGGCACCGCGGTAACGGCGCTGGTCGGACGTTACATCGGTCGCAGGCAGCCGGATGTCGCCGTGCAGCGCGCGCACTTGGGTTTCGTCGTCTGCGCCGTTTTCATGCTCGCCTGTGCAGCCGCATTCATCGTCTTCCGCAGGCCGCTCATGTTGTTCTTCACCGATGATCCGGCCGTGCTGGCGACCGGATCGATGATGCTGGTGTTCGCGGGGGTGTATCAGCTATGCGACGCGACGTACATCGTCTACTACGGCGGCCTGCGCGGCGCGGGCGATACATTCGTCCCGGCGGTCGCGACGGCCGCGCTGATCTGGACCATCTGTGTGGCCGGCGGGTACGCGATCGCGCGGTACGCGACCGGCCTCGGTCCGGCCGGGCCGTGGTACAGCGCGACGCTGTACGGCGCCATTCTGGCCGTTTGGATGTACGCGCGATTCGTGCGCGGCAAGTGGCGGGCGATCAACTTGGAGCGCGCGAGCGACTCCGATACAGTACCGGACCTCAAAAACGTCCAAAACGTAGTGATGGAATCATGACGACCGACCAGCAGGCACAACAACAGCAGCAGCCTTCATCCAAGAAGAACTACAAGCAGACGCTGAATCTGCCGCAGACGCCATTTCCAATGGAGGCCAAGCTCGTCCTCAACGAGCCGGTGCGCCTCCAGCAGTGGCAGGCGGAGCGGTTGTACGAGAAGCTCATGTCGGCGCGGGCACAAAGCGCAAAAGGCAAGTGGCTTTCCAGCACATTGGGATCCTAAGCTTAGAATTCCACGTGGACAAGTTGTCGC